>Ga0209535_1001400_pt1 | contig 16485 bp, 15 predicted proteins | sample LinPmetageLP28_FD_184041 | JGI IMG/M metagenome (GOLD analysis project Ga0209535, IMG submission 184041) | Marine viral communities from the Pacific Ocean - LP-28 (SPAdes) (version 2) | ecosystem: Environmental > Aquatic > Marine > Oceanic | place: Pacific Ocean | collected 2009-08-22 | reverse complement strand
TGCAAAAGACTGTCATTAATGGAGAATATGTAGATAGACCCCATATGTGGAACTTTTTTGACACATTACACGACACAGAAACAAAGATATTTTTAGGTGAGGATTTTTCATTTTGTAAGCTTTGGAAAGACATTGGGGGAAAATGTTATGCTTATGTCAATGACCCAATTATACATGTAGGAGAACACCAATACGAAGGTTGTTTTGCCGATGAGTTGAAACCATTGTAGTTAAATGGTATTATTCAGACTTAAGATCTTAAAAGGAGAATTTATTTAATGTTACAATATTTACCCTATGCCTTAGCAGCTGTCGGTGGTTACAAAGGATATAAAGGCGCAAAAGATTCAGGAGCATCAGGACTTGGAAGAATACTAGGTGGTATAACAGGAGCCTATACAGGATATACTTTAGGTCAAGCAGGTGGTTTCGCTGCAAACGCAGGTTTTGGAAATGCTGCTTCGGCTAGTTTTGTACCTAGCTTTACTCAAACTGCAGCAGGTGGAAATATAGCTAGAACTTTAGGTATGCAAACTGCATCAACGAGCATACCTTATCAAAATGAACTTGCATATAAAAATGCTGCTGGTTTAAATAATCAAGAACAAGGTGGAACTCTTTTAGATATCTTAAAAACAAAAAAAGATGGTGAAATGGTTTACAGTCCAGGAAAAGTTTCAGCTGCAATCGCTGCAGGAACTTATTTAAGTGGTGCCTTTAATCCACAACCTACAGATATGTATATGCCTGGTTACAATATGAGTTATTTAAATATGAAAGAAAATAGACCTGGCTACACTTACATTGATCCAACTACAGGTGAAGAGAAAGCTTATGAAAAAGTTTACTCTCCGGAAGAAGCGGGTATAGGTGATCCACGAATGGGTCCTTATTCAATGTACAAACAACAATTAAAAACAGGTGGCTTAGCTGAAATAAAAAAATTTAACGAAGGTGGTATTAACTATCTTCCATCAAAAGTTTCTCATGATGAAGATGATGCTAACAATTATGTTAGAGCATCAGGTTATGTAGAGGACGGAGCAGGCGTAGGAGACAAAGACGAGGATACAATGTTAGCTCAATTAGCAGACGGAGAGTTTGTAACAAGAGCAGATGGAGTATTAGGTGCTGGAATCATAGCTGGAGCTAATCCAAATAGCATGAAAGACATGCGTGAAAAAGGTGCTGTATATTTCTATGAACAACAAAAAAGATACAAACGTGTATTTGATTTATTACAGGATAGAAATGGCGACAGCAAACAAAAAACAAATTAAACCTCTAGTAAGTATTTTACCACTAGAGCCTAAGGACATTGAAAGATTTTGGCCCTTAGCAGAATTTATGGTAGCGGAAGCATTAGCTTTCTCTGGCAAATATGCAGACTCTTCTTGGGTTATGAACGAATTAAAAAAAGATATGATGCAGTGTTGGATCATGTTTGGTTCTGATGAATCTGAAGAGAATAAAGTATTTGGTATTTGTGTTGGTAGAATTGGTATTATGCCTAATTACAATCAATATGAGATTGTAATATGCACAGGAAAGAGAAGAGAATTATGGGAAGACAATTTAATTAATTCAGTTACTGAGTTTGCAAAAGCAAACAAATGTAAAAGAATGAGCATAATGGCCAGACCCGGATGGGAAAAAGTTTCCAAAAAATGGGGATGGCAAAAGAAACATGTACAACTAGAAAAATGGATAGGATAAATATATGAGTTTTTTCGGAGGAGGAGGAGGTGGATCAGCACCACCCTCAACAACTACTAATTTTGTAAGAGAAGCACCAGGTATAGAAGAACGAAAACTGGAGATGATGGATATTGCGAGACAAGTCGCAAGTAAACCTATTGATTTACCTGATTATCAAGTAGCTGGATTAGGTGCCTTAGAGCAACAAGGTATAAATAATATTCAATCAGGAATAGGTGCTCCTACAGTACAAGCCGGAATTAATTCAGTACAAGCAGCCTCTGCTCCAATTGGTGCAGCACAAATAAATCAATATTTAAATCCTTATCAATCATACGTAACAAATGAAATTGGAAGACAAGGACAAATGATGCAAAACACATTAGGATCTCAAGCAATAAATGCTGGAGCTTTTGGTGGCGGTAGAGAGGGTGTTCAACAAGCAGAACTACAAGGAAGAACTTTGACTGCTATGGGTACAGCACAGCAACAAGGTTTTAATACAGCCTTATCAGCAGCACAAAACCAACAAAGAGTTGGTTTACAAGGCGGACAACTTATGGGTCAACTAGGTTTAGGTCAACAACAAATGGCTCAATCAGATGTTAATCAACTTATGGCTGCGGGTGGTGTTCAAAGACAACTTGCTCAATCCGCACTTGATGCGCAAAGACAATCTACTTTACAACAACAATACGAACCATACCAAAGAGCAGAGTTTTTATCTAACTTGTATGCTGCAGGGCCTAAATCACAATCGGGAATTACAATGGGTACAGCACCAGGAACTAGTCCGTTAGCTCAAGCAGTTGGTACAGGTATAGGTGCGTTTACAGCGTTTCAAGGTATGAAACCAGGACAAACAACACAGTAGGTTTAATTATGTCGCTTAACAAAGTTTTAAACAGACCTATGTTTCGTCAAGAAGCTCTTAGAAAAGGTGTGTTAAAACCTATTAATGCAAACACAGGAGTTATGGTAGGAACACCATTTGATAATCCTAACCAAAATAGACCTCCACTTAAATATCCAATGACACCTAACACACAAGGTTTTTACGGAAAAAATATAAGACCTTACCTACAAAGACTAAAACCTTTTGCAAAAGGAATTGGAAGCATGTTAAGTTTACCGGGATATGCTGGTATGGAAGCTACAGGACAAGTTTTAAATGCTTTTGGCATAGAAGATCCAAAACTTAGAATTCCTTTACAAGCAGCAGGTGCTTACGGAGCAACAAAATTACCAGGAGCAGCAGCCTTAAGTGGTTTAGGAATGGGACCTCAAGCAGGTATAACAGCAGCACTTGGGCTTGGTTATATGGGTTACTTAGAACAACAAAAATTTAATGCATTACCTGAAGCAGAAAAGAAAAAAATAAGAGCAGAACAACAAGCCTTTTCAGATTCAATTGAAAGCGATGGAAGTATGTCTAGAGCTTTATTTAATAGATCTCCTGGAAAAGATATGAATAAAAAAGTAAAAGAAGATTCAACTGTTGTATTACCTAGTGGTGCAGTACCCGGTTCTGGTAGAATTAATTCAAAAAAGAAAGATCCTAAAGATATTTTAACCTCTAGCGAAAACACAAAAAATTTAAATAATAAAGAGTTAGTAGATTTAAATAATGTTGTTGAAAACGGAAGTAAAAAAATAATTGAGAAAGGTTCTGACGGTTCAGACCCTAGTTTCTTTGCACCTCAACCCCCTGGAGAAGATAACAGTAAAAATAAATTAAGTATGAAAAAAGGAACAGTTAGTGTGTTGGATACCGATACGGAAGACGATAAGAGTGAAACAATTGGTTTAAACGATAAAGGTAAAGTAAACGGTAAAGAATATAGTTCAGAACTTATGCAAAAAGCTAAGTTAATTACTAAAGAAATGATGGAAGGAAGAACTTCGAATGCTAAAACTATTTTTTTAGCTAATTTAGCTAGTGGTTTAATGTCAGGAAAAACTTCGCAAGGTGGTTTAGCAGGTGCTATGGATGTATTAGGGCAGGCTTTGGGACCTGCAGCAAATAATTATGGAATTATGAAGTTAAAAGAAAATGAAATAGAAAATCAATTAATGGGTCAAGCAATAGATATTGCATTAGCTGAATATAAATTAGCAAACACTAATAATATAACCAAAGGTAGCTTAGGAAGAGTTCAATTTTTAGGTCCAAAAGGAAAAGTTAAAAATTTTGATGGTGGAATAAATGAAAACGGTGTTCCTTATTTATTAGTAAATGGACAACAAGTTGCAGCAATGGATCTTACTGGTACTGAATTAGCTACAATTATGGGTCAACCAGAACTTAAAGATTTTAAATATGCGCAGGCAACTATTAAAGATCAAATTTCTGATGATGAGTCAAAAGCTCAAAGATTATTATTACAAAATGTAAAATCTAAAAATATTGTTTATGATGTAAAAGAAATTATTAGAGCTACTGGAGCTGCTGGTACAAAAGGAAATCTTAACATTGCTTTAACTAAATTAAATTCAATTATGAATGACTTTGGATTAGGAAGCACTAAAGATGCTATGGCTAAATTAGATGGCACAATGGGTGAATTTAATCAATCTTTAGAATTAGGATACAAATCAGGTGACTTAACTAAAGAACAATATAAAATGTTAAAAAAAGGATTTGATAAAGATAATATACAGAAACAAATATCAGCGGCAGCAGAAAAAAATTATAAAATAGAAGATCCAACTACAGGTAAACTTAGAAAACCTACAACTAATGAATTGTTTGAATTGGTTAATGCTCAAACTACTCTTGCTTATGCACTTGCTAACTCGTTTAAAGACACAGATAGATTAACTCAAAAAGACGTAACCGCTGCTATGTCAGTTATTAATATTTTACCTGGTTTAGGTGGTGCTGAAACAGCTATGGCTTCTTTAAATGCTCTTGAGAAAGATCTTGATAGAAGTCTTGATTCCACTCTAAATACACTTGAAAGAACTTATTTTACAAACGATATGGTTATAAAAGGTTTCTTAAGTTTATTAAAAGGCGGTGAAACGTTTGGAAAATTTGATTCCGCACCAATTTCAAAAGATCAAAGAAATGATATTTTACAAGGGATTCAACTTTAATGGCTACACTTCAAGATATACAAGATCAATTAGATAATAAAACTTTAGATCCTTTTAGATTATCTCCAGAACAAAGAAATGCTATTGATTCAGCTATTGACGATGGTTTGTTGACAGGACCAAAAACAAATGAACTTATAGAATTAAGATCAGGAGTTGCTGGACAAATTGCAAGCGAAAAAAGATTTGAAGAAAACCCCATACAAGAAGCATTAGATCAAGATGGTAATTTTTTAAAAGGAAGACCAGGGGCAGTTTTGGCTGCTGACCTTACTGGAGTTGCAGTAGGTTACAAAATGATGGCGGGTAAATTATTTGGTGCAGCAAAGTCTGGAAATTTATGGACAAGAGGTCCTTTAAGTATTGGTAAACAAATGGATAAAGTAGGTAATGTTTTAGCAAAAGGCCCGGGTCCGTTAAAATTATTTGGAGGTGCTTTAAAATTAATTGGTAAAGCAGCTGATTTACCAGAAAGAGTTGTAAGAAGTCCTTTAGGACAAGCAGAAATAGTTGCTACTATTGGAGGCGCTGTTGGAGCTGGAGCAGGTTCAATAACATATGATGTTATGAATAAAACTGCAGGAAAAACTATAGCAGGGGCTCTAGTAGAAGGTTTAGCCGATATGAGTGATAAAGAAATAAAGACTAATATGACTTATAATGCAGCAAATGAATTTAAAGATTCTTTAATTTACGGAGGAGTAGCATCAGCATTCACTCCTTTCCTAACAGGAGTATTAGGAAAAGTAGGAAGAAAAATACTTCCAACCAAAAAAGGTCCTGATATGGATACTATGTTAGAATTTGTAAGAGAAAATGATCTACCTTATCAGTTTATATCTGCATTAGATGGCAATAAAGGTGCTGGACGTTTAGCACAAAACTTTTTTAAAACTGTAGGGGTTTTTCCAGGTATTTCTGGGATAGGGGAGAAGGCGTTAAGTAAGGCAGAAATAGCAGGAGCAAATTTATATTTAAATAAATTTTTAAATTATGCGCCACTTTTAAAAATAAGTGCAATGAGTAGTAGTATTTATAACCAAGTGGCAGAAACTTATAATAAAAGAATAGGTTTAATTGGTTCTATGTATGCAAAACTAGACGCTGGAGTTGCTGCAGCGGGAAACCCTAAACTTATTTCATTAGATAGAACAAAAAAAGAAGCAAAAGAGTTTATTGCAAACTATAAAAATACCTTTGTTGATTTAAGTGGAGACTACTCTGTTGATTTTAAGAATATAGCTAAAACATTACAAAACCAAGGAGACTCAATGTATTTATACTATCAATATCTTGCGGGTCTCGGTAACAAAATCTCACCCTCAGAGTATCTTGGTGCAAGACAAATGCTTAATAAAGCTATGCAACAAACTGATTTTCAAACTGCTCAAAGAGGAACTTATAGTTTAATTAACGCTCTCGAGGACGATTGGATGACATTTGGTTCTAAAATAACTAAAGGTAATTTATTGCAAGATGAATCTATTGCAAAACAATTTAATGATATTGTAGAAACACAAGGGAAAGAAGCTGGTGAAGTTTATATAAATGAACTAATTAGAAATGGTAATAAAATTAATGATGATCTTATAGATGCTAATTTAGTATTTAATAAAACAATAAACAGATACACAAACCCAGCTATATTAAAACAACTTCAAAAATTTGATAAAACATTATTTACCAATAAAGGAACTTTTGGAATTGTTGGTAGAGAAGCTCAACCTAGAGATCAATTATTTAATACAATTGAAAAAGCTGTATTTCAACACGGTTCTGAAGAATCAATTCAACAATTTAAATACCTATTAGGAGCAGGGCCTAAACTTGTTGGTGATGGTTTAAAAGATGCAAAATTATCTGCAAATGGAAAAGCTGTTTTTGCAGCAGCTCGAGGAAGATATTTATGGAATAATATGCTAGATGCTTTTGAATCAAAATCAGGAGTACCTGGAGATATTTATAGACAAATAGATAATAGCGCTGAAGTAAAAATTGGTAGAGAATATACAACAGAATTTTTAGAACAATTACAAAAACAAGGTGGAGAAGCCTTAGAAGATGCTAGAGGTTTTACAATTAAAGATGTTGAAACTGGTAATGGTATTTATAATTTAAAAGAATTAAGGTTTGATGGAGATCAAGTAGCTCAATTTAGTATTAAGAAATTTTTAGATAATATAGGATATTCAGGATCTGCCAGTGATGCAACAGCTCAAAAATTAAGAAAAGTGTTTGATGATCCAAAACATTTTGATAGTTTCATGAATTTTACAAGATATATGGATTCAATCTCTTCAGTAAAAATATCTGATCCATCAACTTTCTTGATGAGAAGGTTTCAACTTGGATCGTTAGGAGCAGTAGCGGGTGGTTATTTAATAGCAAGTGGTAATGAAGAAGGTATTTTAGCACCGTTGGTGTTTTTATTATTAGGTAGAAAATTTGGTCAAATTTTATCAGACCCTATTGCAGCAAGATATTTAAATAATGCACTTGGTGTAGATGAAAAATTAAAACTTATGAAAGGTCAAAAAATTGGTGCTGGTGCTTCTTCTGTAATTCCTGGTTTTGCAGACAAAAAATTTAGAGCTGGTCCAGGGCAGTTACAAAAAGTTGGAGTAAAACAAAGAGATGCATTTGCTAGATTGTTTAATTACATGAATGAACAAGATAGAGATGTACCAAGGGTTGATGCAAACGATATCAAACCAGCAGAAATAACTGATAGAATTTTAAAAATGTCTATTAAGATTCCAGAACCTATATACGATGATAATACAATTCCATCAGAAACTACTGAAAGTATGTATGCAGGTGAACTAACAAATAGTTCAGGTGATGTTGATACAGATAATGATATGGTTTCTTATATAGATCAAACAGTACAAAATGTTGCTGCTGAAGGACTTGATATGGCAGCTAGAGACCAAGAAGCAGATGAAAGAGGGGAGCAAGAGGGAGATCCTATAACAGATGATCTTCAACTTCAACAAGCAGGTACGGGTGTTCAAAACATTACACCGGCTACCGGACAAGTAAATCCACAACAGTTCCAAGCTTTGTTTCCAAACGATCCAACTGGAGCTGCAATAGCACAAAGAGGAGTGAAACGTGGCTAAACCATCGGCAACATCTAGAATAGATCACCATGAAAAAATTTGTAGATTAATGCAAAAACAAACCTTCGACCAAATAAAAGAAATAAAAGATAGAATATTAAGATTAGAAAAAATGTTAATGGCAGCAGGCGGTGCGATTATTCTGGCTTTAATAGCAAATATGATGTAACAAATGTTACATGAAGTTAGTAAAGAAGTATCCTTACAAACACTACAATAGATTCTCAGACACTACAGGCCGTAAATATCTAGTAGATAATATAAAAGTACCAAGTGTAACAAATATATTAGGGGCAACTAAAGATAAACGTTTTTTAGATAACTGGAGACGTAAAGTAGGGAACGCAGAAGCAGATAGAATTATGAAACAAGCATCAACTATTGGTACTGAGATGCACCAGGTGCTGGAATATCATCTGACTGGCCAGGGTTACTATAATTCTATGGAAGAAGGATCTAAACCAAGAATGATGGCTAAAACTATTTTAAATAATATTAAAATAGATGAAGTATGGGGAAATGAAATAAGTTTAGAATATGAAAATAAATTTGCAGGTACGGCAGATTTATCTTGTGTTGCTTACGGAAAGCCGAGCATTGTGGATTGGAAACAATCCAACAGACCCAAAAGAGAAGAATGGGTAGAAGATTATAAATATCAATTAGGAGCTTATTATTTAGCACATGTTAAAAATTACGGACCTATTGAACAAGGTGTAATATCTATATGTACTAGAGATCTTATGTATCAGGAATTCCGACTAAATGAGTCGGAATTAAAAGAGTATGGGGATAAATTTTTAGAAAGAGTAGAACAATACAATAAACTTATAGCAGCCAACTCTTAAGATCTTCTTCACCTAAAGTTTTAGCAGCAAGCTTACCTTTACTGGTAAGAGACTTCATGATAGCTTCATCTAATGTACCTCTGGCTACAATATCAATATAAACAACAGTACCTTTTTGGCCCATTCTGTGAGCACGGTCTTCTGATTGCATTCGGACTTCTAAGTTATAACTATTGCTAAAATATATAACAGTATTACAAGCAGTAAGAGTAAGCCCAAAACCACCAGTTGTAGGATTACCAACTAAAAAACGACATTTGTCATCTTTTTGTATACGATCAACAGCAGTTTTTCTATCTTCAACACTGACTGCTCCATAAATACTTACTGTAGATTCGGGGCCATACTTGTTTATAAGAAAATCTTTAATCTCATGAATATTGTATAAATAATTAGCCCAAATAATTACTTTACCATCCGTTTCATCTAATGTTTCTTCTAAAGCAGATAGTTTTGATTTATGTAATTGAAGTATTTTTCCATCATCATCTTTAGTAAAACCATTACACACCTGGTGAAGTTTTATAATTTCAGTGAGTTTATTAGAAAAAGATATTGTACTATCTTCTACAATAGCAAGCGCATGAGTTCGAAGTCTTTCGTATATTTTTTTACCCTCACCTTCTAGGTCTATATATCTTTTGGACCTAACTTTAGGCTTAAGATCTAAACATTGATCTTTACGAATTCGAGTGGCAAAACTTTTCATTTTCTCTTCTAATTCTTCTAGTTTTTTGTAATATTTTGGTACACTTATAAACCTTCCAGAACCAACAGGAATATCTGTCATCTCAGCATATCTATTTCTAAAGGCTAAATAACTTTGAAATCCTAATAGTTCTGGACTTAAGAATGCACATTGTGTAAATAGATCTAATGGAGATTTTGTTATTGGGGATCCTGTTAGTATACGCTTTATATGGGATACTTTGGATAGTGCTAAAATGTTTTTTGTTCGTTTTGCTGATCGGTTTTTTATGGTGGTTGATTCATCCAGCGCTACAAAATTTAATTTATTTTTTTTAAGATAATCAACACAAGATTCGAATCCTCTTTTAGTAGATAAGGCTTCAACATTAATTAAAAATATTTTAAGATCAGGTGATTCGTTTAACTTATAATAATCTTTAGGTTTATCTAAATTCCATTTATAAATTTTATATTTTAAAACATCTGGCATATGAGTTTCAATCTCAGATTGCCAATTAGTATAAACAGATTTAGGTGCAATAATTAAAACAGTGTTAATTTTTCTTTGTAAGTAAAGGTAAGCAATATTGTCTATAGTTACTTTTGTTTTACCAGTACCCATTTCCATAAAATAAGCCCATGCATTTTTTTCTGCTGATTCGGACAAAGCATTTCTTTGGTGCTCGTACGGCTTGGTCTTATAGGGGTATTTCGACATCTAAAAAGTTTTTATATTTTTTTCTTGCAAAGATCAAATGAATAATTTAAGAGACCTGCAGGAGGAAAAATATGGATATTGAAAAAATGTCAAACATTGACATTAGTCAAGATAGTGTGAAATCTATTTCTGACAAATGCAATTCTTTGAATACTTTAAGAAAACAAATAGAAAAAGATGAAGAAAGTCTTTCAATTCTTAAGCATAAAGCTAGAGATTTAGAAGAAAGAATAATTCCAGAGATGATGCAGGAAGCAGGTGTATCTTTGTTGAAATTAAGTGATGGTTCTACTGTAGAAGTAAAACCATTCTATGCAGCAAAAATTCCTGAATCACGTGTTGACGAAGCCTTCAGTTGGTTAAGGGGTAAGGGGTTCGAAGATATAATCAAGAACACTATTACAACTTCATTTAACAGAGGACAAGACAACCAAGTCTCAGAATTGATAAAAGTCTGTGAACAACATGGATTCAACTATAATAAAAAAGAAAAAGTTGAACCGATGACGTTAAAGGCTTTTGTTAAAGAGCAGGTCGAAGGTGGTAAAGAACTTCCTTTTGATTTGTTTGGTGTATACATCGCAAATAAGACGAAAATAACTAACAAATAATAGGTAAACAAATGATACAAAAAGACGATAAATCGAACAAAGTATCGATTAAAGAAGAAGCTGGTGCAGTTGCTAATATTGATTTAGAGCAATTTGCTGATGCTGGATTTGATAATGTAGATTCAAAGAGTCTAGCATTACCATTTCTAAAAGTTCTAGGACAGTTATCACCACAAGTAACGCAAGGTGATAGTCAGTTTAACCCTGAAGCAAGACCTGGAATGATCTATAACACCGTAACCGATGAACTTTATAATGGTGCTGGAGGTATTACAGTTATACCTTGCTATTATAAATTAGAATACATTGAGTGGAGAGACAGAGAAAAAGGTGCTGTTGCTCCTGTTAATGTTTATTCTTCTGGTTCGGATATCATGACTAAAACTACCAGAGGTGACGATGGTAAGGATAGGCTTGAAAATGGTAATTACATTGAAGAGACAGCTTCTCACTACGTTATGATAGTGCAGGAAGATAAATCTTCAACAGCTATGATTACTATGAAATCTACTCAAAGAAAGAAATCCAAGAAATGGAATTCAATGATGATGTCTTTGAGACAGAAACGAAAGGATGGCAAAGGTTTTTTTAGACCTGCACCATTTACTCAGCAATACACACTTAAAACTGTTTTAGAGAAAAACAATTTAGGTTCGTGGTATGGTTGGGAGATTGAACATACAGGCACAGTGGGGAGCGAAGACACAATTAAAGCAGCTTTTGAGTTTTACGAATCATGTAAAAAAGGTGCTGTCAGAGTTAACCACGGCAAGGAAGAACAAGTAGAAAAAACTCCATTCTAGTATGGACGTACTTGACAACACCCTGGAAGAGTTTGTAGAACTCTTCCAGGGGTCTACTACATATTTTGGCGCTTCAAAACCATTAGGACAAACAAGAGGTCGTGACGGTAAGCAAGAATTTAAACATTGGGTTGAGCCTAAGCCTATGACCAGGGAAGATTGGTTACAACATTTAAAAGGAGAAAAATATTATGGAAGTGTCCCTATCAGAGATGATAATACATGTAGTTGGGGGGTCATCGATGTTGATCGCTACAATATACAACATAAGGAAGTTATATCAGTTATACGGAAAAGGAAATACCCGTTCATCCCATTCAGATCAAAATCCAACGGACTCCATTTAATTTTATTTATAGATGGTGTTGTTCCAGCATCATCAATGAGAAAAAGATTAATTGAGTTTGCTTCGGATTTAGGTTTAAACGATACCACTACTGATATCTATCCTGCACAAGATGAAGTTGATTTAACACCTGAAGATTGGAATCAAAAAAGAAAAGGGAACTTCGTAAATTTACCATATCAAAAATCACATATGACAACGAGAGTTGCTATGGATAATGAGGGTAATTCTATAAAACTAGAAAACTTATATAAATTTGTTTCTGACTATAGGATGACTCCAGCAGAGTTTAAAAAACTTAAAATATTTCAAGATGATGAGACTAAAGAATTCCCACCTTGTGTTGTAAACTTTATGAAAAACAAAGTTCAAAAAGGTGAAGGCCGTAATGATGCAATGTTCAACGTAGCTGTATTAGCTAAAAAAATAAATCCAGATCCAGTAATGTATGAGGATTGGACAAGAAATTTGATGACTAAAGTTTGTTCCGAACCTCTTCACCCACAAGAGTTAAATAATATTTTTAAAGGTGTTGAGAATAAAGAATATGCTTACAAGTGCAAAACTTCTGTAGCAAGAATGCATTGTTCTTCAAGTACATGTTTAAAAAGAAAACATGGAATTGGTGCGAATGTAGCTATGCCTGAAGTGGGTAAGTTATTAAAAGTAAATTCTTATCCAGAACCTTATTGGATTTTACCAATCCATGGTAAATCAATCAGACTTTCGACAAAACAATTATACCAACAACAGCTGTTGGGAGAACAGCTTCTTAATTACGATATTGTATGGCGACCCTTAAAGCCTACTAAAAGAGATCCAGATCCCTACAGGGATTGGTTAGATGAATTAATGTCAAACAAACAAGATATGGAAGGTTTTGATGCAGGTGAAGAAAGACAAGATGTATTTAATTCTAGAATGACCAGATTTTTAGAAGATGTTGAGGATACTACTGAATTTGATCAAATAGATTCTGGTAATATTTGGAAGGATGAGAGTGAGATGAGATTTAAATTAGAAACCTTTAAATCATTTATGAAAAAAGTAGGGTATAATTGGAATGAAAAAGAATGTACGAGTTTTCTTGAGCAGGGAAAGGCTTTGCCTAAGAAGAAGTTTCAAAACATAAGTAGTAGGCATTGGGTTGTAGCCCTGCCGCAACAAACAGAGCATAAAAATAAAGATGTCAAATTTAATAAAGCAAAATCTGCGTGGGAAGACAATTAAGATATTTGGACCACCAGGGACAGGTAAAACAGAGAATCTTTTAAAACGTGTGAAACGTTATTTAGAAAAAGGTTACTCTCCAGATGAGATTTGTTATGTATCTTTTACTAACAAAGCTGTAAATGAATGTGTTGCAAGAGTTAGACAAAAGTTTAAAGGTTATGATGAAGATGCTTTTTCATATTTTAGAACACTACATTCTCTGGCCAGACAACAGTTTGCTGAAATTCCCGTTCTAGATCCTAAAGCGGATCTATTAATGTTTCATACACAATACGGCACTGTCAAGGTAGGCTACAAAGACACTTGGGACGATCAAAAAGTATATAATAATTGGTCGCTTCAAATTTACGATAGGGCAAGAAACATGAAAGTAGACCCTGTTTGGCTTTACAAACAGCAGGCTAGAAAAACAGTTAGACTTCAACAGTTTAAATCTATTATTGCAGGTTATAATAACTTTAAAACAATGGAGATAGAGACAGGACACCGAACACCGGACAGATTAGATTTTACAGATATGGTAGAGAAGTTTGTTACTGATGGCTTAGTTGTACCATTTAAAATTTTAATGGTTGATGAAGCTCAGGATTTAACACCTTTGCAGTGGGATATGGTAGTTAAAATGGCTCAAGCAGTAGAAAGAGTTTACATCGCAGGTGATGATGATCAAGCAATTTATGAATGGAATGGAGCCGATGTTAATTTGTTTCAAACGTTTCCAGGTAAATCATTGGTCCTTAAAAAAAGCGTAAGACTAAATAAGAATATACATTTTTTTTCTAAGTGCTTACTTAACTCTATGGGTAACAATCGTATTCAAAAAGAATTTTTATCTAATGGTAAAGAGGGATCTATTCATAGATGGAATGCCTTAAAAAAAGTTCCTTGGAGTATGGATGGCAGTTGGATGGTGTTGGCTAGAATTAATGATGTTAAAAGAGAACTACAACAGGAGGCTAGGAACCTTGGTCTATATTATCAAGACCAAAAAAATAATAAATCATTCGATCCAAATCAATTTGCAGCTATTAATTACTGGGATAAAATTTGTGAGGGTGGTAGTATTAATAGAGAAGAAGCTACTACGATGTATGAGTTTTTATTAAACATTGATCACGGCTACCGGTCACAGGATAGTAAGAAATGGAGTTTTGCACATCCAAATCAAGTGTTTACATTTGATGAATTACATTTAAGGTGTGGTATGCGTGATGAAAAAGGTCTATGGAATCAAGTGTTTAAGAGAAAATTTAAGGATAAGGACAAGCAATATTTTCAAAAACTTATGAGTGAAGGTGTAGATTTATCACAACCACCTAAAATAATTATAGATACTATTCATCAAGTAAAAGGTGGTGAAGCAGATAATGTTGTCCTGGCGAGCAAATGTAACTTTCCATCACATTACGAGAAAAAGAATTTAGCAGAAAAAGTAAAAGAACTTAGGGTTTGGTATACGGGTGCCACAAGGTCTAAAAGTACATTGCATTTGTTAGGAACTTATCATCAATATAATTTTCCATTAGGGAAATATTACAAACAATATGAAGCTAACTATGCCAGATAAAGAACCTAAATTAAGAATATTGTCTTTAGGGGCAGGTGTTCAAAGTTCTACAATGGCCTTGATGGCAGATGCTGGAGAGTTTGGTGTTAAACCTGATGCAGCTGTATTTGCTGATACCGGTTGGGAACCTGCGCCAGTAATAGAACATCTTAATTATCTTAAAAGTGTAATTAGTTACCCTATACACATTGTTAAAAAAGGTAATATTCAAGATGATATTTTAAAAGCATTAGCACCAGGTGGTAATCAGTTTGCAAGCGCACCATTTTACACCTTAAATGACAAAGGTAAAAAAGGTATGGGTCGTAGACAATGCACCCGAGAATACAAGATAACTCCGATTGCTAAAAAAATTAGAGAGTTATGTGGTTTAAAACCAAGACAAAGATTTCCTAAAACAGAACACATAGAAGTATGGGTTGGGATATCAACTGATGAAATAATGAGAATGAAACCATCTAGGTTTTGGTGGCAAAAAAATGTATGGCCTTTAATAGATAAAAGAATGTCTAGAACAGATTGTTTAAAATGGTATGAAGGTAAAGGTTTTAAAATACCAGTCAAATCAGCATGTATTGGCTGCCCCTTTCATGATGATAATTTTTGGATTGATATGAGAAACAATAGACCAGAAGAATTTGCAAGTGCTGTAGAATTTGATAAAAAGATGAGAATGCATAATCCTAAAGTAAAAAACTTTGTTCACAGGCAATGTGTTCCTTTAGATCAAGTTAAATTTAAAAATGATGATGGACCCGATCTTTTCAATCAGGAGTGCGAGGGCCTATGTGGAGTGTAAATGTCCGATAAAAATATGTTCGATGAAGCCTTTCCAGATGGTAAACAAGTCGGAGGATCTCATTACAAAGAATTTTTAATTCAGCCTTGGACATTTATAAGAAAGAATGGTTTAAATCCATTTCAGGCAAATGTAATTAAATATGCTTGCAGGTATTTATTAAAAGAAAAAACAATAGAAGATTTAGAAAAGATAAAACATTATTGTGATTTGGAAATTGACCACTTAAAAGATGCCAAGAAGAAGAAAAAATAAATTAGTTATGTGTGAACATTGTGATGAATGGGTTGCAGTTATAGTACATGAATACAGTTATTATTGTTCTGACTGCGCATTGTTTGACATGGGAATACCATTTAAAAAAACTATATTTATAGAAGATGTAAATTTAAGTAGGAAAGTACAATGACTCATCAATTAAATTTTATATATAATGACAGTGATTGGATTTGTCCTGCAGAGTATCCTGACTTATCTAAAGCAACTGAAATAGCAATTGACCTAGAAACTAAAGATCCAAACATTAAAACAAAAGGACCTGGCTGGGCTACATTTGATGGACATATAGTAGGATTTGCTGTGGCTGCATTAGGCCAACAATGGTATTTTCCTATTGCTCATGACGCAGGAGGTAATATGGATTCTGCAATTACAACAGCTTGGATGCAAGACATTTTAAACTTACCTGCAACTAAAATATTTCACAATGCTAGTTATGATGTTGGTTGGTTACTTGTAAATGGTTTTGACATTAAAGGTAAGATAGTTGACACTATGATTGCTGCTGCAATCATTAATGAAAATAGATTTAGTTTTAGTTTGAACGCATGTGCAAAAGATTATTTAGGTGAAATTAAAAATGAAACGTTTTTGAATGAAAAAGCCAAAGAATGGGGAATTGACCCAAAAGCTGACATGTGGAAGCTGCCTGCGGGCTACGTAGGCTTCTAT
>Ga0209535_1001399_pt1 | contig 16493 bp, 20 predicted proteins | sample LinPmetageLP28_FD_184041 | JGI IMG/M metagenome (GOLD analysis project Ga0209535, IMG submission 184041) | Marine viral communities from the Pacific Ocean - LP-28 (SPAdes) (version 2) | ecosystem: Environmental > Aquatic > Marine > Oceanic | place: Pacific Ocean | collected 2009-08-22 | reverse complement strand
TTTTTCTTACTTGTGGATCATCACTTATCATCGGATTTCTTTTTCATTACAAAAATGTAAAAATATCTTTTTAATACTTCCATATCAGCCTCTCTTGATATTGGCATTACACTAAGCTCAGGATCGCTATCAGGATTATCTGTGCCACTTAGCACTAGAGGAGTATCAAAATGCAACATAGCACTAGACAATGCCATTGCCTCGGTCACTTTTTCTTGGAAGCTAACAATTATATTGTCGGATACATATTCTCGTTCGCCCTCTCGCTCTAGTAAATATACTCTCCAGTTTTTATGGTTACTCATTGCCTGCCTCGCTTTCTTCTACGATTGTTAATTTTTCTATTACATTATCTAAACAATCTAGGATCGTTGTGTCAGTCCCATCGTTATCTTTTGCACTATTTAGTATATTGCTTGGCAACTTTTTTCTTACATCGTGTAAGTCACAAAGGCAGTCCTGTATGTCGTTTAAATTAAACTCAACCATTGGACACATCGCTTTCTGTAATCTGCATAGCGGTGGTGATATGATTTAAAAGAGAATCATCTCCTTGTTGTAGCAACTCATGTGCTATATGTATTAATTCATTTAATACTTTTTGTGGATATTTTATTTTCATAATTATTGGATTAGTCTATATTGTTAATACTAAAATATAAATCACGGGCATCTAAAAATATCTGTATACCCCTGTCAAGTCTTTTTTGTGTCCACCATTTGAAGTAGCCTATGCCTGAAACATTGTCTACACATATACTACAAATCTTAGGAAGATAATTTAGATTGTACTCTTGTTGTATAAAAAAAGATTCTATCGCTAATTGGTAGGAATCCGAATCATAAAATTTACCCTTACCATTACAGGTTCTAAATTTATAATCCAATAAGACAAACCTACCATCTTTTTTTGCTAAGAGATCTATCATACCCGCTATTTTTAAATCGTGATCACAAACCAAAACCTCAGGCTGCGTATCCGTAATGCCTAAATTTATGATATCATCATATACTTCCATCACAAATTCCTCGTAGGGGCTGTCGCCCTGACCAAGAACCCTGTTTTCCAGGCTGATATCACCTGTAAATAAAGTTTCCAGGGCGTGGTGACACCTCGTACCAAACTCTGCTGATGATAAAATATCACCTTCAGGGCTTTTTACTCTACCCCATGCAAGTGATCTGATATCAGCATCCTTCATTTCGGGAAACCTTCTACCGATTTCAATACATTTATTTACGACCCACTCCTGTAAAAACGGATTCGGTATAGTTTTTAATATGGTTGTCACGCTCGGATAAAGAGAATCACTCTTTCTGATGTCTGATAGTTTAGTTTTATCTGATAACTTTGGGTTATCTAAATCTGAGTAATCGTAAATGTGCATAGTTACATTGGTTTATATGTTGGTAATTTAAATTCTTTATTAATCTTTTTATTATTTATACAGGGTATTGGTTTTACCATATGGGAAATGGCGATGTCCGTCATAGAATACCACTTTGTTCTGTCGTATTTCTTCTTGTTATAGTTCCCTACAATGACTGCTTTTTGCTTTTCGAGAGACTTCATTACTCTCCATATTTGCTTTTCCGTAAAAAATGGAAAGCTCTCTTGGATATGTCTTACACTCCCGAACCACCACTTTTTGCCATCATTTATATGATTAGATTTAGACAACCGAAAATATATCATCTCAAGCACAATGGCTTCATTGACTCCATACTTCTTGGCTACTTCTTTATTGAAATAATATTTGGACATTCTACTACCATACCGCCTCTTACCATTTTGTCAAATCAATATTATACCGCCTTAGAGGACTATCAATATCACACCGCCTAAGAAAAAATTACTATATGTGCATCTTCTACGATTTATATATATATAAAAAATAAAAAAAATAAAAAAAATAAAAAAAAATAAAAAAAAATATCATTATGATATCATGATGATATCACCTAAATTATTTTATCCTGATTTAATTTCAGGATGATCAACAGAATTTATAAACTTGCCATATGTGGCATTAAATCTATTTAGAAAAACATATGATTAATAATGATCATAAATAATAATCCAAAATATATAAATAAAATGAATACTATAGATAAACTAAACCAATACGATTCCGATAATTTTTCAGTTATCGAAAAACGCCAATTTGTAAGAGAATTGATAAAAGAAAAAATCGTAAATAGCGTTGATGCATCATCAACTAATTCAATGAAATCATCAACTTGCGATGATATCATTTATGATGCTCAAAATGGTAATTCTCATTATCCAAAGGCGACAACAAAACCGCAAAAAAATAAAAACAATATCGGACAAATATTAAGCGAATTACAAAACGCTTTAGATAGTCAAAATACTGCAGTCGATACTGATATTATTGAAACAATGATTGATGAAAAAACCGATAGCTTAAAAAGTAAAATTGATGATAATAAAAAATCAATAATTGATGCTACTGATAAGGTAGAGGAATTATTAAAAGTTATTACCGCTGGAAGTAATAAAAAATTGATTAACAAGATTAAAGCTAAGGCTTCAAATAATGTTATATTAGAAAAATTAAACTTCTTTTATGATGTCGGAACTGAGTCGAATCAAAATGTATTATTACTATCACCACCATCATTCGGAAAATCGCACGCAGTTAGATTAATGGGATCATCATATGATCATTTTATTGAGCACAATTGTTCCGATGATATGGACGAAAATGCAAATCTTATTGGCTCAACAATTACCGATTCAAGCGGACAATCGAAAAGCGGTTTTGTGAATGTCGATGGTGCATTAACTAAAGCCATGAGAAAAGCATCTAAAGGCGAAAGCGTTTTAATGTTTTTTGACGAGTGCTTAAGATGGAATGAGTCGACTCAATCATTTATGCTAACCTTTTTAAATGGCTTTAAAAAGACTGTTAATAATTCATCCGAAAAATGGTATAGATTAACAACTAGAAATAATAATGGTATTGAATTAGAAACAATAGAAGCATCCGCAAAAAATTTGCACATTGTCGGCGGTTCAAATTTAACAAGTGATATACCGATTGAAGCGTTTTGGTCTAGATTCAAAAAAGTAAGGATCGATTATTCAAAACAATTCGCAACCGATACCACATTAGCAATTATTGATTCATATGAAATTGATGATAATGGCAGTCCAATAACAAAAGAAAAATTCGTCGAATGGTATGCATCGTTAATTGACGAAAGTCGAAAAGCGGTTGTCGATGGTAGTTTACAATTTTCCGCGGATTTTAGATTGCTAGAAAATGCAATCAATTCCAGTGATGGAAATTTTGAAAGCATCGTCTCAGTATTATTAGATGAAAAATTAGGTGCATTTAACGATCTATGTTTATGGAATTCCGACAATGGAAATATTCAAACGGATTCATTAAAAGCACTCAGTAAAATATATAATAAAATATCAATCGATAATCTAACTAAATAAATAAAATGATTAATCTAAAAAGTAAAAAAATGATCACATTAAAAAATATAATTATTAAAGCGATGCGTTCAGTCAGTTATAGAAAAACCGCAACTAGGTTAGGCGGTCTTTTAAATTTCGTTCGCTTTGTTGATACTAAATCAAAATGCTTCAATGAAAAATTCAAGTTTGCGGTTGATAATAAGATATCTACCGCGAATTGGTCTTATAAGAATAATACTCATCATATTAATATAAGTGAAAATTGCATTGAGATTGCTAACACTCAAACAGTTCGAAGCACAAAAGAATCGATCGCTTTTTACAAGGCTGTCATTCGCCACGAAATAGGACACGCATTATATACCGATAGATCTAGTATAGTCGGACAATGGTGCTCGGATTATAATATTCCATTTGGCTTATTTAATCTGTTCGAAGATGTTCGGATTGAATACAAAATTGTAAAAGATTATCCACAGTTTAAAAAATTTATGTGGTTTAAATATATGGATATCGAGGACGAAAGTGAAACCGCATCAAATGCAATATTGATAATGAAAAGTAAAGAAGCAGGAACGCGAACCGATGGCGGAAACAGTAAAACAAATCCTCTAACAAGTTTTGTGCCATCGCTCAAAAACTTGAAAAATCATTATCATTATTTTCTTAATGGTAAAGACCGCGGCAGTATGACAACTAAACAAATTCTTAAAAGATATTATATGAGATCTTGTCATGCTATTTGTAGTTTAGAAGTTGTAGAAATTACTAAAGATTTTGTTTCTACTTTCGGAAATGAAATGCCGTCACAATACGAGTATGAAAATATTATTAATGGCGAGGTTGATCCAAATTTCAGTCCGCAAAAAAATAGCAGTAAGAATTATACAAAAGCGGATGACGATGGCGGATATTCAAATTGTGATTATAGCGATTTACCGCTTGCGAAATCTAGCTTTGATAATGCGGATGTTAATTATTCTAAAACGATTGCGAATAGATTAAAACCGATTGTTAAAAACTATGGCAGGAATAGAAATAAACTCTCTAGTTCTGGAAGTAGATTGCACATCAAAAATGCTATAGCAAAAATGGAAAATTCATTCCGTTCAATCAAAAGCAAAAAAGGAAAACCTACTATTACTATGCTTGTCGATTATAGCGGTTCAATGATGGACACAATCATGCGGAATGGCGGACGAGAATTTATTTGTGCATTTAAAAGATTAAGTGATTCAAATGATATTAAATTGAATCTTATTTTTTCAATGGATCGCTTTGGTTATTTATTAAATGATCATTCGGTTGATGATATCATGGCAATTATTCCTAATGGAAATCATGAAGCACTAGATAACAATTTAAAACGCTTTTTTCCATTAGTTAAAAAGAGCGATCTTGTCTTACTTTTTACCGATGGATATTTAACAGGCAATATTGTTAATGAATCGCAATATCGAAACCAAGGAATCGAATTGGTAGCGTGTTGCATTCCATCAAAAAACGATGTCGCAAATGTTCGTAAATATTGTAATGGTTATTTTACCAAAACTTTTATCGATCAAAGTCCGACATCGCTTGCGACTCGAGTTGTAAAATACGCACAGGATAAACAAAAAATATAATCTAAATAATAATAAAAAATAATATGAAAAATAAAGAATTAGAATCATTAGTAAAAGGCGGATCGAAAACCATGTTTGAAGCGACTTATTTAATCGGTTGCATCATTACCATTGGATTAATGGTTATAGCTATTCTTATGGCGAAATAGACCGCATAAAAGTCAAAAGGCTTCCAAGGCTCACTCCTTTAGTTAGGTTTGAGCCTTTTTATTGGTAGGATTCCGCAAGTTTATATCGTGCCGACATTTAAAGCACCATATAAGGCGTTTTTAGACCTGTTCCCTTATGATGATATCATTTGAGTATATAAAGCAATTCTAGGGCTATTCTCGCTCGATTATAGGCATATACTCATCTAAAGCATACCCAAAACCACCCTCTTAAATAGGTAACGCTAGCCTAAGGAAAAAAACGCTTCGATCTTTAGGTTTATTAATTTTTTTTTGAGATCCTGACGGGATAATAATTATACCTGATTGTTTTAGATGATATCATTAAAATATCATCACTATATATAGAGGGAGGAGGGGATCAATATTTTTTTTTTATTTATTTATACTTATATATAAACTGGGTTCTAAAAAATTTTGCCCTTGATGGGTGCATAAACAAACATATTCCCTTATGGTAATAGTATTACCTTTATTATACTTGACTTATATTTATAAAGGGTATAGGTTTTACCATATTGGAAAATGGTAAAGAGAGTAAAGAGGAGTTAAGCTCAGAGATAAACTCTGCAATACATGATATTGTATTACAGAAAGAGGTCGAGGGTATTAAGTCTTTATCTAGGTATAACCCAGAGAAGGTAGCTAAGATACTATATCTCTTCTCTACGGGTGTATCTCAGACGATGATGGTCAAGAAGTATGGTATAGACCGTGAGACGGTCATCAATACATTGGTAGATTATGCTGACTATAAGAATAAGTTCCGTGAATTAGGTGGTAAGCTATCGGCTAAGAACTATATTAACATGACATCATTGTCAGAGGATTTAGTAGAAAGTATCCGTAATCAAGTAGAAAGTGGTCAAATAGAGCCTAGCATCCGAGATCTGAAGGATCTATCTATCGCTATGGCAAACTCATCTAGAGAGGCTCTCACAGCCCGCGGAGAGGTTTCTTCGATATCTGAAGAGAGAAAGGTTCATACTCAGGATGATTACAATGATACAATCAAGGCAGTAGAGAAGAGGTTAAACGAGATCAAGGAGGCTGAGAGGGTTGAAGATGGCGAGGATTAGAATGAGTCCCCACGAGGAAGAAGCCTTTGATAAGGCTAAGGCTATCCTCTCTGAGCATTTTACCAACTGGGCTATCGTTGTCATAGATAGTGATGAGGCGTTGAAGTACGATTATAGTAACTACTATATAGGTAAGGCACTATGTCGTGAGACCGTAGCGGAGATGAATAAGGATGAGATCGAGATCGACTGGGAAGAGGTCGAGGAAGATAGGGATGATAAAGAAGAGTAATGGAAATAGCATTTACTAAACATCCCTTTCTTAGTATCCCCTCTGACGAGGATATATTACTACTAGCTAAGAATGATCCTAAGCTTCTCTCTGAGATGCATATTCTTCACGAAAGGAAGATCGATCTATCTATGCAAGATCCCTTGCGTCATGGATTTGATCTCGATGGCTGGGATCGGATACGAAAGGGACTAGGCGAGTACAATGAGTGTTTAACACTCGGTGGTAATAGATCTGGCAAGACTACTGGATGTGCTAAGATAGTAATGGAGGCTGTTACCAAATCGGAAAATGGTCATGTTGTATGCTTTAGTCAAAATGCGGATACCTCAGTTAAGGTACAGCAGTCAGCCATCTGGGAGATGATGCCTAAAGAGTTTAAGAAGAAGACTAAGGGAATCGAGGGATATATTAACTTCAGTATGCAGAATGGGTTTACTGGATCTTCTTTTGTCTTTCCCGATACTAAGACTAGGGTTGACTTCAAGACATATACACAGTTCACGAATAACCAAACAATCCTAGAGGGATTCGAGTTTGGCTTTAAGAATCCCACATATCTTAATATTGGTGCATGGTTAGACGAGTACCTCGGAGATGCTACATTGGTTAATACATTGCGTTTCCGTTTAGCAACACGAGATTCTAAGCTACTAATCGGATTCACCCCTATTGATGGATATACCCCGTTTATATCAGATTACCTCAAGGGTGCACAGGTATTGAAAACCAGAAAGGCTTCATTGCTAAAAGATCGTGCTTTACCCGTTACGCAGTACAGCCCTAATATGGATGCCTCTATATGCTATCTCCATACTGATGAGAATCCATTTGGCGGGTATGATAGAATAGCTAAAGACCTAAGAGGAAGAAGCGAGGAAGATATATTGGTTCGTGCCTATGGTGTACCCGTTAGATCAATGACCTCATTGCTTCCACTATTTACACCAGAGATCAATGTACTATCAGAGAGACCGAACAAATACGGAAAAACCTTTCCTAATATTTCTGATAAAGAAAGATTTACTTGTTATCATGTGGTTGACCCCGCAGGAGCAAGAAACTATTCTTGCATATGGGCAGGCGTTAATGCTGAGAATGAGATCTATATTAGGAAAGAGTTCCCTGACCGTAATACATTTGGAGAGTGGGCACTCTTCGGAGAGCCAAAATGGCGGTATGGTCCAGCTTCTAAAAAAATTGGGTATAATGTAGAGGGATATGCGAACCTTTTTGAAGAAATAGAAAAAGAATTAAATATAGAGGTATTCGAGAGGATCGGTGATAGTCGTTACTTTGCAAGAGAGAATGAGAATAATGATGACCTCTTTACATCCTTTGATGATTTTGGTATGAATTTTGTCCCATCGGATGGTAGAATGGAGTCACTAGGGATAGCATCACTAGATGACTGGTTTAGCTACAATCCAGATGTGGAAATAGATAATGTGAATAAACCCTTATGCTACATCCACGAGGATTGTGGCAATCTGATAGATAGTTTAATTAACTATAACTCCAATGGTAAAAACGATGAAGCACTAAAAGACTTTTTCGATCTGATTCGATACCTCCGTATGGCAAATGGAGGAGATGGACCAGACCACCACGATAAACATTCCCTAGAAACAACACTAAGGGGCAAAGGAGGATATTAATGGCAAAGAGAAGATTAAAAGAAATTGCAGATGATCTGGGTATCTCATTCGAGAAGGCTCAAGATGTAGTCATGCATGAACTAAAAGAGGATATGGTAACGGGCAAGGGTAAAAATACTTGGATAAACGAAGAGGGTCAAGATATACTCGAATCGAATAGTCCTATGCCCATCAAATACAGAGGCAGGGTATTATCAGAAGCACCAAACAATAAATTTGTTTTTGTATATGTAAGCGAAATACCTTTGAAAGTACCAGTTAGAATCCCTTATACATTAAGAGGAAGGCTAGTAGGTAAGTATATATATTTAGAGTCATATACCGAAGGAGCAAGAACCTCATACCACTATGTAAAACCACCATCAATATATGGTGATACAAAGACTTGATCTATATGATATACTTACAGACTAATGGATAACGAAAATATTTCTAATTCTTTGACTTATCGTAGTGACAAACCAGATGTCCCAACTTTGGTATATGCATACGATCAAACAGTAACAGAACTGGAGTCTTACTTTGACCTGTGTAGAACATCATATGATGATAGACGCAACTGGTGGGTAGGCAAGTCTAGAGATCATAGGAAGCATGGTGCTGACGCATTTCCTTGGGAGGGTGCATCTGATATGGAGGCACATACTATTGATGAGAGAATAACTAAGCTAGTATCTATATTTGTTACATCGCTACAGAGAGCTAATGTTAAAGCATTTCCTGTAAATGTTAATGATATAGGTAGATCTAAGACGGTATCATCATTCCTAAAATGGATGTCTCACTCAGGTTATATATCTCGTTTTCACAAAGAGATGGAGCTCGGAGCTAATTATTTATTAGAAAGAGGGATATTGATAACATATGTCGGATGGTTACGAGAAGATAGGACATTTATCCAGAAGTTAGACCTAAATCAGATCGCTATGATGTCTCCAGAGTTTGGTGCATTATTGATGGATGAGACGAATGACGAAGAGATGATAGAGGGTCTTAAAGCTAATTTTGCAGGAATCAACGAAAAGAGAGCTAAGAAAGCACTTAAACAATTAAGAAAAACTGGATATGCTGATATGCCAGTAGTTAAGCGTCAGATAGATGCCCCAGAGGTTAGGACACTTGCTCCCGATGGAGATTTCTTCTTCCCACCTTATGTAACAGATCCTCAGAGAGCACCATACTGCTTTTGGCGAACATACTACACAGCACAAGAACTAGAGAATAAGGTCATCACAGATGGATGGGATGCAGGGTTTGTTACATTACTTATAGAAAAATACAGAGGAGTGAACATTGACTCAATCGAAAGAGAGCAAGAGGGTCGCAGATCTATATCATTAACGGATAATGCATACGAGGCGAACGAGTTAATCGAAGTAGTCCACGGATACCAGAGGCTCGTTGACAAAGACGATGGAGCAGAGGGTATATACGAGACTATATTCCATAAAGAATTTAGTGGTAACGAAGAGACTCAAGGATATGCAAAGTTTGAGTTAATGAATGGGTATGAAGATTTTCCTGTTGTCGTTACTAAGCTATCAGAGGATAGTAAAAGATTATATGATACGACTACTGTACCAGATATCCTAAGAGGTATTCAGAACCAAGTTAAAGTAGAGAGAGATTCAAGGATAGATAGAAATAGTCTAGCTACACTACCTCCTATACTTCACCCTATTGGTCAAGCCCCTACGGATTATGGACCAGCTAGGATGATACCATACCGCAGAAAGGGAGATCTAGACTTTGGTCCGACTCCTCCACAGCCAAATGGATCTATCGAAATAGAATCTACACTAGAGATGCAGGCTGATGCATTAGTAGGATTAGATTTAGATAACCCACTTTCTAAGGTTCGTAGACAATTTTTGATAAATAAATTCTTAGAGCATAGTGCAGATGTGCTAAAGATGTGCTTTAAGTGTTTCCAGAGATTCGGACCAGATGATATTTTCTTTAAGGTTACTGGAGCATCTGATATCACGAAGTTTAATAAGGGCGATCCTAATGAAGACTATGATGTATTGATATCATATGATGTATTGAATGATGATCCCGATGCACAAGAGAAAAAATACAATCAAGTCCTACAGCTAATCAACCTAGATAGAAGTAATCGTATTAATATAGATATGTTACTAGAGGCTATGACTAACAATATTGATCCTATCCTTGCTGATACTATCCTGCAACCAGCAGAGGTATCTCAACAAGAAATGGTCAAGAATGTTACTGATGACCTAGCTAAAATATTTGCTGGTATTGAAGTACCCGCTAGACCGAATGGTGCTAATATGGCTATGCAAATCGTGAAGGGTTATGTAGAGCAACCAGATATAGCCCAGAGGATGCAAACAGATGAGGCATTTAGGTCTAGGTTTGAAAAGTATGTTAGCCAGTATCAATTTATGCTACAACAAGCACAAAATGCTCAGATTGGAAAGATAGGCACTAACCCAGCACAAATGGGAAGTGTTAAAACCCAAGGCATGAATTAAATATGGATATAGAGCAAATACTAAAAGATCTAGGCAACCATCATCAATTTGCACAATTCCTGCAAATGATATACAATTTAAGAGAGGAGACTATCGCTGAGTTACACGAAGCCGATAGGGACAAAATACAACAACTCTCAGGAAGAATTTTAAGCTATGACCAAATCTTAGTTATGTGTGAATATGAGAGTCTCAAGAAGAGACATTCTAATTATACAGACTAGGGCTTGCCATATATGTTAAGATATAATTATCGCCATCGCTGGGCGTAAATAGCGTAAAATATTATGTCAGAAGAAATCACACCTGCTATCGAGGAAGCAGTTGAAACAAATCCTACGGAACAGTCAAATATGTCAGCGTCTGAATTTATAAACAGACGCTTAGGAAATTCGGAAGAACCTGCTAATACAACACAACCAGCAGAGACTGAAGAAAATCCAGTTGTTGAAGAAACAGGAACTCAGGAAGAAACGAGTGTGGAACAGAGTAACACACAAGAGGCTTCACAAGAACCAGTTTCCGAAGATGCTCTTTCACAGTTTAATCTAGACGAAATGTCCGAAGAGGATCTCAGAGAAATGTCTGAGAAACTCGGTAGTAGGGCAGTTGCTAGGTTTGGAGAGCTTACAGCAAGAAGGAAACAGGCAGAAGAAAGAGCAACAGCTATGGAAGCTGAAATGCAAAAACTGAAAGCCGACAAACAAAAAGAAATTCCTGTTGTAAGAAATAATCCACTAGCAAAGGTGAATGACTACAAGGTACTACAGCAAAAGAAGAATACGGCTCAACAAGTAATTGAGTGGGCTGAGGATGTATTATTCGAGAAGAGTGATGCCCATGCGGAAGATGTTGTAGCTACAGTCAAAGGCAAAGAAATGACCAAGATGGATGTTAGGAAAAGCCTAAAACAATCCAGAGATATGGTTAATAAATATGTTCCAGCACAATGGAATAAATTAAAACAAGCCTATGAACATTCCGAAAAACGGAAAGAACTTGTCGGTCAAGCAAGGAAAGAACTACCCTTCCTTAATCAAAAGGAAAGTGAACTTAATAAAAGGTATGAAGCAATGCTTCAAGACAAAAGACTAGCACCATTATTAAGAAATCCAGAGGTTGGATCTCAGATACCATATTTGTTAGCTCATGCTACAAATAGTATATATGGGAGAAAACTTATAGATGGTAATAAATCCCCTAAGTTAGATCCCCCTAAAGGAGGACCTTCTTCATCTCGTTCAGAAAAAACAGAAAGTTTATCAGGAAAGAAAATAAACAGTCTTTCCCAGCAATTCAAATCAAGTGGCTACGCAAGTGATTTTATTACTCTTAGAACTCAACAGTTAAAAAACCGTTAAAAATTAGAAAGATTAAATTATGTCGTTTTCAAATACATTTGATACAACAAATACAGGATCTGCTGTTTCTAACCGTGAGGATTTGACAGATGTCTTAACTATTCTCGCTCCAGAAGAAACCCCAGTCCTTTCATCTGCTTCAAAGCAGAAAGCGTCTGCTACATTTGCGGAATGGACAGTTGACGAACTAGCTTCTCCAGTTACCTCAGGTATCTCAGAAGGTAGTGATGTTACTGCATTCACCGACAAATTCTCAGGTCGTGCTCGCTTAGGCAATTATGTTCAAAAATTCCGTAGAGATTATATGGTATCTGACTTACAAGATGCCGTTGATTCTGTCGGACCTGCTAAAATTGCACAGGCTGAAGCTAAAGCTATCCGTGAACTAAAGCGTGATATCGAGGCTACTATTATCGGAACAGGAGATGCATCCATTGAAAATGGTGCTGGTACTCCTTATAAAATGCGTGGTCTAGGTAAATGGATTCAAACTGGTGCACAATCAGATAGTGCTCCTGCTACTCCTACTGCCTTCCGTCCTGATGCTGGTCAAATCTTTGACATCTCATCTGCGACACCTACTGCATTCCAAGAGTCTGATCTCAATACAATCATCTCAACTATCTACCGTCATACTGGAAGTACACAAAACTTAACATTAGTAGCAGATACAGGTCTTCGTAAGACAATATCTGAGTTTGCTCGTTTTGCTGGAAGTGCTTCTACCTTCGATGGTCATAACCAACACGCACTTCGCTCTGTAAATTACAATGGCGATGTTTCAACTATTAAGTTAAGTGTTGAGATTTACGAATCAGACTTCGGTCGTGTATCAATCGTCAACATGAATCCAGATACTGCTCCTGCTACACTAGCTGGTGGTTCTGACTTCAATGATGGTTATATCGTTAATCCTGAATACTATGGTGTTCATGAACTAATCCCTATGGGCTCAACTCGTCTACCTAACTTAGGTGGAGGAGATCGTGGTTATGTAGATTGCTCTCTTACTTTAGGAGTATATCACCCACAAGCACATGGTAAAATTACTCAATAATTAATTAGGAGGTTTTATTAAACATTATGGCTAAATTAACTATAAATGAAAACCCTCAAGGGTTTACCGATGTATACACAATTACATTTGAAGATTTCTCAGTAGCAAATGCTGGGACTCTCGCTGATCGTGCAACTAAAACATTCACATATGCGATCCCTGCTGGATCACTTGTTACTAAAGTTTCTGCTCACTTAGTTACTGCTTTCAATGATAGCGGTTCTGGAGATGAGTTAGACGTAATAGTCGGTGACGGTGATGATGACAATGGATACCTACAGGCTGCTGCGGTACACGTTGACCAAACAGAAATCACATATGTTGCTAACACTGGTGCATTACTTGACAATGAAAATGGAGTAGTGTATGTAGGGGCTGATACAATTGATATTAAATTCACACCTGACGGAAGTACAGGAAATGCTTACTCATTAAATGAGTTAACTGCTGGTGAAATTAAATTAAAGTTCGAGATCTGCGATCTTAACTAATCTAAAATCTGGTCGGGGGCGAAAGCCCCCTGCCTTTTTTTAACTTAAAACTACTATGGTTGATATAATTACAGACTTACCAAAATCATTTACGACTGGAGAGCTCGATCAGGCATTTCTGAATGAGATCAAAAGTGGTTTTCAATTAGAAAAAGAAACTGAACTAGAGCGAGTAAAAATTGCTAAGAAAGAGGCACATGAACAAAAAGGGAAGACACACCCCGTATTAGGAAAGTGTGTAGCAACAATGCCAGCTAGAGAGTTCTTTAGATTAACAAGCAAATATGGACATGATCAGGTTCATTCAAAAGAATTTTTGAAATATTATCAGAAAAATTTCTCAGACTTATCCCCTAATAAAATCTAATGCAAACTAGAACATATGGCAGTTTATTTGAACTAATAAGATCACTTGCTGGTGTTAATGAATTTACATCAGAAGAAAATGCTGATATATCTAGATTTATAAATAGAAGATACTTTCAGGCATATAATACATCTCAGAACTGGGTTAGGTATTTAGTTCCTTCACAAAAACGTCGAGTAGCCGCAGTAACATTAAGTGGATTAACTGGTAACCTTGAAAAATATAATGGGAATTATTTTTTCCTTGGCACTCAATCGCAAGGAGGGGGATCTAGTGCTGGAAGGGTTGCATCTGGAGAAAGAAATAGTGTATACGTTGGAAGTTCTGGAGCAAAATTGTTTAGAAATTATAGCTCCGCAACCAGTTGGGTTTGGATACTTGGAGAGCCAAATATAGATTTCAATACAGATGGAAGTATTGTTATTTCTACTGGTAGTTTTGTAACGTATCTTTCAGATAACAGTGGTGATTTTAATAGTGAAAATCCTTGGGATGTTGTAAGTTGGTATGACTCAGTTGCAGACGATATTGCTCCTTTAAATATTCAAGAAGCTACAGTTATTCCTTATTCTGAATTTGGAAGAGAAACAATAGGGGAGTTTATTAGAATACATAAACAAATTGCATTTGACCGAAACTCTGCTCAAGAATATGAATTTTTTGTTAACGAAAATGGTGGTAATGTAATTAATGGTAGAGTCAATGAGTTTAGTTTTGAAAACGCTGGAGACGGTTATACGGAATTTAGAAATAATTTATATGTTACTTATAAAAAAGTTTTTACTCCATTTACTACATCATCTAGCTATGCAACCTCAACAGAGGAAGTACCCGAAGAGTTTTTTGCATTTATTGCACATTCATCATATGCGGATTTCTTGCGTATGGATGGACAACACCAAAAGGCTATGGCTGAGGAAACAAAGTCTATGGATGCCTTAGATCTACAGCTTGAACGCAATGATATAATAAGTAACAGTAATAATCTAACAAGAAAATTTTCAACCTATGTAAATAGACAATCACGATAATATGAACTCAAGAATATCAAACCTATATCAAAAACCAACATCTGGTGTTTCCGCTATGGAGATGCTTGCTGTTCCAGTATCTGGATCAGGAGTAGTTTCATTCGCAACAACATACAGTACATTAACTAAAGGTGTAGCAATAGATGTGCAAGATTCAGATGTATATGTAACCTTTACTGGAGAGACTCCGTCTGCTTCATTAGGTCACAGATTATATGCGGGCAGAAGTTATACATTTAATGTAGTAACTGCAAGCTCTGCTAAATTCTTAAATACATCCGCATCAGTTGCAGGAACTATAGCATCTACTGAGCTATCTGAATAATGCAAGTTTCAGGCAAGTTAGCTTCCTCGATTAATTTTTTAAAATCTAATCTTACTTCAGGTTGGGATTTTTTAACTGGCTCTCAAGGAGATTATACCGATCTGGGTATAGCCCGTAGATTCGGTGGATCTTCTGCCGCGTATTCATTACGAGACATTGGTGCAGTAAATGGTAGGGTTGTAAAGGTTCGCAGAGATGGGGATGATGTTGAAGAAGATTTTTCAGCTAATCAAGTACAGAGCAGTGCAATAGAGAACTGGGTCAATGGTAAGCTAGAGAATACACTACCAGGAGATGTAGCACCCGCCGCAGCTGCTTTTAGTCTTCGTAAGGTAACAGAAGGTATATTAGTTTATACTGGGGATTATAGTTCTAATGCTGACACTATTAGTGCAAACACTGGAGGAATAACGGTTACTGGAAACAACGATGGTATTTTTGGAAAAGACAATGTTCTTAAGATTGAGAATGATACAACAGCTGCTCCTCAACTAGGAACTACTAACTCTGCTTATGTATCAAGTACCAGTGGTATAGTTGATTTCGAATACTATGTTCCTAGTGACCATCCAATTGTAGGCAACTATTGGCATATTGGAACACAAAGAACATCTGACGGAAAAGAAATAGCTTATTCTGGGAAAGGGGTTCAAATAATAGGAGGAGCTTGGACTACCGCTAGGTTAACTTATGGAAGTCTTTTTGGAGGTAACGATAAACCGACTACATCTAGTACTGGAGGAAGAAGATTATTAACTATTTTAGACCAAGAAGTTCCCGATGGTATAGCAGTAACAGTCCAAGCCCTTGATGGGGATTTGTATTATATATCATCTATTTCTATTAAAACATATGATGCTCTTGCAGTTCGTATTCGTAGAAGCTCGGATGATGCAGAAGTAAATGTAACCTTTGATTCAGATGACAAAGTAAGTACTAGCTCTGATATATCTGTAGTGAGTGGAACTGTAACTGCTAATACACTTGGAGGTTTTATTAGTGGAACAGATGCTTTCGTCCACACTTGGTACGACCAAGCTGGGTCAAACAATGCAGTTCAAGCAACTGATGCTAACCAACCTCAGATTGCATCAAGCGGAGCATTGCTTGCAGATGGATTGGAATTTGATGGGAGTAATGAC
>Ga0209535_1001398_pt1 | contig 16507 bp, 38 predicted proteins | sample LinPmetageLP28_FD_184041 | JGI IMG/M metagenome (GOLD analysis project Ga0209535, IMG submission 184041) | Marine viral communities from the Pacific Ocean - LP-28 (SPAdes) (version 2) | ecosystem: Environmental > Aquatic > Marine > Oceanic | place: Pacific Ocean | collected 2009-08-22 | reverse complement strand
ACAAACTCAAATACATAGTTTAAATCATATGTATGTTGAACTAATGGTAGAACAAGATAAATCTAAAAAAGAACTAGAAGAAGAATACGGTAAAGTAAACATCAATCTTCAAGATGGTTCTTATGAAATTATAAAAGATGAAGAGAATAAGTAAACACATTTCTTATAAGGAAGCAACCCATTCTGACTATGCTAAACAATACAGTATAGACAACAAGCCAAAGGCTGAACATATTAAAAATATGGAGTTAGTAGCTGAGAAGGTCTTTGAGCCTCTTAGAGAGTGGGTAGATGCACCTATAAGGGTAAACAGTATGTTTAGGTCAGAAGACTTAAATAAATGTATTAAAGGTAGTCCTGTGAGTAGCCATTTAACTGGCAATGCTATTGACATAACTTCAATGGGTGGTAAAACTAATCTTGAAATGTTTCATTACATAAAAGACAATTTAGATTTTGACCAACTTATTTGGGAGTTTGGTGATGAGCCTAGATGGTTACACGTTTCATACAAAAACAAAAAAGACAACAGAAAACAAGTTTTAGTTACTAAAAAATTAGGTAAATATTACACGTGGTCTGAATGTAAGAACTGTGGATGAAATGGGAGTTCGGTATAATAGATAGGTCAATGATTGGTTTATTAGTTGGTTTCAGCTATTTACCAAAAGAAGATAATAATGATTATACTGAACTCAATTTATATTTATTAATAATTGTATTACATTTTAAATTTTATTAAATGCCTATACCGAGTAAAAGACCTAACGAAAAACAAAGCGATTTTATGATTCGTTGTGTACCTCAACTTATGAAGTACCACGATAAAAGTCAAGCCATTGCAATTTGTTATCGTACATTTCAGGGTAAGATGATTAATCTTGAAACTTATAACGATTACCCTCAAAGTGCTGCGAACAACGCTAAAAAGGTACTTAAATGGCGTGATAAGCACGGAGATGAAGTTAAAGGTATGACTAGAGTAGGTTGGGTTAGGGCAAATCAATTATCTAATAAAGAAAATATCAGTCGTGAAACCATAGCAAGAATGGCTTCATTTAAACGACACGAAAAAAACGCAGAAGTAAGTGCAGAAAATAAAGCAACCCCTTGGAAAGACAGAGGCTATGTAGCTTGGCTTGGTTGGGGTGGCGCAAGTGGAATAAATTGGGCAATTAAAAAACTCAAACAAATTGACAAAAAATGATACACGATTACAAAACCATAGCAATTAATTTAAGCAGTTTCGGTATATCCTTAACAAACATAGATATGATGCTAAAGATTATTCTTCTTAGCGTAACAATAGGCTACACAGTACAGAAATGGTACTTGATGAATAAAAATAAAAAGAAATGATAGAAACTATAAAACACCTTTTTGGATTGTGTAACGAAACACACTTAAACATCTATACGGTATTGTTATTAGCAGTAATTATAAAAATAGGTTATGAAAGATATACTAGCGAAAATATTTGGAGCAGCAGGAGGAGGAATAGCTGAAAAACTTAGTAACATAGTTGCTAAACATACTTTTAGTAAAGAAGAAAGAGCAAGGCTAGAAAATGAAATGGCTCAAGTTTTTATAAAAGCTGAAGCTGATATGCAACACAATGTATCAGAAAGATGGAAAGCTGATACTCAAAGTGATAGTTGGTTAAGTCGTAATGTAAGACCGATTGTTTTATTGTTTTTAATAGTTTCTACAATAGTTATGATTTTTATAGATGCAGGTTTTTTAAATTTTGAAGTAAAAGATACTTGGGTTGATTTATTACAACTTACTTTAATCACAGTTATTTCAGCTTATTTTGGTGGAAGGTCTTTTGAAAAAATAAAAAAAAACTCAAAGTAAAGACTTAATAATAAAATATTTTTTTAAATTTGTTTAACAGTCGCACATCTGTCAGGTGCTAAACTTCAGGTAACTACTCCTGTTGGTTCAGATAAATCTTTTTTTTTTATTTCTTTTTGTAGGCTTTTTTTTTGTTTTTTTTTTATTACTTTTATGAAATGAGGTATAATAAAGAAATAATAGATAAAATTTATAATTATAAAACAATAAGTAACAAAGATAAAATTGATAAGTTACTAGAAATTGATGCAAATCAATATACAAATTGTGGTATAGACTCTACAAAAACAGAAATAGATACAGTAAAAAAAAATAGTAGATACATATATAAAGTAATTGCAAAATTAAATCCTGAAATAGGTAAGCAATTCTTACAACACCAAGATAAATAATGCCTAAGAAACTTACTAGAAGTAAACTAGTAAAAAAACTTGATACTATATTTAGTGTATATATTAGGCGTAAAAATTCAATTAATGAAATATCAACTTGTTTTACCTGTGGTAAAAGAGACCATTGGAAAAAACTTCAAAACGGACATTTTCAAAGTCGTAAACATTATTCAACTAGATGGGATGAAGTGAATTGTCAAGTTCAGTGTGCAGGATGTAATGTATTTAAATACGGAGAGCAATATGTGTTTGGTAATAAATTAGATAGTAAATACGGTTCAGGAACTTCTGAAAGATTATATTTAAAAGCTAAACAAATAATAAAATTAAGTAACCCTGAAATAAAAGAAATGATAATAAGGTATGAAAATTTTGTAAAGTTAATGGATTAATACTATATTTGATGAATCTGTTTGTTTTGTCATCAATGGAAAAGAGGGTTGACCAGTTTGTTAACCTTTTTTTTTGTGCTTAATTTTGTTTTATAAACTTTTTTGTTTATATTTGTTTATGTTTAATTAATAAAAATAACTATGACAACACAAGCAGACGACATTAAAAAAGAAATCCACAAATTAGAAATGATGTTAACTCACGCTACTATGATGGGCGACACTAAACATCAAAAACAATTTGAAAACAAGATTATGGATTTACGTTCAACATTATATAATATACAATAATGAGAACAAACTATTCACAACAAACAAAAGATACTCTTATAGAAGAATATGAGTACAGGATAGAAGCCTTACAAAGAAAAATAGAATTTTTAAAGGCTCAATTAGAAATCAATAATATATTATATTAATTATGGACAAAACATTAATACAAAAGTTAACAGAAATTCAAAACGAATTAAAAGTAAAGAAATCTAGGTATAACTCTTTTGGTAAATATAACTTTAGAAGTGCAGAAGATATACTAGAAGCTATTAAACCACTAGCATTAAAACATAACGTAAGCGTAACCACTACTGAAAAATATTTAGGAGATGGCGTAATAAGGTCTAGGGCTATAATACAAGATAAATTAAATCATTTAAAATCTGATGCAATAGTTGCAGTTGATGAAAACCAAAAAGGTATGCAAAGACCTCAAAAGTTTGGAACTGCATCTAGTTATGGTAAAAAATATGCATTAGGTAACTTATTTTTAATAGATGACACACAAGATTCTGATGCTATTAATAAAATAGAAAAAGAAATAAAAGTTAAATTGCCTAAATTATTAATTAACACACCACAATATAAAAACGCATTAGAAGGAATGCAAAAAGGTAAAACAATTAATGATATAAAAAAGGTTTACACTTTGACAAAAGAAATAGAAAAACAATTATTAAACTTTAAAATCAATTAAATTATGGGAGCAATTATTAATGCAAGTATCAACGTAGCTAAATTACCAAAAGAAAAATTTGTAAAAGGTAAAGATGGTGCGGTCTGGTACAATCTAACAATCTCAATCCAAGATGAAACTCGTTATGGAAATAATGTAGCTTTAATGGATAGCCGAACATCAGAAGAACGTGAGTCAGGTAAACAGGCTTTATATTTCGGTAACGGTAAAGTGTCTTGGATAAAAGATGCTAAAAACGGACAAGGTCAAATACACTTAGCTGAAAGAGAAGAAAAACTAGATATTATTTCTGGAACTGAATCAGCTTACGTTAAAGAAGAAACCGATTTACCATTTTAAAATGTAGAAGTACCCACCGAGAGGAAAAAAGATATAGACGTATATCAAAATATTAATTACATTTTTAATTAAGGGGGACTACAATCCCCCTTTTTTTTTATATTTTTATTGAATGACAACAAAACAAACCGAACATCATATGCTGATGCAGTTTATCGAAGAAGACTGCTATGTAAATACAAAAGAATTAATAGAATATCCACCTGTAGCCTTATCATACGGAGAGAAACTTATCAAATCTAAAAAAGGGGATTTACTTTTACCAATACCCTTAGGAACATACGGAAATTTAAGTGTTGTCAGCGCACCCCCTAAAACTAAAAAGACTTTCTTTATAAGTTTACTAGCATCAGTATTTTTAAGCAACTCAAATATTTATGGTGGTAAAATAAAAGGTCATAGAAATAATGGCCATTTAATACACTTTGATACTGAGCAAGGTCTATGGCATTGTCAAAAAGTATTTAAAAGAGTTTATGATATGGATTCCAATATAAACCCTAATATATATCACACCTTTGGACTAAGAACAATCAGCCACAAACAACGACAAGAGTTTATAGAGTATTACCTTAGAAATAAAATAAATACGCCATCACTTGTAATTATCGATGGAATTGCCGACCTTGTAAGTGATGTTAATGATTTACAACAGTCAAACGATTGTGTACAAAAGTTAATGGAATGGTCAGCTAAATATAATTGCCATATACTAAGCGTTATTCATAACAACTTCGGAACATCAAAAATGACAGGACATTTAGGTAGTATGTTAGAAAAAAAGGTGGAAACTCATATTGAGTTAGAAACTAATACTGTAAATAAAGAATGGGTTACAGTTAAATGTAAAAGAAGTAGGGGTTATGCATTTGAGACATTTAGTTTTGAAGTTAATGAATATGGCATACCTTATGTGATAAATGACTTGTATGACCCACTAGAATAGTTATGATAAAAGATAAAATGATATTAATTGCTAAGAAACATAAAACTTGGATTGATATTGTTATGACTTTTGGTTGCAATAAAAGAACTGCTGAAGACCTCACACAAGAAATGTATATTAAAATCCAACTCAAACTAGAGAATGGATTAGATATTATGTATAATGATGATATAAACTATTATTATATATTTAAAACTTTAAGAACTTTATTTTTAGATTTAAAACGTAAGGGTAAGAATATTAAAGTTATTCCTATAGACCACGTACATTTAACTGATAGCGATATAAATTTTGAAGAAAGCTATGAAAAAGTAAAAAATGCTTTAAAAAAAATGTATTGGTATGACAGAAAAGTCTTTGAGATTATAAATGAAGGCGAGAGTATAGCTGAGTTTTCAAGAAAATCATATATACAATACTATTCACTTTATAATACTTACAAAAAAGTAAAAAACAAATTAAAAAAATTATTATGACTTTAATTAGAAATATAAATCAAACAAAACAAGCATTAGATTTCACAGGAATACAAAACGGTAATATACACCCCACAGACATTGATGCAGTTTTAGAATTTAATAATGAAGCCTTAATTTTAATTGAAGTTAAAAGATTTAATAATGATATACCAACTGGACAAAGATTAGTTTTAGAAAGAGTTTGCGATAGTTGGAAAACAAAAAAATCTATTGTATTACTAGTTAATGTTAATATTCCAAATGATATTGATAGCATACCAATGGTTAATGGTTTTGTTACTAAATATTATATTAATAGTCAATGGAATGAATTAAAATCTGATAATTCAATTAAATCAGTTTTAAATAAATTAGGAAAAAAATGGAATATAAAAAAATTAAAGATATGAAACTAGGCGACTTTACAGAAAAATTAATTAATATACTTACAATAGGTCAGGGAAAAAGGATAGCAACATTTATTGCAAAAAAATTAGGTTATGAAAGTTGCAACTGCGACAACAGAAAAGAAGCCTTGAATAAAATAAAAATTAAAAGATGGTAAAATTTGAAAAAGAAGACTATAAAGATTGGGAACAATTTCGACTGGGTACAAACGATGTCATATCCAACAACGAATTTACATTGGTGTGTGAACTCCACAGCAAATATTACAAACATTCATTTTATAAACCTTGCACCTGTAATCCAAAAACAGTAAACAAATGGATTAAAGACTTAAATGTTATATGGGACAATGAGTCTAAAGAAAATAAATAAATGGGAACAAGCAGTTGTAATGCTTTTTAACCTTGATGGATGGGATTTGAAATGGTGCGGTAAAGGTTATAGTGTTTACGATGCTATTGGTAAAACTCCAAAGGGATATGATTGTGTTATTGAAATGAAGTTTCGAACAAAATACTATGAAGATAAAATGCTTGAAAAAGACAAGTATGATAATCTAATGAAACTTGATGACAATATTATAAAACTCTATTTTGTTAACGACCCAAAAGGAAACTTCCTATATTGGCTTAATGAAATTAAACTACCTGAAACCAAAAAAATGTATTGCCCTGATACAACTATGTGGACTAAAAAAAGACTTCTCAAAGATGTTTACTTACTAAAAGAAAATCAAGCTAGTAGGATAAATCTCAACACGCTTTAAAAATAAAAGTTATTAAATTTTGTTTATAACTTAATTTGTTTTATATTAGCTATATAATAATAAAACAAACAAAATGAAAACAAGATTAATGACAAACAAACAAAACGATTCTTTCAGGTTAGATGTTATAGATAATAACATACACGAAAGTTACTTTTTTAAAACAGAGAAAGCAGCACTAGACTTTCAAAAATTTACAACAGACTTAGATAAATATAAAGAATTTATATAATGAAAAAAATATTAAGATTAGTATCGGAATTTATATTTGTATTATCAATCTTTGCTTTATTCTGGGCATCTCTTTGGATATTCGCATAGTATGAAAAAGTTTAGACAATACAGGTCAAGACAAGGTCGGTCAGACAAACAGTATAAAAGTTCTATGACCTTATACGGAATATCTATAACAGGATTAGTAATAACATTAATATTATCAAAATGTCTATAAAAGAAAAAAACAAACAAATTGACAATTTAATTGATGAGGTACATAAATTAAAAAAACAATTAAGAAGTGCAAAAAAAAATACATACATATATGAAACTCATCACTTACAATGTAGTGATGGAGAGATGCATATAGGTTATGGAGATGATAATTGGTTAGTATGGAATACAGATTCTTTATATAAAGATTTGCCATTTATTATAACTCAAGTTGTAAAAGAAAATAAAAAAATGCAAAAAATGTATTTAGATATGATTAAAGAAAGTATTGATGAATTGTAATGAAAATAAATATTTACAATTTTTAAATGAAAACTATTTTAAAGAAATAAATTTTGAACAAATACAAAGTAAAATAAATAAAAATGAACAAGACACAACCTTTTGAAAACGAAATTTTTGAAGCGTATAGAGTTAAAGAAAAGAAAATAATGGAAGCAATTATCTTTTTAAAGTTAAATGGATATAAAGTTTATGAAGAAACAAAATGATATTACTTATAGACGCTGATAGTTTAATTTTTGCAAGTTGCTATCGACATAAAGAAAACCCTGATGACAATCCTCATTTTGAAAACATAGAAGACAGTATAGCAAAGTTCGATGAGCAGTTTATGAAAATAGTAAACGACTTAGAAGAACTATACGATATAGAAAAAGTCATAACATTTAACGGAAGCAAAGGAAACTTTAGAAAGTTAATGACAAAAAAGTATAAAGCTAATAGAAAAAAACAAATACTTCCACCATTATTACACCCAATGCATCAATACGTTAAAGACACCTATGATAGTAAGTTTGCATTTGGTATAGAAACTGATGACCTAGTAGCTAGGTATTGGTATAATATATCAAAAGACTTTGGTAGGCAAAATGTTATGATAGTAAGTATTGACAAAGACTACAAACAATTCCCTTGCTTAATGTATAATTATCATTGGAAACATAAAGAGATACTAGATATATCAGATGAACAGGCTTTATTTAACTTCTATAGCCAAATGATAGAGGGCGATACAGCTGACAACGTAAACTACTTTAAAGGCAAAGGTAAGGCATTTGCTAAGAAATATTTTGTAGATTGTAACACAAAATATAAATACACAAAAAAACTGTATGAATTATTTAAAGAAAAATACAAAGGCAAGGCAAGACAAAAATATACAGAATGTTATAATTTATTAAAACTAAGGACAGAATGACAATTAAATACCCTGAATCTTTTTGGGAAATAGCAAATCAAATTGGATATGCAAGAAGCGTTATTAATAAACATCTTTTAAAAAAAAACCCTAGATTTGATAGAGGTGTTAAAAATACACACGTAGATACAGTAGGAATAATAGGCGAGTTAATTGGTATAAACTATTTAACAGAAAAAAAAATTGATTTTGAGATGGCTAAATTATTAGAGTTATACCCATCTAAAAATGCAGATATAATTGTAAAAGATAAAAAGATAGATATTAAATCAACATATCATTTTGAAAACGCACATATATTAGTAAACAAAGAAGCCCACATAAAAGGGAAAAATAAAATAGATAAATATTGGTTTATATATATATTAAATAAAACAGAAGCAGAATTATTTTTAGTAAACTATGATGACATTACAAAATGGGAAAGCAAAATTATGAAATACACGGAAGCGTATTATATAAAAAGAGAAGAACTAAAAAAACAAAATGGAAAATTTAACACCAATAGAAATAGCAAATAAAATAAAAGAACTGTCAGGGCTTGACGTTTTTAAAAATAGCAGACAAAGAAAATATATAGAAGTACGTTCATTGTTTAATCATTTACTTAGAAATAAACTTAATATGCGATGGATACATATAGCTGAATTACATATTAAAAATGGTAAAACTAGCGACCATTCTACTGTTTTATATTCAAGTAACAACTATGCCTACTATTGTCAGCATAATCCTAAACTAACAGAAATAGAAAATATCTTTACTTTTAAATCTGATTTATGTTATGATAAAATAGATAGAGTTCATTACTTAGAAAACAAAGTAACAAACCTAGAGAATAAAAATTCAGAATTAAAAAACAAACTTAAACACCCTATGTATAAAGTTATAAGAGATGTGCCTGAAAACTTAAAAGATGAGGTAGGTCAAAAATTAAAATTGTGGGAAAAATCACTAGAATGGAAAAAAGAGTTAAATTAAATACGTTATATAAATATGAAACCTAATAAAATTAAAATACATAAAATTAAATCTAATCCTGATAATCCTAGATTAATTAAAGATATTAAATTTAAAAAATTAGTTAAGTCTATAAAAGAATTTCCAGAAATGTTAAAACTTAGACCGATTGTTGTAGATGAAAAAAATATAATACTCGGTGGAAATATGAGATACAAAGCCTGTATAGAAGCAGGACTGAAAGAAATATATGTAATTCAAGCCGATGACTTAACAGAAAAACAAAAGAAAGAATTTATTATAAAAGATAATGTAGGTTTCGGTGAGTGGGATTGGGATATACTAGCTAACGGATGGGATACTAAAGAATTAAAAGATTGGGGTATTGATGTTTGGCAACCTGAAGATGCCATTGATTATAGCGTTCTTGATGAGATTGACTTAGAAGATGAGATAGAAACTATGTATGACCAAACAAAAAAGTCAATCATATTAGAATATCCAGCAAAAGATTTTGAGCCTATAAAAAAACTTTATGATGATTTAAAAAATCAAGGAGTTAATTTATCAGACTTGTTTTATAAAGCTATGAAAAAGTATGAATCATAATGTGTATGTAATAAGTGCCAATCGTTACAATGATTTACCTTTTAATAAACAACAAAAAGAAAAATATATCTTTTGTGTTAAAAATGGTCAAAAAGAATTATATGAACAAAATGGTTGTAAGATAGTTTATAATACAGGCAACTTAATGGATAGTAGAAATTTTGCACTTGAACACGCTTTTAAAAATAACAACATCTGTATACAACTAAGTGATGATATAAAAAAGGTTACAACTAATAAGAATTTTTTTAAAAAAAAGATAGTAAGTTTAGATGTAGCGATTGATGATATACTAAGTAAGTTTATAAAAATAAAAGGCGTTGATTTAATGGGTGTACCCCCTACTGATAATTATTTTTTTGCTAATAAATTAGTATTAGAAAATAAATTCTGTATTGGCGATATGTTATTTGTGAAACCTAATGAATTAAGGTTTGATACTCAACTTAGTTTAAAAGAAGATTATGATTATACGCTTCAACATATACAAAAAGGTAAAGTTCTAAGGTATCAAAAATATTTATTTACATTCAAGCACTACTCAAATAAAGGTGGCGCAGTTGATATTAGAAACGATAAAGAGGAACAAAAAAATATTATGATACTAAAATATAAATGGGGAGATAAGATAAGGTTAAACCCTAAAAGAAAAAATGAGATATTAATATGAAAACATTAAAACTAAAAAAACAAGAACACGATAAAAAGATTGGCGCAAGATGTGAGTTTGTTCCACCAACTGTAACTGATAGTTGCTTACTAGAGTTAGATGGAAAGATAATAGGCTTTTATTTAAACGACATACCTGACAAACTTAAACAATACATTTCAATAGCCAACAAAGAGTTCTTGAGTAAAAATGTGCCTAAGTCATTATTAGAACGCTCTGATGTATATACAATGCAAAAAAAATACGGTATAAGCAGGGCTGAGGCTAAGGCTAGGAACACAGTTCAGATGTCAACTATATTAGGTGGCGTATTAGCAAAAGCACACCTTAGAAGACCCTACAACTCTGTATCAGCAGTTCATACTAATAAAAAAGCAAAGACATTTATAAAAGCAATGTTACTATCTTGTTTAGAAAGTGAGAAACTTATAAAACAATATATGCCTGAACAATATGAATCACAAAAGAAATTAATAGAAAAAACAACATTACCTAAATATAGATTCGGAAATTTATTTACTAGCAGTATATCAAACTTTAATATCGCTGCTCCTTTCCATCAAGATAGGGGTAATTTAAAAAACACCGTAAACGTAATATTAACTAAAAGAAAAGATACAGAAGGGGGTGCGCTTTGTGTTCCTGATTTTAATCATACCTTTGAACAGGCTAACAATAGTATTTTAGTATATCCTGCTTGGTATAATATACACGGAGTAACCAAAATAATAAAACATAATGAAGAAGCGTATAGAAATAGTTTGATTTTCTATCCACTATCTGGATTTGATAAATAATATGGACAAAAGTAGACACATAAAAAAGGAATCAATGCTTAAGGCATTAGAAAAAAGTTTAGGAGTAGTTACAGTAGCTTGTAGAAAAACAGAAATACCAAGAAGCACATTTTATAAATGGCTGAATGAAGATGAGGAGTTTGCATCTAATGTTCAAGAAATAGAAAACATTGCCTTAGATTTCGCCGAAAGTAAACTACACGACCAAATAGGAGGAGGAAATACAGCAGCTACAATATTTTACCTAAAGACAAAAGGAAAGAAAAGAGGATACATTGAAAGACAAGAAATAACAGGTGCAGATGGAATGCCTAATAACTTTCAAATAGAGATAATTGACAAAACAGAAGATACAGACTAATATTGTATATAAACATCTTGTAAAAAACAATAGTAAAATTGTAGTTGAACAAGGGGGTACGAGGTCAGGGAAAACATTTAATATACTTCTTTGGATTATATTTGCTTATTGTGTTGAGAATAAAGATAAGATTATAACAATATGCCGTAAGTCATTTCCTAGTTTAAGGGCAACAGTATTAAGAGACTTTGTACAAATTTTACAATCACATAATATATATACAGAATTAAACCACAATAAATCTAACTCTGAATATTCACTATACGGTAACCTTATTGAATTTATTTCATTAGATATGCCTCAAAAGATTAGAGGTCGTAAAAGAGATTTACTATTTATAAATGAAGCTAATGAATTATACTTTGAAGATTGGCAACAACTTATATTTAGAACACAAGATAAAATAGTAATTGACTTCAACCCTTCAGATGAGTATCATTGGATATACGACAAAGTAATTCCTAGAGAAGATTGTGTCTTTTATAAAACCACATACTTAGATAATCCATTTATAGAGGATTCTATTAAAAAGGAAATAGAGCGTCTTAGAGATACTGATGAGCAATATTGGCAGATATATGGGTTAGGGGAAAGAGCAGCTAGTAGGAGTACTATATTTAAGTATGCTGAGGTAAACAAAATACCTGAGTTTGCACAACTTGTAGCATACGGTATGGACTTTGGTTACACTAATGACCCAACAACTTTAGTATCTGTTTACATTGATAATTTTGATTTGTATATTAAAGAACATTTATATAGAACGCAAATGACAACGCAAGACATCAATGTGTTTTTAAAAGATGAACAACTAACACCCAAACCTATATATGCTGATAGTGCAGAGCCGAGGTTAATAAGTGAACTTAGAAAGATGGGGCATAATATATTTGGAAGTATCAAAGGTAGGGATTCTATAAACGCAGGTATTGATTTATTAAAAAGATATAAGATACATATATTAGCTGCCTCATCAAATGCTATATCTGAATTTAGAAACTATAAATGGAAAGAAGATAAATCAGGCAGGTTAATTAATATACCTGAAGATAAAAACAATCATATCATTGACCCCTGTCGTTATGCGACATACTCTATATTGTCAAGACCTAACTTCGGTAAATACACCTTACATTAAAAAAACTTATAAAATATTTTGTTTATAACTTAAATAGTTTTATATTTGTTATGTAATAATAAAACAAACAAAATGAATTTAGAATTAAACAAATACGAAAAAAAATTAGTTGTTTATGCTTTAAGAGAAGTAGGAAAAGAAGCTGCTAAAAAAAATAACGAATTAACTTTAATGAATGTTTCTAGTTTATTAAATAAAATGCAGAACAATGTTTGAAATAAACGGATACTCAAAAGAATACTATATAGGTTCAAAACTTATAGGAAAAGAAATATTAGAAACACCTGATAGAAAAAGACTAGGTTATACAGGTAGAAAGCTAGAAACATTACAAGAAGATATAATGTTTAAAAAACTTTATAAAAAAGGCACAGAAGTTTATACTGAAGTATCTCCGATATGTGGTAAACTATTAGGAACGCAGCAAGAAAAAATTAATATATTAGCTAATTCAAGACAAAATTTTACAAGATGAGAAAACTAGACAGGTACAAACAAAACCTTTCTATACAAGGAAACAAAGTATGGAGTTACACTACTCACGTAGCCACGATAGATGGCGATAAATTAATCCAATTAGGATGGTGGTCAATGACTACTCAAAAGCATATTAACTATGTTGCTAAAGAGTTTGGATTAAATTTAATTAAATGAGCAGATTATTTAAATCTAAAAAACAAAACTTAAAAGACTTAGAGTTTTATGGGCATATAGATGCTGCTATTAATTTAGTTAAAAAATGGAAACAACAAAGTCCAAATAATAAAGAGATAAATTTAATGTCTGATTCATTAGTAGGTATATTCTTTTGGGCTAACACTATGGAACAAGAAGTTAGGGTTCACGATGAAATAGTAAGTCAATACAGGGAAGATAGAAATAAGGCTAGATTAGAATTACAAGAGATAAAAAACAAATACGAACATTTAAAAAAACTAGAACTATGAAAGTAAAGGGAGATTATAATGTTGATGAGGCTAATTATAATTTAAATATCTCTTATGAATATTATTGGGATGATGGAAGTTATTTCAATCCACCTGAAAGCGATTTGGAAATATTAGATGTTACATTAAACGGAATAGATATAACTGATTTTTATTGGGATTGGGTTGATGATGCAATACATTCACAAGTCTGGGAATATGCACAAGAAAATAAATATGAATAAAATGTTGTAGCATTTAGGTTAGTTACAATATAGATAGGGTGGTCAGAAATGGCTGCCCTTTTTTTATTATCTTAGTATATTATAAAATACACTTTTAAATACGTTATATATATATGAAACTGAAAATTGAAATACCTAACTCGCTTGATGATATCACACTATCACAATACAAACGATTTATTAAGGTGCAGGAACAAACTAAAAACGACAGATTACTAAACGCTAAAATGATAGAAATATTTTGTTCTACTAAATTAGAAAATGTAATGAGGCTTAAACTATCTGATACAGAAGAAATTGTAGGAGTTTTAGGTAAGATGTTTGAACAAAAGCCTGATTTAATTAAAGGTTTTAATATTAATAATATTGACTTCGGTTTTCATCCTCAACTAGATAATTTAACTCTAGGAGAATACATTGACCTAGATACATACATAGGAGATTGGGATAATATGGAAAGAGCGATGAATGTTTTATACAGGCCTATAACTACAAAACTAAAAGAGCAATATACTATTGTAGATTATAACTCTGAATTAAATCCATCTATTATGCATATGCCTATGAGTGCAGTTCTTTCTTCAATTTTTTTTTTGTGGAATTTAGGGCTAGACTTATCGAAACTTATGACGAACTCTTTGCAGGACAATCAGACGGAAGCCTTGACGGAGTATCTAACTTCGCAAGGAAATGGGGTTGGTATCAATCAATTTATGGGCTCTCTCAGGGGGATATTACAAGATTTGAAAGTATCACTGAATTAAATGTACACTCTTGTTTTATGATGTTATCATTTATGAAAGAAAAAAACGAACTAGAAGCAAAACAAATTAAAAAGAAATTTAAATGAGCAATCAAGGTGTAAGAGGGTTTTATCAATTAACTCAAACTATTAAAACAGCATTACTACAAGACATTAATTGTAACACAGTAACAACAGGAAACATTTCAGATGTTAATCTAAACAAACAAGATATCTTTCCGTTAGGTCATATAATAATTAATAGCGTTACAGATGAGGAACAAGTTTTAAGATTTAATATAAGCGTACTTGCTATGGATATCGTTGACCAATCAAAAGAAGTTACTATTGATAGGTTTAAAGGCAACAATAACGAGCAGGACATTTTAAATACGCAATTAGCAGTCTTAAACAAACTCATACAAAAATTAAGAATGGGCGACCTCCATACTAGTATGTATCAATTAGATAGTGTTCCAAACTTAGTTCCTTTTTATGATAGGTTTGAAAATCAGTTAGCAGGTTGGACTGCAAATATGGATGTTTTAATATATAACGATATATACATTTGCTAATGGTTTACGCTAATTTAGAAGACATAATAGACAAGTACGCTAAGTATGTTATACAACAAGCTAGAACAAATCTAACAAAAGATGACAAAGGTGGTGGCTCGTTATATAATTCACTAGGTTATGAACTTGATGTTGAGATAGATGCTTTTTTACTACAATTCCAAATGGATGATTACGGAGTTTTTGTTGATAAAGGGGTTAGAGGTAAAGACCCAACAAAGTTATCGCCCAACGCTAGACTTACAGGTCAACAAGCACCGAACTCGCCTTTTAGATTTGGTTCTGGAAATTATGCAGGAACTTGGAAAACATTCTTAGCAAAAATAGAAAGTTGGGCTAAAAGTAAAAACGTAAGATTCAGAGAACAAAAGGGTAGTTCTAAGGGTGGTCAATTTAAAGCAGGTAACTATAAAAGCATAGCATACGTTATCGCTAATAACATATACAATAGAGGTATTAAAACATCAAATTTTTTTACAACTCCATTTGAAAGGGCTCAACAAAGATTAGGCGATGACCTTTTAGATGCTTTTATTATAGATGTAGAAAAACAAATAATATACGGAGAAAACTAAACACAATGGCAAACATAGCATTAAGAAACCCACAATATAAATTTATAGCAATACCCTCATCAGGAGTGTTGTCAGCAAAGTGTACAATCACTATTGGTGGAACATTAAGATATACATTAATTAAAAATGTAAGTCCTAGTACAGGATGTAACTTTGATATATCAGAACTTGCTAGGGATTATTTAAATATAACTTATTCATCAAATTATACTATTGACACCATAGCGATTGTTACAGTCGTTACAACACATCCTCAAATTAATGGTGGTGGTACTGCTGTAGCCACACAAACATATACAGATACAGGTTTTGAAGCCTTTGGATATTATTCAGAAGGTTCTAATCCTGCACTTCCGTTTACTACAAACCACAAGTATTTACTAGCAGCGAATTATGGAAAACTTGCTACAGAATGGAATATATATGTTCCAACTGGTGTTTCAGGTTATGTTCATTATATGACTGGTGGGGGTGTTACATCTGTTAGTTCTTATAGTGGCTCAGACACACAAGTCGTAAATCAAGGTAGTAATATTCTTTACATAAATAGAATTGATTGCACTAAATACGGAGATGGTAGAAAGATTACATTTATAAATAGATATGGAGTTCAACAAGATTTATGGTTTTTTCTAAAACAAGTTAAATCATTAAACACTACAAATGAAAAATATCAATCTAATACAATAGAATATCCTGATGATGAATATGCTGATTATAATGATTCAAA
>Ga0209535_1001397_pt1 | contig 16513 bp, 11 predicted proteins | sample LinPmetageLP28_FD_184041 | JGI IMG/M metagenome (GOLD analysis project Ga0209535, IMG submission 184041) | Marine viral communities from the Pacific Ocean - LP-28 (SPAdes) (version 2) | ecosystem: Environmental > Aquatic > Marine > Oceanic | place: Pacific Ocean | collected 2009-08-22 | reverse complement strand
ATGCACCTATCTTATCAGCGTTACTTAGGGAGTGTGATAATAAACATAAAGTAAGAAACTTTGCTGCTGTATTTTGGGGTGTTGTGCAGGCATGTATTCCTTTCTTCGCGCCTGAAAAACCAGATTTGGAGGCGGTGGCAGCAGAAGGAGGTATAGATATTCCAGTCAGTGCAGAATCAGCAAGCTTTAATACAAAAAACGAAGCTAATAAAATTGATAACGTAATATCACATTTTGTAGAGTATTACAATGAAGACGCTGCAATACGATTATTTGAAGATAATTTTAATTTTACACTTTTCCCTCCCGGAATGGACAAGAAACGCACATTCCAGGGTGGGTCAGGTCAAAAATATACTGTAGCGCTAGGTGATACGAATGCTGATTTAGCGTCGACTGTTTACGGCGCCTTTAAAGATGCACTTCCTCGCGAATACGATGTAACGGGCGCGCACCCGGGATTAATCTCTGGTCGCTCCTCCGACCCCGACGCAAAAACTTTCCTTGCCGAATCCCTAGATAATCATTATAGCAAATCATTTGGCGGTGGCAAAGACGAATTACAACAGGTTGTTGGCGCTATATCCGGACTCTCTAGTTTCCTTGCTGGAGTGACAGGGGCACTTGGAGTTGTTGCGGTAGTTCTAGTCGGTGTGGCGCTGTTTATAGCCTTTCCTCCTGCCGGGGTCACTATTGCTGCCGGATCTTTTTTAGCTGGTGTTGGCGCAGCCGCCACTGCAGGTACTCTGACTGGTTTGTTAGCAGTTGCAGCAGTAGCCACTGGCGCAGCAATACTTGCAAACATAGCAAATGCAGATTATTATGGAATGTCACGTGTGCTAAAAAATTCTATGCTTAGTGCAATGATCGGTAATTATGAGGGTATTGGTTTAGAAGTTGATGAAGAAGGTACACGATTGTCACCAGCAGCCGACTTAACAATACAAGCCGGATTTATAAACGGCGCTGCAAGAAACCACCCTGGGGTCATTGGAAATATTGCTAGCTTCAGCACTCAGCACAGAGGTCTTATATGGTACCAGTGGGTGCATCATCTGTTGTCTAAAACTCTCGCAGTCACAGCCCAAACTGAGTTTGAGGGAGTTACCAGACTCACACAAAAAGTCTATAAGGATAACATTAAAGGACTTATTGATGCTCTACGGCAGTTCCGCGGCGAGCCGGCACAATATTCATCCAGATCTAGCAAGCAAGGTTATATTTTTGCAAAAGAAGAAGCAGACAATTATTTATCAGAATTATCAAGTGTAATTGATGTTAGACAGCAGAAAATTAGAGATACTTGCGCGCTCTTGGTCACACATGCAAAAGCATTGAATAGTTTTAAAAATAGCGTTCGAGCTTCTGTTAATGCAGAAAACCCAGACGGTTCTATTAATAGAGGTAAACAGTTAGCAGCTGGTTTTTTGCGCGATGAAGGTATGCTCGCCCAGGTATCAGCATTGCAAAGTGATCTAACTCCTGCACTTATGTATAGTGCTGCAGAAAGACATATTTACACTAAACCTGGAGAATTGTACCCAAAAGATTTAAAATTTAGTATTGCTAAAAATAAATTTGTATATAAAATACTGTCTGAGCCCGGATATGGATTCTTAGAAAGTGAAAAGCGCGGAAATAAGTCTATTTTAAATGTAGGACTTCCAGCAGGAATGATCAGGGTCTTACAAACACGAGCTGCAGAAAGAACAGGCAATTCAGATTATGTTAATTCACCCTATGTATGCATATCCGTGTTTAAACAAGACCACATAAATAAATCATATACGTTTTACCCCAAAAACTTTGTTTTTGATACAACTGCAAACATAGTAGATTACGACGGTGACGAGCTCTCAAACCACTTGCTTAATTTTGCAGAAAATGACAACGTGACTGATCTCTTAAGAAAGGTTCAAGTAAAAAGATACAAGTCGACGCCAACAGGAGATATTCGTGAAAGATCTGGGATAGGCATAGGCCCTGGAGTATATTCTTCCGAAGTTTTGAGAAACCATGTCCAAGATTACTGCCTAAAAGAATATTTTAAATTAACAACCGGTCTTAATTTTGACGAAGAAAGCTTTCACTTAACAGAGAATGCTATAGACTTCAGCATAATTAATCCTAGTTCACTAATTGGCCCAGAATTAAACAATGAATATCAAAAAATTATAACGTTACTAACAAAACTATATCCTGGCGCAGAAAATGATCCACGTTTTCGAAGTGAAGTTTTTAGACTCACAACTTTACTGCGACAGTCTATTCCTTTTTCTGGAAGAAATCGATTTCTTAAGGTCGTAACGCCAAAATGTTTTGATAGAGTGTACTCAGTAATGGTAAACGAAAAAGATTTTTTACTTGATGACAGGTTAATGCAATCAAACGCTAACAGCTTGTTTACCACACCACCTCAATTTAATCTTGGCGCAAAATTTGAGAGACCCGGTGACGTTAATTATGGCTATATATTAGATTTAAACAGTTATTATGGTAATAACAACTCGCGGCCTTTTACAAATTACATCGCATCTTTAGATGAGAACTATCCTGAAGTTTACAATTACTTCGCTGCTGTTTCACTTTTACCACTTAACTTCCAAGCAGGTGCCGGAGAAAAATTCTCTAGTCAAGATGTTGCTGATGAAATTATTGCGGAACAAGAAGCAAAAGATGCTTTTAAAGAAGGTGCCACGAGAAATGTATTGGGTGAAGATAGCAATTCTTCGATCAATAAGGAATTCACAGCAATAAGCAGTGATAAAAAAATTGATACAGTTAAGAACATGAGTAGTTTAAAACTATGATATTGTTAATGAAATATACAGCTGGAGTAAAAAATGAAAAACAACACAGGTGAAGATTCACACAAGGCAGGTGATGCCGGCACCGAAAAGCTTGAAGATTATTTGGAGAAAACAGTAACAAATATAGAAACTCCTGCCATGACACCTTTAGAGTTTTCTTTAAAAAGCGCAGGTTATCCAGCTTTAGAAGGAGATTTAAATTATGAAACAACTTTCTATTCTAATCCTGCAGACAAAATTAATATTCCTGAAGTTAGAAATGTAAAAGCTACTTTTGTATACAATCATTTCACTAAAGATGAGCGTGTTCGATCAGACGATTTAAACCCAAAAAATAGAATTGTTTCGCTTGACGCGTCAAACACTAGTGAAATATTTAATAAGGTGAGTAGTAAAAAATTAGCTAGGTTTGTTAAATTAGAGTTCCAACCACCTCAAGTTGACCCAAGTTTAATTGGAAGAGTACAATTAGATAATGTAGGCACTGACTTATCTAACCATCTTAGTAAGATTGTCGTTGAAGGAGGTTATTCAAATAAGTTCTTTATAGGAACAGAACTGCTTGATACTGGTAAAGAATCAAAAATATATCAAATGTTAAACGGTTTACTATTTTTCTTAAATATACCAACAGAGAAGAATTCGCCTAAAGAAGCAGCCGAAAAATTATACAATACACTTACTGAAAAAGGCGGATTAAGAGGACAAGATAAGAAACTTATTGTTAACCACTTGGCCAGTATAGCTTCTGAAGGTTACAACATGGCACCTACTGACGTTCCTCCAGAAATTTCGAGATTTTCCAGCGATCCTATTGCGAAACAAACTTTTTCAGTACAGTTCAATCAACTTTTAATGTCAAATGTAATCGCTAATTCGACAATCGTCCCTGACAATGTATTCCAAGATGAAGTCCGGAGTCTTGATAGTTTTGCGAGAAGAATAAGAGCCGAGTCTATCACAGGCTTGGGTGCAAATGAGTATGATGAAGCTAATTACGAGTTACGTGTCGCTGCAATCGAAGAAGAAACTATTGATCCGACGGACGCAGATTTGGAGCAACTTGAGCGTAATTTACCAGACATAAAATTTGCAGGTTATCTTATAGAAAAATTTGAAGTATTGCAAGACGGAAGACTTACATTCACAGGAAGAAAGTATATTTCTAGTCATGATTCTACTTCTGCTTTAGATGACAGAGTTCGCTATGGTGGTAATTATCTTTATAAGATTAGAACGGTAGCAAGAGTAAAAACTCTCGCGAGCAGGGAGGATATTAATAATCCAGAATTAAATCAGTTAGTCGTAGCGACGTGTTTTATGGCATCTGAGGGCATCATCGCGTCTGTAATGTGTGTTGAAAAAGTTCCACCACCATCAGTTCACATACTTAGAGCAACTTTTGATTTTGATACATTACTACCTCAGCTAACATGGCAGTTTCCGTTTAACAAACAGAGAGATATTAAAAGATTCCAAATTTTTAAAAGATTTTCTATTGATGAACCATTCACCTTGCTAAAAGAATACGATTTTGATAATTCTGATATCAGAACTAGTGTAAATGAAATTGCCCCTCGTAAAAATATAATAAGAATGAAAAGACCTCAGTTATCATTTATTGATAACACACACAAAGAAGGGGAAAAACCTATTTATAGTATTGCGAGTGTAGATGCACATGCAATGAGCTCAGGTTTAGGTTTGCAAGTCAAAGTCGAACGTGATAGGTATACAAATAAAGTAACCCGCACTGTCATCAGTCGCCCAGATGCGCCTAAGCCATATCCTAATATGTTTGTAAATGTTGATGCTTTCTCTGATGCAATTAAAGTTAGTAATTTCGATCGTGTTAAAATCTTCTGCGACCCTGAATATTACAGAGTAACACGTAAGGAAGAACAAACTTCCACAACACAAACAGGCATTACTGCTACAGTTGAAAAAGACTTAAACTTTTTAGCAATAGACAGAAATAATTTTAGGTATAGTATGCACATTATAAATACAGATAATCAAAAAGATGCGTTAGTAAAAATTAAACTTGAGAATAAAACGAGCTTGGCTGCATCCGACGAAGACTTCTTTAATGTCACAGTCGCTAATTTTTCAGAGAACAATATTAACTTTCAGTACGGTGTAGAATAAAAAATTTACTAATAAACTTACAGTGAGTATAATTAATACTACGAAATAAATAAAACGGAGAAATAAAAATGGGATTTTTAGATCACAGCACAAACAATATTATAGTTGATGCAGTTCTAACTGACGCTGGAAGACGAGCGCTAGCAAGAAACAACAATGACTTTAAAATCGCCCAGTTTGCTTTTGGCGATGATGAAGTTGATTATGATATAATAAAACAATACGGTAGAACTGTTGGGAAAGAAAAAATAGAAAAAAACACACCAATAATGGAAGCACTTACTGCCGGAAGTCTAGCTTTAAAGCATAAATTAGTCGGTGCTTCAAATGAATTTGCCACACACTTTCCTTTACTTACATTAGCAGCACAAAATTCAACAGATTTGTCAACTGACGGCGTTACTTTTACAAGAGGTGACAACACGAACAGGACAAAAAACATAACAATAAATCTTGCAGCTGCTTCAGGTACACCAGAAGTAGAAGAAGATTTTTTAGATAGTTCATTTAGAGTTGAACTGAACAATTTATTCTTGACAATATCAGGTAATTCTGCTGACATTATATTTCCTGATAACATCAGCATTCATGAAGTAGTCGCCCGTGCAGGCGATGCTAGTGTAGCACAAACAGCTAATTTTACTTTAGAACTAAAAGAAATGACAGATACAAACTTTGCCTTATATAGTAATACTGGAGGCAGTATAATTACTACTTTTGTTAAAGTTACGGGCATAAATTCAGGTCTTTCAAAAAGTTTTAAGGTAACTATAAATAAAAACGCAACTTAATAGAGGTATAAATGGGAACTTTTACAACAATTACTACTGATGATATCAGAGAAACAACAACTGTTTTAAATCAGTTGGTTGATTTTGTCGAAGAGGACGTCTCTGGATCTGCAACAAGAAAAAAATTCCAGGTCTTTGTTACTAGCTCTGGAGCAAATGCAATTACATCGTCACTTTTTCACACAGTTTTTGATCAAAACTTCACATTGCAAACTGCAAATGAATTATTTGACATGACAATGGGTTTTTATCCAAGTAGCGACCTGGTAACACAAAATCGATCAGAAATTGATGCTAATTTAAAAAATCTTTTTCCAGCTGAATCTTTAATGATGCGTGAAAAGGTCAATATATATCGTCAATATGCTCAACTACTGCTAGGTGGCGCAACTGAAAGATTTACAGCACCTTTTACTCAAACAACAGTCAACGCTTTTAATAATATTGATGAGGCTTTATTTATACACTTTAAGCGTTTGTTTATTCGTGACGGAGTGAAGCGTGAAACGTTTGCTATGCGCATGTTCCAAAGCTCTTCAGTTATAAATGAAACGACAAATCGAGCTTCAAACGTAGTGATCGTAGAAGCGGCTAACCGTAGGCCGATCGGATCAAAGATTTTTACTGACGTAGGTTCTTCAACTAGTCTCGAACGATCGCGCACCGGTGGGGATGTGGGTAACATTGTAAACGCATCTAACACAGCTGAGACTGTAGGGCTTATGTTTTACCAACAAGGTATTGCAGTCTTAGACATGAAAAAAGTATTTGATGCAAACCAAATAATGTCAGGAACTATTAAAAGTGTAGGGTCTAGTGCGACTGCAACTGTCTCCGGTAGTTTCATAAGGCACTTTTTAGTCTCCGGATCAATTGATGAAGTGTTAAACCACGTTACAGAAACAAGATTCGGTTCAGGGTCAGTCACTGCTTTGACATTCCAGAACAATACAAAGATCAACTCAACTTTATATTTTTGCCGCGCTACTGCTGATGATTTTAATTTCTCCACAAACCCGACATTCACTGACACATCAGGTAGAATTAAGGTTATTGGTTCTGGACAAGAAAATGTTGAAAAATCTTTTGCCTTCATCACAACAGTTGGTTTGTACGATTCAAGTGAAGAACTGCTAGCAGTTGCAAAACTTAGTCGTCCAGTTGAAAAAAATGATGAAAAAGATTTAACATTTAGAGTCCGACTAGACTTTTAAGGTTAACGTGTCATTTATAAAAATAGACAATAATAATTTTGAGTACGTCACTCTAGAGTTGCGACCAAATGTAACAGTTATATCGTCATCAATAGGTGCCGGGATCACTGGTTCAAATTTCGTATCGTCTTTTCGATCTGATGTGCTGAAAAATTTTGCTTTTGCAAAGTTTGATCATAACGGCGACGGAGAAATAAGCTTTAGTGAAGCTGGTTCATCGCCTGAAAAAAGACTGAAAACGTTGCAGACGCGTGGAAACACACCAGGTAGAACTGATATACAAAGCGAAGCTAGTTCATACATGCGTGTTGTGGGTAGTGCTAAACAAATTGCAAAAAATAGTAAAACAGTTGATGTTTTTAGATTTGATCAGCCCGTATCTTTTAACAAGAATCGTAACATTAAAAATGTCATTAGAAAAAATTTAATGGAATATCACAAACACAGATACCTTAATTGCGGAATGTACTATTCAAACTATAACACGTTAAATTTTCTAAATACAGCAACGTTGCCTTCTGGGTCTGCACTCTTATATCCAAATGTAAGTAGTTCGTATGATTTACCAAAAGACTTTAGCGTAAATTTTTGGATTAATCCAAGATATTCTGATCCCGGGGAATACCGTACAGGTTGTATATTTCACTTGTCTTCATCAATTGCAGTGTCGCTCGTTTCAGGTTCAGGTAAAGATGAAAAGAATGGCGCAAACAATTTTAAAATAATGGTTCAGTTAAGTCAAAGTGCCAATACATCTCCATCATTAATAAATTTATCAAGCCCCAACGCAGGTGGTTATCCGAACGACTTAGTATTTACTTCGTCACACACGCTTGATAAAAACCACTGGCACCATGTTTGTGTGCAATGGTCAGAAAAAGTTCGTAACTCAAACGGTTCTATTTTTATTGATGACAATTTAACACGTTTTTACGCGCCATCTTCCTCGCTCGGCGCGCCAACTGGTGATAGCCCAGCAGCGCTTATAATTGGAAATTACTTCGATGGCGCTAATTCCCTACTTGGTTCTTATTTAAACCCAACTAAGGCAAATGCAGAAGGTTTTACAGCAATGGTCGCCGGCTCTGGCGTCACAGATCCAACAGCTACAATTAAATCATGGGCCCATCCGTTAAACGCAGAAATACATGAAATTAAAATGTACGATAAATTTTTAACTAGCCCGGAAACATTGTTTGAAACTGAGAGACAACAGGCACGAAGTTCAGGCCCTACAAACTTTAATAATTTAAAATTTTATGTGCCTCCTTTCTTTTATCCGAGTTCGTCTATTAGGAATATCCCTATAACACCATTTCAAACAGTTAGAGATATTACCGACGATCCATTTAATGTTGCTTTTTCACTTGGTATAAACGGTAACTTATTAAATTTAGAAAACTTTACAAGAGAATTTATCGTTGGCCAGCAACCACGACTTTATGGCTTAAGCCCAACGACAATTAATTCAACAGTGCAAAATGTAACTGCAGAATCATTTATTTATTTGACTGGATCAAACAAAAAAAGAAATTTTACTATACTACCAAATGACAATGGCCAGTTTCGTCCAAATTATTTTGCACTGAGTTCATCCCCGATGTCTGCAAGTGCAAAATTTTACACCGACAGCGCGAACAAGACTGGTTCACCAGATTATTCAATAATTAGTTTAGAAAATTTGGTTCCAAGTAGTAGCTTATATCCTGGTTTAATCGCAACAGAAGGTTCATTTTTTAATAAGTTAGTAGAAGAAAGTGCTAACAACCCGGGTGTACCCCTAGGTGCTCCATTAACAATTGCACAAAGAACAAGAGATGTAAGCAGTGATGAAGTTACAATTTATGATATAAGTAATTTGTATTATGGGAACAGGATTAGCCCGGAATCGTTTTACATTCATGAAAAAGATTTAACAGGGTCAGACGGTAAAATAAAGATTACACTTCGAGATAATGGATTCGGCTCTTTGTATCGAGCAGACTGCAAAACAAAACAAGCGACTTGGAATAATTTAGGTAATATTTTTTATGACGAAGGTGTTGTCATTGTAAAGACACCACATCTTCCCTTTTTAAGTAAAGATGAAACGCATCTAGAATTCAAAGGCGAACAGAATATTCACACAATGGTACTAAATGTGCCGGCATATAAAGAACTTTTTAATTCTTCATCAAATCCAACTTTTAAAAAGATTGCACCTTCGACAAATGCAAATGATGAAGATATATCAACATTATACATCACCACAGTTAACATTCATGATGATAACCTTAATATTATAATGAAGGCGAATTTTTCTCAGCCGATCTTCAAAACAGAAGAAGATGAATTTATTATAAGATTAAAAGAGGACTTTTAATTGTTATTAGCATTAGATATTTCAACCAGTTGCACAGGCTATTGCCTGTTTGACGACAATGGTCTTGTAGACATTGATTACATAAACCTAAGTAAACATAAGGGGCTTTATCAGAAAGCAGCCTACGTTAAAGACAGGATATATAAATTGTCTTGTAAATATGATATAAAACAAGTTGTTGTTGAAGAAAATCTACAGGCGTTTCGTCCCGGGCTTAGTTCAGCAAAAACTTTAATGACTCTAGCACAATTCAACGGTGTAGTGAGGTGGATATGTTATGAAATATTTAATGACAAAATAAGTTCGATAAACGTAAACACCGCAAGAAAAAGTGTGGGTTTGAAGATTAACAAGAAAGACAAAACCAAAACTACAAAAGAAAAAGTGTTAGATTGGGTGACTCAGGATAATGCCACTATAAAATGGCCAACAAAAATCTTGAAAAGCGGCCCAAACAAAGGAAAAGAAAGAATCTGTGCTGAAGCGTATGATATGGCAGATGCTTATGTAATAGGTAAGTCTTTTTTAGTTGAAAATATAAAATAAACGTAATACAATTTCAACATGGAAATTGTTACTAAACAACAAAAAATTGATATTCTAGAAGGTGTCTTCGGCGAATCAGCATTGGCCAACAGTGGTAAGAATATATCTGTCACATGTCCTGTCTGTCGGGCAAACTCAAGATCTAGTTCAAATAAACGTAAGTTATCAATATGCCTAGAAAAGGGTATATATCATTGCTGGGTGTGTGAAACAAAAGGTAGAAATGTCGCAAAATTTGCTATTAGAAATACACATGTAAGTAAAAGCGAATTCGCAACATTAAACGAGCTTTTTTCATTTGATGATACAGGCGAAGAAAAAGAACCTGAATACATACTCAGATTACCCAGTGATTTCTGCTTGCTAATAAATACAACTGGACGATTAGGTTATATAGCAAAAAGATATCTGCACAAACGAGGTTTGACACAGGAAGACTTATTGCGTTACAAAATAGGAATAAGTAACGAATATGAATTTGTTAACAGAGTGATCTTTCCTTCATTTTGTGAAGATATGAAACTTAACTACTTTTTGTCACGAACATACGATGATAGTCAATTTAGAAAGTATAAAAACTGCAAAATACAAAGAAAAGATATTATTTTTAATGAACATCTAATTGAATGGGATAGGCAAATTGTACTTGTTGAAGGTGTTTTCGATGCAATTAAAGCAGGTGATAATGCAATTCCCATGTTAGGCAGTTGGATTGATGAAAGCCACTATATATTTAAGAAGATTGTACAAGAAAGAACGCCAGTTGTTTTAGGTTTAGACCCAGATGCAACAGAAAAGACTATGAAAATTGCTAAAAATTTTAAACAGTACGGTATTGATGTCAGAATTACACAGCACGAAGGAAAAGATTTTGGTGACATGACAAAAGAAGAAGCAAATTATTACATACAATCTGCGCAGAAGTATGAACTTACTGATAGAATAGGATATTTAATACAGAGTATCAATTCAGGTTCGATATTTTAGGAGATATTATGAGTAGTTTGACGAATTCTAAACTTCGTAGAATGATTATGCAAGAATTAGCAAAGATGGTAGGCGAAGACGCTTTAGTTACACCTGGAGGGCGAGATTCTTATAGAGATACAGGATATCACTCTCAAGCAAGATCACCACACAATTTGACGTTAACAAAACACAGCGATAGCTATGACGATTTTGGCGGTGGGGAAGAAGGAACTTGTGAACAATGCGGCGGGATGACATATGAAGATCATTGCATGGAAGCTGGTTGCGGCGGGATGAGCAAGAGAGCCAAGATGTTGCAAGAAGGCGACTGCGGTTGTGGATCATCAGATGACGGGTCTGATTATTCAATAGATTCAATGAGTATGATCGGAGATGCACTGGGCACATTAACTCATGCCGGCTATGATGTTGATGCAACGAAAGGTGGTCACAAACACGATAAACACCACAACAACTATATGGCGAAGCCAGATTTATACAAAGTTGCAAAGTATGCTAAAAAGCTTTTGCAAATGATACCGGATGGTTACGAACTGGATGATTGGCAGAGACATAAAATAGCTCAGATATCAGATGATATATCTGAAGTATATCATTCGCTAGATTACGACTTTCATGACGACGAGTGCTAATGAGGTCTATACAGGGATTATTTAAGGAAACAAAACACGATATCGACAAAGCACATCTAGATAGGATGTCACGAAGGTATCGTTATTTTGAGGGTAGTTGTTTTAAAGATATTCCTAAGATGTGTCACCCAGATGAACAAAGCAAGGCTTTTGAAAACGATATGGAAGAGGTGATTAGATGTCACCACCATCCTAGTCTAGCCACTCAGTTTTTGCATGATAGCGACGATTCAGTAGAAAGTATATTTAAAAGATACTGCAAGGAGAACGGATATAAGCTGATCGATTGGAAAAAGTTGAACGATGTCCTAGACGATGTTGATAGTATTGTTTTAAAATTAAAATATGAAAACAACAGGCCGCGCCCTCTACATTATTTGCGTGACTTAAGTGACGATGATTATCAGATAAAGTATAAAAAGTCTCCAAGTTTTCCAAGCGGTCACACTGCGATAGCATACTTTTTGTGTGATGTAATATCAAACAGTATACCTGAAATACAACAGGACTTGCAAACTTTGGCATCACTAGTAGGTCAAACAAGAATTGAAAACGCAGTACATTTTCCAACAGATATAGACTATGGTAGGTTAGTGGGAGAAACTTTGGCAGATATATTTTTGCAGCAGACAGGCAGTCGCATTTACTCCGATTTAAAAACAAAGCACTATTCAGACTTTGGTAAGAGGCTTTGCAATAAAGCAAAACAAACATACAATAAAGATTCAGAATCCGCAGCATATGACAAATATGCTGATGATCTGGCAGATTTTCTACACCGTACAAATGAAATAGAATATTACAAGACTTCATATAGTGAATGTTTAGAAGCAGCACGCCATATCATGATGGGTTACCCAAGCAACCACATAACCCAGAACGAGCACATTCAATCACAACTAGATGGCTTAACAATGTCACACAAGTGTGGTGATATAGATAATAATTACAAGGTGATTCGAATTCATGAATGCTTCATGCCTAGTGTTCTAGAGAAAGGCACACCCGGTGAATTTCGTAATTTTTCGCATGCCTCTCGAGCGGGTGTGCAGTTTCCCGAACCTTGCGACTTACACAATAAATTACGTTCATGTCACGGATACAAAGACAAAGCTTGGTTAAGGCACTTACTATATGAATATGTACATCCTTTCTGCGATGGTAACGGTCGTTCTGGTAGAATTATCTTAGCAAATGATTTAGACTACGATTTCTCACAAATTAACCAATTAATAGGGCAGAACTATATACCTACAATTGTAAAGCAAATGGTTGGGCCCAAATTAGAAAAGTTGTTATAGTGTAATCCTTGTAATTGCATATTATACTATATTTGCAAGGAGGAAATATGCCACGAAGATTTAAAAATAACCAATTAAGCCATGTTAAAGAAGCCTTAAACCAGCAAAAAACAGAGGAAGCAGAAGCAATTGCTGTTGAACAAGCTGAATCAGGTGAAGAACAACAAACACCCACTTCAAAAGAAGATGTTAGAAATGCTTTTAAAAAGTCCAGACAACCAGAAGAGGCTGTCCAAAGTGTTAAAAAACAAATGCGAAAGGTTCGTAAGAACTTAAAAAAGCAGAAGCTAGCACCACAAAAGACGATATCATGGCAACATGAAATAGGTGACCTAGTGCAGATACCATCAAACGTCAGAATTCGTCCGTCAGTAAACGAAAAATTAGATGAAGATAACTTTGGTATAATTGTTAAAATGACCGAAGGTGATAATGAAACGAGATTACACGATTCGCAATCATTGGTTTTCTCTCCTAGCGGAAGAAACTGGCACTATACTAAAACCTTGAAAAAAGTGTAACAGTATAAATAATAAAGTATAATAAAACCACAACCAAAACGTCCAGGAGAAATAATGGATATCAAAACATTCGTTCAAGTAATTTCAAAACTTCCACCACAGATTGCAGTGCTTGCCAAAGGTCCAACAGGTATTGGTAAGTCACACATTGTTCACCAAGTTGGCGAACGATTAGATATGCAAGTTATTGACCGCCGTTTATCACAAATGACTGAAGGTGATATTATTGGTTTGCCAGAACTAGTTGATGGCGTTACACGTTTCGCACCAATCGATTGGTTTGTTCGTGCTTGCAATGAACCTGTAATCTTATTCTTTGATGAGTTAAACCGTGCTACTATCGAGGTTCAACAATGTGCTTTCCAGATTGTACTTGATAGAGAACTTAATGGTCACAAACTTCATCCAGATACCAGGGTTTACGCAGCAGTTAATGAAGGAAGTGAATACCAAGTAACTGAAATGGACCCGGCTCTATTGCGTCGTTTCTTTGTAACCACATTGGAACCAACAGTACAAGATTGGTTAAAGTGGGCTCGCAAAGACAATCGAATTGATGCATTGATGGTCTCGTTTATTGAAAAATACCCTGCACATTTGCGTCATACTGGACAAATTCAACCTGGTATTGTGTACCCTAATCCTGCTTCTTGGGATCGATTAAACACATCACTGGAATATGCAGATATGCAACCCCTGCAATCTTGTGGTGAAAACTATAACCCACTGTTCTATTCAATGTGCACCGGATTTCTTGGTGTTGAAACAACAATTGCGTTTGTCGACTATGTTAAAAATCATGAGTCTAAGTTTAGTGCAGAAGATATCTTAAACGACTACGCTAAAGTTAAAGATTTGGTTTCCGCGTTGTCGACTGACAAAAAGAATGATTTACTTAATATCATCGTCACATATACAGCTTCTAATGAAGTTACTGTAACACAAGTGCAAAATGCTTGTAAATTTGTTAATACTTGTTCAGATGAAATGCTAGTTAATTTTATGAATATGATCATGGAAACTAAAAACTTGCCAACAATTAGAAAGTTTCATAAACTTCTAGGTAATAAGGTGGTTGAAGCTGTGAATGCGGCAAACGATATAACATAAAGTGCAACAGTATATCACACATTGTATAATATAAACAACCACAGGAGGTTATATGAGTGAAACAAAAGAAAAACAATCAATTGAAGAAGAAATCATCGCTCTATCACAAGAGAAGTTTGACAAAATTATGCTTAAATTTCTCTTGGATGAGCCTTTCTTTTCAGATATTATGCGTTGTATTAGAAAAGAAATGACATATTCAATTCCAACAGCTGGTGTAATGTGTAAAGGTGATAATATTGTGATGTATTGGAATCCTAAGTTTGTTGCAAAACTACCTGTACGTCAAATGTTTGGTTTACTTAAACATGAATGTTATCATCTTATATATTCACATTGCACTTCTAGAAAGCAAGATCCTCATCTTATGTGGAATATTGCAACTGATTTAGCAATTAATTGTACTATTCCTTATAATGAACTTCCAAAAGGTGGTTTAGTTCCAGGTCGAGCAATGGAAACACCAGATGATACGTCAACGTCACATTTGCCGCCTGAAGCCTTAGAACAATCCCAAAAGCTATCAGCCTTTATTGAACAGCTACCTTCATACAAATCTTCTGAGTGGTATATGGAAAAAATCATGAATAACGACGATATCCAAGATGCAATCAAAGATTGCATGGGTGGTAAATCAATCATGATTGGTAAACCTGGTGACGGTGAAGGTAAAGGATGCACAGGAACAACAGCTGGATTTGATTATCATTTTGACAATGATGAATTATCAGAAAGTGATAATGCAATGTTAGATGACAAAATTAAAGAAATCATTAAAAAAGCGTCGCAACGCGCTGACCGAACTAACTCTTGGGGTACAGTTGGCGCTGAGACAAGAAAGCAAATTCGTGCAATGCTACATAAAGAAATTGACTGGAAAGGTGTGCTTCGTTATTTTTGTGGCACAAAACAACGTGCAAATCGTTCAAGAAGTTTTCGTAAAATTAATCGAAAGTATCCATATATTCACCCGGGACGCAAAACCAGTCATACGTCAAACATTGTGATATATATTGACCAATCAGGTTCAGTTGGTGATGATGACCTAGTACTGCTATTTAGTGCACTTAATGACTTGGCCGGCCGGGTTACATTTACTTGTTATCATTTTGATACAAAAGTTGATGATGACAGTAAGTTTGTGTGGCGCAAAAATAAAAAAGTTGATAAGCCGTATAGGACTAGATCAGGCGGAACGTGCTTTAATGCTGCTGAAGATCATTATAGAAAGATATCAGGTGAGTATGATGGTTATATTATTATGACCGATGGCTATGCCCCTAAACCAAAAACTTGTATATCTAAAAGATGCTGGGTATTATTACCAGGTATACAACCATCATTTCCAATTGACAACAGGGATACTGTTGTTCTGATGGAGAGAAATAAAGATTAGGGGATCTATGAAAATATTACACATTGCCGACGTCCATTGGCGAGGACTGTCTAGACATCAAGAATACGTGCTAGCATTTAAAGATATGTTTAGACAAGCAAAAGAACTTGAACCTGATGTTATTTATGTGGGCGGTGATATCGTTCATTCTAAGACTCAAGGTATATCCCCAGAGTTAATTGAGAATCTGTGTTGGTGGTTTAATGGCCTGGCTAAAATAGCCCCAACACATGTTATTCTCGGGAACCATGACGGGCTAATTTTAAATAAGGACAGACAAGATGCTATTACACCGATTATTGAGGCTCTCGATAATCCCAATATCTTTTTATATAAATATTCAGGCACGTATGAATTCGCTCCCGGCTTTGAATGGTGTGTTTTGTCATGCTTCGATGAAGAAAATTTTCATAGGGCTAAACCCACAAAAGAAAATGTCAGTATTGCATTATATCATGGTGCGGTAAGAGGTAGTTTAACTGATACTGACTGGCAGCTTGAAGGTGAATCTGATCTAGATTTATTTAAAAGTTATGACTTTTCAATGTTAGGTGACATTCATAAGCGCCAGTTTCTTAACAAAAAAGGCACAGTTGCTTATTCTGGTTCGACAATTCAGCAAAATTTTGGTGAAGATAGTGAAAAAGGTTTTCTTTTATGGGATATCCGCTCTAAAGACGACTTTGACGTAG
>Ga0209535_1001396_pt1 | contig 16523 bp, 22 predicted proteins | sample LinPmetageLP28_FD_184041 | JGI IMG/M metagenome (GOLD analysis project Ga0209535, IMG submission 184041) | Marine viral communities from the Pacific Ocean - LP-28 (SPAdes) (version 2) | ecosystem: Environmental > Aquatic > Marine > Oceanic | place: Pacific Ocean | collected 2009-08-22 | reverse complement strand
GATCATATCCTTGATCTGTAAGATATTTTTTAGCTTCTTCTTTTGTTACAGCTTGAGGATCAAATATCTTCTGCTGTTCTGCTATAAACTCTGCTTCAGGTTTTTGACCTGTTAACTCTGCTATCTGCTCATCTGTAAGTGTTATACCCTCTGCTGTAGCTAAGTCTAATATTTCTTGTTTATCTACAACGCCTGCATCAATATATGTCTCAAACTCAGATGCAAAGTCTGTACTAGAAGTATCTCCTACAAAATTACTCATTTCTTTCGCTGTAGGTTTATATACGTCTTTTACCTCTTGAAATGCAGTATTTACATCTTCTGAGCTTGTAAACCCTTCACCAAATATTTTGTTTAATAAATTAGTTTGTATGGTCTTGTCTGTTATACCTAAACTAGCTAGCTGTTGTTTTGCAGCATCAGCACCTTCTGCTGTATTAGCTGCCTCTGTAACTATTTTATTAACTTCGGGATTAAAAGTAGCTAACGCACTAGATACATAGTCTCCTGTAGTAATAGCGCCTTGTATGCTAACACCTGTACTACTGCCAGATATAGCTCCTAACAACGCATTTGCTGTAATATTACCAATTACGTCTCTATCGGGATCTATTTTCACTATTTGTGTTTCAGAATATGCTTTAGAAAGACCTTCTTCAGTAAATTCTTGCAGACCTTCGCCTGCACCTGTTTTTATAACGTCAAAAGCTTCGGAAAAATTACTACTTTTAGGTTTATTACCAAATACAGCTTTTTGTAATTTATTACCACCAACTCCCATGGTGGCGATGTTAGCTAATCCTGCTACTATTCCTGTTTCTTTTGCTATTGGGTCTGCATACGCATCTGCTTCTGCATCGGACATACCTGACTTTTTAGCTGCCGCATATGCTTCATTATAAGCTTCTTCTGCAGAGCCACCCATAGCTTCAGCGAGATCTAAACCAACTGCTGTCGTAAACCCTAGCGACTTAGCAAGAAAGCTTCCCGCTTTAAACGCATATCCAGCACCCTTTGCAACCGCTCCACCGACTAATAATGTGGGTATTTCTTGTATTAATTCTTTTGCTACATATTCTGCTGCAAAAGTTCCAGGAGCATCGGAAGCCGCGCCATATATAGCTTTTGCCACGTTCCAAGACTTTTCGTACCAAGGTGCATTAGGATCAGTGTCTTTATTTGCTTCAGCTATCTGTCTTTGTATATCTTCTGCAGCTTGTTTATGGTCTTCTGTTTTTATATTATCAGAAAGTTTTAATAGTTTTTTAGAAAACTCTGATATTTTAGTGCCTTTTGGATTTATGTTTACATACCGTAACATGCTATTATAACTAGATAATAACTCTCCACCTGCATCTAATATTATACCTGCAGAGTTCTTTAAAAAGTCACTATCAGAAGTTTTTGCATAATCATAAGCTTGTTTAATAAACTCATATGCGTTGTAACCCAATACAGACGTGATAGATGCTTCTGTGCTATTAGGATCTAGCTCGGCGATTATGTTTATACCCGCAGCAGGATTGTTTTTTAAAATACCATAAACATCATTTCCATCAAAAGGAGCTAGATATTCTTTGCTTTGGACTACATTACCTTCTTCATCTTCGATTACAGTATCGTATTGTCCTTCGAGCCCTGATTTGCTTTGAACTACTGTAGTTTTAACTTTTTTGTTAAACCTTGGGTCCCACTTATAATCAGTGTCCTCTGTCTTATCAGGGGTAGTAAAGGATACATCTCCTTTATCGTCTATTACTACAGTAGCATTTCCATTTGCTATATCTACGTCTGAAACTTTTTCTTTGCTTATTAATAAGTCATCTACGAACGTCATATCATTTATGTATCGTTCGCCAATATCTTTTGTAACATCTTCTACATTAGCATTTTTTACGTCTTGTAGAGTCTTATAGTTATCATTAAACTCATCTTGTATGCGTTTTCTAGTATTTTTGTTTAAACGAGTAATATCTAAACCCGTTTGACTCATTGCGTTTTGAAATAAATTATATTTTTCTGTTTTTAATTGTTTGTCATATTGTGCTTGATTTGTAGGTAAATTTTCATCTTTACCTGTTGTAAGCCAGTGGTAGTAAGCATCGATGGGCTCACCTGACTCGTCTTGCACTCCTATACTATTTAGTCTTGCATACTCTTCTTCATTAAAATCTTCACCTACCATGGCAATCACAAACGCTTTGTCTGTAGCACCTTGCACAGGTTTAAGCACATCGTCTAGCTGATCTCCACTAGATATTAACTTATCTTTTAATACCATGTATTGAGTTTTTAAAGGTTCAATACTGTTATATGCTTCATCTGCTTCAGCTTTATATTTATCTAATAAAGGTTTAAATTTATCGTCATAATCTTTATCTAACTGTCTAGTGTACGAATTATAAGTTTTTACAAGGTTATTATATTCTTCTAACGTTCTTTTGTAACTTTGTTCTCCACCATCAGCTTCTAAATTAATGTTTTGTAACCGATCTCTTGTTCTATCTATAGCAGCTTTTTGTCTAGCACGTTCATCAAATCTAGGCTTCATCTCATCTGCTATAGAATTATAATTAGCAGCAGCTGCTTCATAGTCGGCTACAGCATCATCAACTTCTTGTGCTTTATCTGCAGTAAGTTTATAATCGCCTGATACTTTATCTATTGTGTTCTTAACTTTTTTATCTATAGTTTTGTTAAGTTCTTGCGATCCATACTTAATTACAGAATCCATTATAGCTTTTGGCACATCTCCACCTGCAAAAGCTACATTTGCCGTATTTAGTATACCATTTGTAATTGCTGCAATTTGTGCATCACTAAAGTCCCCGCCCTCATTTAGATAAGAGCCTACAGCTTCGGTAGTTACATATGCTTTTGTTACTGCACTGGCTATAAGTTCGGGTGTTACTTCTTGTCCAGTCAATGTAGCCGTTATAGATGATTCTATTACATTTTTTGCTGCTTGCGGTAGTTTTTGATAGTCTGCATTTTCAGATAATTGACCTAAACTAGCAGATACACCAGCTTGTATACCACCTTTCAAAAACGCCTCAACAGGATCTTGTCCGTATATTACAGCGGCTGTAGCACTAGCACTACCTTGAGCAACAATTTTCCCAACTACTTTAGATGTGGCTGTCTGTGCTCCTGCTGATACAGCATCACCTGCATAACTTCCTACTTTTGCCCCCACTTGTTGTGCTACATAAGCTTTAGCAGTCGCCTCAAGAATATCACCAATGTCACCACCATTCATAGCGACATCTGCACCCTCTATAAGAGGTATAGCCCAAGGGGCATATATGGCAGCTGTTATGGTGGCAATAGTCTTTAATGGATCGTCCAACATGGCATCTATAGTGCCTTCGACTGTCTCTACAACAGGATCAATTATCTCATCAACAATCCAATCCCCTACATCACCTATTGCATCTCCAATCCATTTGATTGGTTTCTTAATAATCTTTTTTATAGGATCGAGTATAGGAGCCATATTAAAACATCTCGTTCAAAGGATCGTCACCAAATTTTACATAAACAAGATACCCATCGTCATCTTCAGGTTGACCTAAATACATGTTGGTATCTACACTCATTAAACGTTTTTGTATAATTTTTATAGCAGGCACTAACGTTTCACCTTTAAAATAAGTAGAATAATGCGTAATATCTTTATCTTGTAAGTAACCTCCATATTTTAACATATTGCGTATAAAGTTTCTACTCGTGTCCACATTAAGAGGTCTTCCGTGCATCTTAGATTTCTTGTTTCCTTTGCCAGTATGACCAATAAACACAGTATTTCCTATCTGTACGACGTCAGTATCAGGCATATTTGTTTCTTCAGCTAAAGTAGCCAATATTGTCTCTATATTTAAAGAACTACCATTATACATAAACCCCAGCTGATCCGATGCCATAGTCATTATGCTAGACATGTCTAATAATTTCTCATTACTGTCTACAGTTTGCATTACGACACCTCTAATATACTAGCAACTACGTGTAGCCTGTTAGCTGTAGCAGCCGTTACTTTAAGTATTTCACCAGTCTGCACAACCAAAGGTGCAGTAAGCAGTTCTGTAGTACCATTTGCACTTATAGACTTTGTTTTAAACAAGCTAAATGTGGCAGGTGATGATTCTGCATCTGTTATAGTCACAGTTATTGTATCCGCATTGCCTGAGTCTTCCGATACAACTATAGATTTTACTATTGCTGTAGTTAAAGCAGGTGCAGTATATAATGTAGTTACACTAGTACTGGATAAGTCTTTTTTTGCATTTTTATATACGTTAGGCATTAACTTAAAAACCACCCTGTAGCTTCGGCTCTATCAGATATAACAGCATTTCTTATAGTTGTATCTATTTGATTAAAATATAAACGTAGTACGTTGTTAAATTGTTCTGCTTGTTGTTGATCGTACTCTGCAGGTGGGTAAGGTAACGCTGGAGCACGAAATTCTACACCATATCTTGTGCTATCTACAGCCATTAACGCCTCCCATCAGGTCGAATATCTAATCTTGGTGTACCTAATTGCCATGTAACACCTGTAGCAGAAGACTCAAAACGCATAGATAATTGGCGTCCTCTTACCCTTATATTTATTAAATCAGTAAATACTTCAACAGGAGATGTTGCTGTGCGTGTTATAGTCGCATTGCTGGACCCGCCCTCTGAAGCAGGTGAGTTACGACCAGATCCAGAACTACTTAACGCATGTAATGTCATAGTTGCAACTGGATTATCTGCGGTAGAACCATCAAAAGACGCATCAGGTACTACACGATTGACTAACGAGAATCTATCACCGTCACCTATATCGAAATCAGAAGATTCGACGTACGCTGTTATTGCAACTGCATTAGCCCCAGCATTATCATCTATACCCTCTTCATGATCTACAAGATTTAAATCATATGTCGCTGCTAACGGTTTATCACGTAATCCAGAATCAAGCCATGCTGTACGTGCCAAAGTTCCATAATACCATATTTTTTCAAGATAATTATAAATTACATAGCTGTCTATTGTAGTAGAACCAGAAGAACAATAAAACCACCATATCTCATGAAATGCTTCATTTGTACCTGCAAGCACTTGTGCATATTGATTTGTATCAAAATCGTTAAATATGTATTTACGAACATCACATCTAAGTGGTTGTGTACGACCATCATACATGTAAAATTTATCTTTACCCATCCAGTAAGCTACACCATTAGCATAAGCCACTGCATTTTGTGAAGATATAGATATGTTTTCTCCAACAAGTGTAGCTGTCCACACTGCAGGAGCACCAACATACTGTAAGGAGTATAAAGAAGAATCTGTCCATACAAGAACTTCTTGACGAGCTTGAGATGCAGCTACTATTTTAGTGCCACGAGATAATCGTAAACTACCTGCCTGATTAGTAGCAGATGGAGTCCAATTAGTAGCATCTTCTTGGTCAGACCATCTAAGTAAAGTAGGATCTATAGTATCGCTTCCTATTTCGTTTGTACCAAAACAAAACACAAATCTGCTAATATCTGACACAAGAATGAGATTTTGCACTACTGGCACGTTAGAAGCTCCGCTACGACTAGTTAACTCTACGGCACGAGTTCCCACTCCATTAGTAGCATCCCAATAGTATAAACGTCCTCCTTCGTGACCAAATATCAAATCTTCACCAAAGTTAGATTGTGTGAAAAAACGAACAGGTGCTGTGGACGATTCACCTACATTCCAAGCTCCAGAACCCCAAGATGATGCACCCCATCCTGACAATAACGTAGCAAACGCATTACCTGTATTAATTTGATATTCTGCTGATACAGTGCCCCCACCTGTAGCACTAGAAGATGCGGCTGAAGAAGCTGTTATAGTATATGTATTTTCAGCTGCAACTACACTTAAACTAATTTGAAATTCACCATCTATAGTAAGACCTCCCACAGCAGACGCATTACTAAAAGTTACAAAATCTCCATCAGAATACCCTTCATTTGCATCGGTAACGGTGACAGTTGTAGATCCAGATACGGTAGTAAAAGGATTACTTAATGATACAGTAGCACGTAAAGGTGTAATATCATTATAATTACCCACATTTGCAATATAAAATTTTAAGTGTGTACCTACGCCAATAAGATTTTGGCCCCCTAACGTAACCCAGTTGTGTAAAGACCTACACACGCCTAAAAATGTAGATGTAGATATACGTGTCCAACCACCTATCTTCTCAGGTGTGCCTTGTCTAAAACGTATCTTATCCCCGTCGTAATATCCACCTTCTGTAGTATATCTAGTACCTTCACGATTAATTCCAGGTTTTAATTTTACTGCTTGAATAGCCAAGATAACTTCTCCATTCTACTACAAAGTCTTTCTGCACGATTAGGTACTTGTTTTGCCCATTTCGAGTCCATCATTTGCACGGATGCCTCCATCCAGTCTTCAGAATCTACAGCTAATTTTAAGTTAACAAATTTAGACAGACGAGGACGACCAAGATTAAACATCATATTTGCAAGTACTAATTGAGCTTCTTCAGGTATGTCTTTGAAATTACTGTATAATATATTGCAGTCTTCTATAGTCATGGCGATATCGGCTTCAAAGCACTCATCGACCCTTTCTTTAGATACTTCTGCCCCTACATCCATGTCATTTTCTGGGTCTGTAGCTTTACATAAATGCCCAATCCCAAACGTCTTATAACCGATGTGGTCTAAATAAACTTCGTATTTGCAACCTTCATCTTCTGCTAATTCTTTTTGTAATTTATCTAAGTCCATTTTTCACCTGTTTTTCTCGTAAAGAATTGACATGTTTATAGTAGAAATAATTACCAATCTTATTAAAAAATTTAAATAAACGCAACCAAGTCCACATCATTTTTTATTAGCCTTTCTAATAGCTTCTTTCCCTCTTTTAAATATACTTGCTACTTTTGATTTACCCATCACTTTTGCTCTTTGTTCACCAACTGTAAGTATTTGTATCTTTCTCGCAAAAGGTTTACTGACTCTTTTAACTTTTGCAACCGTAGCTCTTGCGTCTGCTTCTGTGGCAAACTTGATACCAACTGTATCTTTTGGGTTCTCATCTGTGTATAGTCGTCTCCCAGAACCCTTTGGTTTTTTGCCTGTTCCGACTTTAGGATCTTTTCTTTTTGCCATTTTTCAAAATACTTTTTAAAGTTTTAGCTTGTGCTGCATGTGTCTTACTAGCTTTTTGTAAACCCTTTACAACTTTTTTAATTTTTCTTTTCATTGTATATATCCTTACTTCTTTTTCTTTACTGTTTGCTTCGCTCGTTTAAAGTTCTTTTTACTAGGAGCACCTTTTGAACCTGCTTTACGCATTTTCTCACCGCTACCAGCAGCTATTCTTTTTCTTTTGGCTTGTATATTTCTGTATAAACTCATTTGGTTAAACCTTTCTGCTTTTCATATGTCCTCAAGCCGCCAATTCCGAGCATTCCGCCAAGAACCGTGAGAAGTGTACCCATGTCAAATTCTGGTAATTCTGGTAATTCTGCACCTGCAAACGATGCACCGAATATAATTAAATCTTTAAGTATAAAATGATAGGCAAAAGCAATCGCGCAGACCCACCCAACAGCTGGGCGCCAGCCGCCTTTAAATATAGAGCCACTTGCCGCCTCTGCTTTGTTTACCTCTATCTGAGAAAGGGCTAGCTGCTGGGCATGTTTTTCAGACATGGTAGCCAACTCGTGTGCTATTTTTGCTTTTTCGTCAGCATCAGGAATAAATTTATCTAAAAGTCCTGTAATCGGACCTATTAACGCCGTGAGCATGTGCACTCCTTCTTTTTAAACTTACTATCTATCCACACTTTGCCGTAATAAAGAATAAACAACCAAAATGTAAACAAAATTCCTTCTACGTAAGAAAGATCATTCCAAGCATCTAATACCATATTTTCCATATTATTTACCTACTTTTTTCATCGCTTTTGTATGTGCCTTAGAAAAACTCTTACCTTTTTTCATGTCTTTTTTCATACTAGTCATATGCTTGGTTGTATGATGTTTAGAGTGTTTTTTTAAAGCAGTGCTTTGTTTTTTAGTTATCTTTTTGGTCATAAACTAACCTCCCAACTGATAATTTTTTACACTGATATTTAAAGGGTTTCCATAAAGGATAAGCTTCATTAATTTGCCTGCTAATAGCCAGTGCTCTTTGTTTACAATCAAATTCTGTTTCATATGGTCCGTATTGATCCTCTAGCGTCATGCAATTATTAGGTGCCCCAATTACACACATTGTTACTAGTGCTTTAAACATATCATTTCTTATTCATCCAAGCAGTTGTACCCATATATGCACCTACTATACCAGCACCTGACAAATAAAACAAATTACTTATATCAGCTAACGCTTTAACACGTTCTACGTCAACAATAAACATAGCTAAAGTAAACGCACCCATAGCTATTAACGTGTATCTAGCCATACGTAGTTGTGCTAGCTGTTTTCTTAGCTGTGTCTCAGTTTCTTTTATAGCTTTAGCGTTTTCAATCTCTTCATCAGAAACAACGCCATCGCCATCTAAATCATACTCGTTATATTTGCTTTCTACTTGTAGTTTCTTCGCTGCCATTTACTTTGCTATACTCCTTAAACTTTCCATGACTTGATCTATCGAAGGTTCTTTCCCATTAGGGTTGAGTTTACATTTAAATTTACGAACACAGCCAATACTCATGTCTTGAAAGGATAACTCGAAGGTTTTGTTTGCGCCTTGATATATACATGCGACCTTATCTTTATACGTTTTTTGTTTTTTTAGTCGGCATGTGGTCATAATAGGTAGTATAATTTTTCCTTGTTGTATCTTTTGCTGTCTTGTGTAGTCTTTTGGAGTATATTTATACACATCAGCTCGTGAGTCTTTAACCCATATAGACGCAACTAATATAGCAAAACCACCTATAATTGCCACAACGATTAGCCAAGTAATTGCTTCACCAATCTGTCTTCTCATTTGCTGTTGTTTGTAAACTGTTTCTTGGCGTTGTTTTCTTATCTGACCTTCCATCTGCAGCAATTCATCATAAGCTCCAGGTCCATGAGTCATATTTAGAAACACCTTGAGTTCGTACCTTTGTTCCTCAAGTTTCTTTTTTGCAGCGTACGCAGCCATTGCTGCCTCTTCGATAGAACCAGCCTTAAATAATTTACCAAACAAGGGAGGGTTTTTAGCTTGCTTCTCTGCGTTATCAACATCACTCACAGCCCCCATCCATCTGCCGATATCGCCAGACATTTGTTCAATATCACGACCAGCTTGAAATCCAGCCTTAATTGCGCTAAATGCTTTTGATGCTATCCCGACAGCTACTGATATGGTTACAGGGTCCATTACTTATCACCTTAATAATACTCCTACTAAAAGGACGATTGTTGTTCCTGCAGTACCTATCATAATATGTTCGATACGTTTAATTCTTAATATAGTTTCTTTCCACCGCTCTGCACAAACAGCTTCGTGTGTGTCTATTTGTGCTTTTACGTCCGTTACTTTCACTTTTTTTCTTTTTCGTCTTTTTTATTAGCCACGTCTATAGATTGTATTAGCCTATTTGTAAACATGTCTTTAGATGCGTTTGCACGATCTGCCGCTGCAACGTAAGTATTGTAATCAGCTTGAGACTTAGCAATTTGTTGTATAAAATAGTTTTGTTCTTTACTCAAATCATCTTTGTTATATTCTACATTATTAATTTTTATAACATTATTTTTTTCTTCAGTCATAAGTGCTCCTTAACTAGGTTCTGTTGGAAAAGTTACATTATACAAATTACCACTCTCTGTAACTTTTGGATCAGCGGTGGATGTTAAATCTCTAAGTGCTTGGCGGTACGTTGTCCATTCAGCTTTTTTACTATCTGAAAGTTTATTATCTGTAGTTTGTGTCCAATCACATAATGATAAACGAAAGTTACGTTCTTCTCGTAATGCTGTCATGGGATGAGCAGCTACAAGTTCTGCCATTTTATCCGTAATTTCTTTTTCAGATGGCTCTGATTGTGTTTTATCTTGCCAATCCAAAGTGTCACCAAACAAACTCCATTCTGCAGATGGTCTAAGAGCTTGTATTGCTTCTGGTCTCATATCACTCATTGAGAAACCTCCATTAGTACTACTACCGAGTGTCTGTTGTTCTCACAATAACTAAGAGAGTCACTACCACTCTCTCTTCTTGCTTGAATTGTGTAAGTTACTTGACTTGTTGTGTTTGGAGAATCTACAGTATTAAACTGCGATGGCATAGATTTTAAACTACCACTTGATCTTTGACACTGAGTTCGAGCAGCTTCAGAGTTTACACTACTATTAATTAACAATTCAAAGTTACCACTTGTATTAGTGCCACCTAAAAATGCTTGATAAGAAGTCATAACAAGAATTTTACTACTAGAAGCTGTAGGAGTTATGGTAGCAGTATGCACAGTTGTAAAACTTGATCCACTTACAATAGTTCTTGTTGTTTGCGTGCTTTGAACAACCTGTTTAACTGTACCTGCAGTTGTAATGTTTGCCGATCCATCAAAGTTAGTTCCGTTAATACTTCTTGCTGTAGCAAGTTTAGTGGCAGTTGCTGCATTGCCAGTTGTTGCTTGGTTACCTGCTGTATTAACACCAGGGAGGTTTATATTAGCAGATCCATTAAACGACACTCCACCAATCGTTCTTGCATTAGTCAATGTGGCTGCAGAACCACTTGTATTTTGATTACCAGCAGTATTTACTCCAGGAAGGTTTATATTAGCAGACCCATCAAACGAAACACCACCAATAGTTCTAGCTGTAGTTAATGTAGCTGCTGACCCTGTGGTGTCTTGGTTTAACGTACCAACAGTAAAATCTATCGTTCCATCACCATCTTGATATGTGACAGTTATTCCAGATTCAGTGTTAGAACTAAGCATAGCTCCTACTGTATCTTCTATAAACTCATCTAACGCAGTTCCGTTCACCGTAATAGCATCTGCTTCAAGTGTACCATCAATATCTGCATTACCAGAAACATCTAAAGAACCTGCGTCAAGTTCACCTGTTAGTGTTATATTCCTAAATGATGCTACATCCTTATTTGAATCTACTGTAACTACTTTACTTGCAACGACTGTACCTACAGATTGTCCTGTATCACTATAATTAAGTTCGGCTGTTGTAGCTGTTACACCATCAAGTATATTTAACTCTGCTGTAGTAGAGGTTACGCCATCTAAAATGTTTAATTCTGCTGTAGTAGAGGTTACGCCATCAAGTATATTCAATTCTGCGGCAGTTGATGTAACTCCATCTAAAATGTTTAATTCTGCGGCAGTTGATGTAACGGCTGTGCCACCTATAATTAATCCTGTAGTAGCAACAGTTGATTTAAATGCAGCGGCACCATCTTCGCTTCCATCTAATGTCAGCATGGTTATATCAGCACCACCATCCGTACCTTTAAATATAATATCTGAATTATTTGCCGCAGCATCAATTGTAATATTACCAGATGATGTTGTTATAGTTACAGCTGCATCACCTGCTGATATATCGTCAGCAGCTGAACCTCCACTTGCAGGATCTGCAAAAGCAATATCAGTTCCATCCGATGTTAATATTTGATTAGCACTACCTGGGCCTATTACAGAGGGATTGCCACTAGAATCACCTATAATTAATTTACCTCTAGCTATACCTGCCATTTTTGCTAGGGTTACTGCATTGTCAACAATAGAAGCTTCTACTACAGCATTTGCAGCTAGTTGATCTGCGCCTACAGCATCGTCAGCTATTTTAGCTTGAGTTACATTATCATCAACAATAGAGGCAGTAACGACTGCATTTGCTGCTAACTCGTCTGCACCCACAGCATCATCTGCCAACATGGAGTTTTCTACTGCTTGTGCAGCTATGGTAACAGCACCTGTATTGGCTATGGTGACATCTCCACTAACTGCTACTTCTTGAAAACTAGTCCCATCAGCTACTAATATCTTAGCAGAAGTAACGTCAGGCATAATAAGCTGACCACCTAATGTTACATTACCTGTTAAAGTAGACGTGCCTGACGCATTTAAATTACCATTTAAATCTATTTCACTAGCTGTTAACTTAGCTGTCTGTAAATCCTCAAAACTAGACCCTAGCTTTAATTCAAATTGAGGTCCTGTGGTATTATATGTGAATGTAGCATCGCTACCTGAACCACCTTCTATTGTAATACCTGCGCCATTAATAACTGCACTTGTACTATTGCCACTATCTAATACTATATTGTGGTCATTTAAATTTACAGTTGTAGAGTTTACTGTGGTTGTTGTGCCTGATATTGTAAGGTTACCTGTAACTGTTAAGTTATCAGCCACAGTCACTTCAGATGTGCTATGTCCTAATACGATAGCAGTCCCTGATACGCCTGTGCCTATAGATACAGACTCGCTACTATTTGCTGTATCTATAATAAGATAAGCATCTGAACCTTGCTTTATTGTAAGTGCAGTTGCAGAGTTATCGGACACTGCCACATTAATGTCTGTCCCATCTGCACTAATAGAGTCAAGTGCAATATCGCCTACATTAGTTATAGCGTTATCATTAAATGATGTAGCACCTAAAGATATAGTTCCTGTAGCCGTTAGGTTACTTGACCCAATATCTACTGCTCCAAACCCGCTTGAGATAGCACCGCTATTAAGTGTACTAACAGTTACAAGGTTTGGCATAGCAGTTATTTCATCATCAAGATAGGCTGCTAATGTTTGAACAGTAGTCTGTGCCATAGTTCCACCATGGTTCATTAAAATACCATGGCCATCAGAAACTGCTGTTGTGCCTATACTAGAGCCACCATCTGTTAAGTTTAACTCTGCGGCTGTTGCATCTAAAGCTGCTAATTTTGTAAAGTCAGCTTGTACTAATCCTGATACACCATCTAGTAAGTTAAGCTCTGTAGCTGTGGATGTTACATTTGTTCCACCAATATCTAATGTAGTTACAGATATCTCACCTGCTACTGTTACAAGACCACTTGCTACAGTTATAAGGTCTGTATCATCTGTGTGACCTATAGTTGTTCCGTTTATAACAACATCATCTATATCTAAAGAACCACCTGTAATTAAACCTGTAGTTGTGATTGTAGATGAGCCTGTATCAATCGTACCAAAGCCACTTGTTATACTACCAGAATCTAACGCGCCTACTGTTGTAGCTGCAGTAGTTACAAGATTAGGCATTGCAGTTATTTCGTCATCAAGATAAGCAGCTAAAGTTTGCACAGTAGATACTCTCATAGTACCTGCATCATTAATAATTAGACCATCGCCATCCGCTATAGCAGTCGTACCTACAGTTGCTCCACCATCAATTAAGTTTATCTCTGCAGCTGTAGCAGTTATTGCTGTACCGTTTAAATCTATTGAATCTAGATAAGCAACACCGTCAATGTATATATCTTTCCATTCTTTTGAAGAACTACCTAAATCATAAGTTCCGTCATCATCAGGTATAATGTTAGAATCTACCTCACCACCAAATACAATATTATCTGTGTTAGCATCACCAAGAGTTACAGTCCCACCATTAAATGTGGTTGTTCCTGTGACAGTTAGGTTGCCACCAACGCCTAAGTTACCACCGATATCGAGATTACCTGTGATACCAGTTACTGCTTCTACTACGTTAGTACCGTCACAAAATACTATACTTGTGTTACCGTTAGATATAGCTATACCACTGCCTGATGCAGTTTTGACTGTGACTGTTTGTCCAGTTCCGTTCTTTACTATAAATACTTTACTAAGTGCGGGACATATTAACGTAGCAGCTCCGCTTAAATCACTAGTTGTGTCGGTAAGATTTAGCATTGCAGCTCTAGCTTCTGCCGTCGTGCCATCAGCTGTCGATAATGTGGCGGAGTTACCACTCCAAGTGTTTATTGTTTTTAATCCTGCTACAGCTTCTTCAACCATAGACGTTATGTTATTATTAACAACGTCTCCCCATGCACCGCTTAATTCACCTTGGGTGGGTAGAGCAAGTTTTAAAAGAGTACTATACTGTGTTGCCATTTATCAAACCTCGCGACTGGTTAAATTATTACATGAACGGGTTAATATATGCAAGAACTTCATTATAACTCCATCATAATATGCGTATAATCGCATTGCTAGCGTCAGCTATAGGAAACGATATTACAAAGTCGGCTGAACTAGTTTGTTTATCTTCTCCAAAGTCAATTACTGCTACTGCAGGATTGCCTGTTGCACTCTTATAAATCAAAGCTCCTCGAGCTGTAATAGAAGAAGAACTCCAAGTAGTGTCAGAAAAATCTAAAAAAGCTGTTGTCCCTGACAATGCAGGGTTTGCTGCAATTGTTAAAGTATTACCACCTGCTGTATAACCTGTGCCTGATACTTCGTTAGTTGTGCTATATGCTGTAGTTGCTGCACTTAAAGTTGCTGAAGAGGTATATAAAGCAATCTTAAATGTTTGAGATGTGTCACTACTAAAGTCCATCTCTCCATTTAGCAGAGCTGTCTTGAATGATGAACACATAGCTTGTGTGATTGCCATCTATTTCTCCTAACCTACATTCGTCTTAAACTGCCCAGAACGATAGTAGTCTTGTCTAAGCTTACCATCTCCAGCTTGTTTAAGTAATGTTATAGCTTGCAAGTAATGTTTATCATATAAAGCTATCATATCAGCCTCACCCTTTTGAAATCGTATAGCTTCGAGTAAAGTACCGTTTAATAATGCCGTATCGAAATTATCTCCAAGATATGTGCCGCCTGCAGTAACAATAGACGTAGGATACTTTGCATATATGTGTTCTAATGTATAATTAGCATCTGGAATTGGAGAAAACATAAATTTTACATTTGAACCTGAAGTGCTATGGTAAGCATAAAACTTTGGTAACCCACGTTTAGCAGTTGTAGTTACAGGATATGCCTCTCTTAAAAAATTAGAGTCTTTATTTAATAAGAAAGTCTGAGTATCATTATTTACTATTGCTAAACTATAAGTGTATAAATACCCATCAGGTGTAGTATACAGCTCATTACCAGCAGTTAAACTACTACTATCTACATTACGCATTGCTGGTAGCTCTACAGAATTAAGTATCTTCTGTTCTGCCTGCTGTGCAAATAGTGCGTGTTGATCTGCTGTAAACGTCTGTTCACATACTTCTTCTACATTTGCTTTTAAACTTGTATAATTCATAACTTACACCTTAAAAGAAAAACCTTTTGTAGCTGCTCCTGCACCTCTAGCTTTTATAATACCACCAGCAGTATAACCCATTTTCTTAACTACTTCTGGTGCTTCTTTCTTTAAAGCTGTGAGTCCTGGGCTTAATTTCTTTGCTCCAGGATTTTTAATTTGTTTGCCCATATCAGATCTATTCATATTTCTCTCCTTATGAAGTGGTTACTGTTACTTGCCCCACAGCCATAGATGCAGCGAAGCTTAGTTTGTTAAACTCAGAACCTGAGTATATTAACGCCCTGCTAGCTGCATAGCCAGCAAAATCAGGTCTTGGATCACGTATAGCTTGAGGATCATGAACAGGGAACATACCTTGTCTATTCTGTGGGTGGTCAGGACCCCAACATTCTATACATGCTTTTAAATTAGTATTATTACCTCTTACTATTAAATCACGTAGTTCTTTTAGTTTGTATCTAAATCCGCATATATCACATTCGGCTAATGCTTTATTATTAGTTGCAAACCTATTAGACATAATTAAATCCTACTAACACGAGGAACAAAATGTTCCGATGTTTTTTCTCTATCTTCTCCAGCAGCTAAGTTATACTGCTCATCATATGCTGCTTTCAACATAGTTATTCTATCTGCTAGTTCTGGTACTTTCATAGATATATGGTATGCTAGCCCTGCTACCAAGCAAGGTAAGAAACGAAAAGACATGTCTGCGGTCTCTACACCACTACCTGCATCTTCTATTCTTCTCATTCTATAATACACAAACGTATAGCTAGTATCAGGTACAGGCCAGAGGTTTATTCTGGGGGCTGCAGCTAAACGTTCAACCCATACCTGAATTGGTCTACCCCTTGTTAGCTTGTTAGGTATTGATGCGTATGTGCTCACACCTATACGGCTTATGGTAAGATCGGATTGTGTAGTGGTATTACCTGCATTTGTACGTATAACATGATCGAGAAGATCTATAGTATCTGCAGGAAGAGTATATTGAGACGTACCAGCTGACACAGCTTGTGTGCCTTCTTCTATAGTCCACATGTTAATACCACGATTCTGCCACTCAATAGTCATTAGATTCATGGACCTGCGAGCAGTTCTTAAATCATAACCTGAACGCATTTCTCTACCTGCACGCTCCCAAGCTTCTTCAGCTATCTCCGTGAAATCCATATCAAATGCGGTTGTGCCTGATGTAGCCATTATTTATCTCTTTCCCATTTACGCGAAGCTTCTATAACTTTTCGTCTTTCGTGCAATCTTC
>Ga0209535_1001395_pt1 | contig 16543 bp, 24 predicted proteins | sample LinPmetageLP28_FD_184041 | JGI IMG/M metagenome (GOLD analysis project Ga0209535, IMG submission 184041) | Marine viral communities from the Pacific Ocean - LP-28 (SPAdes) (version 2) | ecosystem: Environmental > Aquatic > Marine > Oceanic | place: Pacific Ocean | collected 2009-08-22 | reverse complement strand
GTTATAGCCTCAAACTTAGTAGATAATTTTTCTACTTGCATCGTAGTGTCAAACCACCCGCTAACATCGCTACCAAATCTAGAAGAATTATCAACATATACAAGTTTTCTAGGTTCTGTTGTTATGCTAGAGTCTACTGAAATTTTATCTGAAACGTACAAAACTCCATCTACAAAATAATATACTGGCTCTACTGCACCAGTTACTTGCATATCTATTTCAGTATCAGTTCCTTGAATAACAAAGTTATCTCCAGGAGTATCAAAATCTCTTCTAAAAAACTGTATAGTAGTATTTCCAGAACTGTCATCTATAGGGTATGCTATTATTTGACTAGGGTTTGTTGATGCATCCCCATCTGTATCTACATTATACTCTGAGTTAAATATAAATGCTCCGTTACCTTTTTTAGTATGTGTTAAAGTCGGAGATGAACTACTTTTTGAGGTAGAGTCAGATGCAGATTCAATTAATCCAGGATTAGATAAAACTACATTATCAGATTTTTGTACTTGATTTAAGAGTATATCTCTAGGAGACGACTTAGTATTAAGCCCCTTACTAAAGTCATTGAGCTGTAAAGATTTTTTTGGCATTATGCAGACCTTTTGACTTTTTCAAAACTACGCATTCCTCCAAGACCTAAAAGTCCCATTAATACTGTAGTCAAAGTAGTCATATCAAATTCAGGTAATACAATATTGTATCCCGCCGCAGTTAATCCAAAAGCCATCATAGGTTGCAATACAAAGTGATAACACAATGCAAAAGCACAAACCCATCCTACGAAAGGTCTCCACCCACTTTTAAATAGACTAGAAGAACCTGCTTCTATCTTATTAACTTCTATTTGAGCCTTATTAATCTCCATGATTAAGTTTGCTTTCTCTTCTTTATCTAAAGTAAACTTGTCTACATGACCAGCTACTTTGTCAATAATACTTGCTACTACATTTAACTTAGGCATATTCCACACCCGCAATCACATATTATCTGCATTTCCATCTCCTTCTCGCCTGCCTTATTCTAGAATTAGGATTGTTTCTAGTTTTAGCAGAGCTTCGTTTTAGTTGTCCTAAAGACCTTGCACAATAAGACTTTCTTCTTTTAGCTGCTTTGCTACCCTTTTTAACTTTACCAGTAACAGCAGTCTTTAATTTACTTCCAGGGTTTGCTTTCCTATAAGCTCTAACTCCCTTAGCAGTCATTCCTGCTCCAGACTTAGTTTTTCTATAGTTAGCGTTTTTACCTTTAGTAGTCTTACGTATAGATTTTTTTGCTTTTCTAGCCACTATTTCTTTTTCTTTCTTTTTTTAGCTGTCTTCTTTGCTCTTTTAAAATTAGCTTTCGTAGGAGCACCTTTACTTCCAGGTCTTCTCATTTTCTCTCCTGAACCAGCTTTAATTCTTCTGCGTTTAGCATGTATGTTTGCATACAAGCCTTTCTTTTTTTTCTTTGTTTTTTTCTTAGCCATTAGTATATCAACCAGTTCAGTCCAACCTTAGATTCATAAGATTGCACATCGTACATCGAAAGAAATCTACCTTCTAAAAATACCCCAAACTTTTTAGTCAACTTCCAACCATAAACTAAACCTAAGTCATAGTCCATGCCATTGTCTACTACGTCATAGTTAAATGAATAGTCAGACATACCTTTAGTTACTGGGTAAGTTGTAACCCATACATGCAACCAGTTCTTTGGTGTATACTTATAATAGTCTGCACCTACTGATAAACTTAATTCATTTTGGTATCCTAGTTCTTTTGCATATTCTTCATTATATTGCTTTACAAGTTCTCCATATACCTGTTTATAGAATTGGTCATCTGTATTAGCAACAAGTTCGCCTTCTGCATTATACCACTTAAAATCAAAGTAGCTATATCCATACTGTGTAAACTGTTCTACAAACTCATCTGTATAGCCATAGAAATAAGCAAAATCCCAAAATGGTGTAAAGTTATCTGTGTCAATACCTTGTTCAGCCCACCATAAATCAATAGGTCTAAAGTCTAGGTATGCAGGGTGCATTCTACCGGCTACTCCTAATGATAACGCAAGATTACCTATATCTTTTTTGTAACGCATATCTAAGGCTGCGAACTCTACGTCTTCTAAGCCCCTTGAATCGTAGTTGGCTTTTACCAAAAAACTTTTTCCCATATAGCGTAACATATATTGTTCATTAATAAATTCTTCTTCAAACTCTTTGTGGTCAGAATATTGTATTACATACTCCCAACCAGTAGGTACGTTACCAATAGCAGCACTTTCATTTATAGGTGCTTCATCTCCAGTATACCACACTTCAGGTTTATTTTCATATCCAAACCTTGCTAGCTTTCTAATACCAAACGTCATAATACTATGGTCGTCTAGTTCTTCTTGTAATTCTTGTAGTTGTCCACCAGATACTTGATATTGTAGTTCCTTAGTTACAGGACTGCTAAAGCTATAGGCACCATATATAGTACTAAACTTAAAAAAGTCTTGTGCTGCTAAAGTTCCTAATAACAACGAACCATAAAATAACTTTTTAAACCATCTTGCTAAATATATCATTGAAACTTCCTTAATTGTATTTCATCAATTTCATCTTTGATTTCCTTGATGATTTTATTTTTATCTAAATTGAAACTTAATCCAGCTTCAAACCTTTTTACTTCTTTACCATATTCAAACATAATTATTGTTGGAACAGATACTATTTTCCATTCATCTGCAATAATTGCACCATAGTTTTTATCATCTATACTAGCGTTAAACCATACGCAATTATTTAAACCATTTAAATCTAATGATGCTTTAAAGTTCCAATCTGCATTTACTTGAACTATAATACATTCGTCTTGACTTAATAATTGAATCTGTTGTAAATCTTTTAAACTACTTTGAGCATATAAAGGCGATAACCATAAACAGATACCAACCAAATATGTAATACCAGATAACCAATTCATCTCTGTACCTCACTTTTGCATTAACATACGCTCAATGTTTTTAACATCTGTACGCATTTCTTTTTGTTCTTCTTTAATTTCCTGTACATCTTTTTCAGTTTCAATGATTGTGTTTCTAATCATCTGGTCCTTTAAGTCGTATTCAGTTCTGCCTATTGGAGGTTCAGGTAATTCTTTTGCTTCTTGTATATCCGCTTGTAAAGTAAACCACATCGTAACAATCATCACTAATGTTGTTCCAAGTGTAACTAATGTTTCTATACTAAATGTAAATTTACTGTCTTTACTCAGTTCTGCCACTTTGTTTCCCTTCTTTCTTTTTTTTGTTAAATATTGCATCCCAACGTTTTGCAAATTCTTTTTGAGAGATACCTATAGCTCTAGGTTTATCACCTTTTCCAACTCCGTTAGGACCTCTATACATTATCGTAAATCAGAAGGAACTACTTGTCTAGTCCCTCCAACTTTATCTGTTTTTTTCATACCATATCTTCTAACACATTCTTTATAGTTAGCCATGCATTGTTGAGCAGAAGCCATTTTAATCTGTGCTAAAGTAGGTTCTGTTGCAGAAGCTGCCGCATCCATTAAAGCTTTTGCTTTTACGTAATCAATTAAACCTGGTTGTAAAGAATTGTCTATATCTATCGTTCCAGTAATACTTGTAAGTTTATCTGGTTCTGCATAATAAGATATTACTAATCCCGCAGTAATAGTGTTACCAGAGCCTAATTGTACAGCTTTGAATTTACCTTCTTTGGTTTCACTGGTGCTTCCATCTCCTTTAGATGTAGCTATAGCTATTCTGTCACCTTCTATCCACCAAACAAAACTATTATTAGGGTCTTTGTATGAACTACTTACAGCTGCCATTATATCTCCGTCCAAGTAGTATTAGAAGACGTACTACTTTCATTATAAAATTGTTTTATTTCTCCGTTAGACAGTCTAGGTATTTTGATGTATTCTCCACTTGAATTTAAAATAGTGCATCTAAAAACCTTGTTAACTGTTATTGCTTCATCATCATCTAAAGCATACCACAGTTGATTGTGTTTTAAATCTGTTTTGGCATTTTCTATTTGATTAGGGTATCTGCCCATATCAATTAATGCTTCATTAATTAAGTTTATTACATAGTTCTCTGATATTCCAGGTACTGCTTGTAATACTCTACTATATATTTCTTTTGCTGTAAATTCTATTGCAGCCATTATAATGCTCCTTGTAGTATTTGTATTTGCTCTTTATATCTTGCATCTATTAAAGTGTATTGTTTTTCATACCAACTGTATTTTAACGTATCTTTCTGCAGGTTAGAATTATATTCTTGTATTTCATCGCTTACCTGTGCTGAGTATTTTTGTATCTCTGAATTAAATTTTGCAAGAACGTCATCATTGTTTTGTATAGCTGCTGCCATTGTTTGTGCTGCATTTTGCAATGCTAACGCTTGGTCAGCAGCTTTATTAGCTAAATCAATTTGAGTTGCTTGTTGTGCTTCTTGTCTTGCATCAGCAGCATCTATGTTAGCTTGATTTAATGCTTTTTGCAAATCAGATTGATGTTTCTGTATTTCTGCTTGTACATTCGCTTGGTATTTTACATTCTCTTTGTTAAATTCGTTTAATTCATTTTGTATATCTAAGCTAAAGTTCTGTAGTTCTGTATCTCTTTTTTTAGCAAAGATAGAAAAATCTTTTTCATAGTTTGATTTATATAAAGCTATTTCTTTATTTACATTTTGTTCATAAAGCCTTAATTCGGAAACAAACTTTGAAACTAAGTCATCATTATTTTGAATTGTTGCTTGCATAGTTTGAGCTGCGTTCTGTAGTGCTAACGCTTGGTCTTGTGCTTTATTAAACTTGCTTACATCTGTAGTTTGAGCTGCTTCTTGTTGAGCATCTCTAGCATCGAGCTCAGACTGAGTAATAGCTTTTCTTAAATCTGAATTGTGTTTAGCTAATTCTGCTTCAACGTTAGCTCTATACCTAGCATTCTCTTTATTAAAATCGTTAAGTTCGTTTTGTATATCAGCTTGATATTCCCCAAGTTCATGATTAAGTCTTCCAAGTTGAATCTGTGCTAACTCTTCATCTTCGTTAGTTTCCAAAAATGCTTCAAACTGACTTATGTCAAAAGTTTGTGTTGGTTTAGTGTAGGAAGGAACATCTCCAGATATATCTGCTTTAGCAACCGTAGAAACTGTAATAGGTGATACTGCACTAGCACTTGCATCTGCATTTGTTGCAGCGGAATAGCTTACTGTTCCTAAACTTGGAACACTGGGGGCAGATGAACTTATACTTAAGTCCGATATACTAATACTTGATAAACTTACAGAAGGTTTACTATAGCTAGGAATATCTCCTGATATGTCAGATTTTGCTACACTTGCAACTGTTATAGCTCCAACAGAACTAGAACTAGCATCTGCATTGCTAGCTGCAGAATAACTTACTGTTGATATACTTGGAGCACTAGGTGCACTTACGCTAATAGTCAAAGCACTAATTGCATTCATACCGTTCATTAGTCTATTTAATGCATTTCTGCTTGCATACAAAATTACCGCTTCTTCTGCTTCGTCCGGAAAGTTAGCTATTGCAGAATCAGTATTAGCAACAGTTATGGAAGAGTTAATAAATACAACTCTACTATCATTACTTGCATTACTTCCTGGATATGTATTTAGAACGTCGTTTTGCATGATGTATGCTGGGTCACTTTCTGAAGCAGCTTCCATATAATTTGTATCACTTACTCTACCCATCATTGCAGGTGGTAATTTTCTACATGGTGTATAAATCTTACTTGCGTGATTGTCATCTTTTCTAACCACCGCTAAAATCTTTTTTCCCTCTACATCTATATTGTTTGTAAAGTTTTCATTGCTTGCTACTCTTTCTAGCTTATTTACAGGAAGTACATTCATTACAGAACGTGCACCAGCTGACAACCAGTCACTTAATGCTGTATCGTCAGTGCTTGCAAAGCCTGTCAAATCATCTATTCTTGTTTTAAAATCAGCCATTATCTTCCTTGTCCTCTATATGGTTTTACGTAATTCTTTGTACTCATCTTATTTCCCATTTTGGTATTCTTGCTCATACCTTGTCTAGTCTTTTTCTTTCCATTACTTCTTCTAGTCTGTTGTCCTAATCCTCTCACTATTTACCTACTGCTTTCATAGCAATGTTGTGAGACTGTTTAAAAGACTTACCTTTTCTCATTGCAGCCGCCATTTTTTTTAAATGTGCTTTTGAATGATGAACTTTATGCTTGCTCATTTGTCTTTTTTGAGCAGCAGTTAAATTATTTAAGCTTACGCCTTTTAAGTTCTTAGCCATTAATATCTTTTAGACTTTTTCTTTTTCTTTTTCTTTTTACCGTACATTACATTATCCTTGTTGCTGGTCCCTTTGCAGAAACTTTATCGGCTCCTTCTTTGAGCTTTTTCATTCCATCTTCATGGGACAGTGTTTTTATTTCCATCTGGTCTTTTCTAATAGCTGTTGCATAAGGATTATTTTCCCTAACAACAAAGTTAGTATTCCATTTAGGTGCTGAAGCTCTTTGACCACAAGAGGTACAGTTAAACATCCCATTAGGATTAGGTTCGTTACAATGCTGACAATTCATTTATTATCCAGTTGATACTATAATATATGCAACTCTACTTCTGTCCAATTTTACTGATTGAATGTCAACAATAGCATTATTAGTACTATCTAAAGTTTGTATGTAATCATTTATCTCTTTAGCTAAAGAGCCTGTTACACTGCTTGCATCTGAGCTTATATCATTAATAATAACTTTTGTTATTGTATTATAATTAGCCATTTCTTTCTCCTATTAGTTTTAAAATTCTTTATAGGTTTCGGAGTGGGAATAAACCCACTCCATAGTACCTAATAACTATTTATGATGTTGTAACTGCTCCGTCTTTAGCGGCATTTCCATAAAAATACCATTTAGCTCCGTCACAAACGATTTCAACATAGTCTCCTTGTTCTGCAGATGTTCCAAAAATTAAATTTGAAACTCCTGTAGCACCAGAGGAACCTGGGTTGTCGTCACTTGTATCAACTTCAGACTCTGCTATTTTACCGAATAAAATTGCAGAACCAGCAGCAATCGTAATTGCTCCAGTTGGAGTGTTTTCATCAACGATTAACTTGTAGTTAATACCAACTTCTAAAGCAGTTGGTAAAGTAATGCTGTAAGCACCGCCAGCTGCATCTAGGGTAAAAACTTTACCGCTATCTTCTACTGCTTTTAGTGTTTTAGCTCCATTTATAAATTCAACTGGAATTAACATTCCACCATTACCACTATTTCTATTTAAGTAACCTGCTTTCATCTTACAATCCCTCCACGTTATATAGAGCGTGAGATTCTGGTAATGTGATTTCAAGACCTGCTTCTGTAAGAATCATGTCTTTTCTCAAGTCTTCATCTGCACTTTGTACATTTGTCATGATTTGAGTATCACGATTTAAACCATTACCTACTAACGGTCTGTATGCTAACTGACTCATGTCAGCCATAAGCATCATTCCGCTTGCCATTCCTCTAAAGAGTGGTTGTTTAACTAAGAACATACTTCCGTGCACAGTGTTAATTTCCATTAACTTGTGTCCGAATGAACCTTCTACGTTATCCATGTTTACTCTGTAAGGACCGTTTGCGTGACCAACTGATGCATCAATAAACGCACCGTCGCCCATTTTGTTAAAGAATGAAATTACAGGTAAAGAAGCCATAACAAGTTTTTCACTTGCTCCGCCTCTTGCTGGGTCAAATATAACTTCCATGTCTGATAGTAATCTATCGTATGTTAAATCAGCTGTAGTTGTACTTCTGTAATATCCTTTTCCTGAAGAATAAGATAATGCAGAGTTGTCTACATTTGGTGCAACATTTTTTAAGATATTTCCTACTAGACCTTCAGTATACTGAACGCCATTGTAACGAGCTTTTTGACCGAAAAGCATAGCTCTTTCGATGTCAATTTTATGCTCGCGTAATTTCTGAGCCCATATTCTATCAAACTCATTCGCATATCCACGGTGACGTGTTGCGATTGCTGTGTTTGTTAGTTCACAAGCTGTTTTAAAGATTTGTGTATAACCAAATCCGTCATCTAATGTGTCTGAAAAAGTGTCTGGTGATGCTGTTCCTTCTTCAAATGATGTACCAATAATTTGGCAAACATCATTGTCGGAAAGTTTATTATAACCAGTCGCTGCATTCGCATCAGATAATCCGATTACTCTACCTTGGAAGGTTGAAGTTGAGCCAACTGTTGCTGGTCCTGATTCAACTCTTACTAAGATTTGAGTATATCCTGCTGCTGTATCTAATGAGCTTACTGCAAACACCATTCCTTTTGTAAGGAATTCTACTGCAGCTCCTGCTGCTGTATCTACGGTGAAAGCGTGAACTTCATTTACTGCTACAGCTGCTTCGCCATTTACATGTGCTGCTAATAAGAAGCTTCTATCGGTGTGATTGATTTGAGTTCTGTTTTCAAGAAATCTGAAAACATTGTCATCAGTCGCAACTTTAGAAACATTCGCCAAGTATGTGAAAAAAGGTGATTCTTCTGGAGTTAATTCTGCAACTCTATCAGAGAAATCATACAGTTTTCTTTGGTCTGGGGCCTGCCCATAACCGGCACTTGATGCCGCAGCTGTAATTTGGGAAGCTTTTAGTATTCCGCTATTTATAGCCATTTTAGTCTCCTAAACTGTTATTTAGCTAGTCTACCACCACGACTGGTATTCATAATTCTATCCCACACTTGGTCTCCTTCAGATTTAGTAGGCTGTTCGCCTCCCTGAAGTACTCCAGCTGGTTTAGGAACTGATTTAGCAGCTTGCACAGCTTTTTTGTTTTCATTTGGTTTTGCAGTTCCACCCTTGTCTTCTTTCCATACCTTGATTAATGTCTCGATAGGTAAGTCGGCTTTAGGTGTTGTTGCAAACCTTAAAAACTCTTGAGCATCATCTTGCTCTAAATTGTGTTTACTTACTAATTCTGTTTTTAAATTATTCATAGCCATATCGTTTTTAAGTCTAGCTAGTTCGTTATCTACTGTTTCGTGTACAAGCTTTTTTTCTTGTCTTACTCTAAATTTGTAAGACTCTGAGTCTTGCTTGTAGTAGGCGTCCCAAGGGTCAAAATTATCTGGTGTTGTACTTTCTCCAGCATTATCGCCCTCAATAGATTGACCAGAAAGATTTTTTTCAATTACGTCTACTAGTTCCGGTCTAGAATTTAAAGTATCTCTTAATTGAATTAAGTCATCTGACTCTCTTCTAAGATTCTCATGTTCTGCCGTTTTTTTGTCGTACATTGATTGAAACTTTTTAGCTTCTGTTTCCCAATTCACTTCTTCTGATGCTTCCACACCCTCTTCTACGGTATCTTCTTGTAATGTAAGTGTTTCTTCCACTACTGATTCTACTATTGGGTCATTCTTTTCAACCTGCTGTTGTTCTTGTTCTTTTGCCATATTTTTTCTCCTACCTGATTTAATCTTACGATTCTGAACCAGTGTTGTTTTTATCTTCGGCCTCCAAAGAACTTGCCATCTGGTCTGCCAAATTTCCTAACTGCATTATCTTTTCTTTTTCTTTTACTTTAGAGGATGCGTTAAATTCCTTTAATTCGCTTTTAAACTTTTCAACTTCCGTACGTTTCCTAGATGAAATCTGTTCACGTTCTGATGTTTGTAAGTCTCCACTTAGTTTCTTTACTTGATTTTCAAGTTGGGATATGTAGTTTGCCATTTGTGCCATTTTGCCCTTTCTTTGAAGAACACCTTCTTTGTCAAAGATTTCACTTTTCTTTAAAACCTCGACATCATCTACCAAGCCTAATTTATAAGCATCAAGATACATATTATATTCTGCTACCTTGTTGCTAGGTAAAGTTGAACCTGATATTATGCGAATGTCGTGTTGTCCGATAGTAATATCGTTTTCAACAGCTCCAATCGCTTGTGATTTATCATCATACAGTCTCATGTTAACAGAAAACTCTGTTATATCATTATTTGGTTGTACAATTCTAAAAGTTTTTTGGAATTTATAGTGGTCTTTAGCTAAGTTATATATTACTTGACCTGTCATACTTAACGCGGCTTCAATATCTCTTAACTTAGATTTACCTCTAGATTCTCCCATTTCAGATAGAAGCATTGTACCTCTAACTGACTCTGGAGCATTGTCTTTAAATCCCTGTAATAATTCTGGTATACCAAAATTTAAATCTATATATTTTTCTACCCTGTCAATTAAATAATAAAACTCACTAGTTAAGGGAGCTGGTTGTGGGTAGTGGGGTTCACCAAACTCTGGGTTATATTCAATAACCGCATTTGGATTAGCCCAATCTTTTTCTAACTGACTAACATTATCTACACTGCCCTCTGGAATTAAAAGTTTTAAACCAGCTGCAGATTGAGCGTGTGATAAGGTTAAAGAGAATAGCTTGTTTAAAAGCCTTTGAGAGTCTTTAACCTTATTCACATCCGACTTTGGATAGGGAGTATTAGTCCAAATGTTAGCAAAAGGTACGATAGGATATATGTCGGTATTTAAAACTCTTTCATATAACAACACATCTCCAATGCTCGTACATTGCGTAATTCTTGTTTGCATTACTTCTTCTATTTCTATAGCACCCGATGCAATAGCTTCAAGATTTTCTTCTTCTTGTAACATGCTTTCATATATTTCAGCATTTATAATTTTTTCTGCACCACTAGAAGTATTAAATAATCTATAAAAAGGAACTCTTACTTTATAAAACCTATCTAGTATTTGATATTTTTGATTAACATTGTAATCTAGATGTTTAGCTTCTGCGGGAGTAAGTACGTTTTGAGAGTTTTTTAAATTAGATGAAGGATAATCTTCTCCGTACAAAGAATTTTCACTTACATCTATATCATCAATAATTTCTTCCAGGTCAGGATATAAGTCAACTACTTGTTGTTTTGTTAAGTAAGTAGAAAGAATCATTCCTGAGGCATCGTGAAAAAACCTGTCTCTAGATGCTGGGTCTACATAAACTCTAAAAGGGTCTACGTGAGTATATTTAATTTCACCTCTTCCGTAGTCAGCTTCCGGGTCCATGTATACATACATATAACCTAAGCCTTGAACAGAATAATCATGAACTACTTGTTTAAAGACTGTATCGCCTTTTGAGATATCCCAAATATATTCTAATATACTTTTCCATATATTAGATATTTTATTATCAGAATCTTCTCTTCCTATTGCGGTAAATCTAGCTGGCTGTGCAGTTAGTAAAGATTTTAATTTGTCTACAGCTGCATATACTCTATCTATAACAAAATCTGCTTGACCTACTGAAGATAAAGCATCAGATTCTTCTGCTGTAAAATGATTTCCTAATACAAAGTCTACTGCGTCCCTAGCTTCTAAGTCCCAAGTTTGTCTTGCATCTCGCCATCTTCTAAATAACTCTTTAGTTATTTGTGGCTTAGTTTTATTGTTTTCGTCGTATTTAATGATTAGACTCCCTATTATATTTTAAGTCTAAAATAATTAATTTACGACGTTGCTGTCAAGAATTATTTATATTTTTTGTCCAGTAACCCAGTTAATTGCTCTATTGGCTAGATTTTTCTCTCTATTTTCTAATCTTTCGCCTAATTTAGATATATCTATAGCTGAACTTTTAGGAGGCTTTGCTGTAGTTACAGCATACCAAAGACCATCAAGAAGGTCATCGTTTCTACCTTTTGGAAACTCAAACATCTCATCAACAATATCTTCGTGTTCTTTTTTAATAAATAACTTTCTAGAGTTAACTATAGGGCAAAGCAATGCTTCTAACCTGTCTTCTTTCTTTATACCTCCAGGAGGTCTTATTCCTTGAGATAATCCGGGAGCTAGTTTTCTATCGCTTCCCGCTAATTTATTTACATGGTCTTTAATAATACCTTGAGCACCCACTTTTTCTACATTAACTCTTCTAACTGGATGATACTTCCTAGCAATGTTAATAATTTCTTTTGGCATATCATATAAAGGAGAGTGTTCTCTATAATAATCTACAATATATATATTTCTATCACTATCTATTGCAATAGTCATTATAACTTGAAAGTCACTTCTAGCATTTGTTTCGTAAGCTAAGTCAACTCCCATGTATACATTTACTGGAATAGCAGACTCGTCAATCATCATATAATTAAACCCTGCTCTTTCTTCTACGTGACCTCTGTATTTATTTATTCTGTTTATTTTAAATTTAGCTGTTTCAAGGTCTCTTGCTTCATTCATATATTCTTGAGCAAACTTGTGAGTTAATCCCATTTCTGAGAACCTAGATTTAATGTCGTCTAGTTTTTTCTTTGTAAAGTAGCTAGGCCACAAAGGAACTCCGTCAACCATAGCTTTTTTATATAGTACATTCCAAGCAGATTTTCTTTTTTCTTTTTCGGCATCTAAGAAACCATCATATACGCCTTGAAGAAAAGAGTCGTAATGGACTATTGTACCAATAAGCCATATTGACCCTTCTTGTTCTTTTGAGTTTTCTAATGCGGGCTCTACCGTAGACATTACCCATTCTTTAATCTCCCTTCTTCTATCTGGTGTTTTAGTATTTAATTCTGATTCAAAGTCATCTAGGATAATATTAGTATATCTTAAACCTAATTGAGAACGACCACGTAAACGCTGACTTGTACCTTTTGCAATTATCCTATCTCCTCTAGCGGTAGTAAACTCCTTCTCTGTCCATTTACTCCCCTTCAAATCCCCAAAGTAATATTGTAATGCAGGGTTAACATCGATATGATTTTGTATGTACTTAATGTGGTCGATAGCTTGAGATTGTTCTTCAGACACCCAAGCAATGAATTGTTTTTTATCTGGAGGAGCAAAATATAGCTGATATAATAACGCCGTTTTTGCTAATGTTGATTTTGCATGACCTCGTGGTAATATAATACAAGCTCTTTTTTCATCTCCAAGTAATAAGTCGCTTAGCTCGTATTGGTATGGAGCGGGGGACGACTTCATATAATCTTCCGGCATAAACATTTGACCAAAAGTAATAATATCTTTCTTAGCTAACTCTAACGCTTTTTCTTTTTGAGATAAGTCGGGAGGTATAATATTGAATATTTCAGGCTTCTTGGAATTCTTTTTCATAAACCCTATCTAACATTTTTAATGTTTTCATTGAATGCCAATCTCCTTCTGGAACCTCTGTAAAAGAATTAGAGTTTTGCCACAATTTAGGCCCAGCTACATATATCCAAGCTTTTTCTGTTTCACCGCTATCTAAAGTAACCGGTACAGTTGTTCTAATATATAAACCGTTAGATACTCCTTCGTATTCGTCATACATATTAAGTTCTTCTGGACTTACATCCATTAACTCAACTACAGCACCTTTACCTTTTTCATTTTTAATAATAGCTGGAAATGATTCTGTTCCAGGGAAAACTAAACTAAAACCTTCTACTCTTCCAGTTTCTTCATAATTTCTTCTAAGTGTTCCATATACTGCTAATCTCATTATGCATACCCTATTTCTCTAGGTATACCAATATTTATCACTTCAAACTTAGGTGAATACATAGTTAAACAATTAATACATTTAACAGCAGAAGCGTCTTTTTTAACTGCATCCCAAACAAATACACCTGTATTTACAAGCTTATGTGAACATATGTGACATCTTTTACTCTTCGATATCAGCTTTAACTTCTTGAAGTTTTTTGACTTCGGGTCCTTGAATTGCATTCAGTTGCTCCTTTGTAAATCCTTGGAACAATGTAATTGATTCTGATTTCTTTTCAGTGTCCATCATTCCAGATATTTTCATTAACGTATTTAGTGCTGACAACTTATCTCTATCTGTAGAGCCCTGTTTGTCTATTATACTTCTCATTTCTTCTAATAAGTATAAAGGTGTAATTTCTGCTTCATTTAAAACTTTGTCTATTTCTTCTCTAATCAAGTTTTTTACCCTATCGGTTTTTAGCAACAGTTTTGCTTGAGACGAAGCATATGATTTTTTCTTACTAGGAAATGCATTCATATACGCATCTACAACATCATCCCCCTTTGCTACGTACTTAGCAAATAAGAATTCTTTTTCTGTTGCTTTTGTTCTTTCTTTTTTACGTACAGAGGGAGATTTGCCGTCTTTTGCAAATGTGTGCATATTAGTACGCATCTCTCCCGACATAGTTACGTTCGGATTACATACGAAAGAACCTATAATAGTCCTTACGAATGTAGTCTTCTTCTCTTTGTTGGAACTTTTTAACATCCCAACATACAATACCTGGCAAATTTGACCATCGTCTGAGACAATCCAATCATCTACAGAAGCATGCCTCCAGTCTTTACAGATAGAAGCTAAAGGATAGTATTCTCTAAACTCATCTAAGTTATCAAATAAATACTTGGTTTCACCGTTTATTGTTCTTGTTTTCATAAACTAATTACTTTTCTTCTTTGTCGTCAACATCTTTGTTAAGTTCATCAACAACGAAGTTTATATAATTATTTATAAGAAAACGTTTTTCCATAAGTTCTTGCTCTAGCTGTATAGTAGCTCCACCTATTTGGTTTGCTCTTTGAAATTGAGCTTTTGCTTCTTCTGATAAATCAGAAATTAAAAACTCGTACTCTTTTTCATTGTGCACTATTTTCATCTTTTGTTCTTTGTCACTCATTATTTACTCCATTTACGGTTTTTAACTATTAACGCCATTACTGCATATACCGCAGTATCTAAAAACGCATCTTCTATAGGTTCGTTCTTTGCCTTGAAGTTGTGTTTAGTTGACAAGTTAACTAGTCGGTTTATTTTATCATTCATTCTTACTATAATACCTAATAAGGCTATATTGACTTCTTCCTCTGATTTTAATTGAGTTCCCATAGCAATGTTGCCAGGACCGTAGTCAAATTGTTTTTTACAAAATGTCATATACATTGTGTTTAATATTTTTTTAAATTCCTGTTCTGTTTCAGGAAAGCTTTCCTTTATATGAGATACTACATTTTCTGTTGTTTCAGTCTTTTGTTCCATTATTATTCTCCCAGTTTTGTTTCATTGTTATTACGTCCAAGTTTTTTATGTTACTTGCTTGTTTAATACCTATACCACAGTCATAACACTTTCTTATTGGAATCTTATGTTCTATGGTTAAGCAGTTTTTATCGGGGTTTTTAGAATCCCAAGGATTATCTTTGTAAATGTTATACAATATAAGATTATCTTTTTTTAAGGTACTTTGGCTTTTCTTTTGCACATTTCTCTTATATTCGGAATAAGGTATGTTTCCATCTTTCTCCATATCATAAAACCCTTTATTCTCGTAATATTTAAACATAGCAATGCTTTTCTTAATATTTGTTTCTTCCGATGGAGGGAAGTCTATATTTTTTTGTATACAAGCACACTTCTTATCACAGTACTTTCTTTTCCTGTATAAGTATATAGTAAGAGGCTTATCTTGTTTATTAGGATTTATAAAACTATTACAGTCTTTTCTTTTACAATACCTCAAGTCTTCTGGTTTTAGTCTCATTTTAATAGTTTTGTTATTTTTTGAAAATTTATACTTCTTAGATAAATCATACTGTTGCTGCAACTTTTGCACTAGAATTTTATCTCCTAGCTTTTTAGCTGCTATTATTTGCTTTGTGATTTTTTCCACAAGTAATCTCCTACTCCTAATTGATATAATCCGTTAGATATAGCTTCTATTTGACGTTCATTGTGTTCTAGCCCAGTATTATAAAAAATCGCGTGTAATACTTCGTGTATCAACGTTTCTTCTATTCTTGACGGTGCTATGTCTTCATTTATTAATATAACGTTCTCTTTTACTAGATGTCTACCATATAACTCTTTATTTCTATCCTCATGCTCTAATTTCGACGTCAAAATTTCATATGGGTGTCCACCTATGTTTAATTTCTTTTTCATACTGCCCTCCCTACGGCTAAGTGTGTACATTAAATTGATAATACCTGTCATTTGTGTATGTAACATAGTATATTATTATTACATAAGTCAACAACTAATTACAATTAATTTAAAATATATTTAACAATAAAGGAAAATAACTGTTGACAACAATAATTGAATTTTTGTACTATAATACTCGGTGCTCTTGATAATAAATAGAGTTTATTAAAACTATTACTTATATAATACTCGATACTCAGAGACCCCCTTCCAAAAAATATCTCAAAAAAATATTAAACCCCGAAATTTTTCTATTTTAGGGCTATAACCCCCGAAATTTCTATAATGTTGAAAATATCGCACTATTTTGTGTGTGCCTTTTATCTCCACAAAGGGGGGCGGGTCTTTTTCTAATTGGAAATTGTAATATTAGGTTGAAAATTGGGATTCTAGACCCTAAGGCATTATAAAACCGACTGACTGGTCGGATTCGGTGTAACTCTAACAATATCTACACTTACAGCGACGTAAATAGTTGCCCACTCTCTCACAATCTATGACTATATTATAGTATGATAACAATAAACAAAGGA
>Ga0209535_1001393_pt1 | contig 16556 bp, 16 predicted proteins | sample LinPmetageLP28_FD_184041 | JGI IMG/M metagenome (GOLD analysis project Ga0209535, IMG submission 184041) | Marine viral communities from the Pacific Ocean - LP-28 (SPAdes) (version 2) | ecosystem: Environmental > Aquatic > Marine > Oceanic | place: Pacific Ocean | collected 2009-08-22 | reverse complement strand
CACCTCCTGGTTGAGGAGGCTTGAGGTTGGAACCCGTACGAGCATTGATTCGTTTACGACCCTTGGCAGTAAGACCACCGGACTTGGACTTGCATCCATTCCGAATCCCACAGCCCTTCATATCGCCCTTTTTCTTTGTCAACGGGCTAATCCAGTAAGGAAGGGGAACAACCTAGAAGTTGCTCCATTCATCAATCCAAACTTATTCACTGCACTCATGAGTCTTCGATCATCTTTGTTCTTGTCGCCATGCACTACTTGGTGTGCTTCATCTAGAACTGGTGACGTGATTCCTTTGTTTGCAAGACTCCCAACAATCGCCCCAGGAGTTCCGCTGTGTACACCTCTCGTAAACGAAGGGTTAATTACGCTTGCTAACTTGTTCGTGTTTCTTACTAAAGGGCCCGCGTACCTATTTGCGTCCACCGCAGTCTTTACACCCATAACAGGCCGGGAATTTCTAACCAGAGGACCCAAAACAGAACCAACAGCAGCAGGGCCAGCGGTCATAAATGCGTCTTGACTCCCCTGCAACAAACCCATTGATCCGTGCAGTTGATCAGCCCGTGCAGTGTCAGCAAACAGCCTTGCACCAAAACTCGGATTAGCAGATCCGTACTGCATCGTATTGTCGTACCGACTTCTGTTGGCACGATCAATCTGGCCTGGGGACATACCCTGCCTAGCAAAACTTTCTGAGTAAAGATCTGCACCAATTGATGGCCCAGAGTTACTACGCAAAAAGGCCGGGGCAACAGCAGGGGGTGCTTGGCTACCGCGAATAAGGGCTTCAAGTTCTTCGACCTCAAGACCAGTCCGTATTGCTTCTTCTTCAAGGAGAGATAGAGACGGTCGCGGAACCAAAGCGTTCGGATTTTGAGGGCCGTACTGCTGCATATAGTTGCTCAGAAGTAAGGGGTGAGGGCCGAAACCCCCACCCCAGTCACTTACTCATCATTCGCCGAAGACAGTGTCAGTCGTAACACCCGACAGCTTCAGACCAGCAGCCTGATCCGGGATGAGCTGCATACGCAGCATGCCCGGCATCTGGACCGCTTCCGTCATGAGATTGGTTGCACCCGAAGACTTCATGAGCGGGTACTTCACGCTGCTGCCGCCAGTGAGGGCGGGAACAACGAATCGGAACGGAACATAACTGTCCGCTTCACCCATGGTCTGGAGACCTGCGTAATCAGGCGGCACATACCGCTTCCAGTTATTCGCCGAGGTCTTCCAACCGTACACGGTGCCGTCTTCGACGTACTGCGAAGTGTGGCCCTTGTAAGTCTTACCCTCAAAGGTGAAGGCAAAGCCTTCGGACGAACCCTCACTGCTGAGGCTGGAAAGGTTTCCAGTGCGATCGATCTGATACTGACCAATCTTCTGGGCCTCGTAAGAGAGCCAGACACCATCAGAAGCAACCAGGCTGTCAATCGACTGCCCGAGCTTGGCCTTGGCAACGTGGAAACGACGAAGGTACTGACGAAGCTTGTGCTCAGTCAGGACACCAACATCCGTCTTCACGAAGGACTTGAACTCAGGATGCAGATCCACATCGATCTTGTGATTTGCAATTGCATCACTGCCAAGAAGATCTCCTGTGTTCTTCAGCCAGGAGTTGACACCGGAAATACCCGTAAAGCTAGTAGCACTTCCGCTGTTGGCGTAGACAATCACGTCGTCAGGACCTGGATTGGTGTGATATCCGCCAACCGAAACAACATGCAGTTCGCCCTTGATGTCATCAACAGCAGTGACATAGACCGAGTTACGGCTAGTCGTGTCATCAGCACCATTGAGCTTGTTGCCAGTAGCCGCGGAACCAGCAGTACCAGCAAAGATGTCAATACGCTGGCCCGCAAAGAATCGGTCATAAGCACCGTTCTTCAGGACAATCTTCGACGACTTAATGGCAGTGGTATTAGCACCCGAAGTTCCACCCAGGTCTACGTTAGGGTAGTGGACGGCACTGCCGATGGTACCCAGACGATAATCATCGTTCTGGCTCACGTACCAATAGTTGCACAGCGTGTGCGACAGGTTCTGAGCAAAGCCCTGAAGCGTAGGAGCAATCACATCGCCGATGACGGCGGGGGTTGCTTCCATCTGCATCTCACCAAGGGTGAGCATCAGGTTGGTATACATCGCCCGCATCGGAACTCGAAGGTCGAAAGTCTTGGACTTCGCACCATCCAGCGGATCCGGGAAAGTACGACTGATTGCATCACCGCGAAGACGAGCACCAAGATCAGCCTTGGTCGCGTCATCACCGTAAAGCATGAAGTCATTGACAGGAGCACCCTGTTCGATGACACCAGTCATACCGGTTCGATAGAGCTTGTTGACTTCGAAGTCCTTGGAGAACTCCGAAACGGGACCAACGCCCTGAGACGTAACAACAGTGTCACGCCAAATAGGGTCGAGGGTCGGCAGAATCGTATCGATCTGCTTCGACAGGATTTCTTCAATGCGAACTGATTCGCTCTCGAAGATCTGTCCAGTAGTAGCACCAGCCATAGGTACTTACCTCACAATTTAGAGTCGCCACCAGTATCGGCAAGCGACCGAAGAATCTGATCAGAGGTCCAGTCACGCAACTGGCCCTCAATCTCCCCGAAGTTCTTGTTACCAACTTCAGGAAGTTCGACAGGCTTCTGTCGATACAGGTTTTCGGTCTGCCCCGCCGTTTCCGGAACACGCCCAATCTTGGAGGTGTCGCCGATTACCGTGAGCATGTCCTTAGCCACATCGTTCGCAGCCTTCGCAACTTCATCCGTCACCCATGCTTCATCAAACGTCCCTGCCTGGTTCCTTCGGATCCTGAGGTTTTCGAGGGCCTTATCACGAACCCTCTTTTCAAGACTCGAATTAGCAGTCGCAAGACTGTCTTCCGCATGGTTTGACTTCATCCATTCGTTCAGGACTTTCCCATTTTCCGAGGATGAAACAGCAGAAGAAATTGCCTTATCCAAGTTTTCGTTCAACATTCTCGCCCGCATCTGGGAGAGCTGCTGTTCGAGACGCTGGTTCTGTTCACGAGCTTGATCGTCTTGCATAGGTGCTGCCTGTGCAGGGGGTGCAGCAGCACTTTGTGCTTGAGCCTGCTGCCCACCTTGGTCATAAATGGAGGAGTAATGCTGGATCTGCTCATCGCTATATCCAGCATCTTCAAGAATGTTCTTGAGGTCACTCTTACGAACTTCGTTTTCCGTTCCGGGATTCATCAACCGAAACGTCGATGCACGGAATTCGTGAAGGGCCTCATTCTCTTCCGAGAGTTCCTGTGCATTCTGTCGGAGTTGAGCAATCTGAGAGAGGGACATCTCCTCTCCTCCAACTTTGACTCTCTGATCCAGATCAATAGCTGGAGTAGCTTCAACAGCTGGAGTCTCAGATTCGGGGGTAGGGGTTCCATCAACAGTTTCAGACATCTACTAGGCTCCCTGGAGCATTTGATTGGGGGCACCCGGCTGCATCGGCGGTTTATCTTGGGCGAACATCGCCACTGAATCTGGATTCGGGACCATTGCCGGCAGAGACGCACCCATGAATTGAATGAGCGATTCGCGGTACTTCTTGAATTCGTCAATGACCTTTGGATCTGCATTGATCATCAAAGGACTGGCCATGAATGCAGTAAGTACTCGAATCTGCAATTCAGGCTTTGAGGTGTGGGGAGTAAGAACGACCTGACCTGACTGGGAACCATCACCAAACAAGGTCAAGATGTTCTGGACGACTTGCTCGTACGCGGCCTGGTCTTCATCCATATACATGGCAAAGTCCAAACCTTCCTTCAAAGCAAACAACTTGAAGCCGTCAGGATCCATGAGGCCAGCTTGAAGCATCTGCATTGCTTCCTGCTTACGAGCAACCTCAGAACGAGGATTGATCTGCTTCACCGTGAAAGTCAGAGATGCCACATTTGGAATTGGGTTCTTCTCGAACGAGATCTCACTACGCTCGAAGTCAATCACAGCACCCGCAAGATCAATGTCCAACGAGTGAACCGGAACTGTCTTTGGCGTAGCCATCAACTCGCGGCTGGCATTCGCAATCATAGCCCGATAGACCTGACCGAACGCATGAGAAACACCCATCGTGGGATTTGTCATTGCTCGATTGATCTGCTCGTCCAGGAACTGAAGACCAGTTGCTGAATCCACACGACCCTTTTCAGCAATCAGATCCTGAATAGGATTGATGCCCTGCATAAGCTGCTTGGCAAACGCCGCAGTCTTACCCGGAATATCACCCGCATTGTGGGGGGAGATCACGAACGGATTGAACTTGTCGTTCAAGGGGTCAGGGCTGTAAGAGATCATCTTCAGACCCTTACCTACCTCACGAAGCAGTGACCGCTCATTGAACGAACCCTGAGGCATCACCACAACGCCGTACTTGTCCATGTCCCTGATGTTGTTGAACAGGGACTTCAGCATCTTCTCCATCTCACGATTGATGCTGAACAGCAAGTCAAACAGGCCAGCACCGTGGAACGTGCCTGAGTCCATGAACCGACAGAAACCGATCGGGCAGTAAGTCTGGGTACTTCTGAGGTCTTGATCCTCAATCATGTAGTCGCCAGAACAGATCAAGTATCGAGAACAAGTGCCTCGAGGACCGTCCATCCAAAGCTCACGGACCCGCACCAATGTGGTTGTTGATGCATCCCCCCCACTTTCATAGCCCGGTCGATCATCGTTGAACGGATTACGGGCATATCCCGTATCGTTCATTTCGGTCAGATCCTCTACGTTGTCGCCTGTCTGGACCTCGTAGTACTCCATCTCCTCAAGATTGCTCTTGATGCGGGAGCCAAACTTCTCGACCAATGTCTCGAGCGGCACCATCCGCTGACGGAGCAGGCCACACTTCTTGGTGTAATCTTGACCCAGTGTTGGGAACGGGAAGAGTTCCTTGGGGTGAATGACCTCGAGATCACCCGTCAACCCAATAGTTTCGTGAGTGACCAGGTGCCCTTGAATTCCACAGGAACCCAGCGATACCAGCAGATGAGCAAACTGCCTGCTGACTTCGGCCAGCTGATCCTCGGCAATCATGGAATCAGCAAGGAGCTGAGCTACAGATCGCTGCCGGATCATGGGCAGACTGGTGCCTGACCGCAATACCTTGGGCCTCAAGTCCATCGAGGCCAGACGAGCAGCAGCCTTGTCCACTGCCGACAGCATCTCCTGGGACTGGAACTCCATGTTCCCGTCTTCATCTAGGTAGTGGGGGGACAACTGACCCGTGTTGGGATCGAACACATCGAATCGACGCATCCCATTCAGGTAGTAGTAACTCAGCTGCCACATGATCCTTCGGTAGGTCAGGCGGCCAATTTCCCGATCTGCATGGAACCGAATGGCTCGACAGATATCAATCTTCTTCTTGGGTAGATTGAACGTCAGATGACTCATTTACAGTTCCCCGGACAGCAAGGCCCCCCGGCTTCCATGTAGGGGGCACATCTGAAGGATTGAAAAAAAAGTCCTTCATGCTCGGTTTTTCTTTCGTAACTGGTGCAGGTTCTTCAACAGGAAGATCTGCAACTCGGGCCTGGCCGTAATACGCCCGAGCCATTGCTTCATATAAGAAGTATGGAATCGTTACGTGCTGATTTGCATCAGACTCGTGAAGGTCCTGATTCTTCGGGTCCATAGGAGTCCTCAATCTTGTTGATTAGGTCTATTGAAAGACCTTTCATTCGATAGGCATACGGAATCCCAGAGGCATCAGTGAAGTCTCCATCCATGATGTGCTCCTCAGGAGTTCGGTCGTCTTCGTACTCATCTTCCCGCCGAGCAATACGACCCTTCAAGATCGCACCGCTCATCGCGACCGTGTCGATATGGTCATCCTTTGCCAGTCCACCGTCTTTGACCTCGGGATTGAACTGCTCGATCTGGTCATACAGATCCTTCCAGTGCCGATCCATACGACGCTCGAGAGGGAACTTGATCAATCCGTTCTCAAACCTGAACTGAAGAGCTGCGATCCGGGCCTCCTTGGAGACCATCCCTACCTTGAGGGGCACAACCTTCGGGAGGAATGAGACATTCACCATCTCGGTGGCACGCTGCTTCACAATGGAATCAAGGTTCTGGTAGAGAGATATCGATTGCCTGACCACTTCAGGTCGGATTGAAGGCACATGCCACTTATCCGCCATCTTGAACACTTCCTTGATCAGAGTGTTCTCGTCACACTGGCCCGACCACATGTCCAAGACAAACAGCTCGTTGTCTGGAGTGGCAGCCATGACCGTGCAGACCTTGAAGTCTGAGTCCCTGGTCGCTGTGTAACTGGTGTCGATGGTCATGAACAACCATGACTCCTCCAAGAAACTGGAGATCGGCTTCGATTTTTCCTTCCCCCCCACTCCCAACCAAGAGATGGAAGTCATGCTGCCCCATGGGGCCTCACCAAGAAGCTCGTCCACGTTGGAGTAAGACCAGGCGTGCTGCTTCTCTAGTGGGGGGAAGAACACATCGTCACTGCTACCCGGATCAGCCATGTATTCAGACGCGAAGTTGGCTGACCCGATCATCTCGCGGATCTCTTCCAAGGAGATTCGCTCCTTGAGACGAGGATCGGTCTTCTTGATTTCTCGGCTCACAGGCCACATTTCAGGCCAGCATGAAATCAGCTTGTCTTTTTCGTCGTTGTAGGCCGCCTTGATCACCATCCGATTCCAGTGATCGAACCGAGGATCCTTGGCCCGAGGCCCCTTCTCAGTTTCCTGAGTATCCATCGCATACCAGGCGTAGTGCCGGCGTGAGACAAACGTGGCCAGCCATCTGATGGAGGTGTCTGGACGAGTGACCATGGGCATGACCACCTTGAACAGGAGGTTGTCCATGTAAGACCGCAACACCGACATCGAGGTGGAGGCACGGGGATCGTATTCGGGGTCATCCAAAACGTAGCAACGAGGACGGCCACCACGCTGCCTGCTCTCAGCTGAGATTGCACGGAACCAAGACCCATTCTTCAGGTACATCATCTCGATGCCGAATGATGCCTCGCCCCGCTTGGGAATGATCCTGTTGTCTGGGAACTCTGGCTTCCAGTCTTCGTGGATCCGCTCATTCTCAGTGAACTGAGTCTTCAGGATCTGACCGGTCTGCTTGGCATTATCATTCGTAGATGTCGCGTAGATGAATGAGTAGCCAGGACGAGTGATCATTTGCAGCAGGATTGCTTTTCGAATGCAATTGCTCTTGGCAAATCCTCGTGGTGCAATCGTGATTGATGCTCGAGAGTTTGCCCACTCCTTGTAGATGCCGAGATGCCCGTCCGGAATAGGGACGGGATCCTCGTCATAGAACATCGGGTTAAAGTCGTCTTGCTCGTCGGGGAACAAGTACCAGTGATCAAAGAACAGGACCGAGGCTACAAATCTCAATGCCTTGTCAGTAGGTTCTTTGGTAGGCACCAACCACTGACGGCAAGCATTTACGCGAGCTTGACGCTGGCCATCATCAGTAAGAGTGTCGTAATCAGAAGGAAGAGGGAAGAACGTATTGCCTTCAGCCTTCGTCTGAATCTTCTTTATTTTCAATCAGCATTCCTTTGCCGATCATTTCCACTGTGGCCATTCGAGCCAGACAAGCAACAAATGTAATTGCGTGGCTTTTGACCAGTGAATTGGGGTACATGACTTCAAAGAGACGAATGAAGTTTTCGGTAGGCTCGTCTTTTTCAATCAGATAAGAGTAGAGCCGAGCAGCAAACTGCTCTCGAGAACCGAGAATCTTGTCAACGTCTCGAATTGCAAGGTCATACAGGATCTGTCCGGCGGATCTCACCAGGCCCATCGGACCCATTTGCCGTACGGTCGAGGCCATCTCCTTCATCTCCGTCGACACTTGATGGGAGATATTCAGCGGCGAAGGTTGGCTTGTCTTCATAGATTGCACTGATTCTGTTTTCGGGTAGAGCAGCTGAGACTCGCGAGGCGGTACGGGTGAGCTTGACGCTGTTCCCCGACTCCTGGTTGACAGCTGTGACTTCTTGCTTTTCGATGAGTCCTGAGGCATCAGCGATTTCTTTCAATACCTTGCGTAACTGAGTGTGAGCACGAAGTGCCACGGCGGGGTCTGTATCTCTAAATAACTGTACCAGAGTACGCACCTCTTCGTGGATACTGAAGTCTACATCCTTAAGAGCCTTACTGGCCTGGTCCACTTCAAAGAACGAAAGGACCTTGTCAGCAGGCAATTGATGCTTAGTCAACGGTGTTTCAGGCGGCATCTGATCCTCCAGCGGCAGCACCAATCAGACCACCACCAGCAATGATTGCCAGCAGCTGGAATAACAGCTCCGCCTTTTTGTTTCCGACAGCAGGTTTGACCCGTGCAAGTCCAGACATCCTTTTGTTGTAAAGAGGGTTGCCCTTGGCAGTCTTCATTGTCTTGCCGTCAGCGTCTTTTCGCTTACCACTCTTGGCTTCTTTACTGTCAGAACGAGGCCCGAACTTAGCCGCCTTTAGTTTGAACGGCTTTCTTACCTGGCTGTACGGGGAGTCTGCTTTCTTGAGCTTCGGGGGCTGTGATTTATTTGGAGGCCCAACAACTTGATTGACGTTGGAGCCGCCGGGGAATTTCTTACTTACCCTTCGGCCACCAGGAGCATCATCAGCACTTGGGGGTTGTACCTTCTTACTTGTCCCCCCCACTCCGTAAGCACTGCCGGTACGCCGTCGGTTGGGTGCATCAGGCGAAAGCTGAGACAACGGCGTGTCGGGTGTTTTACGAGATGACACTACTCGACCGATTTGGAATCGGCCTCCGGTGTTCTTGAGGTCTACCGAACGAAAGCCTTCTTCATCTATCAATCCATTGACCGTGAGGTTAGCGTCAATATCCGTGAGGTGATTGATCGCGTTTTCAGGTACGCCGTCAGTGAGGTACACCACGGAATTGTTGTTGGGTCCATGATTCACCATGAACACTTCACGGACTACAGGCAACTCATCGACACCATCAAGACGCTCATATCTTTGAATCAAACCTTGCGAAATATACTTCCGGGGGTTGTCTCGAATCTGGTCGTTCAGACGAATGGTTTTCTTTTTAGCCTCTAGCTTTTCATTGACAAGATCAGCTGAATTACGAGGTCTCTCAGCAGCAATTCGATCTGCTTCTCTTGTCCTGAAGATATTGATACGAGTGCTTTTCCACTTGGCAAACTCTTCGGTGTATTTCCTGCTTTTAGGTCCGTGCTTGTTTTCAAGCCGGGACTTGACATTCATCTCCAATGTCATTTCTTTAGCGTCATTCCTACGAATGAACTCGATGTCTTCAACGCTGTAGCCCACAGAAGAACCCGTCTTCTTCACGAAGTCCTTTGCGGCACTTGTTTCAAGAGCTGTTGGCCCCATCTCATCACGGGGAGTTCCGCCCATCAACCTGGTGATGAGCAACTCAGTTCGTTCTCTTGATGCCCGTGTCACTGGAGCATTGGTGTCATAGCTCCCAAACAGGTTCTTTTGCTCTGCTCTCTGGTCTTTATGAAGATCCCTAAGTTGTTTGTCTACTCGAGGATCAATACGTGCCTTGCGTCGGGTTCTTCCTTTGTGCCGTATGTAACCCCGGTCATGGCGAACGCCTTTTTCTACTAAGTCTCCGCCCATGTAGCCTTGATCACCTTGGTCTGCTCTAGTTAGACGCCTGGCTCTTCGTCTGTTTTTTGCGGGAAGAACCTCACCTGTTTGCTGTTCTTCCGAAAACCGAATCCTTTGGGCTTCCTCTTCAAGCGTTACCTGCTTCTGAAGAAAAGCCTCAAGGACTCCAACCTTGCCTTCTTTAATAAGCCCTTCAATGATTGCGTCAGAATCAGCAAGAGCGTTGGCTGCTTCAATTGAGGCAGCGTTTTGAAAGATTGGGAAGTCCATTTTTTACCCCCTATCAATATCTCGCGGGCATAAGAACTGGACCAGTTGGGGGTAGGAACATGGGCGGAATGTCAGGTCGTCCTCCAGGCATATCAATAAGACGGCGTCTTGCATCTCGAGGATCGAAATACGCCTCACTAGGAGATCGAGGAATGTCAGGAAGCCTTGGAGGCATCATGATCCTGTCAATATTGCTTCCGAATGGAAGATCTAGCGGGGGAGCCGTTCCTCGCTGAAAGTAGTAGTCCTCAGGAAACGGACCCATGTATTGGTAATCACCTGTAGGAGCACGGACAGCATCGTTTGGTGCAGGAGGCAAACCACTGTTGATGCCTTGTTCTACTCCTAGCTCTCCTAGCTGGCGAAGGAGAACTTCAACGTCTCGAGCACCGGGATCTTGGTCGTTGTATGGCATCGTCTGAGAGCGACTGATGTCCAACGCCATTTGATCTGCTCGCCTTTGATCCATTTCCGCATCAGATATTCCTTCGTAACGCCGCAAGTAAGGACCAACTGCAATTCGGTTAGCTCCTTCTTGTCGATTAGCTTCCTGGCCACGAGCAATATCAATCGCCATTTGCTCTTGTCGACGAGCTTCGTCATCAAGCGGAGGACCTGATCTTTGAGGACCAATAGGCGATCCTCGATAATGAGACGGTTTCGGCGCTGCAAGAGACCGATTGACATCCTGCTCCATCTGTGCTTTTTGCTCAGGAGTCAGATGATCAGGAATAATTACACCTGTATCACCAATCATTTGTCCTGAAGGCTCAGGAGCGCGGGGCTGCACAGGAGTACCAGGCATGGCAAGAGATCTATTAATGTCCTCCTGCATTTGTGCTTTTTGTTCAGGAGTCAAATGGTCAGGAATGATGATTCCTGTATCACCAATCATTTCTTCGGGAGGCCGACGAACAAGGTCACCCGGCTTTGGTCGTTCAACCAAGAATGGAGGACGCGAAGCAGGAGCCTTGTCTTCAAGACGAGGTGATTCGTCCGGAGTCGTTTCTCTGCCCTCAGCTCGAGCGGCCTTGCGTTCTCGGTTCCGCTCAATGATTGCCTGGCGTGCACGAGCACGACGAGCAACTCTTTCAGGACCAGAGCTGACTGCGTTTACGTTACGTCCGCCCTTCTTACGTTCAATGGTGCCGCCTGCAAATGCACCACCTTCCGTAAGGCCCGACAACTCACGCATTTCCTTGGCTTTTCTCGAAACGCCTTGGGCCACTTCACCCTGAATAAACCCTGACAACTGCTGGAAGAATTGCGCAGGGTTGTTGTACGCACTTCCCATTGACGGAACTGAACTCGTCAAGTTGGTTGCGTTTGCGTTGGGCTGATTTGGAGGCTGTGGAGTTGCGGGTAGCGTCATTTTGTGATACTCTCTAATGTACCCCTGGACCTTTTACACATGACCAATATACAAGCGGGACAAACGCTTAGTTCACCAGAGCCGATGCAAGTGGCTCGTCATCTCATGCGTACTAAGTTTTCTACTCCAAACAATCGCAATGGATTGTGGTACTGGAGAGGGGTTTTCTATGAGTGGTACGGAGAGGAATGGAAGCCCCGTACCCTTGAGTGGGTGGAGTCGTCCCTGTGGAACGCACTTGAGAACCTGACCTATCAAACGATCAACAACGGAGTGGTGTCACAGCAAAGGTTCGCACCCAACCTCTCCAAAGTGCAGAATGTTGTTCGGGCTTTGCAGGCTATTGCCACACTGGCAAATGAAAAAGTGCCCGTGTGGATGGGTGATGACGACTCCCCCCCACCTCGACACTCGATCTCGTTTTCCGATGTCGTGCTGGATTGCAGTACTGAAGCAATGATGGAACGGACCGACGCATGGTTCGATCCCCATGTGCTGCCCGTCGCCTGGGACGCTGGAGAAGAACCCCCCCACACTTGGTTGCGGTGCCTGGAAGAGTGGAGCGGTGGAGATGAGAAGTGGATCGCACTGCTTCAGCGGATGTTTGGGTACTGCCTGCTACCCCACCGCGAATATGCCAAGTGGTTCTTGTTCTACGGCAAGATCCGGGGAGGCAAGGGCACGATCATGTCCGTGCTGAAGGCCCTGATGCGAGAAGGCTACATGGGTACCTGCCTCGAAGACATTGCAGGGCAGTTCGGGCTTTGGGGTATCGAACAGGCCAGGGTCATGGCAATCAATGAGGTCTCTGAGATCTCTAACCGTGAGGGGGAGGCGGCCTGCCGTGTGCTGAAGAGCATCGTGGGCCGTGACCCCATCAGCATTAACCGCAAATACGAGCCCCCTCTGCGGAATGTGACGGTGGATGCAGTCCCCATCATGCAGGCGAACGAGATCCCGAAGCTCCCCAACAAGGGCCAGGGGTTGTCCAGCAAGATGGTTGTTCTCCCCTTCACGGTTTCCTTCCTGGGTAGAGAAGATTACGGCCTGCTGGCAAAGCTTCTCAAGGAGCTTCCGTCCATCGCTCGATGGGCAGTTCAAGGAGCAATCGATCTCGAGCGGGAAACAGATCCCCGGCTCAAGTTCATCATGCCGGATGCGGCCCAGGAGACGGTCGAAGAGTACACCACCGTCAACAATCCCTACGACGAGTTCCTACAGGATCTCTTCGAAGAGTCAGAAGGTGCATTTGTCGGTACGAAGGTGGTCTATGAGAACTGGAAGAACTGGTCCAAGAACCTGAAGATTCCTCAGGTGTCACAGGCCCAGTTCATTCACAAGCTGCTTCAGGATTCGACTTGGAACATCCTGAAGTTCAGGCTTAAGAACGGCGGGGCGAGGGGACTGAGAGGACTTAAGCTCAAGTCGCGGTAAAGGTACCGGGGGGTACCAGGTGGGTACCGGAGGACATGGTTCCTCCGGTACCCTTTTTTAATGCCTGTAGGCCCGATCTGAAGAGAGGTACCACTAATACCATATCTCTCTAAAAGTAGAGGGGTTAAGGGGGGTAGTAGAGAGATACAAATCTACGTGGTATCCATGGCACCCATGGTATAGACCGACGTGGGGGGGCCAAGAAGCAGGATTACCTATACCACCCCTATTGGTACAGCCGTGGTATTGCCAAAAGTTTTGATAGCGGAACGGCCTTTCATTTGGAGGTTAAAGAGAGTTCGAGGGGGCTCCGGGGGGTACCGCCATACCAGTAGGACAGAACGTGAGCGTCAACTCCTCCAGCGTCCATGCAGGAGGGGGGACCATTTGTTATTCCATGATCGTGGTCAGACAAACCAACGGGTAATGCCGGATTTGCTTCAGTCTTCACTCTGCTGTTTTCTGCTTCGTCGGCCCATCCCAGTTGTTTGATGTGGTGGTTACATGTCGGGGTCTTTGAGGGCGCAGACCCCCGACAATGTGTTGGTGCTGTCTGCGATTTCTTTGGCACTGCGATGAAAGGAAACCGCATGCCCAGTAAGACCAAGCCGTCCGTCGTTTCTCTGTTCACCCACCCCTCGGGCGAGTCGATCGCCATCGTGTCGGATCTCACCGGTCCGACGTGTGAGTTCGCGGCGGTGGATCTCAGCAGAGTGGAGTTCCAGACCACGTTCGGACCCATCTTCGCGGAACTCTTCTGCGGAGTAGTCCGTGGACTCTCGAACGGGGCGAAGTTCCAAGACCTCAGCCGTGTCCCCCGCGAGGGACGAGTGCGGAAGTGGATCGACCCACAGACCGGTGAAGACCGCGAGACGCGAGACACTTCACTCGCATCGCAGATCGTCTGCAAACTCGCAGATGACCGTGCGTGGACTCAGGTGGAACCCGCGAGCAGCGAGTTCACCGAGGCATCGGAAGCACTCGGCACTCCGGACGAGCCCAGCAAGTTCGTCTGGACCGCCATCGCCGCGTTCTGATTCGGCGGGTAGGCAATGAGCGAGGGGACGGCCAACACGGTCGTCCCCTCTTTTCATGCGCTCCCATCGACATCGTTCCCGTCCCCCGCCGGTGGAGAAATGGGTTCCCTCTTGTTATTCCTCGATTGTCGTTGCTGTGTGTCGGCCCTTTGTCCTTTGCTTAGGCGTTTTTCTCATTGCTCGCCGGTCCGGTGGGGCCGCCGGAGCAGATGAGTTTTCTCTGGTGGTCTTGTTTCTTGTGGGGGTTGGGTGTCGTACCTGACTCTCATCTCATATCAATTTCAGTTGAAAGGAACTGAAATGACCATGCCCAAGGGCTTCGGAGCACGTGACCAGGCGGACCTCATCGCACCGGTCGGACCCAACTTCGTCATCACCAACGTGAGCACATCCCTCAGTGCGAACGGCAACCGCAACATCACAGTGAGGTTCCGTGACATGGACATCAAGGGATCGGACACCGTGGTCGAGAACTTCAACGAGGGCATCTCGAAGAAGATCACGATCAAGACGGAGAAGCAGACTCACACCAAGACTGTCGTACCGGGACTGGTGTACGGCAACGCGATCGCACACGCATGCGGTGAGCCTGAGTTCCAGCCGACCTTCAAGGAACTGTATCTCTGTCTCAAGGGATGCGAAGGCACCGTGATCCGCGTCAACCAGGATGTCGTGCTCAGCTCATATGTCAGCAAGACTGGCATCAAGCAGTCGGGATACAACTTCACCAAGGGTCGATCGGGTGGACTGCTCAACCTCAAGACCAGTCTCAAGTGGACCACTGAGAAGAAGTACGAGGAGTGGGCACGCAAGTGTCTGAGTGCATTCGTTTACATCGACGAGGACGTTGAGATGCTTCAGTCGACTGCCGACGATGAGACCCAGCGTGAGCTTGAGTCCACTCCCGAAGGACAGTCGGCACCGGATCCGATCACCAACCACGTCAAGTGATCGCACTCACACATCAGGGGGGAGGTCAGCATCCCACGTTGATCTCCCCCCCACACGGAGGTAGACCATGAGCATCATCATGTGGCATCAAGATGACACTCGATCGATGGACATCACACCAGGCTCAGTTGGCGATGTCAGCAGTGAGCGTAAGTTCGAGTACCACGAGGCAGCCACGACTGACGACATCATTCGAGAAGAAGTCAGCTCGAACTGGCGTGGCAACGACAAGCATCTTCTTCAGGTGATTCAGCCTGATCAGTTCACATTGGAGGACATCGGAGCTGGAGCTGAAGGTTGCATTGACATCCACATCAGAGTGCATCCCAATCACACATTGGATGCAGTCAGATCACCGACGGGATATCAGTTCAACTCACGTCAATCGCTGGAGCTTCAGAAGCAGGCCGACATCATCTTGTGGAGTGCAGTCAACAAGGAACTCACGCTTCCGACCAATGAATGCACTGAGATGCCTGACTTCAGTGTCACTCAATGTCTCAAGATCGGCAACACCATCATCGCATTCTGTACTCTGCTCGGACACGACAAGATCACCTGTGCAGTGCGTGACCACGAGGAATCCGAATGGCGTGAGTTCGAACGCCAACAGCGTGTACTCGACATCGCAGAGATCACCGAGAGCATGGAATGATGGTTCACTTCAAGATGATCAAGATCGATGGACTACCCATCCAGATTGCATCATCAAACTCAGCGTTCAAAACCTACGGCGAGCTTCCTCCATACGTAAGGGGGAAGCTCACAGTATCTGAGACTCAAGTCCCACATGTCTCAGCTCATCACATGTATTCAATTGCAAGGAATCAAATCGATGCCGCAAATCTCAAGTGAGACACCACGTATGTTCAGACAGCGAATTGTGTGGATGATCTGGAGCGAACCCGGATACCCAATCACTTATCGTGAAGATGAGTACGACGCCAGGGCAGAACTCGAAGAGATGAAACGAGAAGATCACACCTTCGATCAGTGGGGTGATGCGTATGTGTCACCAGTGATCATGGACTGGATGAACTACAAGTTGTATTTTCACTGGGATGAAGGCGTTCAAGCTTGGGTTGAAATGTCAGAAGCAGACTCGAAGGTCTACTCAGACATGATCAATGCGAATCGAAGAAAGATCCAGAAGTTGCTTGCGATTCGTAAGAAGTTCAACGTCAAGGATAGTGTTCTCTTCAACAAGTAATCACACCATCAACTGAGCGAGGATGAGATCTGCTGCGGTAGGTCTCATCCTCAGTTCACTGGAAGCAGGTGTTCTTCTTCTTGTTATTCCTTGCTCATCGTGGTGCCACTTACCGGCGTCGGGAGCGCCGCCGTTAAGGTGGCAACCCTTTCTTTTTTTTTCTTGCTTTGACTATTGAACCTTCAGGATTAGGTGTGGACCTGGCCTGAAGGGGGGGCGTACAAACCCATAACGTCAGGTCCACCTAACGCAGTTCGCCGGTGTCTATTTAATGACAGGTAGCTCCTGCACATTCGCGATGCCCGCACCGTTCTAGCTATTGTTCCTGCCAGACGACGGTCTGTAGAGGTTCAGAATAATACAATTCTAAAGCGGCATGCTGCAATTAAGGGTGGCACTACAGGCCAGTAGTGCTGCCCTTTTTTTTTGGTATGCTGTCCTCACGTACCTACCCCACCGGGTACCTCATCTTAAAGGAGTCCAGACTCATGGCAGACGCTGAGCCTATCGGCAAGCTGATGGACATCGCTCTCTACAAAGACGCGACACTCTTCGACATGCACCTGTACCTGACCATCGCAAAGATGGAAGGCTACACATCTCTCATCCCGGAGATGGAACAGATCATCGCAGCACGGCAAGGAGAACTTC
>Ga0209535_1001392_pt1 | contig 16570 bp, 20 predicted proteins | sample LinPmetageLP28_FD_184041 | JGI IMG/M metagenome (GOLD analysis project Ga0209535, IMG submission 184041) | Marine viral communities from the Pacific Ocean - LP-28 (SPAdes) (version 2) | ecosystem: Environmental > Aquatic > Marine > Oceanic | place: Pacific Ocean | collected 2009-08-22 | reverse complement strand
GACCTAGTACACCTTTTATTTAACTTATAATATACCTATTTGATCTGGCTTCATCAGCATACTCACTCAAAGCCTTGTCTGGCTCAAATGATATATCACGTTCAATACCTAAACCAAAAGGTAATTTAAGTGAAGCTAACTCATTCAAACTAACATAGCCTAACTCTGGTGAGCCATGTCCTAAGTCACACAAGCCAAACATTGTGTCACCATCATCTTCGATTTCTGATATCAACCAAGTACCGCTACCAGTTGGGTTAAACAACTTCAGCCATGGTTTGTTACCAGCTGTATCTCTTGGGTTACTTTTGAGCTTACCCAGTATCTCTTTAGTCATTAACTTCATTACACTATCTCCTCAGATGAGATTTCAAACCTACCTTCATAATTTAACATTCTTAATATTGATGCTTTGCTAGTATCTAGTTTTACTTTTTCAATCGTTACATAAAAAGTATCAGCAGTTTCAAGATCGCCATACTCTTTAAAGTGCATCAAAAGATATTTTTTCTTTAACTTTCTAGCTTCAGCTAATGTTGCCACATATCGCGATGGGCGTTCCTCTACACTACCTTCACTTACATAATATACAATCATTACACTATCTCCTTAAAAACCAGCTAATTTCATTAATGCTTTTTGTACTTTTTTTATTTCTGCATCACTCAAGCCATCCAGATCATAACCCTCTCTATCTATAGCATCTCCAATTTCATAAGCTATTTCTTCAGCTGTAGGAGCTAGTAAATTTTGAGCTATCATTTTTGCTTCTTTTGCTTTCATGTTTCGTTCCTTTTTGTTGTTAATTATTGTTACCACATACAAAGAATACTACTTTTTGTAAATAAGTACAACTATTAATACATTAATATATTAATATTTATACATTTTTATAAGTTATTGTTTTTACTACAATTATGTAAATAGTGTACTTAGTTTTATATTAACAGTTGCAAATGTGTTCAAATTTTTATAAAATATGCGCAAATGTTATAAAAATAATAAGGGCAAGACTATGGAAGTTGAAGATAAAGAAGTTAAATATCCCAAAGGGCGTAAAAGCCTAGCAGTGGATGTGGACACTTATAATTTATTGCAAGAGATTTGTGTTGTTGAGCGTAGGTCTAAGATTGACCAGCTTAAAGTATTGATTGAGTTAAAACATCAATCTTTAGTTACAGCAGCCTGATGTTTGGCAAAAAAGAAACCAAGAAACAAACTCCTGTTTCTTACGAAATCACTCACCCTAATGAAGTGGTAGAGTTGTTTGGCAAATTAAATTTGCATCATCAGGCAGCGTTGCTGAGATTAATGTCACGAAATTTAGTGATTAATATCAATGGTGAAAGTGCAATGGGCTATGATATGGACTTTGAAGTGAATGGTGCAATCATTGAAGCTGACAACAACAACTTTGAATTAATAGAAGATTAACCTAAACCAGCGATTCCTCGCATTGCTATAAGTTGATTGTCTGGGTTATCACCAGCTAATGCCATTCTTGTAGATGGATCTTCTGTAGTCATTGGAGCTGGGAATGCTGGTACATTAAGATTAGGCATCTGGAAATTTTGAATAGAACTTTGTAAATCAGATGTATCCTCTGGTGTTTCTTGTACGCTGTCTAATATTTCGTAATCAGATCCAGTTTCGCTTCTTCTTCTTTGAGATTCTTTAAGCTCTGTATCGCTTGTAACTCCCTGTGTTGCTTCTACTAAATCTTCAACTCTTTCTTTGCCACCTCTAGCAAAAGCCTGTGATATTGCGTAAACATATGGTGATGCAGAATCTAACATTAACGCTGTTTCTGCGCTTAGTTTAGGATCAATAATGTGTTTTATTAAAAGATCAACGTATGCTTGGTTTTGTCTATTTCTTGTAAGAGACATTAAATCTTTAAATCCATAGCCAGTTAGTCTTGATGGTATATCACCTAAAGCAGCAAAAAATCCACCAACTTTCCTACCAACTTGCTTGCCTACTTCATCGCTTCCCAACACTTGCCTAGCTTCATTTGCAATAAGTTCTCCTAAACGAACATTAGCGAATGTATCTGATCCAGCTTGAGTTTGTATTCTGCCAACCATGTGCATCATATTTGTTAAATCAATAAAACTTTTTAATTCTTCTGGCTCCATTATAGCTTGCCACATTTTTGCTTTTTTGCCTGTTGCTTCAAAACTTGTAATTTTGGACAATGCTTCTGGTGACATGTCATCTAATTGACCAATAGGTGTAAACGCCCTTTGTGGACTTTTTATACCCAATGCTCTAAGAAATGCGTGTGGCTCACCAAGTGGATTTATTTGCTTTACTACAGCATCATCAAACTGTGTAGCTAACCAAGTGCCTTTTAAGTTTTGCCATGCATCTGCGCCTTCGTCAGTAGATTGCAGTATTTTTTTGAGTTCGTTTATTTCTCTTGGCTTGATATTACCGCTAAATAATTTTTTTGTTGCTCTTAGTCCTTGTTCTCCAGATAAATTAGCAATTTTTGCAAATTGACCTACAATTGATCTATCCAATATCTGAGCATTGCCAAGAGCATCGTCATAAATAGCTGTCACCTGTTCATATGCTGGGTTTTGTTCTTTCATTCTGTTAGACAATTTACTTCTTATGGTACTTATTTCTTGTTTTATCCTACGTTGATTATCTTTTGTCAAAGTTTCTATTAAAGGTCTAAAATCATTTTTTAGCGTATTATGCAACAACTCAGTTGTGTCTTTTAACTGACCTGTGTTTAGGTCTGTAAATGAATCTTTAATACTTTCTAAAGATTTTCTGTAATTACCTTTAACATTTTTATCTTCTAGTTTTTTAGTTAAATCATCTACAAAATCACTGACATCTATCTTTGTATCCCATTCATACGCATCTTTATACATAGGCTTTGTTCTTTGTCTTAGTAATTCTTTTTCTTTATCTATGTATTCCTTTGCTAACCTAGTAATTTCATCGTCAGCATCGCCAATAGCTATTTTAGTTTTTCTGCCACCTACAAAAGTTCCTTCTGTAATTTTATCTATAAATTTTTCTGCATGGTATTTAACTCTTTCATTTCTATCTGCGTAATGCTTTAACATTTTTTCGTTTCTTGCATGTTTGGATATAAACACTTCTGCTGCATAACCTCTGCTACCAACCAACCCAGTTGCTTCTGCTCTACTAATTTTTATGTCTGGGTACATCCTGTTCATGTAATTTAAAACAGAATCAGCGTCATTGCCACCATTACGAACAATGTCTTTTAAAACAGTTCTACCATCAGTACCGGGGAAAGTATTTAACAATTTTTTTCCAAAAGCTGTACCAGCTGCTTTGGGTGGACCACCAAATGGTAAACCACCAAAAGCGGCAGCGATTAGACCATCTTCAGCTGCTTTATCTATGTTTAATGGTGGACCGCCTAAAGCTGTGGATAATCCTTGTCTGACACCATAAGCATACAAAGCACCCTTAGCAGTTCCTTTTATACCACCAACAATCATACCGGGTATACCTAGTGGCGCACCTTTTGCTATACCTTTCATACCACCAGCTACTTCAGTTAAAAACTGTCCAGCTGGACCTATGTTATCTAAATATGAAATGTCATCTAACAAATAAGAATCTTCAAACTCATATTTTTTTTGACCTGTTTCTGGATCCATATAAAACAATCTTTCGTTTTTATCGAAAGCATAATAAAGAGATGGATCTTTACCTTCATTATAAATTTCTGGAAACCTTCTTTTGGCTAACCAAAAAACTTTGTTATTTTCATCGTTAGATAACCCAGACAAGAAACCCTCGTAATAACCACTTGGTTCTTCGCTAACTTGTGCAGAAGATTTTAATGGGGTATCAACTGGATCACCAAACTTTGTTTGATTACCAATGCTAATTGAAAAATTTTTATCTTGTTCTGTTGGATCACCAAATAATGTATTTTGATCTGCCATATTTAATTATCTTTTAGTTCCTTCATTGCCATCTGCATCAATGTATTTTTCACCTTCATCAAGTGCATCATATTGTTCTTGATTCATTACTCTTACCAAACTGCTTTTATATTCATAAAATTGATTTTCTGCTTTTTTTACCTCTAATCTGAACATCTCTGGCACAAAATCATCAGATAACTTACCACCATATTGATCTTTTCCAGCTATAGCATCAGTAAGTATTTTTCTATCAGCATCTGTTAATAATGGGTTTTCTTCTGCCCATTTAGAGGAAAATTTATCCAGAGATAATTGAAGTTTTCTGTCCGCCAATCCTTCATCTATTCTATCTCCATATTCATCAAGATAAGCTCTATAAAATTGTCTATCCCTAGCTGCTAGTCTTTCCAACAATTCTAATTGTTTCATAAAACCTTTGTATGTAGAGCCAAGTGTAGGTGAAGCATCAATAAATAGTTGCATTTCTTTGTTTGAAATTGCACCTTTAGTTTGTGAAACAATAGCCATTGTAAAAGACATAGAAAGTTGATTTAGTGCTTTTTGTGCTGGTATTGATTCTGGATCTTCTAATAAACCACCTAATCCCATTTCAATAATAAACTCTCTTGCTCCTAATGTAGCTCTTGATAATGGACCAAAACCATCAGAACCAACTTGTTGTGCCAAAAGAAATGCTGTACCAACTTGATCTAAAATAGGCATCGCAGCATCAGATTTTGCTTTATAAGTTTTTATGGTTTCTTGTATAGCTTCTTCAGCGAGTTTCTCGCCCGGACCTATTGTTCTGGGCATATTAATATTAGTTTGTTGACCAGCAGAACTTAATATTAATGCATTTGGATAATCGTTATTTTGTTGATTGGCTATTTCTTGTAATAGCTCTCTGTTTTCTGGAATATTCGCGATAGATTCTTTTACTCTAGTTAAATTTCCATCAGCATCTGTTTTATCAAATTCAATAGTTGTAAATTTTAATTCTTTTCTACTTTCTTTAATTCTTTCAATAGATTTTTTACTCATAAATTCATATGCTTTATTTTCATCTTGCATAGCAAGTTGAGCAGCTTGTAAACCTATTTGTCTTTCTTCTTCACGAACTCTCTTTTCATCTTCTTTAAGACTTTGATGAAAAGCTCCAAAACCAACACTTAATCCTTGTCCAAGTGATCTGCCACCTGTGTTTGGTGTCGCTGCTAATCCAGCACCTAAACTTGAAGCTAAATCAAATATGCTTGCTCTATCTCTTGGTGGATTAAATTCTTGTAATCGTTCTTTGTATTTAGTTAAGTTTTTACCATAATCTAGTTTTGCTAAATTCTGGCTTAAAAATGCCATTTCACTTAAATCATCAGCAGAAATTTTTGGTGTAACTAACTGATTAGGTGTAATTTTTGTAGGTAGAACATTAATATTTCTACCAGCTATTGATTCGTTAAAAGAATCAAAATTTGAAACATCACCACCTGTAGCAAATGGATCAATTTGAGAAGGAATTTGCGCTCTAGTAATAGTCACTTTATGCTCTTGTTCTTGGATTCATGAAATTACCTAACGCGCCAAAAGCAGATAGTCCAGTGCCTAACCCAGCCTGTAATGCACTTGGTCTTGGTGAGAACTGCGTACTTGTCTGGAAAGTACCAGCTGGAGCCATGTTTATAAATGGTGCCAATGCATTATATTGATTTAGTGGCGCTTGGTTTCTAGCTATTTGATTAGCCCTAGCTGCGTTTAATTGTTCTTGTGATAGTTGTTGTTGCTGACCACCTGAACCTAACAATTGATTAATATCAAATGCTCCAGCACGTTGTTGCATTCCACCCAAGCCAGCTAAACCTGAGCCAAAGCCAGTATATGCACTACCTAATGTTTGGTCAGCACCAAAACGATTAGCAGCAAATCCACCTAAGCCAGCGGCAGCTGATCTTCTTGCTTGGTTTAAGTTAGAAAAATCAGAGCGACCTAATTGTCTAGCTCTATCTAAACCGCCACTTCTTATACCAGATATTGCTTCAAACAAACCACGTTCTCTAGCTCTTTCTCTATCCATTGAACCTAGATTAGCTCTGGAACCAAATGCTGATTCGCCACCTCTGCCAATATTTCCAGCAGTTTGTCCAATCTCTTGTTGTGCGCCTGTATCACGCAAATCTTTTATGGTTTGTTGAACAACGTCATCTTCAAATTGATTGAAATAATTATCACTCATTCTTGGGTCATAAGCGCCAGTTGTCTGTCTCAGTAAATCTTCAGACTCACCCAAACGACCAGATAAATCATCTCTGCCAGATTGTAATGTGCCTAAACCAGATTGAAAAGCGCCTTCAGCGCCAGATAAAAATCTATCTTGAATCCCAGTTTGATCTCTCACCATTTGCATAGCATCTAGTTGATCTTGATTAAATCCAGATACTGTTTGATCAACTACTCTGGGCGTACCATCTGGGTTAAAGAAAGTGCTTTCAGCAGCTTGCATAGCACCGGGTATAAATCCACCCTTACCATCTAAACCAAATAACAATTGTTTAGTGGTTGCATCCAAACCAGTTTGATTTTGTAAAATACTGCTGATGTAATTTGGATCAGCTACATTACCAGCACCAGTGTAAGGTGGTTTTACCATCATATCAGTAATTGCTTGCCCGCCACCTTGTTGTGGTGGGTTTAGACTACCCATTTGTGGTGGACTTGGCATACCCATACCTACTTGTGGATTAACATTATTGACTGGCAATGCACTTCCTATCTGATTCATTACTCCACTTCCAAGGTTAAACATACCGCCACCTTGTTGTGGTGCTACTGGCATAGGTTGTGGTCTTATTGCTGGTTGTGGTCTTATTACTGGGCGTGGCATTCTACCACCGCCACCAGCTCTACCACCGCCGCCAGCTCTACCACCGCCGCCACCAGCTAATTTAAAATTTGCAGCATCTATGCTAGGCACACCTGTGGGTGATGGTAGGTTTAAATTTGCATATGGATCATAGAACCCTTGTTGCGTATCAACATCACCGCCAGCATCAAATCTTCTTAGCTTCATATTATAGTTCATGCTTGCTCCTGTGATGGCACTGCTTGTCCAGCAAACGCTTCCATCATATTATACATTAAGTTAGTACCACGTTCTCTATCCTCATCTAACGATGGAATTAGAGTCATAATACCACCTTCACCAGCTTGCATCTCATATTTGCCAGCACCTCTAACAGCTTGTCCTGTCATAACAAACTCACCATCAGAAAGCATTGCTGGTATTTCATCACTGGTTTCAGTACCTTCGCCATTGATAACGCCATTCATTCTATTGAAATCTTCCATAGCGACATTGCCACCTTCAGCATATGCCATTGGCATGACTTGACCGCCCATATTGAAACCCATACGCTCAACAACTTCAGGTGCTACTTCAGCAAGTGCTGCTAAACCTTTGTTTGGATAAGGTGAACCGCCATCTGCATACCCCATCACTTCACCACCATATCTGGCTTGCATTGGTCTGCCACCACTTAATTCAGGCAAAGTACCAGCTGGTAATAAACCAAATTCAACTGGATTAGGTGCTTGTTGACCCATCCTTCTAGCAATCTCAGCTTCTATGTTGTATCTGCCTGTCGCATCCATACTGGTCAATGGTGTCATCTGTACACCTTTATCTTTTTTGGTTTCATCATAGGCTAGTTTGCCTAATGTTCCAGCCAAAGCGCCAGCTCCAGCTAGACCAGCTAAACCGCCTAGACCGCCTAGACCGCCTAGACCGCCAGTTGCTGTTCCTGTACTAGAACTATCTCTGCCTAAAAACTTATCCAAAAACGATTGTTTAGTAGGTACATTCTGGTATTTTTGCAATTCAGTTTGCAATGTATTGTATTGGTTTATATCGCCAGCATCTAATGCTGCTTGTGATGCAGCTTGTAAACTTTTTTGTGCTGTCATCAAATTTTGTTGTCCTTGCGACATTGCTGGAGCTGGCTGTCCTGACATGGTTGCACTGCCTAATAGACTTGGAATACCTCTAATAGCTTCCATAGGGTTCATAACAGCATTGCCAATGCCTGATAATGTCTTGCCACCAAGACTGCCTAAACCTTTTAAAATACTGCCATCACCAGCTGCTTTTAAGCCAGCTATGTTTTCACCAAAAGTTCCACCTACAGCTGTAGGTCCAGCCACTGATAGTAATGCTAATGGGTTTGCATCTCCTCTGACTACATCTCTGACAGTAGCTGCTTTAGAAATTAAAGCTGCTGGTACTTGCCAAGGACCGGGTACAAACTGAGCAACTCTAGCTATTGGGGTGACAACTTTTTTAAGGAATTTACCTATTTTCTTGAAAATACCATATTCACCCATACCTGTTTGAGCATTTAAACTAGGTAAGCCACCAACAGTAGCTGCTTCTGGGGGAATACCAAATTGATTGAATTTTTTCTCTAACACAGATTCAAATTCTGGATCTTCCAAAAATTCACTGGGTACAATTACTTCGCCCGGTTCTACATGTGCTAATTCAGTATCAGAGCCAGTTCCAAAACTGGCAAGTTGTTGTGCTTGTTCAAAGTAAGGCGCTTCACCTTGTTTTGATAATTGTTTAATCTGTGCCAGTGCCATTTCTCTTTCTTCAGCAGTAAATGGCGCACCACTTTCAGCTTCAGCTTGTTGCAAGAGTTGCATTTCTGAATCAGAAATAGCACCTTTGGTTTGACCAACATTTATAATGGTGTTTGCTGGTCTTTCTACAACATAACCAGATTCAATCAATTGATTAATTTGAGGATCATTACTTCTTAAAGTTATAGTATCTTGACCATTTGTTAAAGTTATAAGATTTGTAGGACTAGCCTGTTGAAACAGTTCCATTTCTTTATTAGAAATAGCACCTTTAGGTTGCATACCCATGAGTTGTGAGCCAGCAACTGCTTTAGGGGCAAACATTTGCCCTTGACCTTTGGTTGGAGCAGTCATATCACCTGTAAATCCAGCTATTCTTTTTTGTAATTCTTCGCTTATTGCCATATTAAGTTATCGTTACTGTAACGCTCCCTATTGCTGTGGTGACACCCAAACCAGATGGGTAAGTTTGATGTTCATACAAATTCCTGAATACTGTACCATCAAACCCTTGATGAATCTCATTCGATGTATTAAATATAATACTTCCAGTTGCAAACTGCAATTCAGAAATTTCAGTTGCATTGAAACTAGGTGTTTTGTCTGGATCAATCGCACTTAAATTTATCTCAAGTATTCTAACCAAACGATTAAACAACTCAGGCGTAAGTTCAATGCCTTGGGCTAGTGGTAATCTAGTTTGTAGCAATTTGCTCATACTTAGCGTCTACCACTGCCAGTAATATCCATTCTAGTTGCACCTAAACGCCATTTGTAATTCTTACGATCACCTACGTTGTTATCATCATCACTTTCAAATCTAAGCACAAACTGTCTGCCTCTTGCGCGCACAAAACTTTGTGTAGTAGCAGCTGTTATTTGTGAAGTTGAGTTAGTGCTAAGTGATGAGCCATTAAAATCACGTTGTTTTAAAACAATATTGACAGCACCAGTTTGGCTAGTATTTAACTCATTAATAAATTTTATGTCTGGAATGATGCGTTTAATGAAAGCTAAGTTATCGCCTTCACCAAAATCAAAGTCAGCAGATTCAATAAACACATTATCCATAGGCTCACTGTCTGCGTTAAAGCCAGACTCATGGTCATACAAATAATAAATATCACCATCAATACCTGTCGCTTGTGGTCTGTTCTGGACACCAGTGTCTAGCCAAGCATAACGTATCAAAGAACCAATACTCCAAAGGTTTTCTTCATAGTTATAGATAGCGTATCTGGATATTTCCTTGGTTCCATCTGTTAAAGATGGGTAAAAGAACCACACCTCACTAAACTCACTGTTAAGTGCAGTGTGACATTTAAAGGCTTGTCCTAAATCTAAATCTTCAAAAACATATTCTTGTACGCTAGATTCTAATTTTTGCACAGCACCATTATAAAAATAAAAACCAGTTTTAGACATAAAAAATACGCCTTTAGCAGAATTGACAGCTGCCTTGGGTCCAATCAATCCAGCACCTTCGTTTATCAAATTAACTGCAAAAGTCAGTGGTGGACCTATAAAATTCATAGTATAAATTGAGTTGTCTGTCCAAATTAAAATTTCTTGCCTAGCTTTCAAGCCACCAACTATCTGCGAGCCACTGGATAAACGTAAAGATCCCGCTGTATTTGTTTTTAATGGTTCCCATTGTGTTGGTGTTTCTTGGTCAGAAAACGCAATTAGCATTGGGTCAACACTTCCTGTCCTAGATCCAGATGATATTGGGTCTGCGCCCAATACAATCAAATGTCTATCAGTTTCTGAAGTAATTACCTGTAGACCTACTGTTGGAGCAAGATTTGCACCTGTCAAAGCACTTAATGCCACTGCCCTTGTATTCAAATTATTATCTTCTGTCCAATAAAAAATACCGCCACCGCGAATATTAATAGCTAAATCTTCACCAAAGTTGTCGTGTGTCCAGATTCTAAGTTGATTAGACGCACTTAATGCACTAGATGAACCAAATGTTCCAGCACCCCAACTGCTGACACCCCAGCCAGTGCCTTCCACATAATCATCCAAACCAACATTAACTTGATATACGCCATCCACACCACTACCACCATTGCCACTGTCTGATGAATTTGCTGTGATTGTAGCGCCAGAAGTATCTTTAGCCACAAAGGTGTAGGTATCAACTGTAGGTACACTGGCTATTTGATATTCTTGGTTTAAAACCGCAGCTGTGACTACACCACCTAAACTAGCAGCGCCAGCAATAGTGACAAAATCATTGGTAACTGCACCATGGTCATCATCTGTTGCTGTAATAACAGAAGAACCATTAGTGGCAGCAAACACAATACCATTGGTTGTTGTAGCTCTGATAGGGGTTATGTCATTGAAAGATGAGCCAGATTCTATGTAATATTTTAGTGTTGTGCCTACACCTAGGTAGCGTGTACCAGCTAGTGAAATCCATTGATGTAAAGCTCTGGCTTTACCTAGAATACTGCTGGTGCTTGATTTTACCCAACCGCCAATTTTTTCAACGCGGTTCTTTCTAAATCTGACAAGGTTAGAATCTACCCAACCACCCTCATTTGAGTAGTCTGTTTCTTCCTTGTTTACTCCAGCTCGAAAATTAAATTTGGCTAATGGCATTAATAAACTCTCTCATTTTGTTAAAGTTTACCAAAGACTAGGCTAATCTAATAATAGCTCCAGTTGCTGTGGCGCTTGGGAACACAACTGTAAAATCTCCCGCTGTACTTGTTTTATTCCCGCCAAAATCAATCGCTGCAAGAGCTTTATTGCCATTGGTTGAGTTATAAATTAGACAGCCTCTTGCTGTAACTGTAGCTGTTGAGAAAACTTCATCTGCAAAATCACACACAGCTGTGGTTCCAGATAAAGCTGGGGTAACATTAGTCAATGCTTGACCAGCGGCTGAATAGTTTGTTCCTGATGATTCACCAGTAGTCACATAGACAGTTGTGCCAGCTCCAAGAGTTGCTGAGGAAGTGTAGAGCGCGAGCTTTATTGAATCTGCTCCGTTGGTCAAATTGTGACCCTCTACGAGTAGCTGTTGCTTGAATGAGCTACAAATAGCTGAGGTGATAGCGATAGTCCTTCTCCTATTTAAGTTGTTTAATAATATCTGCCATGTCTTTATGACCCTGACTGTCTAATAAACCCCTTATGGTAACTCTGTCAGAGCCAATTGCATTCTTCATTGACTCTAATATTACCTGATAAATATAAGATTTGAAAGCATGTGCTTGTTGTCTTACATGCTCAGGTGCATTTTCACTAATATCGCATATCTTTTCAGTAGCTCTTTCTGCCCAAAATTCAGGTGAATGACCACAATTATCAGTGGTAGACACCATCACTTTACCTAGTTGTATGAAACTTTCTGACATCTTATCCTTTATATGGTTCTGGCGGTAATTCTTCTTTGTACATTTCTAAATCATGTTTTTTTAATTCAGCATCAATTTTATCAATAGGTTCAATAATCCATTTGCCATCATGCGGCACAGCAACTAATGGTTTGTCTAATCTGTGATAACCATAAAGCCTTTCTGCTGGTGGTACATCTGCATCTAAGACTGTTGATCTAGGTGATACACCAACTGTAATACCATTTTCCATCATTTTACAAAGCCAAAATTCTACACAAGCTCTACCAGCTTCAGCAAAATGCAAATCATTCCTGTAAGAAAAATCAATGCCAAATAAATCAATCGCATCTAATTTATTGTAATACGCAAAACCAAGCGCGTAAGCGACAGTGTTATTAAAGTATGAGCATTTTGCGTAATCGCAAACTTCTTGTAGTGGATATTCAACAGCAGCTGGTACTCTCTCATCCAGCTCACATGTATATATAGGTATTTTTAATTCTGGCAGAATTTTTCTTAATACTGATGTCTGCTTGCCCGCATCTTCAGAATCGAAGAACCTACTAGCGGGGTCCATCATAAACATTCTGTCACAATCAAATGCTCTTACGACTGAATTGATACCCCAGACTTCATCCCATTCTTTTCCATTTTCTAAGCCTATGCAAAAATCAATTTGCGATATGCCTAAGCCCAGTAGTGCAACTCTCTTGCCTTCCAAAGATTTTATTGGTTCCATTTTTTGTCCTATCTATTTTATGTCACTTGTTGTCGTAAACTATCATAGCGATATTCATCGCGGGTGTCACGCCCTTCTGATAAATTCTTCATCCTTCCAACAGCTTCTTTAAATCTCATTTCAAACATAGCAATTGTTTGTTCAGATTCTTTTAAAAACACAGCGCCTTCAACTAAACTGCCGTACAATAAAGCATCTGGATAATCTTCTGCCAATACACTTGTACCACTTTCAGCACCAGAAGTTAAACTTGCTGGTTTATATAAGTAATGCAATTCAACAGTGTAAGCTGCGTCTGGTATTGGAGCTAAAGTAAAACTGTCTTTACTAAAGACCGCATAATATTTTGGTTTGCCAGTGACAGTTGTTGTTGGTGAATACTCTTTTAAGAAACTAGCATGTTTCATATCTAAAAAATCATAAGTATCACTACTTATAATTGCTAAACTCATTGGTGCTAAAAAATCAGTAGGGCAAGCAAGAAAACGACTATTAATAGCTGTTTGACCTTGGACATTTTTTCTTTGCTCAGGCAATTGCACCAATTTTAATATTCTATCTTCTGATTCTTTAATAAATCGTGGTAGATTATTAGTAAAAGTAGTTTCAGATGATTCTAAATAATCACCTATTGCTGTTTTTAAAGTTGCTAAAGTAAAACTCATGTTGTTATTGTGACCTCACCAACACTCATGGTCAAGCCAAAAGTAGTTAGTTGTTGTCCAAGCAAGCCTGTGCCTACATTTGTATAAACACCAAAAAAATTATTGTCATCTGAAGTGTCTAGCCTTGCATCTTTTAATGCTTGTTCTTCAATAGGTGCAGATTTTGGGCTTAGTTGCGGATGTTTTGGGTCAAACATGTCAGGTCCAACCATCAAACCATTCCAAGTTTTTTTCATATCTTTTAAATTATAACGGAAACCACTGACATCGCAGATACCATACGCTGATTTATTATTCGCGTAAGTACCCATTAAGGATGATTATAACTTCTTAAATCTGGCGCAATTCTAAATGATGCACGTTCTTCATCTTGTTCAGCAGCTCTTGCAAATTCTTCTTCATACAATTGTTTGAGCATCCCAGTTCTTTCTGGTGCTTTTTTCAATGATATGTAATACGCCAAACCAGCTACTAAACAAGGATAAAAACGATAAGGCATTTCCATTGTATTACTGCCTAAATCAGCATCATCCATTCTGGTAAGGACATTCATTACTAAAGTATAAGTTGAACTTTTATCTGGCGCTGGATAAACACTTATCGTTGGTGACAATTGCTTATCTACAGTAAATTGGTTTGGTCGTGATGTGGTGCTTTTATTAGGTAAAGATGAATATTGTGATCTTGATATTCTGGTCATTGGCAAATCAGTATTTTCACTATTCACTGTTTCGCGTATAAATGCATCTAACACATCAATGGGTGCTGTCGCATTCGTTGAATCTATGTTGTAAGTAGTTGTTCCTTTCACCATAGCAACTGTCTTTTGAGCTATAGTCCATTGATTCAAGCCACGATTTGCCCATTCTGCGAGCATTAGATTCAAACTTCTCATGGCTGATTTGAGATCGTAGCCTGTACGAAGTTCAATTCCGCATCTTTCGTAGCTTTCTTCTATAAACTCACCAACATCTGGCTCAAAGTTTTTGCTATTTGAGGTAGCCATGTATCACCATTTTTTGCAAGACCAGTATCTTGCTGAAAATTTATCTTTAGCAGTATCGCACTTATGTCTTGCTCTAAATGATTTACGTCTAGCTGGCTGATCCTTTTTGATAGTCATATTGGGATCGCCAAATCTAACTAATTTTATCTGATCGCCTTTTTTTGCTAAAACAGCAAATTTTTTGCTTTTAGTTTTTGCTCTCTTTGGCTTATTGTAACCAGCAAAAGACTCCCCACGATAGGTAATCCTACCGCTGGGAGTTCTTGTAACGCTGTTAGTTGATGCCATTATGCATGAAACACAGTTGCGGTTAAGAAAGTGCTGACTGTGTACTGGATATATATCCCAGCACTAAATACAACGCCATCATCAGGTATCGTAACATCTCTAGTTGCGTCAGCATCTGATACTGAGCTTAATTTAAAAACACTTGTTCCGCTTGGGGAAGTAGTTAAAAAATCAGCAGTACCAGCGGTTGCTGTGCTTGTTAGAAATACACCTTTTAACCTTGATCTACCAGCAAATATTACATCAGCAGCTGATGCATTAACACCAGCACTGACATTGCCAGCTGGGTTTCCCACAGCTGTTATGCTAGTTACAGTTTTGAAATATGATGAGCCAGTAGCTGTACCATCATTTGCGCCTGTAATAGATTCAGTTTGAGCATCTCCATTTACATCAGTACCGACTACTGTAAATGATTTTGCTGAATCATCTCCAGCAGAAAGAATAGTAATTACTCTCCCAGAATCAAATGTAGCACTACCGCCAGAAGTCAATGCACCACCCAAAGTCAGTGCTGCGTTATTGCCTACTGAGGCTGCTGCTGAGATTCCATCTGCATCAAGTGCTTGTGTGTCAGCAGTAATCGTTACTGCTAGAACGTCTGATCTAGCTGCCATGATTAACTCCTTACGCTATATTAATGTTCACTAACGAATATTCAGTGTTAGCTGAAACCGCCATTACATCACCAACTTCTTGTAGTACGTTATCAGTTGCTGGTGCAACACCGCCAGCTGTACCGCCAGAGCGAACTGCTGCGTTACCTACAACCAAAGTACCAACTGTAAGTAGTGCTGCTGGTCCTTTAATTACTGCCCAACCATAATAGTCAGCAGTCAAGTCAACTACAGTAGCTCCCATCAACGCACCTGTTTCTGCCGCTGGTGCAACAATAAGGTTAGTGTTTGGGTTTTCTATTAAAGATAACTGTGAACTTGTTGTTAGTGCAGTTTTGAGATCATCGTAACAAGTAATAATTACAGAAGGGTCTGCGGAATGGTCATGTGCTGGATTAGATTTTACTCTAAGCATTTGACCTTCTCCATTAACATCGTTTACCCAAAGGTAACCTTCAGCATATTGGTTAAGTGTTAAGTCAGTTCCACCAGTTTCTACTGATATAGCTGTTTCACCAGCTGCTACTGCTGCTGTTGCTGTCATGTTTGCATGATCAGAAATAATAGCTTTATGTTGTAAAAGTTTACCAGCAGTAACTGCTGTGCCACCAATTTCAACGTAACGATAAACATTGTTACCATAAACAAGTGTAGCACCCAATGGGAATAATTGAGTTGCACTTTCAGCATATGGATCAACTGTTCCATATTGAGAACCACCTTTACCTACAATTAAATCAGCTGGTCCATATCCAGTTGCTGCAACATATTGAGTATGTCCACCAGCATCTGTGAAGATATTACCATCTGCGTTAATTACTAAGCCATCAGTTGCAGCTCCTGTACTGGAATTGATGTCGATAGTTTTAAAACCATTTTCAGACCTAACTGGTCCATTAAAAGTTGTATTAGCCATTTTAGTCTCCTAAAAAATGTATAGTCTTGGCAAAGTCTGCTAGGTCAGTCTATACAAAAAAAATTATCCTAGTGAATCTATCATACTGCTAGGAATAAATTTTAGCAAACTCAACTTTTAAATTTGTTTCTTGGAATTGACCTTTATATTTCTTTAACATTTTTTTGATTGCGTGTTGGATAGGCAAAGTCCAATTATCAATATTGTTAATTGAATTACCAAAACCAGAATCAAATTTATTAAATCCAGCTGCATCTATTTCATTTGCACCATCGCAACAATCTGACAAATGACTTATACATTTTTGCATAGCCAATACAACATCAGCTGGTAATGCTTTTAATTTCTTACCTTTGTAAAGTTTTTCAACTTCACCAGTATTTGGTGAAATTTCTTCAATAGTAATGTTTTGCATGTCTGGGTTATCT
>Ga0209535_1001390_pt1 | contig 16576 bp, 6 predicted proteins | sample LinPmetageLP28_FD_184041 | JGI IMG/M metagenome (GOLD analysis project Ga0209535, IMG submission 184041) | Marine viral communities from the Pacific Ocean - LP-28 (SPAdes) (version 2) | ecosystem: Environmental > Aquatic > Marine > Oceanic | place: Pacific Ocean | collected 2009-08-22 | reverse complement strand
CAGCTAGTCTTGGTGGTGCTATCACAGCAGCAGTGCTTAATCAAGAGTATGAGATTACAGAAATAGTTAATGCTAACAGTTATAAGTTTACAGCAACAGCTACTGCCAATAGCTCTGATACAGGCAGTGGTGGTGGATCTACTGTTGCAGCTTATCAAATTAATATTGGTTTAGACACCAGTGTTGCAGGTAGTGGGTGGGGAGCAGGAACTTGGGGTCGAGGAACATGGGGTTCTAGTTCAAGTATTATTGCTTCTGGAGCATCTTTACGTCTTTGGAGTCACGATAATTTTGGCGAAGATATGTTGATAAACCCACGTAACGCTGGTATTTACTATTGGGACAGATCAGGTAATTCTGGATCTCCTTTTGGCAGGGCTGTTGAATTAGCAACTTTGGCAGGAGCAGATTCTACAACTCCAACTTTAGCGAATCAGGTATTAGTAAGCGATGTTGACAGACACATTATTGTCTTTGGTTGCGACCCAGAAGATGCGATAGGAACACAAGATCCTTTGCTTATTAGGTTTAGTGGGCAAGAGAGTTTAACAACGTGGACTACAGAAGCAAGCAATACAGCAGGTTCCATTAAGCTTGGAACAGGTTCTGAGATTGTTACGGCTATAGAAACAAAGCAAGGTGTGCTTGTTTTTACGGATGTAAGCTTACATGTTATGCGATACTTGGGACCACCATTTACTTTTGGTATTACGCAGTTATCAAACAATATAACAATCATTGGACCGATGACGGCAAAGGCTGTTGATGATACTGTATATTGGATGGGTAAGAGAGATTTCTATGTGTTCTCTGGAGGAGGTGTCCAGAAGATCCCTTGTTCTGTAAAGAGTTATGTCTTTAATGACTTTAATAATTCTCAAACAGAAAAATTCTTTGCGGCATCAAACAGTTCTTTTAATGAGATTATGTGGTTCTATTGTTCTTCATCTAGTGATGAGATAGATCGCTATGTCACGTATAACTACCAAGACCAGATATGGTATTACGGCACTCTTACAAGGACAGCATGGGTTGATCGTGGTTTAGATGATTATCCTAGAGCAGCAGGGACAGATAACTACTTGTATTATCACGAGTTTTTACTCGATGATGGAAGCACAATTCCTGCTTCAGGTATATCATCTTATATAGAATCCTCTCAGTTAAGTATAGGAGAGGGTGAGAGGTTTGTTTCAGTATCACATGTTATACCAGATTTAACATTTGATGGCTCATCATCTGCATCTCCAAGTGCAACTTTTACTTTAAAAACAAGGAACTATCCTGGTGGAGAGTACCTTCAAACAGAATCTAATGGGGTAACGCAGTCACAAGCAGAGACTTCAACATTAGTAGAACAGTACACAGAAGAGATCTATATGCGTCTAAGAGGTAGGTCTTTTGCCTTAAAAGTAGCCAGTGAAGACACGGAAGTGCAGTGGAGATTAGGCACACCTCGTGTTCATATTAGACCTGATGGTAGAAGATAGTGACAATTTTCAACTCTAATGATATTCTAGGGATAATGTTAGTTAACTTAACAAAGACAATTGGATAATTAATATGTACGAATTAGCACCACAAGCCAAACAGTTAGCTAGTAAGGGTCGATACGGAGACTCAATGCTTGTTCATATGAACCCTGTTGAGGTTGATACTTTGAACAAGATGTCTGGTAACTTAATGACAGTTAACCCTGATACTGGTCAACCAGAAGCTTTCTTGCCTATGTTGCTTCCTATGTTGGGAGGTTTACTTGGAGCTGGTGCAGCAGGTTCTGCTGGTTTAGGTATTTTAGGAACTGCTGGTGCAATAGGGTTAGGTAGTGGTATAGGATCAACTGCTGCAACAGGTAGTCTTAAACAGGGTATAAAGACAGGATTACTTTCATTTGGCACTGCTGGTGTCTTAGGTGGTTTAGGTAGTTTAGGAACAGCTACAACACCAGGATTGGCTACTGCACCTTTAACTACACAAGCTCCAACTATCAGTGGTTCTCAATTTGTCCTAGGTTCTCAAACAACAGGTAATGCTTTAACTGGCATTCCATCTCAAGTCTTAAAGGGCACAACATTAGGTGGTTTTAACCCAGCAATAGGAGGAACTGCTAATCCTATTTTTAGTACCTTTGCAGACGAAGGTTTAAAAGCAGGTTTAAAAGCTGCTACTCCAGCGTTAACATCTGCTGCTATTGGTTCATACCCAACAGTTATGAGTGAGATGAGAGGAAACTTTGATGATTATGAAGAAAGTTCTCCTTATCCGTTTGTTCCAGAGGCTAATCCTTTATCACGTACAGTAAGAACAATGGATTCAGATTTTCAAGGACCAGGTGAGTTTTCTTTCTTTGAGCCATATAGCCAGTCATCAGGTCCAACACCTAGTGATCCTTCTTTTGGACAAACATCTCCTTCTTTTAATCAGTTAGCTTCTAACTATGGGGCTTCTGTACCTAGCTCTCTTCCAATAAATTACTCTACCTCAAACTTTGGAGATGAGCAGAATAGAAATAGAATGCCACAGTTTCCTAAGAATCCTTTTGTACGAAGCTTTGCCGAAGGTGGCGAGCTTCCAATAGGTTTAGACAGTGTACCTGATCAACCAATGATGGAAACAATCGACCCAATGATGGATGAAGTTGATCCAATGATGGAATCAGTTGAGCCAATGGCTGCACCTAGAGACATTACAGAGGAAGAGGCAAAAGATCATGCGAGACTATGGGATGCAACAACTGCTATAATTAAAGACACTTTGGCAGGAGAGCCTGATGAGCCTGGTGATCAAGAAATATTATTAAAAGCTGTAGAAATTTTTGGTCAAGAAACAATAAGTTCTTTAGTTCAACAATTGCAACAAGGAAACACGTTTTCAGGTTTGGTCGAGTCTAATGCTCCAGATGGAGAAGATGTTGTTCCTGTTTCTAAAAGCGGAGAACAGCCTATTCTTGTTGGTGGAGGAGAGTATATACTTCCAGTAGAGGTTACTGATGCTATAGGTGCAGAGAATCTTAATATGGTTACAGAGGCGATTACAGGAGTTGATCCAGAACAGGCACAACGAGAACAAATGAGTGCGTAAATAAATGGGTTATATAGAGCAAGAGTTACATAGATGTAGAGAGTGGATAGAAGGTGCTTTAAAAGTTTATGATACTCACGATTTTGAAGATATAAAAGAAGGTGTTTTAAATGGTCGATACCACCTTTGGCATGGAGAAGATGCTTGTATTATTACGGAGTTTATAGAGTATCCAAAGTACAGAGTGTTAAATGTTTTTCTTGGTGGTGGTGATTTAAAAAGATTAATGATTATGAGAAAGAGCGTAGAAAAGTTTGGTAAAGAAACAGGTTGTAAAAAATTAATAGGCTCTGGTCGCAAAGGTTGGGCTAGAGTATTTACAAGTTCTAAAGATGTCGATGGCATCTATGGTTATATGTATGCAAAGGAGTTAGTTTAATGGGTGGTTCTGCACCAAGTGGAGTTCAAAGAAGTACGTCAACAGTAACTCAAAGTAATCTTCCCGAATATGCAAGACCATATTTTGAAAGGTTGATGAGTCGTGGAGAGGCACAAAGCCTTGAAGATTATATCCCTTATACAGGAGCAAGGATTGCTAGTACTCCTGCCGATATACTTGCGTCAGAACAGTTAGCCAGGGATGTTTCTTCTGCTCCTACTCCTGGATTTGACACAGCTTATCAATCTTTTGGAAGGCAAGCTCAGGGGACATCGCCTTTTAGATCAGGTATAGCTGAGATATTTGACCCCTCTATGACAATGGGTAGGTATCAAGATCCTTACACTGCTAATGTTTCTAGGATGTATGATCCTAGACAACAGGTAGGTTCTTACATGAACCCTTATTTAGAAAATGTTCTTGATGTACAACAAAGAAGAGCACAAGAAAGATTTGATGAAGGTCAAGCAGGAAGAGATTCTCAGGCTGTATCCGCAGGTGCTTTTGGTGGTTCCAGAAGGGCTGTTGCCGATAGACTTGCTAGGCAGGATTTAGATCTAAGACTAAGTGACATGGAGTCGCAAGCTCTTTCTTCTGGGTATTCGGATGCTATGGCTAGGGCTGAGGCACAACAAAAACTGCAAACAGGATTATCTCAACAATTATTTAGTAATGCTCAAGCCGCAGCTAAAGAGCAACAAGCTATGAGAATTGCTGCTTTGGAAAAAGAGGCTTCTCTTGGTATGGATGCTGCACAAAGGGCAGCTACTTTAGATCCTGCTTTTCAGCAGTATGGATTAGAGCGTGTGCGAGCATTAGCTGGTGCTGGTGAGGCGGCTAGAGGAAGAGACAAAGAATCTCTTGATCTGGCTTACGGGGATTTTATTAACCAAAGAGATTTTCCAAGACAGAACCTACAATTTTTAGGCAGTCTTTTAAGAGGTGTGCCTATTACCGCTTCTTCTGAAGTTAGTCAGTATAAACCTAGTCCCTCCCCATACAATGCACTTTTAGCTTTAGGGCTTGGTGCAGTTAATCCTTTCGGGTGATAATATGAATACAATGACACAGCCTACAGCCGATTCTAGCGGTATTGATATAAACCGAGCCTCTTCTTATTTAAAGACAGTGCCTGATGCAGATCTAGCTACAATTTTTCAGAACAAAAGTATTCCTGAAGTTTTTGTTGTAGCAGAGATGCAGAACAGACAGAGTTTAAGAAGCAAACAATCTGCTCAAAATAATACCTCAGATCAATCTACTATTGCTTCTGGTTTAATGGAGGCTTTTTCTCCTCCTCCTATGCCCATGAATCAACAACCTGTTATGCCTATGAGACAGCAACCTTCTATGATGGGTCAACAGCAAGCACCTGTAATGATGGCAAGAGAAGGTTATAACGTGCCAACCTCACTTTATGTAAGTGAAGGTATGAGAAGTAATCCTTCTCTTGATACTACTCACCAAGCTATAGGGTTTGGGCATAACTTGTCAGATGAAGAGCTTAGAAGAGGTACTGTTATATTAAGTGACGGGAGCGTAATTAGTATAAATAATATGTCTGAGGAAGACGCAAGACGTTTAGCACGAGATGATTACAATAAAAATATTTCTAACGCATCTAATGTTTTTAAAGATTATGGTATAGATTTTAATGATCTTCCTCCTATTGTTCAAGATCAGGTAGGAGATCTAATTTATAATATCGGTCCAGGTAATTTTAAAAACAATCCAGGTTTATTAACAGCTCTTTCTAACAAAGATTATTCTAAGGTTGCGGAAGAATTAATGACTAGTGGAACTATGGCTCAAGGAGAGAAACTTCCTGGGCTAGTTACTAGGGCAACTAATAGATCGCAAAAAATTATAGATATGATTGCTGGATCTAACACTGACACTAGATCATCTGCTGTGGCATCTGTAGAACCTGCGGTTGTAGAAGATGAAATGTCACCATCAAGTCTTGCATCTCTTCTTAGTAGTATTAAGAATGTTGCCAGTGAGTTTAATCCTTTTTCTATGGGTAGTGCTGTAGCAAAAGAATATAATGATCCTAGAGATACTGGTGGTCTGTCTTCTATCCCAATGAGAAAGCCTCAAAGAGAAGAAGTGGTTCCTGATATTCCTATGATGAAACCCGAAATGGCTGAGGTAACTCCTGATATTCCTATGATGAAACCTGAGAGAGAGGAATCCCCTGACATAGAAAAAGCAAGAGAGTTTTTAAGAGCGTTTCAAACTAGAGATCAGCCAGAGGTTATGATGGCTCAGAATGGTATGGATGTTGCTGGTGATACAAAAGAAATTCCTATTTTACAAAAAATATATTCTGATGCTAATACTCCAGTAGAAAAATCTTCTGTAAGAGAAGAAGCAAAATTATTTGCTGATAGTCAATATAATCAGAGAATAGCCGAGCAAGAAAGGTTATTACAAAAAATGATAGCAAGACAGTCATCAGTCGCAGAAGGACAGACATCAGCAGTTGGAAGAGTTTTGCCTTACGGAAATCCAGATAATGCTGATTTAGAAAAACAAAAAGAAATAATTGCAGGATTAAAAGAAGCAAGAAATGATGCAGAAAGAAGAAAATTAGAAGACCTTTTAAAAAGAACTGGTGGTTCAGATGTTGACGCAGACTACGTTAGTCCTTTTGGAGTTGTAACAGGTGCTTTTGGAAAAAGTAAAGAATCCACATCTACTCAAGAAGAAATAGAACAGGCAATACGAAACGAAATTCCTTTAAGTCCAGAACAAGTTGCTGCTGAAGCTGACGCTAAAGCTAAAGCTGATGCTGCTGCTGCTGAAGCTGCCGCTGACGCTAAAGCTAAAGCTGATGCTGCTGCTGCTGATGGTGCAGTATTTACACCTGATAATCAGGAACAAGATAAGAGTGGAAACCTATTTGGACTTTCTACTGGAACCTTGTCTGCAATAGCAGCAGCACTTAAAAGTGAGAACCCTAGTGTCTTTGGGGCGTTGGGTGAATCTCTTGAAGCAGGTCAACAATCTCAAGCAGCAGAAAGAATTACTGCTCAGAAAGAAGCGTATAATCAAGCAATAGCAAATGCTACTCAGCTTAAAATAGGACAAACTCGACAAGCAGAAATGCGTGACTTTCTTAGTGATATTGCAAATGAAGGGGTTATTTTAAATGCTTACAATACTTTGAATCCAAACAATAAAATAGAAAAATTTGGTGAATTAAGTCTGTCTGACAAAATACAAGCGTTTAACGCCCTTGCAGGTATTGGTGTGGGTGCAGGTGCAGGTGGTGATGTGACTAATTTAGCACGACGAAACTTAGATGGGTAAGTAAACAATGGGTACTTTAAATATTCCTAATCTAGGTCAGTTTTCTGTAGATGATGCAGTGTGGGCACAGCTTGATGAAGCTGGCAGAAATAAAACCATAGAAGATATTAAAGCATCATATGCCGCACCTGAGCCAGAAGAATCTACATCTTTTTTAGATGCTACTGGTTTTGGTCTTACTCAACCTCTTAGAAATATTGGTAGGAGTGCAGAGGCTTTAGGTGCAGATACTATAAGTGGTACTTTGCAAAGTATTCCTTCACCAGAGGGTTATCAACCTGCTACTGATAGGTTTATGGAGCCACAAGAAGGAGACTTCTCATTAGGTGGTTTTGGTCTTGGATATCTGCCCCGTGCTATAGTAGAGCAATCTGGTCAACTAGCTGGATCATTAGCTACATCAGTTGGTGGTCGTGGTGTAGGAGCAGTTGTAGGCTCTGCATTTGGTCCAGTAGGTACAGCAGCAGGGGGTGCTATAGGGTCAGTAGCTGGACCAGCTATATTCGGAGCCCTTCAAGTTCTTGGTGAGATTGCTTTTAGTAGAGCAGAAAAAAATAACAGAGAAGAACCTAATGCAGAGGACATAGTAGCTTCTCTAGGAACAAGTGTTCTTGTAGGTGCTGTTGATGCTCTTTCTGCAAAAGTTCTTTTAGGTGCTGCTCCTAATCTAGTTGGTAAGCTTGTTAAAGGTGGTGTTACAGAAGGTGCTACGGAGGCTATACAAAGCTCTATTGAGCAGGTAGGTGGCTCTTTAGGCACAGAAGAAGGTTTAACCTTTGATGTTAAACAAGCTATTGGAGAGGGAATAATAGGAGCAGGTATAGGAGCACCTGCTAGTGCATTAGTCTCAGGAACCGAGGAGGTCTCTGAACCATTAACTACAGAAAGCAAGGATCTTCTTCCTGATCCAGGCACTGCGTTAGTTCCTGCTGGTGGTCGTGATTTAGTTCCTGTTGGCGATGTTTCTACGGAAGAAAGCTTACAGGTAAGTGGTTATGACTATGCACAAGCTAATATAGATACGTTAGCTGATATTCCTGCTGTTAATATAAATACTACTATTGACTTAGAACAAGATCAGAGTGGTAATTGGAGACTTCAGACTAATGATGGTTTCACTCTTGGAAGCTTTAGTCCTGGAAATTATAATGGTGACGCTGAAAGAGCAAGGTTAGAAGCTAACGAAGCTAAGAAGTTCTTTAATGATAATTTACTAGGAGCTATAGAAAAAAGAGAAGGTATTATTACAGAAGAAAAAGCAAGAAAGTCTTTACAAGACGCTAAGATAAAAGAGACTGAAGCTACATTAAACGCTGCAAGAGAGGCTTCAACACCTATAGATCCTTTCTCCGTTGATGAGATTAACGAGATTGGAGGAACGATTGGTATTGCTTCTTTAGGTAATAGTGTTGCTTCAAAAAGAACAGCCCAGGCTGGTATAAATGTTCAGGTGGGTGAGGATATAAGACAAGATGATAAATATACTATTGATGATATAGTTTCTTCTGTACCTGATAATCAAAAGCAATCCGCACGAGATGCTCTTTTAAGAAAAAGAAAACCTAATCTTATTGAAAACATAAAGCAATTAGCTATTAATGAACTTGCAAGTACTAAAAATATTAAGACATCAGGTAGAGCTTGGGATACTTTTCTAAGAAGAACTACTGGAGCTTCTAAAATTGATAGCATGTCTGAAGTTCAAAAAGGTGTCCTATACGATTCTATAAATAAACTGCCTGTGTTTGAAAGTATTCAAGGATCTAAACCAGTTGATGTCCCTGTTCTTTCATCTCCAGACTTTACGTCTTCAGACATCAACAATATTATTTCTAACATTAGACAAACAAACGAAACGACTCCTTTAAAAACAAAGAAACAATTAACTAAAATTATTAATTCAAGTATGGGCAGGACTATCACTCCAGTAAGTAAAGTCCATAAAGATATAGAGTCTATTCTAAAAGCACGAGGTGTCCTTGACGAATCTGTTTCTGTTAAAGATGGTGTCAATCGTTCTTCTTATACAGTAAAACCTGTAGAAGAAAGATATAATCCTCTTCGTAATATAAGAGCTAATGAAGCTCGTAAACAACGTGAAGAAAGTGGTGTTGATTCGGTTGGCACTCCATTGGATAGTGAGAAAGTTTACAGGCAAAAAGATTTTGAGGGTATGCCTCCTTTAACAGGATCTTTTGAAGATAGATTAAATCAAGCCTCTTTAATTCCTGACCCATCTGAACGTATAAAAAATAGATCAGCGGAGTTTGCTCGTGAAGTAATGAACCAGCTTGCTCTTAGAGGTTTAGGTGATATTGGGTTGCGTTTTAGAAGCGAAGCAGAAATAGGTGGAGAAGGAGCTTATCTTAGTAATAAAGATAATCTAAGAGTTATTGAGCTTGCTTTAAACCTAGACAGTTCTTTATCTGATTCTCAACAGTTTGAACAATTACTAAATGTTCTTAACCATGAGTCTGTACACGCACTTATAGAAATGCAGAACAGTGGATTAGGTGGTCCTTTTGTAGAGGGTGATGTTGAGTTAATAAATAATATTGTTTCTAAAGCTATCAAACCAAACAGAGCAGATGCAGACTTTGAGGGTAAAACTTATTTAGAAATAGCTAAAGAAGATTACAGTGATCTTAATGAAGAAGCCCAGGTAGAAGAAGCCTTTGCTGAAATGATGAGAGACTGGAGTAATGGTAGCGAAGTATTTAATACAAAAGGTGGTGGAAAAGTTGATGCTCCTGTTGGTATCTTTAGAAGAATATTAAACTTCTTACTTGGTATTAAACAAGCGTTAAAGAAAATAGATATTGAAAAAGCAGAAGATTTGTTTACTCGTGTAGAAAAAGGAAGAGATCCAGAAATAAACAAAACTGATTACAAATTATTTGAAGATGCTGCCTCGCCTATAAAAAAAGCTTTGTCTCCTAATGGTCAGAAATATGTTGATATGGCTAAGGATCAATTAAAAACTATTCCTTTAGATTTTCAAGACAGGTTAATAGTAAATGATTATCCGTCTACGTTAGATGGTAAACTTCCTGATGCACTACCACCAGGTTCTGAAACTGTATATTCTCTTGCTCTTAAAATGGACACAGCAGCGAAAAACTCTGGTGGTATTATAGAGAGGACATTAGAAAACATTCCTTTACTAAGGGACATGATATCTTCTGAAGTACTCAGAGGTATTGCCGAAGATGATAGCGGAGCAACCTGGTACACAGATCAAATGTCTGGAAAAGATACTTACTTATATTTGATAGAACCAAGTATTTTTCAAAGTAAAAAGAACAAAGATGTTTTTGAGTTAGCTCTTGCTGTGTTGTCTAATCAAACGGCAGTTCAACCAAACCTTGAAAATGCTTTGGAGGCTTATAGATTTTATCAGAGAAATAATTCTTTACCTGAAAGTGCTACAGACTTTACAAACAAAAGCTCTATTAAAGGCGGTACGCTTCAAGCGTTTAGACTTGTTAATGGTGTAATAGATGGGAAGGTAGAAGGATTTGATCTTGATTCCTTTATTAAGTTTCTTGATACCCCTATTTCTGTAAGTGATCTTAATCAGTGGATGATTGATAATTCAATAAAAGATACATACGGAGTTAGCAAAGTATCTCAAGAAAATGTAGATCAAACTTTAACTGGTTCTATTATATTAGGTCCAAAGGTCGGAGCTTTCCATCAGAATATAAGAGGCAATAGGATGGCTCTTACGCAAGATAGATGGTTTACAAGAACTATGAATAGATTTTTGGGACAGGTTGCTAAAAGTCCCCTTACTGCGGAACAACAAGCTGTCAGATTAAAAAAGATTAAAGATTTGTTTATAGAAAATAAAGATAATCCTGCTCAAAAGTGGTTGCTTAGAAGCGTTAATCAAAACATTAAAGAAGCAAACGCTAGAGCAGTTAAAAAAGGTAATCCTAAACCATATGATTTTGAAGTTAATCAGAAATCTATTACAAAGATATTTTCTCCATTAGAAAAATACACAAGCTATGACAGTGCAGAAGAAATTGATGTCATTGGAAAAATGTGGAGCAATCAATTTTATAATGCTTACAGAACATACGAAGCAGCAAAGGCTTTGGGTATAGAACTTCCTCCTCTTGAAAATTATTACAGTAAAAATATGTCTGTATTTTCAAAAGAAATGAAAACATTAGAGTCTGAGATTAAAAAGTCTGATAACAAAGATAGGTTTAAAGATTTGTTTTCTGATACACAACAAATTTTCTCGTCAGATTTTAAAGAAAATGTTTTTAATCCTGAAGCGTTTGTAAAAGCCAATACTTTCTTTAAGAACTTTAATGGTGTTGTTTTTGATACACCTAAAAACGGAACTTACAGAGAGTACATGAGAAAAGTTATGTCTGCTGTTTCAGACAATATTAAAGAAAAGACAGGATTAGATTTAAAACCTGCTGACATACAGGCTATACTGTGGTATCCTGAAAAAAGGCATTATGTAAACAAAGGGGTGTCTTCAGGATTAGGTGAAGATAATGATTTTACAGATGCTGCTGAAGTAATACTTAACCAAGAAAGAAAGGGAGTTACAGAAGATGACATCAGGAAAGCAGAAGAAGACCTTAAAGAGACACTCTCCAGATCAGTACCAGTCGGAGGAGGAGGACTTTCTTTACCTGGCGAGCCAGAACAACGATCCAGACTCGGAGGAGAAGATGTTCAAGTCTCTAGGAGATCTGATGAGGAAAACACTAACCAATCAAACCAACTAGAAAGTATTAGAAGGGAACCTGGGCTATCTTTGTTTGAGGCAGGTAAGCCCAAGCCTTCTGTGTTGTTGTTGCCTAATGGTATTAAGTATGAAGGTCAGATAAAGCGTACATACTCTATACCAGAGGGCAGCGAATCTTCTATTAAGATGAGCAACTCTAACATATCTTTATCAGATATGAATGAGCTTCCTTCAAATGAAGCGTCATCTCTTTTCTTCAAAGAAACTATTAAGTTTAATCAGCTTGGAACAGGAAATCCTGTAGATACAGGCAAAGATTATTCTACCACCAGGATGTTTGTTTCATCTAATGGAGAATCAGCTTTTTCTTTAAACGAAGATGGAGAGATTGATGCTTTGTTTAATAGCGAAAGAGCAAATGATCCAAGTAATATATACAACACTCTTCTATTAGCTACTCAGTTAGGTGGTAGAAAAATTACAATTAATGATAGTGTTTCTAATCCTGACATGTATTCGGATGTAGGTTTTAAACCTGTTGCTAGGTCAGAAGGAAAAGTATTATTAGTACATGATCCTGAGTTCTTTGGAAGTTATACCAACAATATAGAAAATGTTGTTGAGTCAGATACTTTGCAAGACGCTTTGATAGAGCAAGATACTGTTGCAGAGCAAGTGATTGCAGATGCACCAGCATCATTAATAGATGAGAATACTATAACAAAGAAGTATAGTAGGAGCAGACCGCGTGGGCATAAGATACCACCTGATTCAGAGGTTACTCTTAGACGATCAAAAGTTAATGAAGAAGGTGAACCTACTGGAAACACTACAGACAGTTTTGGAAATGTCAGAGTAGATGATGATAGGTATACAGTTAAAATAAAAAAAGGGGATCATTGGGTAAACGCTTCTACTAAAGAAGGTGCTGGATTTGGATTAGCTCATGCTGGTTTACATAGTTCTCTTTTAAAAAATTACGGATTTGATAACCTACAAGATTTTGTTTTCCAAGCTTTGAATCAACAAGTGACTAAGGCTAAAGGAAGACCTAATACTATTGTTGTTAAAAAAGGTTTTAATGACAGGGTTGAAGTTACCTGGAGCAACCCAGATTTCGGAAACGATAAAGGAAAAATAATTCTTGATCTATACGAGGGTAAGAACAATCAAAATGTTGCTTCTGTTGTTACAGCGTATATAGACAATAAAGCTTACAAAGATTCTGTAAAACAAAAAGACGCAGAGGATTACCTTAAAGCAAATGGTATAAATATAACTGACGGCAATCCTAATAATCCAGCTATCGTAAAAGGTGTAGAGGCGGCTTATAAAAGAGAACGCCCTATAACTGAAAACACTCTTTCATTAAGAAGACTTTCAAGGAAAGCAAGATCTTCTTACAGTAACGATGAAAATGATATTGTTAATAGAGTAAGTAATGAGGAGTCTAAGGACTCTGCTGGAGAAATTTATATAAATCAAACCACTTCTAAATTAAATGAGATAGGTCCGTTTAAAAAAATGTATCTTCTCTTTGAAAAGAAGATAGCTAATAAGTATGCGTTTATTGGTTGGTTAGATAAAAATGTTAAGAAGGTTATTGTAGATTCCACAACTGCTAACTCTGCAATGGCTGCTGCTTTACTTGCAGACAGATCAAAGATATTTTTAAACAGTGCTATCAACAGGGGTGTCCCTGTCTTTAATGGTGTTAGAGTATACACAGCGACTAAAGATAAAGATGGTAGAAACCTCAGAGGGTTAAGATCAATTCTTTCTCCTATTGGTAGAAATGGTTTATGGAATCAGTTTCAAACTTACTCTGCTGCTATTAGGGCACAGAACCTAATGAAGGAAGGTAAAGAAAGACTGTTTGAAAATGATAAGGATATTGCAGATGCTCTTGGATTAAACGAAACATCCAAGCAACAATACCCTGAGATTGCTGAAGCTACTTATGTCACAAAGGATGGAGAAACTCTTACAGGGTTTGAAGCAGTTCATGCAGAGCTACAAGAGTTTAATGGTTATCTTGTAAAGTATTTAGTAGACACTGGTGTTATTACTGAAAGCATGAAAGATGAGTGGCTAAAGAATAGCGACTACATACCATTTTATAGAACAGATAAACTGTCAGGTAACTTTCCTGTTGATCAGATAATGTATCCATCATTAGATTCTGAAGGTATTAACAATGAAAGTAATGTTACGGAAGGTGGTCTTTCAGCCCCAAGTATTGATATAGATAAAACTTTTCCTAAGCTAACGGGAAGAGGTGTTCAATTTACTATCTTCGTAGGAAACAATCCTGTTCCTAGACAGTCTGCTAGTGACATAGCACAAACACCTCAAGAGATTAAAAGGTTAGTTGGGGTGTTAAAAGAACAGAACCCTGATTCAGAGGTTACTGTTAGGATTACAGGTAAACCTATAAAGGGAGATTACCTTGAGAACCTTCTTACTAATGTAGAGACTGCTCTTACTTCAGGCTTAAAAAATAATGCTTTGCTCAAGTCAATAGATCTAATGGAGCAAGCAGGTATTGCCGAAGATATCACAGAGAGTATTCTTTCTAACGATGTAGGCGTTGATAAAACAAATGCGGTAACAGTTAGAAAAGATGGTGTGACTAAGTACTACAGAGTGTACGATGACATAATGTTATCTAGTTTAAATAACATAGTTGCCCATCAAAAAGGTAACGTCTTTACAAACATGCTTGCTAAACCATCAAACTTGTTAAGAGAAATGATTACACGCAGTCCTGCTTTTATGGCTTTTGCTTTAATAAGAGATTCTGCTATGGCTTCTGCCACTACAGGAAGATCTGTTATTCCTATATGGGATGGATTCACTGGTGCTATAGATGCATATAGAGGAACAGAGAGCAGTGAGGCTTTAAAAAATAGTCTTGTGTACGGAGGTTATGATTTAAGAGGAAGTTCAGGTGACGTATCTAGGACACTTAAAGAAGGGTTTGCAAGGGATACTGCTATAGGAAAAACAGCAGACATAAAAAGAACAATGTTCCGTATGTGGGAATGGCTTGGTGATGTATCTAATGCATCTGATGCGGCTGTTAGAATTAAAGTTTATGAAAAAGTATTAAAGGAAACAGGTAATGAGGACCAGGCTATTTATGAAGCTATGGAAGTTATTAACTACGCAAGGCGAGGGGACAGTGCAGTTCTCCAGGCTTTAATTCCTATGGTTACTTTTTTAAATGCCAGGATACAAGGTCTTATGTTAATGCGTACAGCATTCGCACATGACACTGCTATGCCAGACGCTAAGAAAGCACAGAAAAACTTTTTAATTAGAAGCGGTATGATGGCTGGTCTAACCACTATACTTTGGATGATCCAACACGATGACGAGCAATGGCAAGAACAGAGGGCACAGGAAAGAGATCTTCACTGGATACTAACCCCTGGTATGATTGGTTTGAGTAATGACAAGCCTCCTTTAAGAATACCTATTCCTTTTGAGTGGGGATTTTTGTTTAAGGTTATTCCTGAAAGGATACTTGAAGCTGCGTTTGGTGACGATGATGTAAAAGATGTCATGCAGTCTATGAGTAGAAATATAGCTGGTACATTTAATTTTCTTCCTTTACCTCAAGCGGTAAAACCAATAACAGAAGTCTTAGGAAACTATAATATATTTACGGGAGAACCTATTGAAAGCTCTTATGTATCAGGATTAAAAAGAACAGAAAGATATTACTCAGGAACATCAGAGTTAGCTAAGTCTTTATCTAATATAACACCAGCTTCTCCTATTCAGATTGATCATCTTATCAGAGGTTACTTAGGAACTGTGGGATTAGTAGCTGTTGATGCTGCTGATTCTTTGTTAAACCTATATAAAGGAAAACCTGTTATGCCTCCTATGGAAAAAGGTTTTGAGAAATCTTATTTTGTAGGAAAGTTTTTAAGTGATAGCGTACCACAAGGTACAATAGAAAAATTTTATGAGCTTAAAGATTCTGTTGATGAGATAACTAATACAGTTGCTAAAGTAAGAAGAACAGAGCGGAGAAATTATGAATTGTCTGACAGTGAATTAGAAAAAATTAAATACAAAAAGATGGTTAGTAAAGCCGCCAGGCAACTCTCAGATTTAAGGGCAATGGCTAGTGTAGAAAGATCAAGAGGTGGTGATCCAGAAAGACTAAGAGATATATCTGTACGTATGGCTAATATAGCCAGGCGAGTAGTTGATACAGTAGATAATAGGTAGTTAAGATTATGGAAAGTCAAGCAGATAAATTAAGGCAACAAATTAGAATGCATGAGGGTGTAGAGCATAAGGTCTACGAGGATACTGAAGGCATTAAGACTGTTGGTGTGGGTAGAAACCTAGAAGATAGGGGTCTATCTGATGATGAAATAGATTACCTTCTTAGTAATGATATAGATATATGCGTTAAAGAATTAGAACAAACCTTTGATTGGTACGATGATTTAGATGATATAAGAAAAAGAGTTCTTATAGACATGATGTTTAATTTGGGGATGCCAAGACTCAAAGGATTTGTTAATATGTTAAAGGCAATAGAAGCAGGGGCTTGGAAGAATGCTGCTGTTGAGATGCTTGATAGTAAATGGGCAGAGCAAGTAGGTAACAGAGCTAGTCGTTTATCAGAGATGATGGAATCTGGCACAGATTATATAGGATAAGATTATGGCAGGTGGTGGTGGCAATTATAATTTTTCAAATGCTCCTAGTTATGGGAATCCTAATTTAGGAACATTCCAAACAGGCATGGGTGGTAGTTATTTACCACAATCATATGGATACATGGCTCCTCAAAACTTCACAGTGCAGACACCTAGTGGTATTGGCACTACTTCATCTCTTTCACCAGAAGCGCAAACAGTTCTTGAAAATGCCGGGGCTAATGTAACCTCACCTCCAGAAGCAGATCCAATCACAACACCTGATATGGACACAATGGCAAGCACAGCACCTGTTACAACAGCAAGCACTTCTTCTCCAGCGTTTAACAATATGAATATGGATTTCATAAGAAATGTTGCTTCAAGGTATCTAAGTCCACAGAGGTTTTCATCTCCACA
>Ga0209535_1001389_pt1 | contig 16577 bp, 15 predicted proteins | sample LinPmetageLP28_FD_184041 | JGI IMG/M metagenome (GOLD analysis project Ga0209535, IMG submission 184041) | Marine viral communities from the Pacific Ocean - LP-28 (SPAdes) (version 2) | ecosystem: Environmental > Aquatic > Marine > Oceanic | place: Pacific Ocean | collected 2009-08-22 | reverse complement strand
CCATCAGACCTTTAGGTGCAGCCTTTGGCTCACCCAGATCCATTTCCATCTGTTGTTTAGGTTCTTCTCGTGGAGCCTGGTCTATCTTAGGTTTACTTCCTTTACCTTTTCCAAGCATACTCTTAACGAGAGACTCCTCTTTTCTGTCTTTATCTTTCTCATCAGGCTCAAAGCCTGTCTTATAAGTAACACCTACCTCATCAGCTACATCAGCAATAAAGTCGTGAATAGTAGGGGCAATGATAAGGCTCACATCAATGCTGTGAATACCCTCAGTTACTGCACTACGTAGAATACCTTCACAAAGAGTTCTAACATCCACACCCTTTTGTAGTAGAAGCATACATGTGTCTAGTCTTTCTACATCATTAAGACGTGTAAGGTGTAAACGCAGTGCATCTTCAGGATCAGTAATCTCTGGTGGTCTCTCATAGGGTCTGTTCTTTGGTTCAGCAGTAAGAGACTGACCAGGTACAGGTCTCTGAAATGTTTTAGGACTTGGCTGACCCATAGGCTTTCTAGGTTTCTTTGCTACATTTGCTACAGGTGGTCTACTAGGTTTCTGAAATCCTCTAGGAGTTCCATATTGCATACTGTCATTGGAACTTCCAATCATAGGATTATTATAAACCTTTGCAGCCTGGGGATTCATCTGTTTTCTTGCTCTTGGTGCTATCATGATTCGTATCCTTGAGTAAATAGTTTGGCTTCAGCTTGTCTACGCTTTGTTAGACCCTTAGCAGTTACAAGCTTACCATTTTTATCTCTCATTTTATTGTACTCTAAAATCATTTCTGAAATCTCTTCATCCCCACGAGTTCCATCCTCTGTAAGACCATCAATAGATCCAATGTTGTAAGCAAAGATTGTTAGTGCATCAACTTGATGGGGTTGCCAGTTATATCCATGCTCTTCCCTATGGTCTACTACCATACTACGAAACTTATCAAACTCTGTTTTAAGCTTGGTCTCAGCTTCTTCCTTTGTAATTGAAGCACCTTCACCTGACGCTTTAGAACCATATCCAATAGCCCAGTGATCTACATCCCAGTAAGCTTTTTCTCTGTAACCTTCAAACTCTCTGATGATTGAAAGAGGATCTCCAGTTGTGATAATGTCAGGGTCAACATCAATGTCTTTATCTGCGTCAATTATTTTTTCATATCCCTGGGGTAAACTAGCCTTTTCATTAGACATAGATTCTTTATAGTCTTGAAGAGAACTACGATAGTACCCTGTAGCCTCACCACCACTTTCACTGGATGAAGTTCTCTGTGCAGAGGGGAGTAAAGAAGTATCCATCTCACCTAAAGCTCTTTCTACCTGTGCCTTAGCAGATCCAACAGCGTACTTTGTTCTTTTACTTGCAATTCTTTGAGATGCTCTAGGCTTTTCTCTTTCCATTTGATCTAGTCTGTATGTAGTCATTATGTATATCCCACTATCAATCAAAAATAGACTTAAAATCAGAAGAGAAAAACACTTTAGTAAGAAGTTCACCAAGGGCTGTATCCTCCTGTGAGTCTAGTTGTGCTATAACTGATTCCATTTGTTTGTCTGCCAGGAGAATACGCAATGCACGATCTGCTACATTCTCACTCTGAGTAAATGCGTAGTCCATCAAGTCTCGTTCTCTCTGCCATATTTCATCTAACGATTTTATAGTCAACGCATTTGTTGTTGTTGCATATTCCATGTTAGACTCATTGGCAGCAGCAGTATTTATAGTTGATAAATTTTGTCTCCACTGTGCATTCGCCTGGGCAACTACAAGATAGTTTTGTGCGTTAAATAATTCTCTTTGATTTTGAATAGTTGAATTAAATTCTAACATAGAATTAACTTCATCAGCGTTATATTGTTTCATAGCATTTATCTGAGCAGCATTAAACTGATTTATAGAAGAAGAAAGATTTGCAAAGAACTGATCAGTTTGAGCTTGGGATGAAGCATTAAATTGTTGAGCAGCATTTGCAGCAGCATTATCAGATAGTAATGTATTAACTAGAGATTGCTGTTTAAATAATGAAGTTTGCTGTGCGTTGTTTAAATTAGACATATCGACTTGTAAAAAGTTTTGTGCGTTTTGAACAGCAGACTGCTGTCTATTGTTTAGGTTTGATATATCAATTTGTGATAGTGCTGCAGCCTCTGACATAACTAGGGCTTGATCGTTTGTAAGATTTTGTAATGCCATTGTGTTAGCAGCCTTAGAGTTTTCCAAAGCAATCTGCTGTTGAGCAGTAAAGTTCATGTTAGCAATCTCAGCTACTTTAGCAGCATTCAAAACCTTAGCCTGAAATGATTGATCAAAGTCTATCTGTAAAAACTTTGCTCTTTGTTCTGCTTTAAAGAGAGCAACCTGTTGTTTGTTACTTGCATCAATCTGAGCAATAGGAAGAGCAGCCTCCATAGCAGCCTGGACTATTGCCTGTCCTGCTAGAGATGAAGCACCAAGACCACGAGCAGACATTGTAGCAGTAGCTGCCCTCATAGATCCTGCTGCCCATGCAGGGGTCTGACCCCCATCAAACTGTTGCATCAAAGAAGAAAGTTCATCCTGGACAGATGCAGCCTGTACTTCACCAGTTCCAAATGCTTGTCCTACTTGAGCCTGATCTACACCAGTCCCTGTAATCATTTCCCCAGTTTGTTCAGTCCTGGTGGGTTGTCCTGTTACGTCTACTGACTGTCCTGTTGCTGCATCAAGATCAGATACTGAAGTCCCTTCTTGTTGTGCTGCAGATATAGTTTGGGATAACTCTGTTAGTTGTGCAGGTGTCATACCTGATACAGCATTTTGAATGTCTGAATAAGCAGCCTGTGCAGTTACCTGTGGTACGCCTGTTTTAGTAGGAGTATCAGCAGTAGTAGCTGTTGATATTTGAGCTATCTGATCAGACTGAACCATAGGTGCAGTAGGTAAAGCCTGTCCTGCTGTAGATTCTAAAACACTTCCATAAGAATTAGGATCAATATAAGACACAGGAGCAGCAGCTACTGCTTGCCCTGGCGCAGCATAAACCTGTGCTGCTAAATTTCTTTGAAATTGTGATAGATCATCTCTTGTAACAACAGAACTTTGATTAAAACCTTTTACTACACCACCTGTGTTCTGCCCTTGAGCAGTCTGTGCAGCAGAGCCACCCTGCGTCTGGGCTTCAGTTCCAAACTGCGTTACTCTATAGTATCCTGGTGGTATTGGTTGACTAGGAATCCCATTAATGTGTTGTATGTACATCGACATACCCATGTTATTTCTATACAATACATTTTCAAAAGAAGGAGCAGTTCCTGCAGCTTCCTGTTCTGCTTGAGTTTGTGGTTGATAATATTGATTTTGATTTGTAGCCCTTTGTTGAAACTGATTAGCCTGTTTTTTAAGACCTGCTTCGTATGTTGGAATAGGAACTTCAGTAAGTCCAGTTTGAAGACCATCATATACTGGTGTTGTAGAACCTAAATTTGGTGTGCTTGAAGTGTAGGGTGTTATCTGTGGTCCAGTTGAACCCCCACCAATTTGAGAAGCTACCTCTGTAGCTGTCTGTGCTGTATTTACATTTGCAGTTGATCCTGGCCCTACTGGTGTAGAAGGTAAAGAAACTACAGCAGCATTTTGTAGCTCACTCCACTCCATCATGTCTAAGGTAGCTGCATCGTAAGAACCTGTAGCTTCTATTTTATCTGACCAGTAACTACTATACTTACCAAGTTCAGTGTTAAGATAATCCTTTTGTGCATTATATTCTTCAATAGTAGAGCCAGTTCCTGCCATCGTTTCAGAAGGATCAATACCTAATCTTTCTAATTCTTGGGTTATCCAAGTACCATTGGCTGTAGTGCTATTTAAAATTTCTACATCACCCATCCCTGCAGCAGCTAATTCCTCAGCAGTTGGCGCATTTTGCCACTGTTGATAAAGAAGTTGAGCACCTATATCTTGCGCTTCATTACTACCATAGAATGTTTCTTGTTCTCCTGGATTATACCCATACTGCTCTAAAAATTCCATACGCCCCATGTAATCATTAGGGTCAAGACCAACAGCTTCTGCTGCTGCATCATAGAAGTCACTTGTAACACCTGTGTTTTGTGCTAAAAACATTGTGTCTGCAAGGGTTTGTATCTGTTCTGTAGTAGCCATATTTGTACCTTAAATTGATAGAGTCTGTTTAAGTTTTACAGTATCTGCTCTAGTAAAATTCTGATAACTTTCTTTTAAATTTTCTGGCATATCTATCCACTCAATAGATGCGCCTGTCTCTTTACATATATCTAGGGCAACCTCATAAAAACTTCTCTCAAAACCTGTACCCACGTTCCAGACACCTGACTTTTCTATAGAGAAAAACTTTTGATGATACTCTATAATCTTGTCTACGTGAATAAAATCCCTGTAAAAATATTCTGAGTTCTTGAATAGTTTTATCTTTCCAGTTTCTTTTGCTTGCTTTCTAAACTTAGTATGTGGACTTGCCTGTTCTTCCTTGTGTTCCTCATGAGGACCATACACATTAAAGTATCTGAATACTTGAGTAGTAATGGGAGCTTTTCTATACTTGATATAGTTTTCAAATATAGCCTTGCTTCTAGCGTAGTGATTGAGAGGGTCTAAAACTGCAGTCTCTTTAAAGCCACAAGGATCTAATCCATATACTGATGCACTACTAGCAAACTGAAAGTTAATACCCCTATCTATACAGTCTTCAAATAAATAAATAGAAGACTCAATATTCTGTACTGTTATCTTACGTATGTCTTTCTCTGTAGTAGAGCTTACTGCTCCTAGGTGTATTACCCAGTCAAGACCATCCAGTATTGGGTACTGATTACCATACTCGTAAGTAGAAATCTGATGTTTATCTTTTAGGGCATTGACCATGTTCTGACCAATGAACCCTTTGTTACCAGTAACTAGTATCTTCATGCTTGACTGTCACCCTTACCTACTCTGTAATTATCCTCTACAGAGTCAGGGGTAGATACTTCTAGGATTGTACCCTCTTCTAAGCAAATGATCTGATGAGGTACAAGAGTCGCATTCGTCCAGGCTTCGCCCTCACCCAAGGACTCAATGTTAACAGTGGCGTCTTCTGTGTCAATCCAATGCACTTCAAACTTGCCTGATAAAACATACCAACTCTCTTCCTTATCCTTGTGGAAGTGCATAGAGAATTTAGAACCAGAATTAAAAGATAAAAACTTACTACAATACTTGTCATTTGTTACCCATATTAGTTCAGATCCCCAACCTTTTTTAACAAAACCTTCAAGTCTCATGAACTACCTCTTCTATTTTTGGGGCGTAAACACCCCTGTGTTGCACAGTTATGGCTGCTGCTTGCATCGCAAACTTTATAGCCTGGTCTATACTATAAGTATCTAAGTATTTGAATACAAGACCTGCGAGAAAAGTATCTCCTGCACCACACACATCATGAGTTTCTACACTTGGAGGTAGGTAAGTCCTATTTTTATATTCGACTTTCTTTGAGCCATAGGTAATTATTAATTCGTTAGTAAGGCTTTCAGCCCCTTCGTACTCGTACTGATTTATCTTTACAAAACACCCATCAAACTGAGCTAAATCTTTTTTCTTTGTATCTACAAAAATAGGGCCATCAAACTTTGCCCTAAGTTTTTTTATGTCACCCTCTTCTACAAAACCTTTGTTATAATCTGATATAACAATTGCAGAGTAACCATCTAGACTTTGGTCTGCTGTGTCCACCTGCTCAGTCTTAATCTGTTCGTCTACTCTAAGCAGTTGTTGACCAGTCTTTTCCTCTACGTACCTGTGCTTACGTTCTCTATAGTCTGTTATGACATCCACTCTTGCACCTAAGTTAACGAGGTTATTGTAGACGTTATAAGCCATACCTCTTTTTACAACAGTAGATGTAAGATCAAAGACAGGTACAGGAGCTTCAGGACTTATTCGAGTTACAGTTCCTGTGTGATATTCATCATAGCAACTGTCGCCTAGTAATAAAATTTTCGATTGTTTTTGTTGTTGATTGACCATTGGTTCTCTCGTAGAATACTACCTTGTTACAGTACTCCTCCCCTATAACCTTTTTTCCTCTCCAATCAGAACCCTTAACCATTATGTCTGGTCTGTACCTTTCAAGAATTGCAAGAAGATCGTTGTCTGTGTCAAATGTTACTACGCTTGTAACAGGTTTCAACGAACTAATTAAATGTTTTCTATTCTTAAGTTTATTGAAAGGTCTTCCTTCCCCCTTGTTATACTCAATACGCCTATCTGTGTCAATAGCTACGAGCAGGTGAGTGCCTAAACCCTTAGCAAAATCAAGCAGATCAAGGTGTCCTGAATGCACTACATCAAATGCTCCATTGACAAATATCTTCTTCATAATTAAAATTACACCATGTCTAGATTTAAACATATAATAGAACAAGACCCACAACAGATTCAACAGCAAAATGTTCCTGACGATTGGCCTAAAGTATTTCCTAAGTCAATTGTTGGTTTGGATCGTGATGGTGTAATAAATGTAAACAAGGGTTACATCTCTGATCCTAACGATTGGGAGCCTATCCCTGGTTCTCTTGAAGCTATTCGTATGATTAGACTCAAAGGATATAAACTAGTTATACTAACCAATCAGGGTGGTATTATAAAAAAGGAGCAGACACATGACCAAGTAGAAGCTGTTCATCAACGTATGATGGAAGTCTTTGGTAATGCAGGTATCTACTCCATTGATGGTTTGTTCTATTCTGAAACCTCTCTGAAATGTGATTGCTTTGCTAAACCTAATCTTGGTATGTTTCACAGAGCAGAGAAAGAAATATTTTTAGATAAGCATAGGTTTAAACAAAATGGTTTTTATGTTGGTGACAAGATGACAGATCTTAAAGCTGCAGAACGTATAGGTGCTAGACCTATTCTTGTTCGTACTGGTCATGGATTAGAAACTGAAGAAGACCTCAAGAAATTCTCAAGAGAGAAACTTAGAAAGAAGACCAAAGTGTTTGATGATCTTCTTCAGTTTGCTCAGAGGTTGCCTTAAGCAGCTTCCTCCATATCCTCAACCAGACTATCATTATAAGGATAATGTACTAACTTACCTATGTCTGGTAAGTATAGATAGTTTATGTCTGAGTTCTTCACAGTGTTTATGGCATCCTGTAAAGTTTCAACTAGAGGCTGACCTGCTAGATTAAAACTTGTGTTAAACAGGATAGGAACACCAGTTATCTTATCAAACTCTTTTATCAGGGAATAATAGCTAGGGTTCTGTTTCTTGGTTACAGTCTGAATACGACATGTACCATCTACGTGTGTAATCGCAGGAACTTCACCATGCTTCTCAGTCTTAAAGTCCATAGCATACATCATGTATGGTGACTCTTCTAGACCACGAGTTTCAAACCACTCTTCAAAGTTTTCCTGTAGCATCGAACCTGCAAAAGGTCTGAACCACTCTCTTCCTTTGACTGCGTTTACAAAGTCTTTACCATTAGTATCTGTGGGATCGTATAGTATAGAACGATTACCTAGTGCTCGTGGTCCTGCTTCAGAACGTCCTTGAAATAAAGCTACAATGTTTTTGTCTGCTATTAGCTTTGCTACATCAGCAGCTTTAACATCTTTAGTTTCTATATCACCAAGGTCATAGTCTTCTTTACGTTCAGGACCAAGATAAAGGGTAGTCATAGGACGTATAGTCTTATCCTCTTTGTTCTTATCGTAGTGAATTATTTTAGCTAACCCTATTGCTGTACCACCATCGTGAGAGATAGGATCAATAAAGATATTCAGATCAGGAAACCTTTCCTTGTAGTAGTAATTGGCTACACAGTTAAGACCATAACCACCTGATATAACAATGTTTTTGTGTCCTGTTTTATCTACAGCTTTTTCGATTAAGTCTCCTACAAGAGTTTGTGTCTCATTTTGCACAGCCCAAGCTAAATCTTTTGCTGCATCTGTTACCTTTGTGTGGTCACTATGCCAATCTTTAGGGTCTTCTTTTAGTTCTAGTAAAGGGTGGCGTGAGTGATCTACGTAAGCACCTGCAGGGTAGTTAGGAATAAATACGTTCTTGTTACCTCTACCATTATAAAACAGACTAGGAATAAACTCGTTGCTTTTACCATATGGTGCAAGACCCATTGTCTTACCTGCTTCAATGTAACCAAACCCAAGATAGTGTGAAACAGCTTCGTATGCTTTAACTAGTGTTATAGCACTATCCATCTCTAACTCTTCATTTACTATACGTTGGGTATCGTAGTTTCCACCATAAGAAGTAAATACAGGTTTTATTCCCTCTTCATAGTCACAGTTAAAAATAGATTCTGTTTCAAAACCTGGGTTCTTAAAGTCTTCATTAATCTCTATCTCTCTACGAGAACCAGATCCATCTACAATAACTGCAGCAGCCTGTTCAAACCCTGAGTTGTAGAAAGCATTTGCTGCATGACCTAGATGATGAGCACCTCCAACGTTTACTATCTGCAGGTTAGGGTTAAACTTTCTTACGAAACAAGAGTAAGGATCTTCTCCTGTCCAAGTTAATTGTGGAAACTGATCTGAAGTGCCACCAAGAACTAGGATGTCTACACCATACTTTAGTGCTTCCATCATTCCTGCAAAAGGATTACCATCATACTTACTACGAGAAAGTCTTTCTTCCTCTATGTAAAACTTTAATTCACCATCTACTACTAGAGCAGCAGAACCATTATGCCCTGGATTGATTGCTAAAATATTCATTACTTCACCTTCTTTTCAATATCTTTTACAATGTTAGTATACATTGTATTTATTTCTTCGTCACTAAAATCCATTAGAGTATCGTTAGCTCTGTCAGCTAGGTGACTCTCAAGACCTGAGATACGAATAGGTGAGTATTTCTTAGCATCCTTCTTTTCTACAATGTTAAAGTAGTCTGGATAAGTTGTGTTGATAGCAAATGTAGAACCAACAATTACTGTTCCAGGAGTTCCTAATGCTCTAGCCATGTGTTGACCAACTGAGTCTACACCAATAAAGTAGTCTGCTGAACCAATGAATGCAGCCCACATTCGTAAGTCTGCTTGTGGTTTTACAGTGTAGGTATCCTCTGCTATATGGAAGTCTTGTTCAGCCATAAGAACTAGGTTGTACTTTACACTTAACTTCTTAACTAATTTTAGATACGACTGAGGATCAAGAGAACGAGAGGATTCGTCAATAATAGTACCAGTAGGATGTTTTTGTGCAGAACGTCCAAAGGGTTGTAGCACAATGTTCTTTTGTTTCTTCTGTTGATTCTTTGCATCCAAGAACATACCTGCTGCATTAATCTCTTCCATCTTAGAAGTTTTAAGAACAGGTAGACCTAGATCAGAATGATCATGGGTATCATTAATTAGAACATCAAAGGCTTCAGCTAAAGATAATTCTTGTTTAAAGTATCCTGGTACTCGATATGGTTCAGGAGATACAAGTTCTTCAGCATCTTTTATTACGTGGTCAAAGATACCTTTTTGTTCAGGGTTAAATACTTTGTCTTGTAGTTCAGGAATACCCCAGTATAAAGTATCCCATCCATGTACTAGTATAGCAAAATCGTCATGTTTCTTTGCATACTTTAGGAAAGCAGGTATAGATGCTACAGCACGACCTGCTCCCCCATCAATAAAAAATAGTTTTTTCACGAGTCTTCTTTCTTATTACTATTATTACCCATGAAGGGTGCTCGTTATTATAGTATAGTTTTTTAATTAGTTCAAGAGGGTTCTGTAGGCCACACTACAGCAAAAGGATTGGAGTCTGCAACAATCATGTCACGTAGTTTTTTTCTATACTCTTTCCACTCTGCTACTTTTTCGTCAGTTAAAACAACATCTCCTAACTGTGTCCAATCTGTCGTAGCAATAACATTGTTACGTATCAAACGTATCTCATCCCATTTGGCTGCTCTTTGCTTATCAAACTCTTCTTCATCAGTTATACTAACCATAGTGCCTATTATATGTGTACAATTAGGATAAGTTTCTACATCATCTTCTACTTCAATAACTTCTTCATAACCACTGTTATTTCTATTTGTTAAAGTAGTTGATTGTACATAGCCATTTTGATCTGTGCCTATTAATTTCATTTTAACCTCTTTTATGGATTAATTGTTAGGAATGAAAATGCTCTCACACAAGCAGGAATACATGTATATATGTAACCACCACCTTCAGCAGTTATATTTGCACCAGTTTGTTGAACTGGTATCGTGTCTAGATTAAAACACTGTTTATTATCAAACTTAAGATCAGTGCAATTAAAAGTCATTTTAGTTGCTGTAGGTAAAAATGCGTTACAAGCATCTTGATAACCAATTATACTACCACAAGCAGTACTTGCAGGAGTTACCCTAGAAGAAGCTATAGTGACTCCTGTTGCTGCACCAGGACTAGTGGCCTCCCCACCTGCAGATCCACAAGGTACAAGGCAGCAATTTGCATCCCTACAAATACAATAGGCATAACAAGAATTAGCCTCAAACAAAAATAAATATTTAAAACCAGAATCAATAGGCACAAAGCCAACAGTATCTCCTGCACAACAAGCCATTATAACATGACAAGCTGTAGCTCCATCTGTAAAACAACCTACAGTACCACACTTTAAATTTACGTACTCATACGTACCTGCAGCATTTTTTCTAAAGAAATTATTGCACCAAGGATCTCCAAAATTACATACAGCTTTAAAAATTGAAGTGGTAGAGGTAGAACCATTCCAACAGAGTGCACAGTAAGTAACACAGTTATGAGATGCGTCTGGGTTAGCATTAAAAGGAAATATAAGACATCCTTGAGTAGCTGAAACTCTTTTATACCAAGCATTCATTCCATACTTCTCAGCCCTACAATTAAAACCACTGCCTGTCATAGGACAATATTGAGTAGGAACTAATGGACTATCTGTAACATGAAATTTAGTATTAAGGTATCTAGCTTCATAGTGTAAATTCCCAAGGACTTTTGTATTAAAATTACAGTGACCATTAAAAAAACATATTCGACTTGTAGCAGAACAACACCCACAAGAATTATCACACCTTATGTCTATGCAAAATTTATTTGTTACTGAGCCACCCCAAGTTGTGTGAGCAAACTTTGCAGTTACATCACCTGCAGTAAAAATATCATAAAAATAATAGTTTTCTGATACATTCCAAATATCTTGATGTAGGCAAGCTCTACAATGAAACGACTGAGAACTACAATGACAGGCACAACAGATACCCTGCCCACTAGTTCCCTTGACGTGCATGGAACTAGAAAAACAACACATAATACCTGCAGTATCATATTTCATTGTGCGATAATGTAAGTTAAAGCAACAAGCTGAAGCAGGAAAAGAAGCTTTAAAACATGAAACTCTACAAACACACCCACAGAATATACAGTCATTAAAACAACAGCAACAAGAATAAAAACATCTGCCAAGATCACTTAGTTTATTGTAGGCACAATACGAATCTGTAGCAGCCCCATCATTAGGAACTCTTACTGCAATTACGTCAACTGTTCTTTTTCCTTTACAAAGATTAACCCCTGAAGTTCCAACTGTGTAAACTGGAACAAGACAAGTATAGTTAATACGACATTTAACTGTACCCATAAAGTGACATATCTGGGTTTGATTTCCAAATGCGTTAAAACAAACTCTTTCCATCCCATCAGTAAACTGAGGTTCACAAATACACTTAAAATCGTACCTACACATAACACCTGTAGTAGTGTTTATACACCCAAAAGAGTATTCAAAACATAAATTTGCAACAGTACAGATAGGATTTAAAAAGATAAATCTATCTATATAATCTCCCCTAGTTCCCCATCCTTTAGTTCCCCAACATCCTGTACAAGAATTTGGCATACAACATAAACAGATGCCCCCAGTTTTATTTATAACAACCTGTGGTCCTGTCTTGTTAGAATGCCAAATAGCAAAGTTATCTTCTGAACAAGAACCATAAAATACCTTTGGACCTTCAAAGGTAGCTGAAGCACAAAGGGTTACACAGCATGGTGTAGAAAAAGTATAGGTTGAGTTTGTAGGATTAAACTTACCTACAGTTGCAACGTATCTACAGATTGAACATTTGTAACCAAGGCTTACAGTAGTATTGCAGTCAATGCAGTGTGTGCAATAAATGTCAGATTCTAAACAAGTAACATCAACAGTTTGTGCAATACCAACACCTGTAAGGTTAGTAGTTGGTTTTTCATGTATCCACTTACCACAAACGTCTGAGTTATTATAAAGAGAAAGTTGAAGAGACTGACAGGGTGTTAGTATACTAAAAGGTCTTTGGCAGTGATCATAAACAGTAATGTTAGTTGTGTCGTTTAAATTTTTAAGTGTAAATTTAGCTGCACCAACCTCAAGTGTTGTCGCATTTGGTAAATAAACACACGCACCCTGATTGAAACAGAATGCTACAGCACTTAAATTGTCTGAGGTCATAGAGTAAGTAGCCCCATTACAGGTGATACACTGACCACCTACAAGACCACCACCACTACTACCTGCAAATGTTGAATACGTACTCATTCTAATTCCTCTTTACTGTGATATTGCCCAACCAACAGTGGCGTTAACATACTGTAATTGAAAAGCTGCATATGCTGTGTCTATCGTCATGTCTTCTCCAAGACTTTGGATATTAGATCCATTACGTCCTACAACATTATTTTCGTTACCACCCATCTCAGATATGGCTACTGTGTCTCCTGCACTTGGGCTTGCAGGAAGTGTCAGAGTAATGGCAGAACCATTTAAAAAATATCTGTTGTCTTTTGTTCCTGTAGTGTTTGACGTAATTACGTTAGGTGTAAGTTCTTTTTGTTTTGTGTTTATCTGAGTTTGAACAGCAGAGGTCACACCCCCTACAAAATTTAATTCAGCAGCAGAAGCAGTTATCCCAGTGCCACCTATCTGTAGTGTACTAGAAGCATTTACTGTTGGAGCAGCCACTGTTCCTGTAGCTGTGATTGCAGCAGCACCTACTGTTCCTGTGAAGGTAGGGCTTGCCAAAGGAGCAGCACCAGTTACATCTGCTACTGCACCACTTGTTGCCACACTTGATAACCCAGTCACTTCTGAGGCTGCTATTGCACCATCTGCAAGCTCACCACCTGTAGCAACTAAGTCTGCTAATACTCTAGCCTGAGTCATTTACTTCTCCCCTATTAATCTACTGGTGGCTTCCAAATAATAAATTTATTTTCGACCTTATCTAAAACCCAACTTGAATCTACAGGTTCGTAGTAATAAGCATCCAAATCAGCATTGTACTTAGCACCTACACCAATCAGGTGATTAGTTACTACACCTGCAGAATCAGTATCAATTTCAGTATTTTCGTCAGCAACTTTTACACTTACTACTTCATTATCTTCGTTAGTAAAAAGAATAAATTTTATATTTTCAGGTTGTTGTAACATTAGGAAGCATCCACATACTCTATAAGAACTGCGCCATAAGCACCATAAGAACCAGACAAGTTAAAACCACCTGATCCACCTCCAGGGTAGCCTCCATAACCAGGAACTCCTGTGTCCTTACCTGCGCCTCCACCCCCTGCAAAAGCTCCACCATTCTGTTGTATACCATTACCATTATGTCCACCATGACCACCACCACCAGGTCCAGGAACACTTGTAGTTTGTTGTTGATTACAGAAGCAACTGGTTATTTGAGATCCTCCACCTGGCCCCCATTGAGATATAAACCTAAAAAGTTGATACCCACACCTGGGTAGAATAAATGCTGCAGCAGCACCTGGATTATTGCCAGTCTTGCTAGTGCAAATACAAACATGCCCACTACCATCCCATGCAGATCCACCACCTTGACCTGGCATTGGTGCACTACAGAGACTAAAACAATAGGCTTGCCCACCATGACCACCTACACCTGATCCTCCACCTCCTGCATCACAACCACCATTTCCACCTTCTAAGCCTGAACCACCTAAACTTAAACCAAAGATGTTAACAGCCCCTCCTCCTCCTGGACGTTCAGTATTAGCACCTCCATTACTAAGCCCACCAGGTGAACCACAGTGATTAAAGTCACCTCCAGATGCACATCCTCCTAAGTTATGAGCACCACCACAGGAAGTCATACTAACAGTTGCTCCAGAAATATTGCAGAAGCAACTAGCAGAGGCAGCAGCACCTACTGTTGCACAGTAACAGTCTGAATCAGTTACTGTTAAAAATTTTAAGGAATATCCTCCCCCACCTCCACCAAAGCAGCAGCCATTACCACCACCACCAATAACGTGAACTGCGACACATCCAGACACAGCAGGACACCATGTAGAGGTTGTTGAAATTGGGCAGAATGGTAGTGGTTTTGAATATCCACCACCTGAAGAGGATGTAGGAGTAGGAAAAACTGTAATACCCATTATTCTGTAGCTCCTGATATTTGAATTGTTACCTTACTTGCAGTTGTCGTAGTTGCCTGTATGGTATCGTTGACATCTGAAAGGACTAAGCCTGGAACAGGAAACTCAATTATAACTGTTGTGTCTGCAGCCACACTCGTTTTATAAAACTGATTTGCTGCTGCTGCAGTTCCTACTGAACCACTGTTATCAGGAACATTATACAACACTACAGCTTCAGCACTAGTGTTTGTATTGTGTATTATTATACCACGAATGTAAGATGTTTTAGAGCTAGGGTTTGTGTACACTGCTCCTGCACTACTTGCGATTGTTGTAATTGGTGTTAGTTGTGCATATGTAAAAGCCATTTTTTCCTACCTATAATACAAAAGATTTTCTAAGATCAGCCTGAACGTCTACTGTTGCAAAGCTAAGTGTCCCTGACCCATTTGTTTTTAGAAACTGATCTGCTGATCCATCAGAAGTTGGGAGAGTAAATACAGAAACAAAACTCTGTAAGTTTGCATCGTATGCTAAAACGTTTGTTCCTATGACTACACCTAGAGTTGTTCTAGCTGCTGATGCGTCAGCATCGTCAACAAGTGTTCTAGCAAATGAAGAGAAGTCTGTTACAGCATATGTATCAGAACCACTCGTATAAATTATTTTATCTGCTGCAGTTGTTAGTCCTGCAATTGAAGCTAGACCTGCATCGTAAGCCTGTACGTTAGATCCAATAGCTACACCAAGATTTGTTCTTGCTGTTGACGCATTAACTAAATCAGAAAGGTTGTTAGCTTCCAAAAGATACTTAGCATCAGACTGTGCTTCTGTTATATGATTAGCTAAATTAAATGTGCCATAAGCAACAATATCTACTGTGTCACCAACAGTAGCACCACTTGCGAGAACTATACTAGTTCCTGATGTAGCTGTAAAGTCTGTTCCACTTTTTAATTTTAAACCATTAAGCCAAACGTCTACAAAGCCAGAATCGTATGTAGAAGCAAACGTAGTTTGACCTGCTGTAGCAGTATAGACATTACGACTTGAAGTTCCATTTACAGATGAACCTGCAGCAGTCCAAGAACCACCACTCGTTCTAACATTCATAATGTTTGTAGAGCTATTAAAATAAAGAGCACCAGTAACTAGGGCATCCCCATCGTTGTCTACACTAGGCGCAGATGACTTAGCACCAAGGTATCTATCATCAAATGAATCATATGAAGCTGCTGCAGAGGTTGCACTAGAAGCAGCCCCAGTTGCACTTGAAGCTGCAGCAGTTGCACTTGAGGCAGCAGCAGTGGCAGAGGAAGCAGCAGCAGATGCTGAAGTAGAAGCTGCAGTAGCTGAACCAAGCACACCATCAACATATGTTTTTGTTGTGAGATCAGCATTATTAGTGGGTGTGTAGGTAGTAGTAATTTTTGCACTACCCATATCAATTGCACCTGTTAGAGTGCCACCTGCTAGAGGTAAAAAGGTATCTGTTGTATATTTCTTAGTTGCTGCATCTTGATTTGCTGTTGGATCACCCAAGCCTGTAATCTTAGCTGTACCCATAGCTATAGCACCACTCATTGTGCCACCTGCTAGTGGCAACTTGGTTGCTATACTTGTTGTGATTGTGTTGGCAAAATCTGCATCGTCCCCCAATGCTGCAGCCAATTCGTTCAAAGTATTTAATGTTCCAGGTGCTGAGTCTACAAGACCTGCTACCTCTGTATCAACATATAATTTCGTTGCTGCGTCTAAATCAGAACTAGGTGCTGTAAGATTAGTAATCGTTGCAGATGTACCTGCGTTCATGTTTAGAGTGCCATTAATGGTCACGTTAGTAAATGATGATGTGCCTGAACCTGCAGTTACGTTACCTGTAAGATCACCCTCAACATTACCAGTAATATTACCACTAACATTTCCTGTTACGTTTCCTGTAATATTCCCTGCAAAATTTGAGCTTGCTGTAACTGTTGTACCTGTTATGGCTGCAGGTGTACTAGCCCCAATAATAGTGCCATCAATATTACCACCATTAATATCAACAGTCGCCAGTGTCGCCTGACCAGATGTAGCAACAGTTGTAAAGCTACCTGACGAAGCACTAGAAGCACCAATTGTTGTGCCATCCACAGCACCCCCATTAATATCGAC
>Ga0209535_1001387_pt1 | contig 16588 bp, 22 predicted proteins | sample LinPmetageLP28_FD_184041 | JGI IMG/M metagenome (GOLD analysis project Ga0209535, IMG submission 184041) | Marine viral communities from the Pacific Ocean - LP-28 (SPAdes) (version 2) | ecosystem: Environmental > Aquatic > Marine > Oceanic | place: Pacific Ocean | collected 2009-08-22 | reverse complement strand
TACGAGGATGAATTAGCTAGAGCATTATCTGAAGATGGTTCTGCAGCTAGTACATTTATTACTCCGAAGACATACTATCCAAATATATAATGGCTAGATTCGCAAAAGGTAGTAGAGCATTAGCAATATCTGACAGATCAGGCGCAGCTTTTCCATATAGAGAAATGGTAAAAGAATGGAATGGTGCGTGGGTTCATAACTCTGAGTTTGAAGCTAAACAACCACAATTAGAACCACATCCTGTAGGAGCAGACCCACAAGGTTTAATGCATGCAAGACCTGCTAGAGTAGAGTTTCCTACATTAGATGTTTTACCAAACAATCCTTTTCAAACCTATCAAGTAGGTTCTCCAATTATCAACGTTATTTTACCAGGTCATGGTTATACAACAGGTGACATAAAAAGATTTAGAGGTTCACCAACTACAGCAGGTGCTTTTAATACACCAAATGGTATAGGAGGTATAACAGGATCTACGATTGCAAAAGCTGTTGGATATACTATAACTGTAGGAAAATATATTAGCGGTGCTACAAATACCACTGGAACAAACGGAACAGATTGGTTTTATTTTAGTGCTGATACAAACGCAACAAGTGTTGTAAACGGAGGAGGAGGATTTCCAGTCTCAGTTGGACCGGTAACTTTACAAGCATAATGTCAGGACTTACAAATTATACATACGCAACACTTAAACAAGCTATTTTAGATTATACTGAAGTAGATGCTAACGTATTTACAACCACTATTTTAGATGGTTTTATTATGGCTGCGCAACATAGAATTAATCTTGATTTACCTATGGATTCTGACAGAGAAGAATACTTTGGATCATTAGCAACAGATGTTAATACAGTTAGAGTTCCTGCAGGTATTTTATTTGTAAGAGGAGTACAGGTTTTTAATTCTACAACCTCTAGAACAGGTCAACCTTTTTGGTTAGAAAGACGAGACCAAACTTTTATAAGTGAATTTGTAGGAAAATTAACAGGAACTGCAGGCGGGGCCGCAGCACAAGATGTAACAGGATTACCTAAATATTATGCTATGTTTGGAGGAGCAACAGGATTAACTGATACTACATCAGGTTCTATAGTTATGGCTCCTACTCCAGATGCCAATTATTTAGTTAATATATATGGTAATGCAATGCCTGTAGGATTAGGTTCTGGAAGTGAGGGAAACTCTACTACATATATAAGTAATTACTTTCCTCAAGGCCTGTTATATGCATGTCTAGCAGAGGCATATGGATTTTTAAAAGGTCCAACAGATATGTTGACATTATACGATGGAAAGTATAAACAAGAACTACAAAAGTTTGCAGCGATGCAAATTGGAAGAAGAAGAAGAGACGATTACACGGATGGAACAATAAGAATACCAATCGAATCACCGTCTCAATAACTAGGAGAAAAATATTATGGCAATAACATCGGCAATTTGTAATAGTTTTAAAACAGAAGTTTTACAAGCTCTACACAATTTTACAGCATCATCTGGAAACAGTTTTAAATTAGCTTTGTATACAAGTTCAGCAACTTTAAATAAATCTACAACAGCTTACAGTTCATCAAACGAAATATCTAACACATCAGGATCAGCTTATTCAGCTGGAGGAATTGCACTTACAAGTGTAACTCCTGCATTATCAACGGATACGGCTTGTTGTGATTTTGCAAACGCATCTTTTACATCAGCTTCTTTCACAGCTAATGGTTGTTTAATATATAACGATACAAACGCGGATAGAGCAGTTTGTGCTATCGCATTTGGTTCAGACAAAACTGTAACAAGTGGAACTTTTACAATTCAATTTCCAGTAGCAGACGCATCAAACGCAATCATTCGTATAGCATAAGGGGGCAATCCTTATGTCGGTTACCCGAACATTTACAGTCACAGTTCAGTCAACCGGTTCTGGCAATAAATATTTTATTGATGGTGTTCAACAAGCTACAATAATTTTAGCAGAAACTGGAACTTATAAATTTGATCAATCAGATAGTTCTAATTCATCTCACCCTTTTAGATTTTCAACAACAAGTAATGGTACCCATTCTGGTGGCTCTGAATATACAACAGGAGTTACAACTTCCGGTAATGCAGGAGATAATGGTGCATATGTTCAAATAACTGTAGCCGCTAGTGCTCCACAACTTTATTATTATTGCACTAATCACTCAGGAATGGGTGGACAAGCTGATACAGTAAATCCTGATACATGGGGAGTTTTACAATGGAATCAAAACAGTTGGGGAAGTCAGGATGATGTAACTATTTCTATGACTGGAGTAAGTGCTACTGCTAGTGTTGGATCAGTAACACCATTTGCAAGTTTAGGATGGGGTGGAAAAAGTTGGAGTAGTAATGAATGGGGCGAGTTACCAGATAACTCAGTTATATTAACTGGTTTAAGTGTAACTTCATCTGTTGGTATACTAGACGCTTATGCAGAACAAGGTTGGGGTCGAGCTGCTTGGAGTTCAGAAATATGGGGAGAAAGTTATGATCCGGTTGTTTCACTAACGGGTGTAAGTGCAACATCAACTCTTGGTGATTTAGCATACGCAGCATCTACTGAAGGTTGGGGTAGATTAGAATGGGGTTCAAACGATTGGGATGGAGCAGGAATTACAGAAAAATTAACAGGTTTTGGATTAACTTCTGGTTTAGGTTCACCTACAATTACAGCAGAAATTAATACTGGTTGGGGCCAAGATGGTTGGGGCGTAGAAAACTGGGGTGCTTCTGGTTTAACAATTTCTTTAACTGGTCTTGAAATGCAATCTTCTACAGGAGAAGATGTAAGTTGGGGTAAACAAACTTGGGGATCTGCAATAACTGGTTGGGGTGGAGAATATTATTTACCAGTAACAGACGTAATGGGTTTAACAGGAATAAGTTCTACGGCATCAGTTGGATTGCCAACAGCAATATCAGATCTTGTTTTAATACCGGATAGTCAAAGCGCATCATCAGCAATTGGTTCAGTAAGTGTAGACTTTAGTATAGTTGTAAATCCAACAGGATTAAGCACTACATCATCTGTAGGTGTTTTATCACCAGCAGATGTAATAGGATTATCTGGATTGGAATCTACCTCTGCAAATGGTTTAATTCAAATTACATCTAATCCAACAATAGTTCCAACAGGATTTGAAATGACTGCATCGACAGGAACATTAAATCCTTCAGATCAAGTAATGGGATTAACAGGACTTTCAGCAACTGTATCAACAGGAACTTTAAATCCAGCAGATGTTATGGGCTTGACAGGCGTTTCAGCAACTGTTAGTGTGTCTCCTGTTGGTCTACCAGTAATAGCATGGGAAAAAGCAACAGCTACACAAACCGGTAATTGGACGAAAAATACCGCATAATGTTTATTGACATTAACCATAAAACAAATTAAAAAAAGATACTAATTAGGAGAACAAAATTATGGCATCAACTTATACGGCTCTCGGTGTAGAACTAATGGCAACTGGTGAAAACGCCGGTACATGGGGAACAAAAACTAACACCAACTTAAATATAATAGAACAAATTTCGGGTGGATTTACTACTCAAGCAGTAACAGATTCTGGAACACCAACAGCTCTTACGGTTTCTGACGGATCCGCTGGTGCTACTATGTCTCACAGAATGATTGAACTTACAGGTTCTATTTCTGGAAACAGAGTTGTAACAATTCCTTTAGATGCACAAACATTTTATTTTTTAAGAAATTCAACATCAGGTGCTTACACAGTACAATTTAAATATGCTTCTGGTTCAGGAGATACATTTACTTTTTCAGCAACTGATAAGGGTGATCAAGTTGTATTTGCTACAGCAAACGATGGAACTAACCCAGACATATATACTTTGGGTTTTGGTGATGTAACTCTTACTGGAACAGAAACTTTAACAAACAAAACTTTAACAGCACCTAAAATTGGAACTTCAATTTTAGACACTAACGGAAATGAATTAGCTTTACTTACAGCTACAAGTTCAGCAGTTAATGAATTTACTTTAGCAAACGCTGCAACTGGAAATGGTCCAACTTTATCATCAACAGGTGAAACAAATGTTGATATTAATATTAATCCTAAAGGAACAGGAACTCTTAAATCAGGTACAGCTGCAGTTAAAATTGCAGGGAAAGAAACTATATGGGTTCCATCTGGAGCAATGTATGGTGCAGAAACTAATGGTGCTGATGCAAAACAAATTGAAACAACAGCAACAAGACCAGATATGAAAGTATTAGACTTTGATGCAGGTACAGCAGAGTATGCACAATTTTCAGTAGCAATGCCAAAATCATGGAACGAAGGTACAATAACTTATCAAGTATATTGGACTCCTGGTTCAACTAATACAGGTAACTGTATTTTTGGTTTACAAGCAGTTGCGTGTGCCGATAATGATACCATTGACGTTGCGTATGGAACACAAATTGAAGTTACAGACGCTGGTATTGGAACAGTGGAAGATCAACAAATTACATCTGAAAGTAGTGCAATGACAGTTGCAGGTTCTCCTGCAGCAGGTGAGTTAACTTATTTTCAATTATTAAGAGATGCAGCAGATGGTTCAGATACTTTTAGTGCCGATGCAAGAGTACTAGGTGTTAAATTATTCTACACTACTGATGCAGCTAACGACGCATAAGGAGAATAGAATATGTCAAGTTTTGGTTATCAAGTTTTAGGTTTTGGATCCGGTGGTGCAGGAACTCCTCCGGGAATTGTTGCAAATGGTGGAGCACTTACTTTTGATGGTGATTACGCTGTAAATTTATTTGCATCTTCAGGAACTTTCACAGTAGTAAAATTAGCAGACGATGGTGTCGACGATGTTGAATATGTAGTAGTTGGCGGTGGCGGAAACGGAACCAACGCAGCTTCAGCTGGCGGTGGCGGAGCCGGTGGTTATCGTGCAAATGGTGCCTACAACATGGCGGTTGCAGTACAAAGTTATTCAGTAACAGTTGGTTCAGGAACAAGTAGTAATGCGGCCGATGGAGGAACATCTACTTTTAATGGTATATCATCAACAGGTGGCGGCGGAACAGGTCGACCAGGAGGATCCGGCGGTGGCTATGCATCTGGAAATGCAGGGGGTTATTCTCCACCAGAAGGAAATAGTGGTGGATCAGGAAATTACGGACCATACAATGGTGCAGCTGGCGGAGGCGGAGCTGGTGCATCTGGAGCTAACGGCGGTGGTTATGCTGCAGGTCCTGGAGGAGCTGGAACAGCTAATGATATTACAGGATCAAGTTATACTTACTCTCAAGGCGGAACAGGAGAATCTTCTAATCCAGGTTGGGGACCAATTGGTCCAAGCACTCAAACATCTTATGGTTATGCTTCTCCCTCATCAAGAGGTGGTGTACCCACTTCAGCAGGCGGAGTTGTTGTCGTAAGGTATAAATCATTATCACTTTAAATCATGACTATTCACAAATTTCATAAAATAGAAAATAACACAGTTACAGACTCTAAATTAGTAGACATTAAAAATTGTGGTATTGGTTCTCCATTAATATATAATGAAGCAGATGGTATTGCTTACATGAATAATTTAGTGGCAGGAACTTGGGTAGGTGACGTAGAGGATGTCCCTGCTTACACAGGACATGCTGCAATCAACGGTACTTTTGAAAATAATTATTTTAAATTACCATCTCCACATGCTTCTTTTGTTTGGAATGATTCTACTAAAACATGGGACAACCCTGTTCCAAATCCAGACTCTTCAGATAACACAATTCATTGGGATAATGATGCGGGTATTTGGACTAAGGTTGTAATAGACTCAGAAGCTGGAACAATTCATAATGAAAATTGGGATGGCAGTTCTTGGACTAAAGATGATTCTTCTGTCACTGCTTATGATCCAGACAACCAACCACCTAATCCTTACGCCTAGACATTTTTATTAAATCTGTTATAGTTTCGAAATATGAAAGTCGAAATTAAAGGTTTGTTTCCAACACCTGTTTACAAATCTATTATTGAAAGAAAATTAACTAATAAAGAATTAAAATATATAGATTCTTTAGATATGATTCACAATGAATTTAATTTAACTTCTGACAACACTTATATTTTAGAAAACCCTTCTTTAAAAAATTTTAAAAAAAATATACAAGAACATATAAAAGAATATTTCAATAAAGTCATATGTCCCGCTGACAACATCACACCATATATAACTCAGTCTTGGTTAAATATAACTAATAAAGGAAGTAAACATCATAAACATAGGCACCCTAATTCTATAGTATCAGGTGTATTTTATTTGTCTAAAGACACTCTTTGGTTTTCAAAAGAAATAGACACAAGTATTCAAATAGATAAAAAAACTTTTCACGTTTTTAATTCAGATACTTTTTTTGAACCCGTTGAAGAAAATCAAATTTTATTGTTTCCTTCAAATTTAACTCATTTTGTAAAACAATATAAAGAAACCAAACCTAGAAAATCTATTGCATTTAATATTTTTGTAAAAGGTTTATTAGGTTCAAAAACAAGGACGACAGAATTAAAAATATGAAAACAATTTACATTTTTGGATACAATATAATTTCAGCAATTACGGCAATCTTGTTAAGAAATTATTTTGGTTATAAAACTGACGTTAGAATAGTTACTCTAAACGACATGGAACAAGATATTCCAGAAGTTATGGAAAGCAATTTAATAAAAGATATATTGGATTTAAATGGTGTGTCTATTGAAGAGTTTATGAAAGCAACAAATGCTTCTCCTTTTGTAGGTTCCGTATATAAAGATTTTTTTAAAAACGGTAGCATTAAATTTTTTTTAAACAGCACCAATTCTTACAACCAAGAAATATTAAAATACAAAAACAAATTACATCCGGATTTAAAAGAAGAAGATAATTTAGATTTTATATCTAAACTAGCACCACAATTTAAACAAAATGTAATTAAAAAAGATTTAAAAGATAATTACTCTTTTACATTTGATACTAAAAAAGCTGCAACATGGTTAATAGAGGAAGTTTTTGTAAAAAGATTAAAGGGTAGATTACTTAATTTTGATATAAAAAATATTGTGTATCAAGAAAATGGTTATGTTAATTTTATAGAAACTTCTTTAAATCAAGGGTTACCTTTTAAAGCAGCTCTTTATATAAATTGTGCTGATAAAACTTTAAATACTTCTAAAACAAAATTACCTTACAATAATGCTTTGTTAACAGCTTCTGTTTTATATAAAAATAAAGATAAACAAATTAATAACCATAACTTATATTTTGCAAAAGATAATGGTTATATCTTTGAAAGATACTTGTGGAATAGAATAGAGGTTACTTATTTTTATAACAAAGATCATATAAGAAAAGCTGATGCTGATTTTGTAATAGGGGACCATGTTTTAAAAAGACACAAAATATATTATTCAAATTTTAAACATAAAGAAATTTATTCAAATGAAGTAAAAGAAATATATAATAAAGATATTCTTGATCTAAGCTATTATAATAATTATGTAGAACCTTTGATACAAAATCAAATAGACAATATAATAAATAAAGTCTATCATTTAATAGACTTGTTTGAGGACAGGGTAATATTTGCTAGGATGCATAAAAATTATTTTAACAAAGAATCTAAAAAAATAGATAACAAATCTAAATTAGAATATTTATCTTTTCTTTCTAACACAGAAAATAATCAAAATAGTTATTGGAACAAAATATTTGAAGCAGATATAGATTGTGATTTAAATTTAAAAAATTGTATTTCAGATATTAGAAAGCATAAAACTTTTGATCCAGAATTTTATAGAAATTTATGGAAAAAAGAATTACTTTATTTAAATAATTATGCAGTTAGAAATACTAACAATTGTGAGCCATTAAGTATATTAATCAAAAGGATAAATAAATGAAACAACTTCTTTTAGGAATGCCTTATTGGCGATATGAATTAAAAAATTTTAAAAAAAGAAAAAATTTAATTAAAAAGTTTATTAAAAAATACCCTTTAACTAAAAGCAATTTACAAAACTATTCCAGTAATACTAATTTATTTTTAAATAATCCTGACAAACAAATTGAATTTACACAAGAAGTAATAAAACTTTTGTCTGAAGAACTTAAACACTTTGCTAAAGACATTAAAAAAAATATGGTAGTAACGAGGTCTTGGGCCGTTAGTTACAAAAAAGGAGAAGACCAAATAATGCATCATCATGGAAACAAAGCATTTACAGCAATCATGTATATTGATTTTGATCACAAAAAACATTCACCGGTTATATTTAAAAAACCCTGGCCTAATATTTTTACAGGAAAAATTGAATTTATACCACCTTCCCCTCATTTAAAAGAAGGCAGTCTATTAATTTTTCCTGCTTGTTTAGAACATTTTGCTCCTGTTAATTTAAGTGAAAAAGAAAGGACTGTCATTAGTTTTGACATAGATTTTAATGAATAAAAAAGAAAATATAATAGGTTCATCATGGTTGTTTGACAATGATACCGTTTCAAATCTTGTTAATGTAGAACAAACTTTTACTGCAAAAGAATGTCGTAGTATAATAAAACTAGGGAATAGTTTTAAATCTCAAAAAGCAGTGGTTCGAGGTGGCAATCAATCTGTTAGAAAAAGTAAAGTATCTTGGATTGGAGTTACAGAAGACTCTAAATGGATTTTTGAACGATTGGGAAAGATTATTGTTGATCTAAACAATAAATATTTTAATTTTAATATTCATGGAATTGTTGAAGCTATTCAATTTACACACTACAAACACCCTGACGGTAAATATGAAAGACATATCGATAGAGTACATAATGGATTAGTAAGAAAACTATCCGCAGTAATACAACTAAGTGACCCAATAAATTATGAGGGTGGTCAACTTTTAATTCATCAAGGACCTAAACCTATGCCTGTCGATAAAAAACAAGGAACCTTTACAATATTTCCTAGCTACACTTTACATGAAGTTACTCCCGTTTCAAAAGGAGAAAGGTATTCTTTAGTCGTTTGGGTAAATGGAAAGCCTTTTAAATAATTTATGTTTTACGAAACTATAATAAATAAAAAAGATGTTGAAGAAATAATAAAAATTATTAATTCTAATAAGAAAAAATTTGTAAACATACACGATAAAACTTTTACTTACGGAGGTTTTCAAACAAAAAATATTATTGATTTATTTAATAAAAAAATAAGAAAAAAAATATTAGAAAACAATTGTCTTTATCAAGACTTATTTCATTTACATTACATAGAATACGAAGAAGGTGGTCATCAAGGAGCTCATAAACATGACGCTAGTGAGGTATACAGCTGTATACTTTATTTAACAAACTGTACTGGTGACACGGTGTTTGAAAATAAAAAAAGAGTAAAACCTAAAAAAGGAAAATTAGTTATTTTTGATTCTACCTTAAAACACTGGGGTGAAAAAAGTGTGGGAAAAAAAGTATTAGTCGGAGCTATTAATAAAAAAATTGGAAGTCAAAATGAAGTTTAAAAAATTAGGTTATGAGGTTAAGAGGCAAGTAGTATCAAAAGAAATAGCAAGCTTGTGCGCAGAATATTTACTTCTTAAAAGAAACACGGCTAGGTATTTATATAATGAACATTATATTTTACCCGTAACAAAGTTTTATGGTACATGGCACGATGGCCAAGTTCCTGGGACATGGGCTCACTATGGTGATATTTTAATGGAAATATTATTGCGTGATCTTAAACCTAAAATGGAAGAATGGACGGGTTTAAAGTTATTGGAAACCTATTCTTATACTCGTATCTACAGAGGGGGAGACGAATTAATTAAACATAGGGATCGTTCAGAATGTAAAATATCTACCACCTTAAATTTAGGAGGTGATCTTTGGCCTATATTTTTAGAACCCAATATAAAGATTAATTTACAACCAGGAGACATGCTTATATATAAAGGAGATAAATTATCGCATTGGAGAAAACCTTTTAAAGGAAACACGTGTGTCCAAGTTTTTTTACATTATATAAAAAACACATTAAAAAATAAAAAAAACCACTTAGACGGAAGACCGGCATTAGCTTTGCCTAAATTCTTTCCAGTAAAAACATGGCAAAAATAATAAAAAACTTTTTAGATAAAAAACATTTTGTAGATTTAAAAACATATTTCTTAAGTGATTGTAATTGGTTTTATAAACAACACATGACATATAATGATCAACCTTTTTTTAATCATTGTTTTTATAATTTACATACAATACAATCTAATAGGTTTGATTTAGTTGAACCTTTAATTAAAAAATTAAACATGAAAGCAATAATGCAAATACGAGCTAATCTTGTTTTAGCTAAAGAAATATCCTATAAGTCTGATTTACATATAGATGTAGATAATTTAAATTCTACAACAGCTATATATTATTTAACAACCTGTAATGGTTATACATTAATAGATGGCAAAAAAATAAAATCTGTAGAAAATCAAATAGTTATATTTGATTCAAACATTAAACATCAAATGGTAAGTCAAACAGACACGCCAGAAAGAATAGTAATTAACTTAAATTATTTTTAATATGAGATGGCCTACAATAATAATAGATGATTTTTTTAATGACTTTGAAGCTGTTAAAAAATTATCAAACGAGCTTAAGTATTATCCAACAGATGGAACATGGCCAGGACTTAGGTCAGGTTTTTTGTCCGATGTTAATAGACCTTTTTTTGATTTAACTAGTTATAAAATTTTACAAGCTCTTTATCCTCACAACTATGAAGATTTAATGTGGAGTGCAAGAATGCATTTTCAAAGAATTCCTATTTCAGGTCAAGGATACGTACATCAAGATGATGATGAAATAAGTGCTATTGTATATATTTCTGGATCTGAAAAAGCTGGCGGCACAAGTCTATATAAACCTAAAGTGTTTCCCTATGATCGAGCAGGGTATGTTAAAGAAAAACACGAAGCTTATAAAGACTCCACACAAAAAGGTAAGATGAAACAAGATTTATCTAAAAGTGTTAAACAACACAATGATCAATATGAAATAACTACTACAGTAAATTTTAAACCTAATACACTTTTTGCTTTTGATTGTAATCATCATCATGCAGCTGATGAGTTTGGTGGAGAGCGTTGTATTTTAATTACTTTTTTTGAAGAAATAAGAAGAAGAGATGGCAGACTTTTTAGAACAGCTGGAAGAGAATGTAAAAAATGGGGTTAAATTATTTAGGTATTAATATTTCTCATGACGCATCAGTAGCTTATTTTAAAGATAACAAACTTATCAATGTATGGTACGAAGATAGATACAATTATAAAAAACATTGGGAACCTGTTGTTGGTGATTGTTTTTATTTATCAATACTTAAAAACATAAACTTTAAACCTGACTTTGTATGCTATGGTTCTTATGACAAAAGAAATAGTTGGGGTAATGGAGATAAACAAAATGATAAAAGTGTTATTGAAAAAATACAACGTCAATTAGATTATCCTACTTATTCCTTTATACAAAAAGAACATCAGGTATACCACGCATTGTGTGGAAAACATTTTTCACCTTTTGATGAAGCTATGGCTATTGTAATAGATGCTGGTGGTGCTCAGACTCACAAACCTGGTTATCAAGAAATGCAAAGTATTTATTATGTAAACAAAACAATTGTTAAAAAATTATGGTGTCATTATTCATGTAGAAGTTTTTTAGAATTAGATCGTACGTGGAAACATGGTTATGCTCCAATAGTAGTAAAACATATTGGTGGAACAGAATGTGAATTTAGTGCTTTAAGTGTTGGGGCTAATGAGTTTAATCGAATAACTTCTCAATTAGGTTTTGTTGGCGGTAAAGAGGCTGGTAAAGTTATGGGACTGGCAGCTTACGCAGACAGTAAAACAAAATACGACTTAGACTATAACAAAGTTAAACAAGCTAAAGAGTTACAAGAAGAAACTTTTGAACAAACATGTGAAATAATTGAAAAAGCTTATAAATATAAAAAGTTAGATAATTTTATATTAAGTGGTGGTTACTTTTTAAACTGCACTAATAATTTTAAATACGTTAAAAGATATCCCAAGCTTAATTTTTTTGTAGATCCAATAGCATGGGATGGTGGAATATCAATAGGAGCACATTTATACTATCATGAATATAATAAAGAATGTTAATACAGCTGTAGATCTTATTTTAGATCAAAAGCCTTTGGTAATTTTTCAAGGTCCTAGTGAGTGGGGACCACGAGCCTTAGGAAATAGATCTATATTATTTGATCCAAGAAACAAAGATGCTAACAATATAATAAACAAATTTAAAAACAGAGAATGGTGGAGACCTTTAGCTGCTTCAGTGTTGTTAGAACATGCTCATGATTGGTTTGATTTAGCCACGCTAAAAGAATCACCCTATATGACTTTTGCTGTAGGAGCTAAAAACATAGCTAAAAAACAAACGCCTTCAATTGTTCATGTAGATAATAGCTGTAGAATTCAAACTGTAACTTTAAAACAAAATAAACATTACTACAATTTATTAAAAGCGTTTTATGCTAAAACAAAAGTGCCTTTATTATTAAATACTTCTTTCAATTTAGCTGGATTTTCTATAGTAGAGTCTTTAGAGGACGTAGATAGGTTAGACATACCCTTTAAAAATATTTACATACCTCAATAAAGCTTATATAGTCATATGTTATGCTACAAAAGTTAGGTTTTTTACCAGGTTTTAATAAACAAGTTACATCTACTGGCGCTGAATCACAGTGGACAGGTGGGGAAAATGTACGTTTTAGATATGGTACACCAGAAAAAATAGGGGGTTGGAACCAACTAGGTGATAGTAAATTAACAGGTGCTGCTAGAGGATTGCATCACATGGTTAATAAAGATGGTATTAAGTATGCTGCTATAGGCACTAACAGGATTTTATATGTGTATTCGGGAGGAGTATACTACGACATACACCCTTTAGTTAATCCATCAGGTACAGCCATCACTAGTGCATTTAGCACGACTAACGGGCAATCAACTGTAACTCTTACATTTTCAAGCGCACACAATTTTGAAGCAGGAGATATTATTTTATTTGGTGATGCATCTACTTTTACAGCTATTACAGGTTCTAATTTTTCTTCTACAACTTTTTGTGATAAAAAATTTATGGTAACTGGAGTACCTACAACTACATCTTTAGAAATAAATGCTGGTAGTAATGAAACAGGAACAGGAGCAACTACATCTGGAGCTATAACTTTTTTTCAATACTTTCACGTAGGACCCGCTGAGCAAGTTGGAGTCTTTGGTTATGGTATATCACAATGGAGTGGAACAGTTACAAACCCACAAACTACTACATTGAATGGAGCGTTAAACGCTGACTCTGCTGGAACCGGTGGTTCAGGAACTACAATTAATGTAGCGAGTACAACTGGATTTCCAAGCACAGGAACAAATTTTATACAAGTAGATAATGAAGAAATATCTTACACAGGAATTACATCAACAAGTTTTACTGGGATTACTAGAAATGTTAGAGGAACTACGAACGCTTCTCACAGCAATGGAGCAACTGTTACTAATCACAGTGCTTTTTCTGCTTGGGGCGAAGCAGCATCGACTACAGATAAAGTTGGAGAACCTGGTATGTGGTCATTAGATAATTTAGGAAGCACACTTGTTGCTTTAATATTTAATGGTGAGTGTTTTGAATGGAATGCTGATGCTTCTAATGCAACAGCAACACGTGCAACTATTATAGCAGGTGCACCAACAGCATCTAGAGATATGTTAGTATCAACACCTGACAGACACTTAGTATTCTTTGGTACAGAAACAACAATAGGTAGTAAAGAAACACAAGATGATATGTTTATAAGATTCTCGTCTCAAGAAAACATTAATGAGTATACACCCACAGCTGAGAATAGTGCTGGTACACAAAGACTGGCCGCCGGATCACGGATCATGGGTGCTAAACTAGGTAGAAATGCATTATATGTTTGGAGTGATACAGCTTTATTTACTATGCGTTTTGTTGGAACTCCTTTTACATTTGCTTACGAACAAGTTGGAACTAACTGTGGATTGATAGGTAAAAATGCAGCAGTTGAAGTTGACGGAGCTGCATATTGGATGTCTGATAATGGTTTCTTTAGATACACAGGTAAGCTAGAATCTATGGACTGTTTAGTTGAAGATTATGTTTATGACAATTTAAATACAACATCTAACCAAATGGTTTATGCAGGTATTAATAACTTGTTTGGTGAAGTTACATGGTTTTATCCAGAGGCCGGTTCTAATGTAAACACACAATCAGTTACATATAGTTATCTAGATTCTACATCTAAACGACCTATATGGTTTGTAAATGCAAGTACTTTATTTATTAGAACTTCATGGGTTGACTCGGCTGTATTTGGATTGCCACATGCAACTCAGTATGATGCAGGAACAGATAGTTCTTTTGATGTAGTTGGAAACACAGAAGGTATTTCATATTACTATGAACATGAAACAGGAGTAAATCAAGTAAGACTAGGAGTAACAACAGCTATTCCAGCTACTATTACATCTGGTGATTATGATATTACACAAAAAGTTGTTAGAGGTGCAGCAACTAATATGGCTGATCTTAGAGGAGATGGTGAAAATATTATGAGAGTTAGCAGAATTATACCTGACTTTATAAATCAACAAGGAAGTTCTATTGTACAATTAGATTTAAGAAATTATCCTAGTGACACAGCAGCAAGTTCTTCACTGGGTCCTTTTACTATATCATCTAGTACAACAAAAGTAGACACACGTGCAAGGGCAAGATCTATAGCTCTTACAATATCTAATACTGCTGTTGATACTAGTTGGAAACTAGGTACTTTTAGATTAGATATACATGCTGGAGGAAGAAGATAATGGCAAAAATAGTACAAACACTAACTAGAGCAAGCTCAGAGTATGAAGAAGATGTAGCACAATCTTTAGTTAGAGATTTAGATGCAGTTCTTGAAAAACTTAACACAACATTTCAAGAAGAATTAAAACAGGAGATAGAGGCTAGAAGTCTCTTTTTAGATTAATGGCAGTAGTAAATCAATACAAATTTGTAGGAATAGATAACAGTACAACAGGTAGTGCATTAACACCTTTTGGAACAAACGTTCCAGTTGTTAATGAAACTATTATTATTAAATCAATACTTGTTACATCAGCTGGAACACCAACTGTGACTATTACAAACAATAGTATCACAGCTATTAAATCTGCAGCATTAACAGCTAATGTTACAACAGAATTATTAACACAACCGTTAATAGTACAGGGTGGCACAACGTTTACAGTGCTATCAAGCACATCAGACTCGTTTGATGTAGCTATTAGCTATCTAAACATTAAGAAAGAGGTAACAACATAATGGACAAAGTAGTAACATTAACACCAGAAAAAATTATAACTAAAATTACAAACAAAAAAACAGGAGAAGTCTATGAGACTGAAGAAGCTCTAAAAGCTTCAAATATACCTGAAGAAGACGTGCAAAGAGACGTAACTGTTATCATGCCGGCTCTTGATTTGTTTGCAAAAACAAAGTAAAAGGAGGTACTATGGAAGAAAAGATTTCAATGAACGAATCGATACAAGCTGGAGCACCAGACATTAAATATAACCAAGGTGATATTAGAATGGGTGGTCAAGAACCAAACGATCAAAGCATGCAAATTGCGGCAGAAATATGGTCACAAATGGAGCCAGAACAAAAAGTTCAGTTTCAAAGTTTTGAAGCCTTTTTTGAAAGTGGTATCTGGAAACAAATTTTACAACAGTTGCAACAAGATCAATCAGGAATTAGATCTCAAGCTCCAGAAATGGGAATGAGTGAAAACGTTAACATGCAAGAGCAAATGCCTGGTGGCGGAATAGCTGATGTTGATGTCAGAGAAAAAGTTGCAATGGCAGCCAACGGCGGTTTGATGGGTCTCTACAATAGGGGGATGTAATGCCGGCAGGAATGCACGACGGAATGAGTTCTAGTTCCGGAAAATCAAATAGAGACACAGGTTCTGATTATGGTCAGTTTGACAGGGCTGTAAGTAGAGCTAAAAATAATCCTACTACTACAACAGCTACTAGTGGAGATGGTGGTGTTGATCCAGGTTTTCAAAACGCATTAAGAAAACAAGCAATAGCAAAAAAAAACAAAGAAATAAAAGATGCTCAAGAAGCGGCTGGTTTTTATGCAAACCAAAGTGTAAAATATTCTCCTCCAACATTTGCATCTAAGTATAATGATTTTAGAAATTACGGATACCAAAAAGGAATTAATCTAAACAAAGTTGCAGCCATGAGAAAAATGGGTCTTATGAAAAAAGGTTTACCCGGTATGTATGGTGCAATACTAAGTGGTGTGACAGGTAAAGTTCCTGATTGGGCTCAGAACATGACTGAAAAAGAATTAACTGCTTTGGGAGCTGATATACAAGGAATTAAAGATTACAATCAAGCAACATACAACCCTAATTTAAACCCAACTAATAAAAGAGGAGGCTCTAATTTATTAGGTAGAACTTTTGAAGCACAAAAACTTTTAGAT
>Ga0209535_1001386_pt1 | contig 16588 bp, 3 predicted proteins | sample LinPmetageLP28_FD_184041 | JGI IMG/M metagenome (GOLD analysis project Ga0209535, IMG submission 184041) | Marine viral communities from the Pacific Ocean - LP-28 (SPAdes) (version 2) | ecosystem: Environmental > Aquatic > Marine > Oceanic | place: Pacific Ocean | collected 2009-08-22 | reverse complement strand
CATCCCTTAATGCCGTTAAAATTTTCCTAGTCTCCAGGCTAGGTTCTTGGTCGAAGGAGTTATCATCAAATGTGTCTTCGCCTGCAAATCCAGAAGCATCCTGAGAATAGTCATAAAGTTTTGTTGATATTCTTATAGTACCGTTCTCCGTACCAACGTTCTCCCATCCTGTTGCTGTTTTCATAAACAATTTCCATCCACCTGTGTCCGCCGACGTCACTTTGACATGTTTGCCTAGGCCTAGAGTCAATGCGTCCAGTTCGTATTGGTAAGTGACCTGTTTGTCAATCTTGGTGTTCTCGTTGTGTGCCATGTCGCCGTCCGTCTTGTACCAGTCTGTGTAACTCCAGTATGCAGATGTGTCGTAGGTCTGTAGTTTAGTCCTCGACCATGTGGTGCCATCCCAAGTGTATATCGCCCAGTAGTTGTTGGCTGTCTCGTCTGCCTTGACTAGGTATTTTATCGTACCTGATATATCCGCTGTGTTTATGTAAGTCAACTCTGCATATGTGTCAACGGAAGAATCCCACTCCATGCTTTCTGCCGATGGTTCAACATCCTCTGAATCTAGATTTGTTAGATTAATCTGGCCGACCAACTGGCTCCTCTTCAACACTATGTTCGCGTAATCTATGATTTCTTTCAGGGCATTAAATCTATCAACATACCAGCTCTGTCGTGGTCTAATGTTGTTGCCATACCTCTCATTTAGTGGTAAATTTAAATCTGGCACAATGTCGCCTGCTGAGTTTTTTCCTATTAATGAATCCCACCAACGTTTTTCTATCTGTGTACCTGGTTTGTAATCTGCATCTCCCTCTCTTGCCAGTTTCCATAAACTATGAGAATCTCCACCGAACGTGTTTGTTCTAATATCTATGTTTAAAACTATGTCACTGTTGACTAGATTTGTAACATTATTAATCAAAAGTTTATTCGTATCTGTGATGGAGTAATACTTTTTCTGGAAAGCACTGGGATTTGAAATTAAATTAGCAATGTAGCCCACTGTGTTCTTTCTGTGTTTGTGAGTATGTCTATCTTTATTTTGTACCTCGGCAGGCAATGTAGTTTTGCCTTTTACCCAATAGTAATAATAATTTACAAAACTTTCCGATTGTGCATTGTATTTCTGTGTCACTGTGAAATTCGAATCGTCCCCGTATAGTGCGGTTCCTGTTGAAATGGTTCCTGACACTATATCTGATCCTGATATAAGTGTTGCTGTGTCTGCCTGCCTTCTGTTATATTCGCTCGGCAGTAACGTAGATTCCACCCACTCGTAAACATCTATGCTAGAACCTGGGAACACCCGACCCCAGTTGTTTACTTTGTACTCCTGTGTATCCTGTTCATACCAAATCCATTTCACTGTTGACAGATCCCACCAGACCTCTCCTACATGTTGCTCCGCCCACGGAGCCTCTGTGTTTCCGTTTTCACTCACGTTGTAAGTTGCCGGATCCCAAGTGGTTTTGATGTCTATCTCTCTGTCCGCCACACCTAATATCCTTCCCTTCACAGGATCGTACAGATCGTAGTAGTCTCGTAATTGTTTACTCTTATTGTCGAATTCAAAAACTTTGCCTAGTTTGTCTACATCCATCAATGCTGTTTCACTGACAATGTTTTTCCAAGCATATTGGTCTTTCTCTGTTAGATCATAACACGCCAACGTTCCATCATTTATCACCATTGTGCTTCCGTCTGATGTTACATTACCTTCATCTTTTGGTGCTCCGACGAATACTGCATTGTCGATCATGCATACACCATGGCCGAATTTATCGTCCTCTGATATGTTCTTTGATGACATTCTGTCATCGATGACGTATTTTGTATTATACATTGTAGCCGTAAATGCCCCTCCTGATCCTGTGTTGCTATCCACTATCGTGGTATCTTGTAAATCAAATGTGGTCTCGCCCGAATCAAATTTCATCTCTGTCGAGCTTGCGAAATTCTGTGCACCTATCACTAACCTTTTGCCACCATGGTTGATATCCATGCTTGTACCAAATTTCATGTTTGTGCTTGAGCTAGGGGCAGTAATTGTCTGTTGGAGCGTGTATGTGTTTGTGGAGTCATCTGCATTCCACTTGTAATAATATACGGCTCCTGCATCTTGGTGTAACGTGCCGTCCACTCCAGGAGCTCCTATGATCAGTGTTGTTCCGTCCTTGCTCATGGCCATTGATTCACCGAAAGCAGTGTTTAGTGACGATCCATCACTGGCCACGCCTGTGATAGTCTGTGATAATACAAAGGAGTTTTGTGTGCTTCCATCATTTGCCTGTGACGTCCTTGTGAATATTTCTACCTTGCCTGCGTTGCCGGGTGCCAGTGAACTTACAGCCAATATGTCTCCATTGTCATTGACTTGAAGTCTATGACCGAATCTCTGTCCTCGTCCACCGTTTGGTGCTTCTATTGTGTAATCCTGTGTCCACGTGTCGTATGTTGATCCGTCCGCACCTATACCCCAAGTGTACATGTAAACTCTACCCCTATCGTTGTCATGTCCTGGTGCCGAAACGAACAGGTATTTCTGTGCCGTGCTTCTATGTGAACTTTCTGTTGGTTCTGCTATCTTGTGTTCCCATCCAAAGTTCAAGTTCTCGTTCGCTGTTGATCCATCTGTTGGTGGTGTTATGGTGTTTAATATACCATACTTAAATGTTGTTGGATCCCAAACATAAATTTTCAGTAATCCTGAGTTCAGTTGTCTAGTACTGCCGTCTAATCCTAACGTGTTAGTGTATGGTGCACCTGCTACCACAAAGTTCTCGTCCGTGCTTATAGATAACGATTCTCCCAATCTACTGGTGTTGTCGTTGTTGTCTGTCATTGTACCTGTGGACTGAGTTTGCAATGTGGTGCCCGCTTCTGAGGATGACCTGAACAGAAAATGTATCTCCCCTTGGCCTTTTCCTGGTGCCGATGCAATTACAGTCCTTCCGTCATTACGTGCAACAACCTTATGTCCGAACTCTTGTTCCGCTGTGGCATCATCTGGAGAAAGAACTAATGCTGTGTTATATGGATCTTGTTTCTCATACACTTGCCAAAGTCCTGAAGTATCTGTGTCTGCATACACTTTGTCTCCTCGCTTTTCTATAGCATCGTCCTTGTCTGTGTAATCATTGTATTCCAACAAATCGTTCACGTTGTCCATTGATGCCAATCTAACAGATATGAATTTATGTACGTTTCCGTAACTGTCTGCTGTTGATCCATCCTCCAGAGCTGGAATGAACCCTATGTTGCCCTTGTATTCTATAATCACTGTTTTATGGCTTGGCGTAGACACTACTCGATAAACACCATTCAGCGTAGTCTCCTCACTGTTGGATATTCCAAAATAATCCGCCTGTGATGTTGTAGATCCTGCCGACAGATTGTGTGATCCTGTGAATGTGATCTCTAACTGTGTGTTGTCATTGACCATCACGAGGTTCGCTATCTTGAACCTTGCGTTGGTTATCCTTAGTACGTCCCAATCCTTGTTAGATTTGTTCGCTACCCAAACTAGATCATTTGACGTGATAGCATTCATGTCTAGGTTCAGTATGTCTTCTATGTTGTACGCCGTATGTTGAACCTGTTGCAGTTGTGGGTAACCCGCTGTCTTGAAAATCTGTACCGTGTCCCTGCTTACCCCTTCCTTGCTGTAATCTAATCTTTTAAACGTGTCAGAGGCTGTGTACTCCACTGGCTTGTAGTAGAAGTTGTCCTTGACTATGGCATTTGACCTTGCGTATCCTACCGTGTCAGTAGAGTTGTCCAACAACTCAATGCTCTGAGGATCTGCAGTTATCTCGTCATCTTTTAAAACTATCTGTATGTTCTCTATGGAATCCGTGTTACCAAATGCACCGGTACGTATCATCCATTCTGGATATAGGTCCAGTGATATATCCTCTCCCTCATACTTGGCTTTTAAAATCCTATCTATGGCATTCTGCGTGCCTTTCTCTCTGATGTATCCTTGGTAGAACTTGTACTGTGAAACATCATTGACAAATAAGTTTTCTAGATAATCCCTGCTCTGGTATCCTGTCAGCCTCTGGGCCAACTGCTGTTGTGATTCATCGAAGTTATTGGTCTCCATGTCATAGAAATCATTGAACTGTGTAATCTTGTATTCAAAGTTAGGTATCAACTGTGATGCTGGCTTTTTGTCCTTGAGTGTCCAGTTGGTCTTTTCAAAAGTTGGGCCTGAGTTGTTGTTAATTTTTGCTACGTAGAACTTGCCTTGGTGCTCCACACTGTCACCAATTTTGTAGTCAGTATTGGCCGTCCAGTATGTAACTTGTGCGGCGTCAAACACGAATCCGGGTGCGTAGTAATCTCCGTTCCATCCTGCTGTCTTCCAACCAACTAGTTTCAATCTCTGTTGTCTAAATCCTGTGTACGGATCATATATGATGTCTGAGAACACTGTGTTGTTATCAAACAGTAAAACGTGTTCCTTCTGTACAGTGTTCAGTGCTATGTTGTAAAGACCTACTGTTTCCGATTTTATTCCTAGCTCAAATGTCTTGCCCATACGTTTGGTCGATATCTCACTGATATCAATTTTCCTGCCACCCGAGTCCAATATAGAATAATCTCCGGCCAAGTTACGCAGTTTACCCACTATGCTGTTGTTTGTATCTAACTCAAAACCGTCAGCGGCTGGTGAGACTGTGACTGCACTACCTGGTTCCCATTCCTGTGTTGTCCAGAACAAAAACTCCCTGACTGCATTGCTCCAGTTCAAAGTTTCTTTCAACTCTTTTGAGAACTTATCGAATCGGAATCCTTGTGTTTCCAACCAGTGTCCGTAACCAAACAGGAAGTCCGCTACATCTTGTATGGTATCGAATACATGACCATATGGTATGACCTGCGTGTTTTGTTGGTATCCTGCATACTGATTGATCTGTATTGCACCTTCTACAGATACTGCATTTGTTGTAGTACTCTTAATAGGGTAGTTGAAATTAAAGTACGGCTTAACTGTGCTGTAACCTAGCACTTTGTATCCTCCTAACAGAGTCGACCCATCTTGACTGATATCCGTGTTGTTTTCTATCAACACACCTGAGTAATTAAAGCTCTCTACAGGATTTGACGTCCTGAATACTATTTTGTAGTTCTCATCCGGTATGAATTTTGATCCTGCTGTTGATCCCGGGGACGCACTGTCTGTCAAGATTTTTATGTTGCCCTTGTCCGTAAATCCTCCCAACTTGTATGCCAACTGCACGGTTAGGTTCTTTAATTTATTGTGATAGAAGTCCTTTACATCTAGATTTCTCGAGATCAAGTAATTGACCACAAAAGGTTGATATCCTGCTGTTTGGTATCTAGTTGTTACCCCTGTTACTGTGTTAGTTTCCGTTTCTAAATGGTATCTGGATGTTGCTAATGTTTTTCTTATGCCAGTCTCTTTGTAGACTTGATTTCCTGCTGTATTTGTTGTTAGCCGAGATGGATCAAAAAAGTTAGCGAAAAATTTAGCAGGTTTAGTTAGTGCTAGTGTCTTCATCACAGCGAATGGATAAGCACTGGATCTCCTCCATGATGTCTCTGCCGGTGCTTGATCACCAAACTTCCAGGCGTTCTGCCTTCCTGGTATATCAAAGTTATCCACTAGATTTGCCGCCAGTGGGTCTAGTAGGTTACCAGATGCATCAACCGGTAGGTAAGTTTTGATTGCTGGCTTTCCATATCTTCCGGTTGCTGTTGCTATTGCATTCCATAATACATCATTACCTGACGTGTATGGAGCGGTTCCATAAGTTGCGTCCCATGTGCTAGGTTTCTCCGAATGTCCTAACATCTCCCATGGTCTCACGTGCGGAGCATCTGTGTCATAGAAATATTTGTATATGCCCCTCCAATGTCCCGGCAAATTCTCGTCTATTAATCTTCCCTTTGATCTTCCGTAGTTGTAGGTGAATGGTAATCCCTCTGAGAACACTGTATTGTTTATGTACTGCACGTTGTTACGTCCCGCCCACTGATAGAAGTCTGATCCCATCACGTTGTCTATTTCTTGCAGTGTGTAATCTGTCGAAGTGAAAGCACTAGGTGATACATCATGAACGTCCAATAACGTTGAATCGTAAGTTACTTTTACATTGTTATAAATTCTTTTTTCTAATTCTAATATCAGATCATCACGTTCATCACTGTATGCCTTCATGATCGAACCATCGTGTTTCCGAATCATTACCGTGTCTGTGAGATATGTTGTATCTGTAAACATCTCAGGTGTGAACTTGGGATACATTCCAAGTTTGGTTGGCGATGGTGGCATGTAACTGCCAGTTGTATCTGTGTAATCCTTGATCACTATCTTGTCGCCTTCTGCCAATGTCTTGCTGATGTTCACACTGTCATCTGTTGTGCTGAATGTGTAATCTGTTCCTAGTAATAATTGTTGATCATTAAGATAAACGTACACTGCCCTGTTGCTCAATGTTGTTATATTGTGTTGCGAATCTAGTGCGTAGTCGGTCTGTGAGGAACCCATCACAGTGTACGATCTCATAGAAACATTCTCTCCCCAGCCTACCATATCTTCGTAGTAGAAAGGGAAAGTGCTGTTCCTACCCGGTGTGATTGCGGCAATGATTTCATCAACCCTGTCTGTGGCTACACCTTCGTATGGAGTTCCTACAGCGTATGTAAGAAATGCGTTGTACCACTTCTCGTACTCCTGTCCCACATAGTCTGTTGCCGTGGCAAAATTAGTATCTTGATCTATCAAAGCGAACATGGCGGGCAGTAATGGTCCCTCATGCTGTTGTATGCTACCACCTTTCAGTCTAGCATCTGGCTTGTCTCTTAGGTTCGATACACCAGGTATGTTACCTGTGACGTCTTGATTCTTATCAAGTATGTCTCTAACATGGGCTAGTATCTGTCCAAACGTGAATGTGCCCAACTGTTGGTTAAGACTGTTTGTCGCTAAATTTTCCGGTATCTCATAGATTCCTTTATCAGCGATCTTGTCAGCACTGCTGTGTCCTGCTATTCTGATCTGGTCCTCGACTTCTAAAGACTTGTTGAATTTTACGTATTTGTTTTTTGTTCCTGTTTCCAGAGTGTAATCGGTCGTCAGTGTCTTCCTCGAACCGTTGACAGATACCGATACTTCAAGATCTGTTAGTTCCGCTGAATTCTTGTAGAAGTCTATCGGAAACAACTGCTTCTCAGTTGCGTCGACCACGAAGGTCCTGATCACACGCTGTTTATTTTCAATGGTTCTTTTAATCCAAGCATTACGAGAATTATGTGTTGCCCTTCCTGTTGTGTAGTGAAGGTGCCCCTCTGCTAGTTTTTTTGTCAATGTCCGCGAGCCACTCTTGTAAGTGAACGTGCCTGCTGTGTGGTCTGAACTAAACACAATATCGCCCACGTTGTTTATGGTGTTGTATTTGACCTTGATGCCTAGCACTGTGTCCGTCGTTGCCGTATCCGATGTTTCAAAAGAAAAGATGGTCGCTCCTGCGAAAGATGAATTGGGATATGTTGTTGCGTCATCGAATGGTGTGTGGTCATCGTCCCACATGCCGAACAACGGCTGTTGGTTCACTCCTGTTTTCTCCTGTGATTCTACAAATGTCTTTGTAGTGCTATCATAACGGAAAGTTTTTCCTTGGTTTGCTGTGCCGAACTCTATGAATATAGAATCATTGTCTGTTGGTTCAGAATCCGATGCTTCTGTTAAATTGATGACTTGTGTAGAATCTCCTGCTGTCACAAAGTTCACATCATATATCTTGTTTTTTACTATAGGATCAGTGTCTGATGCAAACACTACCCTCATTCCGTTGGCTAGTGCCACACCGTCAACAATGTAACCTGTCTGTTTAACCACGTCGCTGAATGCATCTGTTGTGACTGTATCATAAAGTGTTACAGATCTCTTGGCCACTGTTCCGTGATTGTATAAGGCCAATCCAGAGTCAAACTCTATTATGGGTCGCTTTGCTCTGTCTTCTTCGTTTAACGTTGGAGTGAACCCGCTGATCCTTGCCGTCTCTTCAACTATAGACTTGTGGAACCATCTGTTGTATCTTGACCAAGCGTTCCGGTCCTGCGAGTCTCTCTTGATCGTTATGTAATCTTTGTTTTCTGGTGTATAGAATGACTTGGCATATGGTCTTGAGTCGTAACCTACTTGATCATATAACACAGTTGACTCTGTGGCGTATGTGCCTGGAGTAATTAAATCTTCCACGTCTGTGAGAGTTATGGAATCACCCACACCTTCAACGTAATATTCCTTGTTCTGGTATGCACTCACTACCAAAGAATTTGTAAATTTTATCTTCATCCCATTGGATAGATCCAAAGTCCTTAGGCTGTAATTTTTTGCTCCAACTATGTCATCCTCTACGTTGATCGCCGTTGTGCTTGTTGCGTCTTTGATCTGTAGGATGCCGTACATGGCATCATGGTTACCACATTGGTAATATAAAGTACTTGGTGCACCAGTTGTGGGAACTGTGAATGTCACAGTTCCGTAGTCTGCTCCGTTGTTCGTCACGCCTGTGTCAAATATAGTTGATGTGGAACCATCCGCAGATATCTTGCTCTTGTATGGTTCCGTCATGATCCAGAAAGGGTGTCCTTTGGCGTTCACGTTGAACTTGTATGTGTTACCCCTGTATAGTGTTAGGATAGGATTGTTTTCGTTCTCCCTGTGTGTGAAGTTGTAGGCACCTTGTGCCAAATTCTCTACTGAATATTCCGCTACCGCACTTGGTCCGACTGAATCTATCTCTATGGCTCCTGGTCCTTCCGGAATCCAGTAGTACTCCCTGTAGTTGACCAACTTGTCGTAGTCTATGGCCGGATTCCAACTGTACACAGTTTCTTTATTCAACCTGTCATGGTTATTGGTTGGTCCTCCCAGATACTTGATCTGGTTTATATAGTCATCATATGTTGCCGTAAACTTGACCTGGTCCTCAGGATTTACTGAAGTTGTATCTCTGTCTGTGTATGTGACCGCAGGTTCCAACTGATATGCAAATCTTTCCCTGCTGGTTGCTGTTATGTACCTGTCTTCGAACTTTCTAGTATAGGCATCCTGCCTCCCTACATAACCATCTAATCTCTCTAGCGAACCTTTCTGTACCAAAGGATCTAGTGTGCTGGCTAGGAAACGTTGATTGGTATCTGTCCGGAAGAACGCAGGTAGGTGTTGTACTGTACGCCTGTACTCGTTGTCACCTTGCTTGACTACTTCGTTGTTGGTTAAAGCGTTTGTGGTAGTATCTGCCATTAGTATCCTGACCCACTACTGCCGGTGCTTGAACCGGAACCTGTTGTAGTAGAGCCTGACACTGCTGATCCTGTTGTGGTGTTGGTCGTGGCAGTTGATGTTGATGTGATCACAGTACCGGATGCCGCCAGTTGGTTGGCTCCTAGTGCTGTTATGATTGACACATCATCAACGGTGGCCCCACTGATGAAAATTTCGTCTGCCGCTGAGTCGAGCTGGAACAAGGACCCAAAACCCTGCCCTGCTTGGTTGGGGACTATCACTGCTGTCAGTAAGTCTGGAGCAAGTCGAGTGTGTATGTAAGCGGCTAATTCTGTAAAGTAAAAACTGTCTCCGAAATCCCAGTTGTCTAGTGCAAAGAATTCATTAATTGCGGCAATAGTTCTGGTCTTGATAACGGCATCCGACACATTGGTCTTCGGGTTCTTGACAACCTTGAATGTTGCCTGTAGTTGTTCGTCGGCGTTTGAACCAAACAGTATCTTGTATTTCACTGGATGGTAGATGATCTGATCTGATAATGATTTCAATGGGTTCAAAACTCCTGAGTAGTTGATCCTCAATTGATCTGCCGTGGACACTGTTGGTTTACTGCCACCGTCTTGTAACCAAATCCTGTATAAATTGTCATAAGTTCTTTCTAACAAGTATACATCAACAATATTGGAAACACTAGGATCTATCCTAGTCTCCTGCCCGGCATGATGTTTGTATTGGAAAGTTACAGAACTTCTGCCTTTTCTCGCTGTGTAATCTGCAGTTGTAGTAAGTGAGTTGGTTGTAGAACTATACTTTTTGATCACGTCCTCAGCACTGTCATAGAAATAAAATAGTTGTCCATCCGTATAAGTTGTTGTGTTAAGATTTATGTCTGTTTCGTTTTTTGATACAACGAAATTACTTGCCGCATATGGTCTGAATCTTTCTATGTTGTCATAGGAAATGTACTTTTCTGAGAATACGAATTTTGTTGATTCCGATAATGTGGGTTCAACGAATATGTCAAAAAGTTCTGGGTTGTCTACAACACCGTCATCGTCATCATCAAAGAATCCAATCTTGACTTTCCTGTTGTCTTGGAAACCATCCGCTTCCGTGACCACGTCAACCACTTGCCATGTAATCGGATAACCCACACTACTTCCTGATGACACTAGTGAGTTGGTTTTCAATATTTCAATCGTGTCTTTGACACTCTTGCCCGTTGTGTAGTCATAAATTCTCTCTTCCACGTCATAGTGAAATTTGTTCTGTGATGCTGATTCAAATACATAATCCATTTTTCTGTACTGTACTGTGTAAGTGTGTCCATCGTTGGTGAACTTGAACCACCAACTGGCATCTGCATTTGTGCTTGCCGTTGATCCCGCCTCGGCCAGGTCAAAAACTGTGCTAGTACTTAGATTAGTTGATGTGATCACTTTCCACGTCTCTGAATCGGTATCATACCTAAGTCCGAACTCCTCATAGGCCTCTATCCTGTCCAACAAGTCTGCTTCAAGTGTTGTGGAGAATGTTGTGGTCAAGTTTGGTATGATCGAATTTATGATCGAACCATTTGGCACTATGTTGTTGAGTGTGACTGGTCCAACGCCCGACTCAAGGTTGCCTAAACCGCTGTTGGCGCCGTCAAGCACCACTGCACCTATCTTGGCCCAAAGCCTGTCTTCTGAATTTTCTGTTGTGGATGTTACTAGTGTTCCGTTTAGAAATTTCCTTGTGTCTGGCGATGTGAATTTTATCAATGCTCCGGGCTTGACGAACTTCATGTTGGAAGTTGCTGAATCACCTAGAACCAACGGTCCCCCGTCTGTGAAATATCCTGTGTTGGTGTTTGTGGAAGTTGTTGTGGAGTTCCATGTTGCAGAAAGTCCGCTGACATCTTTCGTGCCGTACTTCAGATAGTAGAACTGCCTAGCATATGCTTGTTTAAGTTTGGCCTCGACTGATGTGTCTATGGTTGACTGTATGTCACTCCTGTTGTTGAACGTGAACGTGAACTGTTGTAAGGATTCTTCCCTGTACAGTATACCATCATCGGCAAACACACTAACGTTTGAGTACGCACCTGTTGGATCCAGTATCTCCTTGGCCCTAGATATGCCTGATGCTGATCTGTTGACGGACCGCACTTTGACTATCTCCTGTGATGCTGACAGTGGTACCACTTGGTAGTCTTCTGCCGTTATCATCCTGTTCTGACTGTAGTAAACTTGTGATGCCTTCTCCTTAATGGAATCATTTGATTCCGTTGCCGCTGAATTGTAAACGCTGGCCTTCAAACTCATACTGATGCCCAATGACTGCTGAGCACCGTTGGCGTCTGTATAAGGCACAGTCAACTGTACACCCTGCATGTCCGCTGGTTGTATGGCGTACTTGGCATTGTCACTGACTCTGTAGTATGTCCTAAAGTTACCTAATGGTATGTTTGAAAAGTTACCATCTCCAAACACCATATCGATCGTGTCGTTGTTTTTTGTTACGACGTTGTAAATATTTCTCTCCGCTTTAGACAGTGAGTTGTATATAGCATTGTTGCCAGATAGTGACGGTACCTTGGTCCATGATTCAAATATTTGCCCAAACTGGTCTAACTTGTACAACCAGACATCTGAGTCATTAATATTTGCTGTGCTGATACCTTTCACATAATTTGTGATTGTAGTATCTATTGCGAACTCCTGACTCTCTAATATTCCTTGTTTGAACAAGAAGAAAAATCCTGTGTTATTGCTACTGTCTCCTGATCCGTCTGTCCTGTAGGCGTATGTTAGTCCCGTACCAGGAACAGGTGGAGATTCATATACGCTATCAGAATCTTCTATAGTGCTAGGTACTATTTCAAAAGATCTGGATGTTCCTCCCACTGCTTTCTGAAATTTAAATATAGGTAAATCCAACTGGTTGGAACTTAAAGTGTACACTTCCGTTTTGATGCCACCGATTGATCCTGACTCTCTTGGGTTTCCAAACAGTTGTCCTGTCTGGTTGGCCGCATTAAGTATAGCGGTGAACTGTTCTCTGTAATTAGAATTGGCAGAGTCATTCCATACTATGTTGCTGTTAGCTAAATTTGTTCCTGACGAATCTAAAACATCCTGTGTTGTGGATATAGAATCTATCTTCAACATGCCTGTTGCTGACCGATTCCTTTTGGCGTTGTAGTTGATCAACCTTGCCAATCTGAGAATCGAATTTCTTCTCTCTGCAGTCTCTAGGAAATTTTCCCTGGCATTCAGGTCAACCCTGAATGATAGTGCCTGTGAAATGTAAGCGATTAAATCTATTAATGCAATATATTCCGAACTCTCTACAAAGTCATTGAAATCATCTGGATAGTTCTCCTTGAGGTACGATACCATCGTCCTTCTCAGTGTTTCGAAATCGTAACTTTTAAAGTCTGCCTGTTGGAAGGACTGGTAGATTTTTCTCCAATCTTCCGCAACTAATAATCTGTTTTGTCTGTCTGTGGTAGCCATTGTAATTACAACGGTATTTATATGTTAGGAAATGTGCGTATATTAAGATAGGCGCAATAGTGAGTTCTCGTCGAAGTTGAAGCTCAATTTTTCTGTGATGTTCAGTGGAACATAGGTTATAGTGGCCTGTATGGCTATACCCTTGTCAGCTTCGGTCACTAGTATCTCTTCCGTGGCAATACGTGGATCTGCGTTGAGATTTTCCGTGACATCATCTATAATAGCATCTTTTAGAGCTTCTGTGAATGGTTCGAATATGGCATCGTATATGATGGTTCCAAATTCCGGGTTCTCGACCCTCTCTCCCTTACGTATGCTAAGCCTATTGATCAGATCCTGCTTGGCAACCTCGAAGTCGTACAGTTTGAAATTCCTCTTGTCCGCACGTGAACTGAAACCCTTGAATGTCACTGACTTGTTTGAAAGATCTCCTGATCCTGAATCTCCGTATGCCATTAGTTCAATCTCCTAAATTCCACATCCACCTTGCTGTAGTCCACCATGTAGTAGCCCGTGTCTGTCATTTCTCTTGCCCATGGAACTTCCTGCGCCATCACGCCCTCGTATGTTCCTGCTGACTGTTTGTATTTAAACGAATATATGTTGATGCCCAGGGGTGACTTGCCAACTAATTTGATGTCCTCTTTTAATCTTGCATCACTGAACCCTTTGAAGAAATTTCCTACACTGGCTATCGCCGTGTTTGCAAACGTGCCAACTGATTTCATCACGGTCGAGAACTGCGATGGATTTACGTAGGAGCCTCCCGGTCCGGTCTTCGTTGTTTTAAAGAAGCCCGCGGCCGTGGATGCTATGCTGGCCACCTGTGACACGTTTGTTATGTCGCCTGCCAGGACATTCTTGTACACGTTTGTGACTGTGCTTATGTCGTTTGCCACTGATCCTAGGTTTCCTAGGTTAAGATTTCCTGTTATGCCCTGTACATTTTTCAACACGTCATTTAGGCCTGTGCCATACACGTTTCCACTTGTGCCAAATTCATCTAAAACGTTTCCTGCTTTACTGCCGCCACCAAGTGAGAACAACTCTCCAACACTGTTAACGAACACATTGTCCTTGAACAACTGCACCGCCCCGTTTCCGGATATGCTTTCTATCACCTGGTTGGTCAGCTGTGTTGTTAGATTAGCCTTAACGTCTTTGATTGAGTCGCTTAGGTTGAAGTTCTTTAAACTGTTAGTGACGCTCTCCGCCACGTCCCACGCCGCGCCGGCCTGGTTTATCACATCATAAGTTTGGTCATATTTACTGCCGATCTCTGTCAATATCTCTCTGGCCTTGTTTGGATTTGTAGACGTTCCCATCCTGATTTTAAGTTCTCTCTCTGCATCTGCCTGGTACTGGCCTAGCCTGATGTTTTTGTTGGGATGAACTCTGAGCCTCTGTTTCATGTACTCCACTGTTCCTGGTGTCGCCGCAAGTTCGGCCCACCGCGGATCCCCCGGTAAAAGCCCTTCCGATGTGAATGCTTTGAATCTCGGCATCGGTTCGTGTGTTACAAACCTGTGGACTGTGGTCTTTGTTTTCTTAGTGAAAGATTGCAGTGGTTCTATACCTTTCTTGGTCAATTCCACATCTCCCTCTTGCCTTTCTGTTATGCCCGCGGCTCCCGTGTCCAACCATTTTGGTCCCCATGAGGGGCTGGCCTTTGTTGAGTTGAAATGCACCTGTTGGCCTGCCAGGTGAACTTGTCCTGTGGCCCCGTGCAACTGTGTGCCTTCTGTGAATGAACTTAGGCCATCCCTGGCGTAGTCCCTTATGCTTCCTTTTTGTGAGCTGTTGAATATGCCCTTCTCACCTAAATTCATCATGTAGGTGCCTGCACTCTGCACAAACTCACCCGACGAGCTCATCCTGATCTGTCCACCGGCGTGCATGTTTATGTTGGAATCGCTGTGAAGGTTGAAGTCACCCTGGGTTCTCATGTTGATCCCTCCAACTCCTGAATACAAATCAATCCTGCCATCCGCATTCATCTCTATCCATGCGTTACCAGTACCATTGGCTATGTAAACTATACCGTCAGTGTCATGCATCAACAATTGATGTCCTGATGCTGTCCTCAATCTTGTCAGTTGGTTTGTGCCGTCAACCGCACCGTCATCCATGACGAACGTGTGTCCGGTCTTTCTTGATACATGGTCTGTGGCTCCTGAATCCTTTGCACCTACCTGTTGTTTGGTCGTTCCTGTGTCTTTACGACCTGGTGTGCTGATACCAAATACCTGGCTTGGGGATTCACGCCTTGCTGAACTAGAGGTGTTACCTCTAACATCGTCTGCACTTAGGCCTTGCTTCAGTAGAATATCTGCTAATGGGTGTATGGGTTTTGGGTATGCTTCGTAATCATTTTTTGGCAGTGCACCGGTGGCCGCTCTGTTGAGCTCTCCTGCTGGTACGTTGGTCGATCCATAAGTTTGTTGTTTGTCCACGTCTGAGCTTAACTGTCCTGCTGGCCCTCCGTCTGTTTTGTCCCATGTCTTTTCACTTGATGCTATTCCTGGTGTCATGTGGTTTGTGTAGGGATCCTGCACACAGCCTATCCAGAAGGCCTGGTTCATCTTGCCTTCCGCGAATATGACCAACACAGTCGTTTCAAGGTCAGGCGGCACTGCCCAGAACCCATATGAGTGCTGGCTGTGTTCGTACTCCGTTGATCCTGGAATGTTGTATTTCACACCCTTGGCTCCATAGAAAGGAGAGAGATACTCACATGTGATCAGTTGTGATTCCGTACCGGCATTCGGATTGGTCTGTGCCAATGACGGTATCATAACACTCAACCTGCCCATCCTTGTGGGGTCCTTGTTGCCTTTGACTATGCCTAGATAGGGTCCTGCGTTCGCCCCCGCCCAACTCTGGTCCTTGCCTGGTGCTTTGGGATTTGATGCGCCACCCTTCAGATAATTGTTTAAACTCATTATAATCTTCCCCTGCTGAATATGTTCTTGGCCTCTGTGTAGAGATCTTTAATCTTTCTTCCTATGTTAATTACTTCAGATAGGCCGCCACCCTCATCTTTCAGATACTGTGCAAATTCGTCTGCTTCTTTCTTCGTGCCAACAATACTTGTGCCATCTTTAGACACTGTTGTTACATATTCATCCACTGGACTTGATATGTAGACACCCTGGTTGTTGAAACGAGTCAGTTGCAACACATTGGTGTATCTGCCACCATTGAAATTGTGTTCCACTTGGACCACCCTGTACAGTCCCGAAAACATTCCCTGCTGTGATGATCCCATCTCATAAATGCCCGTCTTGTCGTCCAGGTCAGTGGGCATCTTGAAGTTCAACATTATGATAGGTTCCGCCAGGTCTGGGTTGTAGCAACCCCTCTTCACGTCCCACACCGCATTTAAATTACCCCGCCAAAAATCTATTGTGTCATCCCTGCTGACCCCGTCTGCCACTTTCTCTGGCACCGCGGGAATGAACTGCGACTGTCCCAGCCAGGCCGGGTCTCCCAGTATCTCCATCCTGATGTTCACCATGTCCGCCAGTGGGTGTGTGAGCTCATCTATGAACTGATCCACGAAAGTGAATCCACCACCTGTCTTGTTTGTGCTATTCGATTTGGCCAGGCCGGGATAGCTCCTGTAGGTCAGATTTTGATCTTGTACAGTGTCGTCTGGGTTATCCACGCCCCTTTTCTTTGTTGTTGAGCTCTGAGCATACTTGTTCTTTCTTGATGCGTCGGACTCCACGTCCTTGAGCCTGCTCTGGAAGTAGGCCACCTTGTAGTTGATACCTAGGTCCAACACGTCCACGTTGTCTCCAGTGAAAATGTAGTTGTA
>Ga0209535_1001385_pt1 | contig 16598 bp, 17 predicted proteins | sample LinPmetageLP28_FD_184041 | JGI IMG/M metagenome (GOLD analysis project Ga0209535, IMG submission 184041) | Marine viral communities from the Pacific Ocean - LP-28 (SPAdes) (version 2) | ecosystem: Environmental > Aquatic > Marine > Oceanic | place: Pacific Ocean | collected 2009-08-22 | reverse complement strand
ATTCGATTTTGGAAATTCTATACTTGATCAAGCTCCACTAGTAGATACAGTAGGAGATTTAGAGAGATTACAGCAACAGTCTATACTAAATCAGCAAAATCCTGAATTTTAAATAAAAAGTTCGTATATTATAATTAATTATGGGAAAAAGGTTCAAAAAAATACTTAATACAAAAACATCCACAGGGACGGTACATAAAAGAAATGTAATATACCCTGAAATACCTTTAGATGATAATGATGTTTACGTAATTACTCAATATGGTGACCGTTATGATACTTTAGCTCAAGAGTTTTATAAAGACTCTTCTCTATGGTGGGTTATATCTTCAGCAAATAACTTTCAGAGAGGGTCATTAAATGTTACTACAGGAGTTCAATTAAGAATACCGGCTGATAAGGTACGTGCTATAAACTTATTTGAAGAAATAAATAATAATAGATAATGTCAAAACCTGCATCTACAAAACCAGAGGGATCTCCTAAAGAGGTTATAGGAGGCGGTTTAGCTCTTAAAGTAGTTGAACAGATAAAAGAAAGAGAAAAACTTGTTTCCGGATTCAATCGAGATAAAACTAGTTTTTCTAGTAAAAAAACTAATGAACATCTTTTATTTTTTAACGGTAATGGAGCTTGGGCTAGGTTAGTTTCAAGTGTTAACACATTAACCGAAGAAGAAGCAAATTCATTAGCTGAAAGCAAAGAATCAATATCAGCTTCAGTCGGTGATATTTCCTTAGCTTATAATAATGTACTTATGGGAGGTACTTTGAAACAAGGTACACCCTCTAATCCTACAGGCTTAGGTGGAGGTTTAGCAAAAGACCAACATTTCCCGTTAGAATTTTCTGAAAACGGTTTTATAAAAAAAGGAAGAAAAGATATTAAAACTACTGCTTACGAAAGATACGAAGATTTAGGCTTTAGACCTACCCCTGGTATAGAAACCGTAGAAGTGAAATCAAAAGGAACTTACGGAACTCTCAGGGAAGCTACAGTAAAATTTAAAGTATGGTCTTTAGAAGATTTAGAAATTATGCAAGCATTGTTCTTAAGACCGGGATATTCGGTACTTTTAGAATGGGGTCATTCACTTCAGTTAAACTCTTCTACTGACCCGGGAAGTTTAAATGGTAATATAGAATTCTATCAGTCTTTCTTAGCAGATAATTTAAAAGATCCCATGCTTAAATTTGAAAAAGAGCTCGGTAGAATAGGTCAAGCAGCAGATCATAATTACGATGCTTTAGTAGGTTATATTTCAAATTTCGAATGGTCATTAACCAACGACGGAGGATACGATTGTAGTATAAATGTAATATCTAAAGGTAGTGTATTAGAATCTATAGCAGTTACTTTTGATACCGCAGATGCATATCCAGCAGATCAAATGACTCCTTATGATGAGGATAAAGGTAAAAAAGAAAGAAAATCAATATTTCATAAACTTTTTGCTGAAATGGACAGATGGGTAAGTCCATCTGCATTTGAAGACGGTTATGGTGTGGCTGGAGTAACAGCTGCAATAGTTGCTCCTGGAATAGTAATAACTGATGACATAATGACCGGGGGTAATAAAGAAGGTTCTTTAGCTGATGTAATGCTTGGTAATGTAGCAGCCTTAGAAGCAGGAATAACCTCAGCACCTCAAAATGACGAAGCTCGAGCAGCATTATCAAATGATAAATTTAATAGTAAATTAAATAAGCTAATAAATGGTGATACTTTTACCTATATAGGAATTTTTACTAACAGCGAAGTAACATTCAACGGGACTGCTAAAATCGGAGGTGAAGAACCATCAGATACTTTAGCTAGTATAGAAGAAGAAGAAGTACAACAGTATCTAGATAAGCAATTTGGTATGTACGGCCTAGTTTTTGAACAAGCTGGATCTGGTGATAATTTAGAAATTAAACCTGATCCTGAGTTTTATCCTGCTGTTGAAAAATTAGAAGTTGAATTAGATAACACTCTAGATGCAGATGACTATCGTGAAACCTTAAGAATTATTAATTTCATAAGACAGTATGCTATTCTACCTAAAAACGAATTATCTGAAGATCAAAAAACTAATAGAGAAAGCAGATTAGCTGTAAGAGCAGAAACCGAAGCAGAAGAAGTTGCTGCTGAAGTATTGGCAAAAGAAACAGATGCTGAGTTTAGTGGGAATCAAGTTTCAAGAGGAAAATTATCTTCATATTCTCTTACTAATTTTAAGCATGCAAATGCTCAACATTTTAAAAGTAATTTAGGACGATTTGCTGCTTTTAGGTTAGAAAGTCTTCAACTAAAAGGATCTGGTGTATTAAAAAATGATTCCGTAAATGAATTTTGGATTCCTTTGCATGTAGTTTTAGACATATATAATAACTACGTTACATTAATAGATGCTACTCAAGAAGCAAATAAAGGAACTAAAACTAAAGGTCGAAAACTTACTCAATTCTACACAGGTGAATCTGATGAAAATCCTACTGGTAAATTTGAAAAAGAATGTAAATTTTTAACATCTCAATATCACTTTTCTATTAATCCTATGGTCTGTGTTTTACCAAACGCCCCAAGATTAACTAAGCTACTAGATAGTCAAGAGCAACCAATAGAGTGGCCAGGCGGTGGTACCTCTTACCCTATAGGTGTAATATGGAAAAATGGATTTCACCAAGCAGTGAAAGAATCTTTTGCTTCAGGACAAATGCGAGGAGAAGATGATGATATTTTAAATATACTTATTTCATGTCAATTACTTGAAGAGGAATTAGATAAACTTATAGAAGCCGAAGAACAAGACTCTGATCAAAATACAGGTAATAATATAGTTAGTTTTATGAAGACTATACTAAGTAAAGTTGGAGGCGCTTTAGGAGGAGTAAATGATTTTGATTTATTTTTTGAAGAAAAAGACGACATGTATTATATAGTAGATAGGAAAGTCACCCCTATAATGAGAGAATATGTACCTACTCTTTCCCTATCAGGAATAAGTTCTAATATGACGGATGTTAGTATTAGTAGCCAAATTAGTAAGAATATAGGGAATATGGTTTCCATAGCTGCTCAAGGTACTGGTGGAAACTCAAAAGATAATGTAGCAACTTTATTAAAATGGAATGTAGGGCTATTAGATAGGCATATTAGACATAAATCACAAAAAAAAGAAGATACCGACGATAAAGTAACTAAAAAAGAAAATAGAGAATCTGGAGAAGATAAAAGGCTTAAAGCATGGGCAAAAGATTATCAATCCTATTGGAATGAATTTAACGGTGAGAATTTTTTAGATAGTGGAGATTTTAACGCAGAGATAGTAAGTAACTTAACCGGTTTTCATAAAAACTACTGCCAGAAATTTGTAGTTGAGGAGTATATGAAAAATCCTGAGGATCCAAAACCTGCTCCAGGTACGATACCTGTAGAACTTTCTTTTACTACTATGGGAATAGGAGGTATAAAAATTGGTCAAGCTTTTATGATAGAAAAAGGATTATTACCGTCAAGATACACTAAAGATTTTGGATATATAATCACAGGGTTAGAGCATCAAATAGCTAATAGTAAATGGTTAACTAAAGTTAAAACCCAATTTTATAGTATTAAAACCCCCACAGCATCTGAATTAGAAGCTTACAAAAAACGAAGACCGCAAACTGAACCGTATGTAGTACCTGTAGAACCAAAACCTGCTGAAGTAATAATACCAGGAGACTCAAATCCAATTCCTTTAGGTCCTGGCATTACTACAACCGGTGTTAGTTCACCGTCAGGCTTTCCTACTGCTGGTGTAGGGTTTACAAATAGAACTGTTAATAAAACTCAAGTACTTTTACACTACAATGCAGGTAATCCAAGAACTGATAAAGGATATAAGACTTTACAAGGTTTAAAGAAAAAAGGATTATGTTACCACTATATAATTGATTATAACGGCCATATAGAACAGTTGCTCCCTGCAAATTTAATAGCATATCATGCTGGTTGCGGTAACTCTTGTAACTCAAAACGAAGACCTGCTAATACAACGTCTATTGGTATATCTCTTTTAAATTACGGATACGGTAAAAGTGAAACCCATAGTTCATATGGAAAATTAAAAGCTCCTCATAAAAACGGAAGATTAGTTGATCACAATGGAAGTCCTGTTACATATAGGAAAGTTGACTGGGCAATGGAAATATCAGATGCTCAATACCATTCTTTATTTACTTTATATAAACGAATTAAATCTGAAAACTCTGGTATTCCTTCTTACAGATGGGAAGGTGAATCAACATGGAAAAAACTTTTCCCTGGAATAGATACGGGTGAGAAGGATGCGATATCTTGGAAAAAAGATATACCTGGATTTTATACACATTGCTCTAGTAATACAGGTAAAAAAGATGCTATGCCAACTCCTAAAATCCTCAAATTTTTTAAAGAATTAGTATTATAATGTATATACCTAAATCTCAATACGTAATAAAAAAAGTTTCTGAACTAGGAGATTCCTTAAAAGGGGAGCTAGGAGTACTACCTGTGAGTAAAAAAGATATCGTAAAATATGTGAATTACTTAAAATCTTTAAAAGAGCTTGTTAATCCTAATATGCAAGTAGTAAAAACAGCAGCAGGTAAATTTTTTAGTGTCTTAGGTATAGACTTTAATAGAGGTGATTTTACTAATGCTGTAGAGTTACTTGAAATGAAACTTGACGATGATGATAGTTTTGAATATGAAAGCCCCATAGCAAATGAATCTGCTGAATCATCAAAACCTATAAAAGGTATTAAACTACCTCCTACTAGGGAGGATATAAATAAAGGATTAATGAGAAGGTGCTTTTATCAAAATAAAGCTACTAATAAAATAAAAGAAATAACTAAATACCGTGCTTCTACTTTAGAAGGTCAAACTGAAAAATATGAAACAGTAGTATGTGTAAATTGGTTAGTTAGAGGGCCGTTAAAAGATCAAACTATCAACGGATACCGTATGGAAGGTATAGAAAGTATAAACTTAAAAACCTTAAATGCTTTATCAGAAATTCTACCCGGAGTTGAAAATATAATAGGAAGTCCTGACGAATTTGTAAAAGACACATTACCTATTGGTAAAGCGAATCAAATACCTACTATGAACAGTAGTTTTGATATACCATCTCCATCTAAAAATTTACCAAAAGGTAAGAAAAAGTTACCTGAATTTAAAAACAAAGGTATTAATAGTAGTATAAAAAACAACTTAATAGCATTACCTGGAGAGTTTCTACTAGAAGGGACTATGAGGGAATATGTTGGACCTTATCATGTACACCCTACGAAAGGGCCTATGGTAGGAGCACAACATAGAAGGACTCCCCATGCTAAGTTAGTAGCTAGAAAAAAAGCTATAACTAGATTCGGAGTTGAATTTATAGATCAGTTATCATCCTCACCTTTAAGTAAAACAGAACAAACAAACACTTCAGGATATACTACTAGTACTAGTAACGACACTGGAGGACAGGTAGGTTCTACTTCCTATAATACTGGGACTAGCAGTTCACCTTCCCCTTCACCATCTCCTTCACCTTCTTACTCTCCATCTACAGCTCCGTCAGGAGGAGGAGGATATTAGTTTGATATTTAAAATTTTATTCTTATATTAAAGAAAAGGTTTTAAGTGTTTTATATAGTAGAAAAAGAATCTAAGTTAGTATCGCTAGAAAATTTTATTAGAGTAGGGTGTTTCGTGCACGTTATCTCTTCTAATGATCTATACCACCCTAAATTATCCTCTACTACTGCAGTATACATCAGAATGCTTAATAGTAAACATGGTTTTATTATTCCTATCAATCACGATGACGGTCTTAATATAGATAAAGAACGTGTCTACAGTCTTTTAAATAAAGCACAAGTAGTTTATACTCTTAATAAGAAAGACTTACTTTATCACTTTAATATACAGAAAGCTATAGATATATCGTTAGTCTATTCTATGAATTATTATAAAAAATTAGAATATAAAAATTCTATTTCTACTATTGATTGGTATTACAACAAGTATAGGAGTAATAAAGATATAAATAGTTTTATTCCTATAACTAAATTATATGAAAAATGCGAAACAATATACGAATCTATAAAAGAAGTTATTGATAATATAGAAATACCCGATGGTTTTGATTTTTATAATAAGTTAGCTACGAATGTATTTTTCTTAATTGAACAATCAGGACTTGGAGTTCATTATGAACCTTTTAAAGAAGTATTTAAACCTCGCGACCCTCTTTGTAACATTTTAGATAATAAAACATATACTTCTTACAACCTTTATAACTCTACTTCTAGACCTACTAATAATTTTAATAGTATTAATTTTGCGGCAATACCGCATAGTGAAGAACATAGAAAATGTTTTAAACCACAAAATGATTTTTTTGTTGAGTTCGATTTTGACGGATACCACCTAAGATTATTAGCTGATCAGTTAGATTACCCGTTAAGTAAAGAATCTGCACATAAGCAGCTAGCAGAAAGTTACTTTGGAACAAAAGATATCTCTGATGAGCAGTATAAAGAAGCAAAACAGATTAATTTTCAAGCAATATACGGTAAAATACCTGAAGAGCATAAGAATTTAAAGATTTTCAAAGAAATACAAAATTATATTGACGTTATGTGGTCTTCATTTACAGAAACAGGCTATGTATGGAATCCACAGTCAGGAAAGCAATTTTCAAAAGAGCTAAAAGAGATGCATCCAGCTAAATTAATGAACTATATGATGCAATCGTTGGAAACTTCAAATAATATCATTATATTAAAAGATGTATTAGAGTATTTGAAAGATAAAAAAACTTTTATAGCATTATATACCTATGATGCAATATTATTTGACTTTAGTAAGGAAGATAAAAGTGAAGTTTTAGAAAATATTCAAAATATCATGGAGAGACAAAAGAAATACCCGGTTAAATTCAAATATAGTACTAATTTAATTTTATAGAGCAGCTTAACTATTTATATATGATAACAAACACAACAATTCCGAAGTTCGATTACGATATCGAACTTTTTTTTACTAGCGAAGATATGAGTAATAAGCTATTTTGTACTTTTTCAACAGAGAAGGACCTAGATAAGGTTTTGACTGAAATACAAGAAAGGTATAAAATTATCTATAATAAAATATTTGTACTTTATTCAAAAAGTCAAGACGAATATATGTGTACTTATAACGTAGACTTTGGTAATGTATCTAATTTTATAGAAAATACCATTTTAGTTCACAGAAAAAAAGAAACCAATACACTTTACACAATAAACGCTCTTAATACTTTAATTAAAGAGCTTAATAACGGTGAATTAGATACAACCTTCCGTATCACCTGGCCTGACTACAGAAACTGTATTCTCCTCACTAAAGGACCAGAATTAAAAAGAGTAAATACTAAATTACATAAAATTATTGAGCTTTAGTTGGCTCTTTAACTTTTTATTACTATATTATTAATAAGTTATAATTTAAAAATCAGTTATATGGACATTAATGCAATCCGCGCTAAATTAGATGCGCTAAACAACAGCGGTCAACAAAGAGAAAAGACCGATTATTCCGAAATATTTTGGAAACCAGCACAAGGTAAACAAACTGTACGTATAGTACCTTCAGTTTTTGACCCTTCTTACCCTTTTAAAGAATTAAAATTTCATTACGGCATAGGAAAGTTTCCTATGATTGCTTTATCAAATTTTGGCAAGCAAGATCCTATTGAAGAATTTGTAAAAGAGTTAAGAAAAACTAATGATAAGGACAATTGGTCTTTATCAGGTAAAATTAATCCAAAAACTCGTATATTTGCTCCTGTAGTAGTAAGAGGAGAAGAAGATAAAGGAGTTAGACTTTGGGGATTCGGTATTACAATTTATAAAGCTTTATTAGCTTTAGCTGAAGACGAAGATGTAGGTGATTTTACTGATGTATTAAACGGTTGGGATATGGTAGTAGAACAAAGACCAGGGAACCCTTACCCAGAAACTTCAGTTAGAATCAAACCAAGACAAACTCCTCTATCAGATAATAACGATTCAGTAGATACATGGTTAAAAGACCAACCTAATCCTGTAGAAGTATTTACTCAATATGATTACGAGTATATTAAAAAGCAGCTACAAGGATATTTAGATCCTAATTCAATAGAAGAAAACGCTCCAACAGCAGGATCTTCAACAGATAATAAACCGCCAGAAAGCTTAGGTCAACAAAAAACTGACTTTACTTTGGAAACAGCTACGGCTGGCAACAAAGACACAGTTAGTAAATTTGATGACTTATTTAACGAATAAAAATGGCAAAACAAAAAAAAGAAGTAAAAGCAGCCGCATCTGCGGCAGTCAAGAAGAATTTCAATCTTGGCAATTTTAAAAAGAAAAAAGGTTTTTCAAATGCATCCGTAAAGTTTAAAGAACAGGGATGGATTCCACTATCTAAAGCTTTTCAAGATATTACTTCACTACCGGGTATACCTACTGGTCATATTACCTTATTAAGAGGACATAGCGATACAGGTAAAACAACAGCTCTACTAGAAGCAGCTGTTAATGCTCAAAAAAAAGGCGTACTACCTGTATTTATTATCTCTGAGATGAAATGGTCTTGGGAACATGCTAAAGAGATGGGGTTAGAGTTTGAAGAAGTTCTAGACTCAGAAGGTAAGGTTACTGATTACGAAGGTTTCTTTTTATATGCAGATAGGGGTACATTAAACACAATAGAAGAAGTGGCTGTTCATATGGCTGACTTAATAGACGAACAAGCTAAAGGTAATTTACCTTATGATTTATGTTTTTTCTGGGATTCTATTGGCTCTATACCATGTGATTTATCAGTTCGTTCTAATAAAAATAATAACGAATGGAATGCAGGAGCTATGTCTACTCAATTTGGTAACAATTTAAATCAAAAGATATTATTATCGAGAAAAGAAAATTCTCCGTATACTAATACCTTAGTTGCTATAAATAAAGTATGGACTATGAAACCTGAGCATCCTATGGGTCAACCTAAGTTGCAAAATAAAGGAGGAATGTCTATGTGGTACGACTCTACCTTAGTAATTACTTTTGGTAATATTACAAATCCCGGTACATCCAAGATTAAGGCAATTAAAAATGGACTACAGGTTGAATTTGCTAAACGTACCAATATACAAGTAGAAAAAAATCATATTGGAGGAGTACAGTCTAGAGGAAGGGTAGTAATGACATCCCACGGATTTATACAGGATGATAAAAAAGCAATCGATAAATACCGGGATGCTCATAAAGAACACTGGTTAAAACTAGTCGGTTCAGTAGACTTTGACCTTATTGAAGAAGGTGACCTTGAAGAAGAGACGATTTCTAAAGGTATACTGGATTAATGGCAGACTATACTAAGTTACTCAACAATCTTAAAGAAACCCCACCCCGAGAGTTAAATGATCACATTCTTGTGATTGATGCTATGAATATGTTAATTCGTAGCTTTTCACTTCTCAAAGCAATGAACCCATCAGGTCACCACATCGGTGGTCTGGTTGGTTTTATGCGATCATTAGGATACGTTACTCGTATATTTGATCCAACAAGAGTAGTAGTGGTATGGGACGGCAAAGGAGGGTCAACAAATAGAAAGAATATTGATCCTAACTACAAAGCACAGAGAGCTACTTCTAGAATAACACATTGGGGACTGTACGATACTAAAGCAGAAGAACAAGAAGCTTTAATAGGACAGCTGTACAGAACTCAAGATTATCTAGAATGTTTACCTATCCAGCAAATGATGATGGAGAAGTTAGAAGCAGATGATATTATAGCGTATCTAGCTAAACAGGCATCTTCAAATAATAAAAAAGTTACAATAGTATCTTCTGATAAAGATTTTTTGCAATTAGTAAATAAGAACATAGAAGTCTATGCACCAGTTAAGAAAAAAACTTTTACAGAAAGTAATATTCAAGAGGAACTTAAAGTTCTACCAAGAAATTACAACATAGTAAAAGCATTAACAGGAGACAACTCAGATAACTTAGCAGGCGTAAAAGGTTTAGGAATAAAGACTATAATTAAAGAGTTTCCTGATTTAGTTAATAAGTTGACTGATCTTGAGTACGTATTTTCTGTTTGTGAGGAAAAAATGGAAAACAAAAAAATATTTCCTAAAATAATTCACAATTGGGATCGTGTTGAAACTAATTTTGAATTGATGGATTTACATGAAACTTCGTTGGATATTAGCGAAAAAGATCATATATTAAATATAGTAAAGAGTACTATACCCGACTTACAGACAGGGGCATTTTTACATCTATTAGATCAAGATAAGATCGAAGGGATTACAAAAAATACTGAAGGTTGGTTAGAGAACTTTAGAGGTTTAACGGTTTTAAAAAAATAAGTTATAGATGACATTAAAAGCATTGAATCAGTATGGAAAAGGTTTCCAGCTGAAAGTATTGGGCTCATTGCTGACACACAAAGGTTTCCTTTTAAACGTTAGAGACGTATTACAAGAAGATTACTTTGATTCAGACGCACATAAATGGATAGTTAATCAATTAATACAGTATTTCGATAAGTTTCATACTACTATTACTATGGATGTTCTAAAAGTAGAACTACAAAAAGTAGAAAATGATATACTTAAAATAGCATTAAAAGAAGAATTACGAAATTCATACCAAGCTTCTCAAGATGATTTAGAGTACATACAGGAAGAGTTTACTACTTTTTGTAAAAATCAAGAAATGAAACAAGCTATTTTAAGCTCTACCGACTTGCTCAAAGCTGGTGACTTTGACGGTATTAGGAATAATGTTGAAAAAGCTATGAAGGCCGGTATGGATAAAAATATAGGTCACGAATATAATAAAGATGTAGAATCTAGATATAGAAAAGACTACAGACCTACTATTCCTACTCCTTGGCCAGTATTAAACGACGGTGTACAAGGAGGATTTGGACCAGGAGATTTAGCAATAGTATTTGGTAACCCAGGAGGAGGTAAGAGTTGGACTTGTGTAGCAATGGCAGCACACGCAGTAAAGATGGGATATAGTGTTAACTACTATACATTAGAATTAGGTGAAGACTATGTAGGAAAACGATTTGACTGCTATTTTACTGGATATTCTATTGACGAAGTTAATGACCACCGCAAAGAAGTAGAAAAGTGTGTTGGAAACTTAAAAGGTAAATTAATAGTTAAAGAGTATGCACCAAAAAACGCATCAGTAAGCACTATTAAGTCACATTTACAAAAATGCGCAGATATGGACCATAAACCAGACTTAGTTGTTATTGATTACGTAGATTATTTAAGAGCTCCTTCCAGAGGAAAAGGTTTTGAAAGAAAAGATGAAATTGACGACGTTTTTATTGCGACTAAAGGATTGGCTAAGGAATTAAAAATTCCAATTATAACACCATCTCAAGTTAATAGAATGGGTGCTAGAGACTCTGTAATAGAGGGGGACAAAGCAGCTGGATCGTATGATAAAATGATGGTTGCGGATATGTGTTTTTCTTTGTCAAGACAGAAAGAAGATAAAGTGCTCGGTACAGCAAGATGGCATGTTATGAAAAACAGATACGGTCAAGACGGTATGACATATAATCTTAAAATGGATACTAACAACGGTCATATAGAATTTGAAGGTAAGGCAAGCATAGACGAACACTTAGATTCTACACAAGGTCCTATATTTAGCTTATCTAGAGATAAAATGTCAGAATTATTTGACAAAAAGTAGAATATATATGCTATTTATGAAAACATCTCCCTTAGCAAATAGAGCTTTCAAAGGAGATTTTTTTTGTCTAATCAATTAATATAATAAAAAAAATGAGTTTACTTAACGAACGTATAGTTTATAAACCTTTCGAATATCCAGAAGCATATGACTTTTGGCTAAAGCAGCAACAAGCACACTGGTTACACACCGAAGTGCCTATGTCTCAAGACGTAACTGATTGGGCTAGTAATTTAAAAGATCATGAAAAGAATGTTATAGGAGGTATACTGAAAGGATTTGCTCAAACAGAAACTATCGTTAATGATTATTGGTCTACTCTAGTAACTAAATGGTTCCGTAAACCTGAAATTATTATGATGGGAACAACATTAGGTTCAAGTGAAACCATTCATGCTGAAGCTTACTCCTTATTAAACGAACAATTAGGATTAGATAACTTTGCAGAGTTTTTAGAAGACGAAGCTACAATGGCTAAAATAGAGAATCTAATGAACGTAAGAGACGGACATGATGGAACACCTAATTGGCATGACAGAGCAAAATCACTAGCTATCTTCTCAGCTTTTACTGAAGGTGTTAATTTATTTAGTTCTTTTGCAGTCTTACTTTCATTTAAAATGAGGAACTTGTTAAAAGGAGTAGGTCAGATAGTAGAATGGTCTGTGAGAGATGAATCTCTACATTCCAATGCAGGATGTTGGTTATTTAGAACACTAATGGAGGAACATCCTGAATTTAAAACTCCGGAACTTATTAAAGACATTGAAGCAGCTGCTAAAGATGCATTAAAATTAGAATTCGATTTCATAGATAAAATATTTGAAATGGGAGATCTTGAAAATTTAAGTAAGGAAGAGTTAAAAAACTTTATTAGACATAGAGTGAATACTAAAATGAGCGATTTAGGGCTTAAACCAATTGTACCAGCTAGTGAGATAGATAAAGGTGCTTTAAAAACGATGAAATGGTTTGATGCTGTAATTGCAGGTAAACAACATACCGACTTTTTCGCAAATAGAGTTACAAATTATTCAAAAGGTCACATTGATTGGGACCCAGCATCAATGTTTTAAAATAAAATTTATGAGTATAGCAGTAGATACTTCCTTATGGGAAGCAGGTAAAGATTACCCTGAATGGATGAACGAAATTTCTATAGCAACGATTTCTAAAGGGTATTTACTGCCTGACGAAACACCAAAAAAAGCATATAGAAGAGTAGCAGATACGATAGCAAAAAGATTAGACCGTCCTGATTTAGCGAATAAGTTTTTTCGTTATATGTGGAAAGGATGGTTGAACTTAGCCTCACCTGTACTTTCTAACACCGGAACCGACCGAGGATTACCGATCTCATGTTTTGGAATTGACACGCCCGATTCAATTCGAGGCATTGGACTAACCAATGCTGAACTTATGAGACTTACCTCCCTCGGCGGCGGTGTTGGTATAGGTTTATCAAGGATAAGAGGAAGAGGAGAAAAAATAGGCACCAGCAATATGGGGCAATCAGAAGGGGTAGTACCTTGGGCTAAAATTTATGATTCTACTATTATTGCTACTAATCAAGGAGCTGTAAGAAGAGGAGCAGCTTCTGTAAATCTTGATATTAATCACCCGGATATTAAAGAGTATATGCAAATTCGTAGACCAAAAGGGGATCCTAACAGACAGTGTCTAAATCTTCATCAATGTGTTGTAGTGGATGATCAATTTATGCAAAAGTTAGAACGTAGAGACCCGGAGGCTATTAGCTTATGGGTAGAAATACTTAAATCTAGAGTAGAAACGGGGGAACCTTACATTATGTTTAAAGATAATGTTAATAACGATAATCCACCAGCTTATGTAAGAAACAACCTTGAAGTAACAATGACAAATATATGCTCAGAAATTACTTTATTTACAGATGAAGAACATAGTTTTATTTGTTGTTTATCTTCTGTGAATGTTTCTAAATGGCACGAATGGAAAAACACAGATTTGATAGAAACTTCAATTTATTTTTTAGATGGAGTATTAGAAGAGTTTTTAGCAAAAACATCTGGCAGAGATTCATTAGTAAGAGCTCATAGAAGTGCTAAAAAAGGACGAGCAATAGGGCTAGGAGTGTTAGGTTGGCATACTTTTTTACAAAACGAACGTATTCCATTTAGCTCTATAGCTTCAACATCTTATACTCACCAGATATTCTCTCAAATTAAATCCCAAGCTGAAGCTGCTTCTAGAAAGCTAGCTGACGAATACGGAGAACCAGTTTGGTGTAGAGGGACTGGAATGAGAAACAGTCACTTACTAGCAATCGCTCCTACTGTATCTAATAGTACAATCTCAGGAGGAGTATCAGCAGGTATAGAACCAGTACCTGCCAATGTTTATACATTTAACTCAGCAAAAGGAACTTTTATTAGAAAAAATCCTGCTTTAGAAAGTTATTTAGAAGACAGAGGACAAAGTACTGAAGAAGTATGGGATGCTATAATGAAAGATAGAGGATCAGTAGCAAATTTACCTGAAGATGTAATGCCTTTAGAAGATAAACAGGTATTTTTAACATTTGCTGAAATTAATCAACTTGCTTTAGTTGAACAGGCAGCAGTTAGGCAGAAATATATAGATCAAACTCAATCCTTAAATTTAGCTTTTGATCCTACTGATTCACCTAAGTTTATAAATTTAGTTCATCAAACTGCTTGGAAATTAGGAATTAAAACACTTTACTACTTACGTACCGACTCTGTTATAAATGGAGATATTGGCTCTAGAACATCGGAGGATTGTTTAAGTTGTGACGGTTAACAATTAAATTATGATTTATACGATAGTGGTAGTGCTCCTCTTAGCAGGTCTAGGAGGGATTATCTACTTTTTTAAAAGAAAGATTAGATTACTTAAAGAAGAATTTGAAAAGCAAAGAGCTTTTATAAGAACTGATGCTAAAAAGAGATCTGGGGCTGTACAGTGGGGTAAAACTATAGAACACTTTGTACCATTTATGAGTAACTTCCCAGTACCGCCAGAAGATTGTACTTTTTTGGGTATGCCTATAGACTATGTAGGTTTTTCTAATACTAATAGCAAGAATAAGTGTTCTGTTCATTTTGTAGAAGTAAAAAGTGGCTCATCTTTCTTAATGGGAAAACAAAAAAATATCAAAAAAGCAATAGAAGAAGGAAGAGTGCATTGGCATGAAATTTCTGTTGATGGAAATAGCGTAAAATAGTTGCTAATTTAAAAGATTTTTCTTATATTATTATATAATAGTAAATAAGTTATATGTCAAAAAATACTTCAAAGCAGTTATACACTCAGACTTTAGAATGGTTAAAATCAAGAGGAATTAAATTAGCTAATACTAATAGAAAAAGATCAAGATTTAATTCCTATAAAGAAAAAAATAGAAGATGACAAAAGTAATTAAGTTTTATGCTACCTGGTGCGGTCCTTGTAAAGTTTATGCCAAAACATTTGATAAAGTTGAAAAAAGTATTACTGAAATATACGGTACAGTAGAGTTTTTAAATGTAGATATTGAAAAAGATACTACAGGTTTAGCTGCTCAATACAAAGTAGGTAATATACCCTTTACGGTAGTAGAAAAAGATGGAATAGTTAAAACTCATACAGGTAGAATGAGCGAAGATAAATTAAATAGTTTTATACTAGATGAATAAAAATATTTTAATAGCATTTGCTTTGTTCTTTATAGCTCAAACAATGATATGGTACCAGACCAATGGTCAATTTATCAGCAATTGGGTTAAAGAAAGACCTGCATTAATTGCTTTGATGGGAGTTCCTATAAGCTATATCCTAATATATGCTACTAGGTATGTAGTACTAGCCTTTGATGGTTTACTATGGCCTGGGAGATTAATAGGATTTTCTTCTGGAATGTTAATTATGGCTTTATGTACTTATATACATTTAGGTGAGGCTATAACGTTAAAAACCGGAGTTACCCTATCTCTAGCTTTTATAATAGTATTAATACAGTTATATTGGAAATAAAAATTAAAAATAAAAAGTTATGTTAAGAAGACCAGATTCAATACCTACAGGAGATACAGTAATAGAAGATCCAATAATGGAACCCTTTTTTATTGCAAAATCTTCTTCTGGTGGGTATACAGTTTATGAAAGAGTAATAAAAGGAGAAAATAATACGCATTATATTAAAACTATCTGCTATCCTGCAAATTTTAATTTTGCATTAAAGGCAGTAAGTAGAGAAATGCTTAATAGTAAAAGTAACCACTACACTTCTATTAAAGATTATGTAGAAGAGTGGAGTATAATAGAAAATAAAATGTCATCTTTAACAACAATAGATTAAAATAAATAAATTATGAGTAGAATAAAAGAGAAATACGGAAAATATTTTGAATTTAAAAATACCACTAACGGAAAAAATTATTTCCTTAGAGGATTAGCAGGAGCTTTATTTTTAATTCCAATGGCTATTATAGCAGGTATTGGACTTGGAGTAATGATGGCAGGAGCACATATATTAGGTATTATTTTAATAATAATTGGTTCTTTAGTAATAATACCTTATTTTTGGTTTGCATTAGCAACTACATATAAAAGGATAAATGCTTTTTTCCCTCAACATGCAGGAAAAATTTTAATAGCTACATTTATTGTAAGTTTTATAGCAGAATTTTTTAATCCTATGAATCAATTAAATATAGAATCAGGTGGAGGTAGTTGGGTTGTTTGGTCGATATTCGGAATCCCGCAAATATTATTTAGCCTTTACTTATTATTTGGAAATTCAAAAGTTAAAAATCATATTGGATAATAAAGCGTTAGCCTATACGCAAAATACCTG
>Ga0209535_1001384_pt1 | contig 16602 bp, 16 predicted proteins | sample LinPmetageLP28_FD_184041 | JGI IMG/M metagenome (GOLD analysis project Ga0209535, IMG submission 184041) | Marine viral communities from the Pacific Ocean - LP-28 (SPAdes) (version 2) | ecosystem: Environmental > Aquatic > Marine > Oceanic | place: Pacific Ocean | collected 2009-08-22 | reverse complement strand
CACTAGCTTCGTCAGCTTCGTCAGTTACGGCTTCTTCTTCTTCTTCCATTTTATAATCTTCTTCCAAAGCTTCCCTTAGTGTTCTAAGGTCAACCTCATAATACTTCTTCGACATGTCTTCTCCTTTTGCTGTCTTAGATAAATGATTAGCACTTTCATTTAGTCTTTGCGATAAATTTAACAATTTTTCACGCTGGACATCATCCATTGTGGAAACTGCACCTTTTACAGCACTGAACAGTGCCTTCTGTGACTTAGACTCATTAAGAGAATCTAAATTTTCTTCACCTATTAACTCAACTAAAGATGCTAAGGCACCTTCGTCAAGATAAACTTCTTCTTCAAGCGCATCAACTGTTTCTTCTGTTTCTGATTCGTCCTCAGTAAGCGTTGCACCACACATTTCACAAGATGTATCATCACCTTTTGAATGGTGACCACATGCCGGACATTCTTTACCAGAATCTTCGAGTAGCTGCTCTTCAATAAATTCTCTAATTTGAGGCGTTACTGACTCGAGGATTGCTTTTTTAGCGTTTTCCTCTGCCACCTCTTTTAATTTCTTTGCGTCTGCGATTGCTTCTTCAAATAGTTTACTCATAATATAAGCCTCTTGTTCTACATTTAATTATTTAGCTGATTATTAAATATCATAAAAATTATCATTTAATCTCATTTATTGTATTTCTAATGCGATTAATATTCTTTGTGTGTTTTTCTAATGACACTTCATGACTATCTAATAAGTCATCTAGCGAAAAAATATGGTTACTATCTAATTCATCATGTCTAGGTAACGGAGCTCGAGCTGTGCCGTATCGAGAAGCAGTCATATCAACACGAGGTCGATGACTAGTGGGATAAGTTCCGGAACGATGGCCTGTCTTTTTTGATTTACCACCTTTAGCATTACGATAAGTAACGTTAGGCGATATACCTTGCATTACTGTTGTTGTATGTGTCCCTTCTCTTGATTTTTCTGCACTTCTTATTCTAGCAAGATTTTGTGCATGCTTCCTTACCGGATCCCCATAAAGCTCGGCCTCTTCTGTTAACCCAGAAACCATGCCAAACGCATAGCCTATGTTATCATATGATGTACCTTGTGGATCACTTCTACCTATATCCACCGGACCAACAGACATGCTTTGACGCACTTTTGATAATACGTCTACATCATCTTCATCAAATTCGTCATCTAGTTCGAATTCATCTTCAAACTCAGCATCAAGCACTAATGGGTCACCGGTAGAGTGCATGCTTCCGCGTGGGCCATTTTTTAATTTATTACCAATCGCCGACCCAATGCCACCTACTGGTCCGAAATAAATTTCGTATAGATTGCTACGCTTTGCCATCAGAGCCTTGATAAGATCGTCCGGAAATATAAGTGCCTAGTGTTCCTTGCTTAGATAGGTTTGCCGAAGTTTCAGAAGGCGAAACTAATCCACCCTTACCGGAGCCAAATTCATTATTAAATTCTGGATCTGGTAACTCACCGTTATATTCTAATTGATCTGCAGCATTAATACTACCAGGACCTGGAGATGTCAAGTTTGGCATGTAAGGTGATGCAGGTTTACCTTCGCCTCCTGTTTCGACTTCATTTAAGTCAGGAGCTCCGACGTAATCTCGATTAAAAGAATTAACACCGTTACCGCCGGTTACTGTACCGTCTAGTGCTAATTCTTGGTATAATTTTTTACGCTCTTCATCAGTAATCTCACCTTTAAAGATGGGTGATGCAGGAAAGGCTGATCGAATGTTTACATCTTTTCTTGCACCAGCAGGCTTATTTGAGGCGATTGGTGGTTGTACAATTGTTTGTCTTTGTTCAGCCATTACTTGTTACCTCTTTTAATTGATGCTAGAATTTGTTTTTTAAAATCATTTAATTTTTTTGCTTCGCTTAAAGAATTAATTTGTTGTGTTTTTATTTTTTTTAACAATCTTAATTTCTTTAAAAGCTTTTGTTTTTCTTCTTTAATTAAATATTCTTGCTCTTTTTCTATCTTTGCACGTTCTTCTTTAATTATTTTTTTAATAGTATCAGGTGTTAGTTTTATAATACGTCGCATATTACCTCCGGTGACAATCTTAACTATCATCTAAAAAAAGATTTTTATCTTTTTGACGGCGCAAATGCTAAATTAGCCCAATTGGCAGATTGACTACCGAATAGCTCTTCTGGAGATGATTGATTAACAATTTTAGCTGCTTGATCGCCTGATGCCATGACACTCGCCCCGGACATACCGCGACTTTCTTTTTGTTCTCTCAATGTAGTCATTGCAGTATCGGCAAGAATATCATTCATGATCGGGTCAGAAGTTATATTTTGTACTTTCTGTTTCATAAATTGAAATTCTTCATTTCCAGCATTGTCAATACCAGCCTTAATACCTTCTAAATAAGAAGACTTTTTTTGAACTGTTTGTCTGGATTGTGCTGACTGGTCGCGGCTTTGTTCACTAATTCTTCGACTAGTACTTTTTTCATGATACTCTTGCATTGTGCCGCGCAATTCTCTTGATTCACTAATTGTGGCTTGATTATTGCCCACTAAACCCTCAGCTAAGATTTCAATTAAACATTCCTTCACAATGTTTTTTAGTGCTTTTTTACTCTTATTGTTCATTCCCACCTCAATATTTCATTAAACATTCTATCGATTTTATCTGATTGGTTAAAGATTTTATCTAATTCACGTCTATTAACTCTTCCTTCCTTTAACATAAATGCGCCAGGTGTAGAAGGTTCAGATACCATATCAAAACAAATTAATTGAAAGTCATCTTGCACAACTTGATTCCCACCTTGAGCAACTGTTGAGCCTACACCTCGTGAGGAGATGCCAAGTGTTACACCGCTTTCAATTAAAGATTGGATAATCTTGCCGGCTGGTGTATCTAATATTTCAATTTTACCATAAACATCGTCACCTTTGATATAAGCTTCACGAACAATGTGCGAAACATTTTTTAATTCAACAACTGAAGAATCTGGGTGATCACATTCACCTAACGCACGATTTTCGCGTATCATTTTTTGATAATTCATTATTTCTCTTTCGAGGATAGGACGAGGATAAACACGGCCGTTTTGATTAAGCGTGTTTGCTCTTTGAATAATTCCGGAGAGCATTACTTTACCATACTTTTCGCGTGATTCTTTGAGCATTTCTTTTGAACAAGATATTGGTGTCCACTCTCTTAAAACATTTAATTCTGTATTCATTTATAGCTCCTTTTTAATTTCGCTTATCATTTTTGTAAGCGTTAAAAATTTAATAACATTTTGATCGTTAATATTTTTCACCGGTAAACTAGCAATTTTTTCACGAACTTCATCCAACTTGGATAATAAATATTTGTTATTTGATGCATCTTCAAAATTTTCTAAGTTTTCTAAAGCTTCTTGCTTTTTAACTTTAAAAAATTCTTGCAATTGCGACGGGTTTTTGTCCGATAGAAAAACGTAACCTTCGATAATTTTCTTTTGATCAGTTGTTAGTTCTTCACCATAACGACGATTGAATTTTTCCGTCATAATCTTTAAAACTAATCTGTCACTGTGGGATGCATCATATTTATGCTCATTAATTTTATTTTTATCACGCAACATTAACTCACCTAACCTGACTTCTAAATCAACTAGTTTTTTAACATCTCTATCTTTTTTACGCCACTCATTTAATGATAGTTGCACAACACCTAGATCACGATAATCAGCAATACTTCTGTAATAAAAGTCTTTATCTGCTATTTTATAGTTAATATCTTTAAGCAATAATGATTTTTCTTTTTCTAAAGCTTTTTTATTTAACTTTCTACTGGCAATCTTAGCTTCATTTAAAATAGACGCAACTGTGTGAGTATGTGTTATGTTAGATTTTGCAAGAGCATTAAAAAGTCTAAATTCTTTATATAACTCCGTACCTTTTTTAAAATGTTTTTCAATAAGCCGGGTTGCTATTTTTGCATCCTTCTTGTTGCCTTCTAACAACTTTGTACTAATATGCTTAAGTAATAGTTCGTAAATAATACCTACGTTTCTTTTTTTATTATGTTTCATCTGTATCTGTATCCTCTCCTGATAAATTGCTTTCAGAAATTATAATGGAATTCTTAATATTGCTTTTTTGCGTCTGCGAACCATAAGTATTATCAAAACGTTGTAATGTCGATTTTAATGTGTTATTCATTGTTGCATTAACTACGGTTTGTTCATCTAAATAGTCATCAATGTTAAATTCTACATCAGCTTCAAACAAATCTTTACCTGATGGTGGTTTTGGTATTTTTGCTGCAGAACTTAAATCATACTTAAGTTTGCTCATCCCAGCATCAGCTGGATCATCTCTTTTTCTGGTCTTTAATGACGGATTAACACCCGTAGCATTGTGTTTTTTATTTGATGATCCTGTGATATCATCCTCATCATCATCTTCATCGTCTAAACCGTTAATACTTAGCTCAATTAATTCCTGGACACGGATAGGATAATCATCATCCTCAATTGACTGTTGCTCAGATAGTGCGCCTAGATCGATTCCACCGGAACCAAGTTCAACATTACCCCCATCAAATTGAGCCCGAGATGCAGCCGGACTTTCTGGGCCTTCCGGTGCAGTTATCTGTGTAGCTTCAATTTCTAAGTCAGTGATTTTATCAGACCTTTGTCCGGATTGAATGGCTTTGATTTCTTCATCAGAGAATCTAAGAATATTTTTTTGAACCCAGTTTCTATCCACGACGCCAGGAACACCCAATGCTGTGTTTGCAGTTTCAAAACGCGTCTTATATAGTTCAAGCTTTTGTTGCTGTGCAATTGTTGAAGGGTTTGATAACATTAACTTAAAATCTAACAAATCTTCATCACTAAAGCCGTTACAGTACAAATGTACAATTGCTAATTTGTTCATTTCAGACAGTATAGTTCTTTGAATTCTTGCAATTGTTCGACTAAATCTAATATCTTCCTGGGACAACGTTGCTTTTGCACCCAATCCTTCATCATAACCTAAATATGCCTTAGGGATCTTAAGCGCAGCAAACAGTTTCTTTTGAATATACTCAACGTCTTGTGTTTCTCCTGCAATTGTATCGCCACCAATCGGCTCAATCTTTGTCCCGCTATCACTACCACGAACAGGAATAAAATAATCTTCGTCAATTGAAAGCGGGTTATATCTAAGATCTACTCTTCCGGTTGTTTTGTCAACAATTGAAGACCGTTTTAGTGATGATTGTGCCTGCTCCATGTAATTTGCAACTTCTTCTGGAGGTACATTACCGACATCAATATAAAAAACTCTTCTGCCCGGAGCACGGACAATTCTATGAACTAGCATCGCGTCTTCTAACAATATCATTTGGCGCCAAATACGTCTTGCGGGTTCAAGTACAGATGCACCATACGGTAAAAATGCATCATTACCTAATAATCGCATATGTGACACTTGCCAATTTTCTAAAACTTGATTACCTTGTGTCACCCATCTAAACCTTACAGCCATAGGATCGTTGGGGTCGAAGCCCTCTTCTCTTTCAACTTCTGATATTGGTAAAGGAAAACAGTTAATAACACCATGTTGAGGATGTACATCGTTAAACAAGAAGCAGTCGCCGTACTTAACAAGGTTTCGAACCCAAGATGACATGTTAAATTCGACATTAAGTGTATCATAGAAAAGCTCAGTTAAGATTTTCTTAATCTTAGGGTTATCTGAGTATATGTGCAAAGTTTTCCCTGCTTCGTCTGCAGACACAGATTCTTCAGAGTATATGTCTAATGCACTTGCAATTTCAGGTGTATATTCCATTTCTGAAAAATCAGAGTATCGTGCCATTCTATCATAAGTTCCATAAGCAGACATAGCATTACTATAGACTTGTGACTGATTCTTTCTAAACTGGTCAAAAGCAGTTGATGTATAGTTCTTGTCTGTATTTTTTAAGACGTTTCTTTTAACAACCGGTCCACTTCGAAAAAGTCTTGTTAGCCGTTTGAATAAGTTTCTTCCGTTATCTGCCATTTTTCACCCTATAACAACCATGTGTGGTTTGTTTGTTTTTGTTTCCCATTTGCTCCGCCACTAAAGTCGGAACGCGAGTCTATGTTTTGTTTGTTGGCACTGCCATGAATTATAATTGGTGCAGAACCTGGAGTATTACTATAAGGATTTGTGTTTCTTGACATTGCGGCTAGCATTGCATCATTAAGTGACTTGGAATTCTTACTGTAATCTGCTGACGCATCAAACAACCAAGAACCAATTGCTAAGCTCATGACTAAATCATCATTATAACCGCGACGCGCTGATGCCCGTCCTGAACTGTCTATAGCAAACACTTTTAATTCCTCATAAAACCTACTAGAGTATACAGCGAGTTGTTTGTTTCTTAAAACTTCTTCTAGCTTTGCCAAAACTGTGCCTCTTGTTTTTCCATTTGTATTGAATCCTGCGACGTCTGGCGTTTGTTTAGGTACATAATTCCCAATATATACACCTTTCCTTTGCCGATAGTATAAACGTGGATATTTAAGCTCTTGTAATTTTAGTATTGTTGCGTAACCGTAACTATTGTTTTCCGGACAAACCAGTGCTTTATTGTACTTTATCCCATACTTGTTAATTAGTTCAGCAAAAGTGTCCGGACGTATTTTACCTTTATACTCAGCAACGACTTCAGAACTGTTAACATCTATCACATGAAACGTAGAAAAATCTTTTGCATCACCTCTAGAAACATCAGCTGATATTACATACTCATTTTCGCTTAAGGGTTGTTTCCATATCCAGACGTTATTATCTGGGCCTTCTCTCATTTTTGGTGGGTTAACCATCTTTCCAACCCACTCCAAGGTCTTGCTGTCCAAGTATGTATCACCAGAGACTGCAAAATCACAAAGGTATTCTTGTGCTATTTGTCTTTTTGACATGTTTGCTGTAACACCGCTAAACCATTCTTGCCCTCTTTCCGGGTGCACATCCCACATCAGCTTGATAGGATTGAATTCATTAACTCCGGCTTCGGCTTCTGTATACAGCTTATGATATTGGCCACCTACTCCATTCGGTGTAGATAGAATAATAACACGACCACCCGTTGAAATTGTTGGGTATATACCTGTCCAGATTGTATCGAAGTTCCTTACAAAGGCTGCCTCATCAATAATTAGCAAGGATAATGCTTCAGATCGACCGGCATCATCTGAAGTGGGTATTGCTTTGATTTGTGATCCATGACTAAACATTATTTCTTGTTTATTATTTGATACAATCTCAGGCAACAACAGCCACTTTGGTAAAGAACGTATCATTGTTTTAACTTTAATAATAAAGTTTTGTGCCACTTTTAGTTTTGTCGCGATAACGAGGATGTTCTTTTCTTTTTTAAATATTGCCATCCAGACAGAATAAGCAGCACCTAGTGTAGATATACCTAACTGTCTAGACTTAAGAATAATATTAAATCTATGATCGATAAATTCTTCTACACATTCTTCCTGGAAAGGATACATTTCAAATGGAATGAGGCCTCGCACAGGATGCTGTATTTTCAAGTAGTTCTTAAAGAAATAATTTGGATCTTTACCACACTTTATTATCTCTGCTACTTGTGCTTTCTTAGTCAGTCTTGCCATTAGCTAATCTCAAAGTATGCTCGTCTATAAATGTACGCTTGTCTTGTTTCAGCATAAAAATTAATATCTTGAACATCAGTTGACCTTTTAGTCTTATCTTCTTTAGCTTTTAATGCTCTTCCGGCGTTCTCTTTCTTTTTAAAGTCTTTTTTCAAGTCGCGCATATATGCATTAATAAACTGGTTTAATTCGTTTTCTGTGTCCTGGATTACTTGGTGTTGATGACCGTGAGGACCTAGATTCTTAATACATAGCGCAGTGACACACAACTGATCACCTTGCAAACTTGCTTTTGTAGCAACAGAGCTAGCTGATGTGGACGCATATCCTCCGTACCTAGGGTTTCCATCATCTTCAACTGAACTGTATCCTGCATTTGTCGATGCTTTCCCAAACGTATCATTGATTAAATTACCTAACACATTTACTTCTTCAAAATTTAATGACATTTTAATTCTCCTGTCTTTTTGTTTATTTGCGTATTTTACGCCTCATAGATATATAACTATTCACAACTGTTTTTTTTGGTCGCCATCCATTTTTCCACGCTTCTCTTCTTGCCTCAGCAAATTGTAGATAACATTCTTGACAACAATCATAATTATCGTTCTTGTCAAAATCTTCCAATGTCATTAGAGGAAACTGGCATATGCTACAATAAAAGTTTTCTTTTTTGAAGTCACCGATAACTTTAATCTTAGGGTTGATAAACATAAGCATCTTTTCCTTTTTTCATAATGTCAATATTGTTATCTACGATATCTTTGATGGCATCGATGTGTGAAATAACCAATATATTCTTAAACCATTTCTTAAGTGATTGTAGTAGTTTACCACAAGCTTCTAGATTTGTTTCATCTAAGGCGCCAAATCCTTCATCAATCATTAACATACTTGTCTTTGGAAGCGATGACACGTTAATTAATGCTACACGGATTGCAAGTGATGCCATCATTTTTTCCATTCCCGACCCTAATTCAACAATTCGCTTGCTGTCACCATAATTAATAAAGATATCCATAGAGTTACTTTCTAAATCTGCTTCTAATTCTACTGTAAACCCAACAACCCCTTTCAAGATTTTAGATATCTCTGCGTTAATCTGAGGTAGCATAGAATGAATAATCTGGACAGGTATACCTTTGTTAGATGTCGCTTGCAGAAATAAATCGTATGCACGTAATGAGCGACTAATCTTTTCAAATTCTGCTTTTTGTTTTGATAACATCATTTCTTCTGCTTTTAACTTTGCTAATCGTGTAATCAAACCTGTTCTGGCTTGATCGCTTTTCTTTATTTCGCTATTTGTTGTTTTAATTTTGCGTTCGATGAGTACCTGACCATCGTTTGAGTCTTGATTGTCAAATTTTTCTTTTATGTCATCGTACGCAGTTCGAAGCTCTGGGACTAGAGGTTTGATATTTTCAATATCCTTTTCGTAACCATTGATTTGAATTCTAATGTCAGATATAGAAGAAACTAGTCTAGACTTTCGTTGTACGATCGCGTTATATTTGTCCAATTGATCATCATAATCTTCTTTACCTAATTTTTTAAAAGCTACTTTTAAATCGTCAACCTTTACCTTGATTGCAATTACTTTGTCACGTTGCTTGTTTAGCTTCTGCTTGTTTAAGTGTGACTCTTTAATGAACATACAAGTAGGAAATTGATCGCCACACGGTACTTCATCTAATTTTTCGACAGATCGATTAATTACATTCAACTCTTTTCTTTCATATTTTAAATCGCTTTGCATACTAGACAACAATCGATTAATTTGTTTTTGTGCATCTCTCTTTTCTTTAATTTTATCAACATCGAAATTAGATAAAAACAAATCTACTTTTTCTATTTTTTGTTCTGTTTCAAATATCTCATCTTTAAGTAATTCTCGCTGTTTTTCTGCTTTTTCTACGTGACGAATGTTTTTAAGCCACCTACTTTTTACTTTTTCTACTTCAGATTTAGCAATGTAATCATCATCAGCGTTTGAGTGTAACTCTTTAACATAATTTTCATAATCACTTTTTAATTTTGTAATGGTCAGTTCTGTTTCAGCTATTGATTCCTTCATACTATTTATACTGTTTTCTTTTATACTAATCTGCTTATTCCAATCGCCTCGATTGATTGATGATGCCTGCTGCTTAAGGCTTGCGCATTCTTTTTTTGCAAATTCATTCATTGCATCAAAAACAGTTAGATCTAGAAAATTCGTTAATATTGCCTTTCTCGCAGTGGCCTTTTCTTTGATGAAATTATTCATATCACCTTGTGATGCTAGCGAAGTCATTAAAAATTCTTCTGGTGAGCCAATCATACCACGGATAATCTTCTCTGTTTCTCGACGTTGTTCTTCTGTTAAATCTTCTATTACCTCACCTGTTTTATCTAGGCGATAAAATTTAAGTGTTGTGGGTGCCCACAGATTTTTCTTTGTTTGTTTCTTTATTGTTTGCCTTACTATTCTATACGGTACATTGTTGATTGATATGTCTAGCTGTGCCTTGCAAGAGTTTTTGCGTGTATTAATCAGATGAATATTCTTAATACTACCTCTATCAGAAGTATTGAACAACGCGTATGCAACTGTGCCGATTATTGAAGATTTTCCTCTGGCGTTTCTGCCAAAAATACCTGTAATTCCCGGTAGATTTTCAAAATTAATGTAATTGCTATCAGTATATGAAAAACAATTGTCAAATTTCAAGCTATTAATCGCCCATTTAACATTGCGCAAGTCACTATCAGTTTGAATGATCTCAGATAAGCTTCGATCAACCAATTCATCTAGCTTCTCTAGATCCTCAGTCAAAAGCACGTTATTTTTATAATACTCACGTATCAACTCTTTATGTTTTTCTGGACTCCTTAGATCGATTGTCATACTGTTTGACTTAGCTGATTTAATTTGTCCAGAGTCAAACTTAGAGTCGACCTTGAAAACTACTTCGGTTGCTGCTTTTTGTTTTGTTAATACTTTTTGGAGACGTCTGGCATCTGTCTGACTAATGTAATTATCAGCACGAATACGAAAACGAGACAAGTTAGGATACTCTCTACATTTATTGACTGTCTTTTGTACATCACCTTGCCAGTCGACTGTTACAAAATGATACTGGTTTTCTACTTCATAAAACTCTACGTCAAAGTCGTCGGCAGATCTGATATCCCACAAAAGAAAACCTTTTTCACTATCTTCACCAAAATTTTGCTGGATTGTCGAACCAGAATAAGCAACTGTGCCTTTTTTGTTAAGAAACTGTCGTTTGTGAATATCGCCTAAAAGTGAAAAGTCGTAGCTTTTAAACAAGTCTAAATCAGACTCACCTTCAAGTTGCCAGTCTGTATCAGTCAAACTACCTCTTACTGCGCCATGATATAGTGCTATACTAACGTTTTCTTTTGTAGGCTTAGCTCTATGAAAATTTTCTTCATCAAAACATGATAGAACGCACCATTCAAAGCCCGGCGCAAACTCATATGTACCTGAATACTTGTATAGATGTATATTCGGGTTGTCAAGCGCTTCAATAATTGGGGTAATTGCATCTTGCCTGTCCTTGTTGAGGATTAAGCCGTCATGATTACCGAGAATAACGTGTGTTGGTGCTATTTTAGCCAGACCATTAAACCACCAGCACAGGTTTTCTATTAACTCCGGAGATATTCCTTGTGTCTTAGAGTGAACAATGTCGCCACCAACGTAAATAACATCAGGTTGCAAATCGTTGGCCTGCTTAAACATATCTTTAAATGCTAATACGTATTCTTGATGTCTAGATAGGCCTCGCCAGTGCACATCAGCAATGTGTAATATTTTCATGAATCCCCTATGATTTATTCCTCTCCATTAAAACAACAGTATCTCTGTTATCAATTAGAAACGAAGGTTTTATACCTGGTAATAATACCCAGCATCTTTTAGAAATACAAGTTTTTGGTTTAGGTGCAAACCCATCAGTCATAATAATGTAACCGTCATATGCACCAGATATTTTTCTGTAATGATCTTCAGCTGCATTAAAGCATGTCCCACCTGAACGCGTCCGGTAAGGCTTGTCAATTTTTTTATTTTTCTTCCAAACGTATTTGCTATTATCATCAACTTTTGTGTCGAAATGATAACATGTAAACGTTACCTTTGATGCCAAGTCGTTTAAAGTGCTAAATAATAATGTTAAATCATCATCACCTACAGATCCTGACTGGTCAATATAAATAACAATATTTGATGTATGACTAGTTTTACGACCTGGGTGTATGTACGGATATTTTCGATTAATTCTTCGAAAGCTTCGTGAACGATTAGCACGTTGCTTTGTACCACAAAAGTATCTAAGCACACCTTTCCAATCGATATCTTTATGCATCATGGCACGAATTTGCTTTTGTGCTTCAGCACCAACTGTGCCCCAACTATTAGATCGATCGGCGCGTTCTGTTGCTTTTTTAATAATATCTTTTACTTTGGCATCTATCATGGCTTTATCACCCTCAGACATGCTATCATTATCAAAATGATAATCAAAGCCTGCACTTGTGGCATTACAGCCCTCACCTTCACCTTCACAATTACCATCACCATTCTTCCCAACCATCATTGATTTACTACCCATGCAGTCACTAATCGCACTTTGAATGTCGTCATTGTTCATGATTTGTTCCATATACCATTCTGATGATTTGTATGGTGGTAGCTGTTCAATAAAGTCTGATAATTTTTGGGACTGTGACAATACCTCTTTTGGTAAGTGTGATACATCGTCAGGTGTTTCAGTTGCGCTACCAGGAATCAAACCGCCTTTTGGAAGCTCTGCTCGAGGTATGGTGCAGTTAATGGCTAAGTCTGTAGCTATATTCCACATTAAGTGAGGTTCTTGTTTTCTAGATGTACAGTGTTGATATATTAAATGATAACATTCGTGCTTTAACAAACCAAATATTTGCCTGACTGGGAGGCTGGATACAAACTTAGGGTTCCAGTACATTACGATATTGTCATCCTTGCACATTACCCCTGCTGTAGGTATCATGTTTGTCATTTCTTTTCTGATACAGCGCATAATATCAGAAAAGAAAGGTTCATCAATCAGAAATTTTAACATTATTTTGTCAAATCTTTCCTTAGTTAACAATTCAACCTCTTCTTCAACTAGTACTTCTTTTGTCATGTGTGCTCCTGGGTTATGCTTTTATTATATAATACTGTAGCCTAGGTTACACTTTATTTTACATCATTTGCTGCATTTACAACTTCCACAATCTTATTACCAATGATTTTATGGAACTTTCGAATGTTAGGTAGCTTTTTTGTTTCCATAATCATGTTCATAAAATTAACTAGCATTTCATCAGAACACTTATTTACAAAATTACACGCATGTTGTGCCTGTGTGACTGTTACTTCATTATTAATTGAGAAAGTAACAATGAGATTAAGCAGATCATTTTTCTTATCTGTTGAAAGCATATCAATACCGGCACTTTTGTTTTCGTAGTCATTTAAGACATCTTCAGCACTGAACTTAAACTCATAGTTTTTAACATAATCAACAAATGAAATTGTTGTTTCTGTGCCAAGAAAACCTGAACATAATGAATAAAAGAGAATATCATAGTTTGCACCGCAACAACTAGTGGGTGACATGTTTGCATATGACAGTGATGTATTAAGACGATCCCAAGAAGCAGGGTTAGGATATACCTTGCCAGGTTCTATTTGACCGGTATGTCGCAAACGTGCAGGATATTTTTCAATAAAAGACATCATTAGTGGGTCAATTCTTTTTGTTTTGCGAGCCCATGTTAACCAATCTTGCACTGTCGGTTCTAGGGTTGAAACAAAGAAACGACGCAATAAAGCTGGATCCATTTCAGTTACTTGGTATTCACTACCTTCATTAACTGCTGCATAAACACGTGTTTCCGGGTGTAGTTTGTGACCATTGAGTTCTCTATCTAACACAATTTGAAAGGCGCATTGCTGAACTTCGATGGTGGCTCGGTTTAATTCATCAAAGAATAAGATAACAGGCTCATTGCATGCACGAACAAACCAGTCAATGGGTGCAAAGCGAGTGACACCGTCGACCAATTCTGGCAAACCAATAATATCACCTTCAGTCATTTGTGACAGGCGGCGGTCGATGACTTCCATGTCTAATCGATCACCAATTTGATGAACAATGTGTGATTTACCAATACCCGTCGGGCCTTTAGCTAGAACTGCGATCTGTGGTGGAAGTTTTGAAATTACTTGGACGAATGTTTTGATATCCATTATATCTCCTAAATGGTTTGTTTGGTTGTGGTTTTATTATACCTTATTGTTTATGCTGTTACACTTTTTTCAGGGTTTTAGTATAGTGCCAGTTTCTTCCGCTAGGAGAGAAAACCAATGATTGCGAATCGTGCAATTTCGTTTCATTATCACCCTCGGTCATTTTAACAATTATACCAAAGCTATCTTCATCTAATTTTTCTCGTACTGACGGGCGAAGTCTGACGTCTGATGGTATCTGTACTAGGTCACCTATTTCATGTTGCCATGATATCGTCTTTTGCGGTGCTAGCTTCTGCTTTTTTAAGTTCTTGCGAACCTTTCGCATTTGGCTTTTAGTGGTTGGTTTTTGTTCATCAGGCGTTGTTGAGGCTTTAAAAGCCTTTTTAACATCTTCTTTTGATAAGGGTTTTTCTTGAACTTCTTCGTTTTCACGAAGGACTTCATCAACCTCGTTAACATTTTGCTCTCTTAACGCTGCTTTTACTTTACTTAACTGGTTATTTTTAAATTTACGTGCCATGTTTCCTCCTATGACTTTATTATAATACATTAAGTCAAGAGTTACACTTTTCACTATAAAAGCTTTTCTAGTATATCTGGTTCCATCTGTTTGACGATTGTGGGTATATAGTCTATCCCTATCATCTTATTGATCATTTCAAAATTATAGTCTAGATCACTAGCTAAGATAATACGTCCCGATCTTCCATTTCCGTCACAAAATGGGTGTATATACTCATATAACAAATGTCGTAACCATGCTTTGTCTCTAATGCTATGACACGACTTTAGTTTTCTATGAAGATCATATGGATCAGGAAACTGAACTCCTGTACGTGAGGCATGAGAAAAGTTACGAAATTCACCGGGTATGCCTCTCTCGAGAACATCTGGTAGAAAGCATTTATGAATTCTAACTATTTTATAGTTGTTATCAATAATGCCACACTTGCTTGACATCGTTAAACCGTCTAACTGTGACTGGATGTGTTTATTTTTTGCTGTATAACAGCTAGGAAAGCCCATCATTGCGTGCTTTGCTGCTTCTAGACACTCTGCATACGGTGTCTTATAAAACTCTATTTCGTTTGTTCGATACAAAAAGTCGGCCATATCGCGTGCATAGTTTTCATATGCATTAATTTCATTATCGTCACTATACACTTCCCGTGCTTTGTCACAAAGCCTAGTACCAAATTCACGATAATTTTTTGTTTTTAATCCAGCACTAATTTTACTGTCATCGTGATTTAAAAATAAATTTGCTAATGTTTCGCCTACTAGTCGTCCGTAATCAATATCAGTTGGGAAGTGCACTGCATTTTCTATCCTTGTCTGTCCTATCAAGGCTGCTAATGTTTGCAAATCTTGTTGAAGTTCTGGTATGTTTGCAGATAATACATCACATAAAAAATACGCAATTGTTGTATGACCGCTTGGAAAGCTTGGCGACTTTTTGTACTTTATCTGCAATTCCTCACTAGACATGTCACGAAGGTAATGCAGAGGTCGTGGCCGGTTATTTTCATATTTTAACTTTAGAACGATAACATCTACATCACGGATAATATCTTTTATTTTTCCCCAGTCAATTAAGTTAAAGCCACTTTCTTTGCAAAATTTCTTAAAAACTTCTTCAACAGAATCATCACTATCGTGCAAGAACTTTGTGTTTAAACTTGGATGCTTATGACAGCGCAAAACTTCTTTAAAGTCTCGATCAAATTCTTGTGTGTTTTCTTTTGGATGACACATCTTTGGGATACTATTAAAACATTCGCTATCAAAATGTCGATATCGACGTGACATTCTATCTAAATGATCACTATCAATTTCGTGCTTTGTCTCTTCAAATAATCCTCTAATTGATCTCATTAATACTCGTCGTCGTGAAAGTCATAATCTAATGAATGATATACTTCTGATATATCATCTGATATCTGTGCAATTTTTGTACGTTGCCAATCATCTAATTCATACCCGTCTGGTATCATATGTAAAAGTTTTTGTGCATATTTTGCAACCTTATATAATGATGGTTTTGCCATGTAATTATTGTGACTTCTATGGTCACCTTTTGTTGCATCAACATCGTAGCCCGCATGAGTTAATACACCTAGCGTGTTACCAATCATTCCCATCGTGTCAGTTGAATAGTCAGAGCCATCATTTTCACTAGAGCTTCCGCCGCAACCACAACCACCTTCTTTTAACATATTACCACCAGAATACCCACACTCCATACAGTCGCCTTCGTAAGCCATGCCACCACATTGCTCACATGTATCTTGTGCACCACCAAAGTCATCATAAGCGTCACTTTGCTTTGTCAATGACAAATTGTGAGGCGACCTTGATTGCGGGTTATAGCCTGTGTCTCTATATAGATCTTTTCCCTTTGGCGTTACTAAGGCATCTTCGCCTACCATAGATGCCAATTCTTGCATAACCATTTTACGAATCTTGTCTTTTGTTAATTTATTCATTGTACCTCCTAAAATATTGAACCTGAACTGATACTCTGTATTAAATATCCTATCCTGTCAGTAAGTTCATACTTCTTAGAAGATTGTATGTAATTATTAGCTACTTTCTTTGTCATGGCGCCAAAGTCTTCACCTCTATGTTCTGATATTTTTACATCTAAACCGTACTGCTTAAAG
>Ga0209535_1001383_pt1 | contig 16609 bp, 32 predicted proteins | sample LinPmetageLP28_FD_184041 | JGI IMG/M metagenome (GOLD analysis project Ga0209535, IMG submission 184041) | Marine viral communities from the Pacific Ocean - LP-28 (SPAdes) (version 2) | ecosystem: Environmental > Aquatic > Marine > Oceanic | place: Pacific Ocean | collected 2009-08-22 | reverse complement strand
TTAGCAGCAATGTAATTGAATCGCTCAGTTACACTCATCATTCTCATCATGTCTTTATCTAGTTGTTTAGCCATATTATTTGTTTTTACCCCGTTTTGGTTTATGCTCAGTTATTAATTGTTTACTCGACTTTTTTCTAGCCATTTCAGCTGCTACTTGTCTATACAGTGGTGATGATAATTCACACCCATTATATCTTCGCTTCATAAGCTACTACGTTTATACATTTCAATGTCCTCAATAATATAATTTAAATACAACACAGCCTTATCATCATCACCTGACTTAATAAATCCAATTACCTCCTTCACACGCTCAATTATCTCCTTACCTTCCATAGTATGTTTCTAGTAATTGCTCCATTACTTCCTTACTAATTTCATTTCGTTGATATAATCTTTCAATTAACTCTCTCATAACTTTTTATTTAATATAAATGAAATTGTAGGGTAAAAATATCTATCATCATCAATATCCATCTCACCATCATTAATACTAACTACCTTAAAATCTTTACGTTTAAATATGTCTTTAATTACCTTCTTTTCCTTAGCAGTAAAATCATTTCTATCTGACTTAGTAAAATACCAACCATCACCTTGAGTGTAACTACCAGTACCTAATCTAGGCTGATCTGTTTCACTCATATCACCACCCCAATCAACCATATAATTAATCTTAATGTCATTATTAGCTAATTCTTTAGCTAACGTTTTAAATCTACCATTACCTATCTTCTTATGCATTATGACCATTTTTCAATTAATTCATCAATGTCACTTCTCGATTGCCATCCTAATACCTCATGACCATCATCCATTACAAAACTACCATCTTCATCAAATATAGCTACCTCAAATTTATCAAAATCATCAGGTGAATCACCTGCATTTCTAGGTAAACTGTACATTCCCCTACCTGCTACTATAGATAATTCAATATTATTATCTAACATTAATAATCCTTGGATAAATCCCTTACCCAATTTATGTTGTTTCCACTTTATATCTTTGAATTTTTTCATAACCTTTATTTTTGTTTATTAAATTGTTTAAATGCATCTACAAATGATCTATCCCACTCATTACGTAGCTCAACATTATTGTCTATCATTATTTTAGCAACATTTATTCCAGTGTCACCTTTGAATTTAGGTTTAAAACCCATCAATTTTAACCTCTTTTGTTCTTCCAGCATTAACTCTAATAATTTCATAACCTTAATTGTTTTTTAACCTCATTTATACTGTAAATATACGAACCCTCTTTACGGTAACCAAGTTTTTTCGCATAAGTCTTGTAGAGTTGTATAGTAGTGATCCACATTTGGTTCAAAATACTTAACCTTTATATTATTAAAATAGCTTAATTCTAAATAATCTCTACCTGATGGTCCACTTAAATAAACATCACCACCAACTTTATTAACTAAATTAGCTAATAACTCGCTTTTACTGCCGCTAACATCTAAATCAGAAGCATAAACTATAGGTGTATTTATATTTAATTTACGTCTACAATATTCAATAGAATCCATGTTTATATCAATTAATTTATTATGATTATAAATGTGCTCTAAATCAACACCCAAATTTTGTTGTAATTTTTTAATAATTTTACTCTTCCAATTACCATCTACTACATTAACATCTTTTATATGTTTAGAAGTAGCACCTTTTTCAACCTGTATAGTAAACCATTCATCAACATTGTTATTATTTAGTAATTTATTTCGGTTTTGATAATAATTTTTTCTATAATTAACGTTATCTAATATAATAAATAAATCAGATGCAGCCATTTTTTGAAAAAACCCACCATAAGGAAAATGTTCGGGTTGATGAATTGTTACAACCATTTTAATATTTTATATATTTCATAATGTTTATAATCATCAAATACATAATTTTCTAATACATGAGCTCTACCTATATTATAATGCTCTTCACTTTGTAAATAGTATCCTAATTTTGTATATGATTGTTCATTATTAATATCATATTTATCTAATGTTATCTTTTTTAAATTATAAGTATCTTCACTTAAACCTATAAAATAATTAGGGTTAAAATGTGCTGATGAAGGTGAATATATTGTAGTAAATCTGTTGCAATATTTATACATTCCTTTAGCTATAGTAAATAATGCTGTATGATCAGTATGACAATCATTTTCATCATGAGTTAAAATGTCAAATCTACTATTAAAATCCATTAACTTATAAAATCTATCTTTTAAATCATCAAATTTAGTATGTAATTGCCTTTGAGAAAATCCTAAATTAATATTATAAATCTTATCAAGTATATCTTTTGGGAATAATAATAAGTTATCTTCCCATATTGGTAATTTTTTATCCCAAGTAGTAGCAGTAATTATTTTAATTTTATTATATTCTTTATGATGTTTAAATACATAACCATAACAAGAACATTCAAAATCGTCTATATGTGCTATAAAAACTATTAAATCTTTTTTCATAAATTAAACTTCTATATATATTAGTATTTGTGTATAATGTTCTAAAAAATGATCATTATATAAATCCCACTTAATACTATGGTTATCTATAGAATATATTTCAAAATTTTTAAATTGAGGTAGAAATTTATCTCTAAAATATTTAAATTCAATCTGTTGTAATTTTTCACCTACATGCCATTCTCCTACTATATTTCTAACATTTTCTTTAATCCATGGTAAATTTACATCATTAATTAGAGCATATTCCCCACCTTCACAGTCAGTTTTAATAAAATCAATTTTATCAATATTATTTTCTTTTAATAATGTTTTAAAGTCAATTGTTCTTACCATTTTAGGTTTAAAATCATTAACACAATTATCATTGAATTCAATTTCACCATTATTATGACTCAAAGCTGCATTTATAATAGTAACAGGAAAACCTTCAGTGTTTTTTTCAATAGTAGGTATTAAATCAATCATAGGTTCAACAGTATACACTTTTGAAGCTTTATCCATAATTTTCCATGTAAATGGGCCTAAACTTGCACCTAAATCTAACACAACATCACCTTCTTGTACTGGATATACGTGTTCATAACTATCTCTTTCAAATACTTCCTCTGCTAAGAAATCAGCAGTTGCAACATCTTTTGCTTTTTCCCAACTAAATTTTTGTTTTATTTTTTTCATAATTTATTAATTCCATTAATTGATCTTCAATATTTTTTACTTTAATATTACCTGATAGTGATTTATCTTTACCTAATTTTTTAGGCATTATAATTACATCCTTTTTATTATATAGTTGTTGTATTATTACTAATAAATTAAATTTAGACACCTTATTACTATATAATATAGTTAAAATAGGTGTGGAATCCCAACTATTAATAACAACTTCACACTGTTTAGCCCATTCTAATGTAGTAACTCCATTCCATATAGCATCAGTATAACCATTTACCTCTCCTTTTTGTGATAAAAACCATTCTAATAGACTATAATTTGTATTCAATTCAGGACCTATTATTGAAGTTTGTATTATTTTAGTTGTTTCACAATGGTCTTTTATATAATTACTTGCTTGCTTTTTACTAACACCATAATTACTATTATCAATTTCACAATCAGTTGCAGGATGTATAATCTTACAATCAGTATTTTTATCTAGCCAAAGAGGTATTTGCCAATTTATATCAAATTCATTAGTTTTTTGAGGAATAGCTCCAACACAATTAACTATAAAATCAACTCCATCAAACATTTCCTTATTCCAGTTTGGAAACCTTTCAGTAATGGTTTTTACTTCATAATTATCATTAAATACTTTATGAACCATATGACCTAACATACCTTTATGCCCTAAAATTACCACTTTAATCATTGTATTTTGTTTTAGTTATATATAATTTACTACCATCTTTACACTTAATATAAGCATTTGGGTAAGGATCCGTTAACATTCTAACTTTATTATGTAAATATTCTGCTGTATTATTTTGAATTTCATCAATTGTTATTTCAGAATCATTTGGTTTACGCCTTTTACAATTAGTTGCTTGTTTATGGTCTTGTTTCCTTAGTAAATATCCCCCTTTTTTAATAATCTTATATGTAGATGAAAAACCTAATTCACTCATTCTTTTAAATATATCTTTAATATTACCTTCTAATGAAAGCGGCAATTGTGATATTATATCTCCATCATCTAAACCTTTACCCATTTTAAATATAGTAACTGCTGATGTTTTAATACCATCTATTATTTGATTTTGTATTGGAGATCCACCTCTATATTTAGGTAAAGGTGAAGGATGTAAACATAAAGATGTATATTTATTTAATATTATATCTGGTACAACCCAACTCCAACCATACCACAATATAATATCTGGATTGAATTCAGTAATGTCTTCTATGCCCTTAAAATCAGATTTTTTATTAATAATCTTAAAATCATAATTAGGAAGTGCTTCATTTAACCTATTATAAATCTCAGTAGCCCAACTTCTATATGTTATGCATAATATTTTTTTCATTAATCAATCCATCTTATTATTTCAAAACCTTCAGCATATTTACAATTACCTTGACCCCCTCTTAATAATGCCGTTGCTTTTAACATTTCAGGACTTCTAAATGTTCTTACTTGAGAAGCCATTAATTTATATGCTTTAATTTTTTTATTAATATCAATAGGAACAAAATAATTAGGTTTGAATTCTCTAGAAGTATTGTTCCATAAATATACTTGGGGCTGTTCATAAATTAATACTTTATTAACAAAATGATTTAAATCATGTGGTCGTAAAGCTACCATAGTAGCATCATAAACGGTTTTGTGATCCTGGTTATATGATGGATTAGGAACATAAATTTGATCTGGTTTGAAATTATTTATAGCTTTTTCAAATGAACCAATCAAATCTTGTTCTACATAATAATTTACCTTATTAAAAAGTATTTCATATTTAAATTTTAATAATGATTGTACTTTATTTAATTCTGACAGTCTTGTATTAGTATCAGGTCTTTCTCTTACCCAGTCTCCTTTTATATGAGTTTCATCAAAACCACAATAAACTACAAATGTATTTTTATCTAATATACCTCCACATCCTAAGATTTCATCATCAATGTGAGGTGAAATAATTAATTTTTTCATTGTTTAAAATAATTATATTTATTTAATATTTGTTTTAAAGCATCTTTAGTTACTAAGACATCATCACTGCCAAATTTATTATTAACTATGTTTGCCTCATTATGTAACACCTTAACACTATCTATAGCCATGTCTTTATAATGCATATAATAAACATCACCCATTTTGTCGTAATAAGTTCTAGATGTTTCTTCCTCTGCAATCATTATTTCATGTAATTTTTCTGATATCCTAGGTTCACCTATATTATATTTTAATCCAAATTCACTAGCAAATATATCAAATAAATCTTTTACTAAAAACGATTTTAAATTAGGTACAACATTATAACCACTAACATCCAAACCTATCTCTATCAAATTCATAGCATCTTCAATATCAATCATAAAACGAGTCATTTTATCTGAGTATAAAGTAAGTGGATAATTTTTATTTATTGAATCCCAAATTAAAGGTATTATACTACCTGTTGAATTTAATACATTACCATAGATAGCAGACGATAATCTTACATTAGAATCCTCAGCATTTACTATAAATGATTCACCAGCTATAAATTTCATTGAACCATATAACGTAGTAGCAGCTCTGGATTTATCTGATGATATAAAACATGCTGCCTTCATATTATTTTCCTCAGCTGCTCTTCTAGAATTAATAGAACCATCAATTAATACTCTAACACTTTCTTCAACATTTTGATCAACAGCTCCTATTTGTTTTAATGAAGCCGCAAATATTCCTATAGTGTGATTAGTAGATGCACGTTTTAATAAATCAAAATTACGAATATCCCCAATAATACATTTAATATTAGGAAATCTTTTTTTTAAGTAATAATGTTTTGCTTCATCTCTTGAATAAACTGTAATATCATTATTATTATAATAACGATTAACTAAATGAGAACCTAAATACCCAGCTCCCCCAGTTATAAATATTTTTTCTCCTATCATTTTTCTTTTATTGTTCTAGTAACTATAGAATTTTTTAATTTACTAACTATAGGTAATAAGTCAATATACACATCTTCATTGTAGAATCCTAGGGATTCAACCTTACTTCCAATAAAACAATTTTTATCAATTATGCTTTCACTTTCGTTAATTATAATTGTAATAGGTCTATTAACATCATAAATTAATAAATTAGAAGTATTATCATCTACATAAATTTTAAAAAACTTATTATAAACATTAAAATTAAAAGGCTGTATTCCACCTCTTTCACTTTCAGGTTTAAAACTATATTTTTCTCTTACTAATTCTGGGTGTACTTTGTATTCAAAATTATTAATTAAATTATAAAAATAATGTTCTGAGTCAATAAATCCTTCATGTTTAATTACATCATGTGAAAAATCTCCAATATCCCCATAATCAATATCGCTACCCCCTTTTCCATTAATATAATTTTCTCTTGATATTAAAGGAATAATTTTACTTAAAACTTTTTTACTTAAAATATTAAAAACTAAACCTGGCAGAAATGTTTTTTCCGTAGGCTTTTTTTCACCATTCCAATCATTTGTTACAACAACTCTACTTATATAAACATCACTTGGATTATTCATAGCATCTATCATAGATTGTGTTATATCAGCATCATAATTAAGCAAAGTATAATAATCATAATCCAAAGATAAAGCTAAATTACTTGATATCAATATTTGATTAAAAACAGTCCAACCAGTATCTGGAAATATTGTATCCATTCTATATGGTTTTTCTTCTGCATGTATTGTTTTCCAATGACACATCCCTCTTTCAGGCCAAAATAATAATGGATTACTTTCATCATAAATAAAATAATTAACTAGTGATTGTAATTCTATAGATACAGGTAAATGAGAAACTAATAATGTATCAAACCCTTTGTTTTTAACTTCATTGATATTATCCTTTAATATCTTAGTTTTTTCATCATTATCACAATGACTAAATATAATTACTAAATTTTTATTATTCATTATTTAAAATTTGTTTGTAAAATTCTTTATGAGCATTTGCAAATTCTTTAATATTTAACTTACTTTGATTTAAATTAATGTCATATTTTCTAGGAGAATGAATAGTATCTAATAATAACTCAAAATCATCATTTATATTATTATTTAAAGCTTCAATATACTTAATATAAACATCACCATAATGTTCTAAATTAAAAGCTAAAATTTTCATATTGTTTGATATACCCTCTTTTAATACAAGTGGGCTACACTCATCATCTGAAGGAAATAATAATAAATCTGACATTTTATAAAATTTACTTACTTCCTTAGTATTTTTTTCACCATGTATTTTTACATTAGGGGGTAAATTTTTCATTAAAGGTTCCCAATAATGTTGAAAATTAGGAGCTTGATTACCCACAAAATGAAAGATATAAGTCCAGCCATATTTATCCCAACATTTTCTAGCTAATTCTATAGCATATTTTTGATTTTTATCAGGTTGCCATAATCCTACGTTTACAATATGATACTCACCTGTAGTTCTCCACCCATCATTACTTAATATTTCCTCTCTACTTTCAGAACATATAATAGAATTATCTATTGGATATTCAATTACTGTACTTAATTCATCACCATGATTATATTTGTGATCAATTACAAAAGCATACCCATCAGGTTTATAATATTTACTAGTTTTATAAACCCATTTATTATGATCATGAGGTGTTTCTACTATCTTCCAAGGGTGTTTTGGATCATATATTTGTTTTAATAAATCTTTATTAGGATTATAATCTCTATCTACAAAATATTCAACTATATCCTCGGTATGAATAATATCAATTTTATTTTTATAGCAATAGTTAACAAAATTATTATGGTTTTCAGCACGTCCATCAGGATTTCCATCTTGAACATAACCACAACTAAAAAAGTTTTTTCCTACTAATTTTACAATTTTATCTCTTTGAACTGTATAATTAACAGTAGTTTGTTCCCATTCAAAAACAAATACTTCAATACCTTTAGTATATTGTTTAATAGCTTCTATACGCTTTAAAAGAAATTGAGGCATTCCACTAGTACTTAAATGGGGGGTTAAAAATAATAATTTCATTGTTAATTTATTGTTTGATTAATAAAATGTATAGTCCAGGCTACTAACCCATTCAATTGCAATGCAACAAGATTCCACTGTCGTCTAACACTAACTTGAATTATTACACAAATAAACCCAATTATAAATAATATTGGTTCTAATGTCCACTGACCACATATTAAAAAACCAGTTCCCATGTAACCAACTCTCGTTGCTATTCTTTCTAGTGGTGATAGTCGTCTATCTCTGACTATCGATTTCATCCACTTATATTTAGTTCCCATTCCACCAAGTCATTATAGCAGGTGCTGTTTGATTACCAGTTAATCTACCTAATGCATTACCATTAGCATCTATTTTAATTAACGTGGGTATGTTTCTAACACTATATTGAGCAGATAATGTTTGATCATTGTCTACATCAATCTTTTGTACAGGTAAACCTTGACCTGCTAACGTATCAATTGTAGGTCCTAATGCTTTACAAGGTCCACACCATGCAGCTGAGAAGTATAATAATTTTTTCATTTTTTTGTTTTTATTTAAGATTATATTTTAAATTGTTTTTATATTTTAAAGTTCCTTGTTTAACATTATATTTAGGTTTCCACTCTGGTATCATCATATTTTTATTAGCACAAGTATAATACTGATACCAACTTGGTATTTCATTTTCAGTTGTATAATCAAACTCAATTCCCATTCCACTAACTAAATCTTCAAATAATGATGGTTCACCATAACCCACATCAAATATGCCTCTTTCTAATTTAAATGCTGCTAAATTAGCACTAACTACATCATCTACATACACAAAATCCCTTAATGGTTTATTTGGAAATAATGTAAATTTTCCTTTTTTATAAGCCTGATAAGCAACAGATGCCATTTTACCCTTATGTTCTTCACCAGGACCATAAACATTAAAATATCTAAGTGCCACAAATTTTTCACATGCTTTTAAACCATATTCTTCAGCTAGTTTTTTAGACCAACCATAAATGTTAGTAGGTATATTATCTCCTAAACCATAAGTAGCAGCTGAACTAGAATATACTACCTTTTTATCATATTTTCTAGCTAAATCAAATATATTTTTACTTAAAGTATAATTATAATATAACATTTTATTACAATCATGTAAAGTTGTGTCCGATATTGCTCCTACATGAAATATACCATCACATTGTTTAACTATACTTTCTAAAACACCATATTCAGGTGATTTATTAGTTGACTCATCAACATTTATTTCCCAAACATACCATTTTAGTTCTTTAAACTTTTTAAGTAAATTTTTACCTATAAACCCATTACTACCTGTTAATAATACTTTCATATCCAATCTTCAATTTCATTAAACACTTGTTCAGGTGTAATACTTGTATGACACTCAAACTCTCTTTTTGTATCTTTATGTTCAGGACATTCATCCCATGTATCATTTTTATCCCTATAAATAGACATCAAATCATATTTTGGATTATTCCAACAACCATGACATACATCTTTTTTAGTAATACGTTTATAATTATTTTCATCTAAAGGGATTTCATGATCTTCATTTGTAAAGTTAGCAATAATTGCTGTTTTTTTACCTAAACCATGGGCTATCCAAGCTAAACCAGATGATAACCCAATAAAAAACTCAGCATGTTGGATGTAATTTACGACTTCTTCTAATGACATCCCAACTCGTTTAACTGATTTCTTAGGAAGACCATTATAATATGGATTTACTCCCCATCTCTCTTCTTTTTCTACTACTACAGGGGTTAAACCATTTTTTCTTAAAATACGACATAATTCATTCCAATAAGGTGAAGTATCTCTAACCTTTTTCCCATCAGGATGATTCCAATACTTCATTTGTGCAGTAGAATGTATATTAATTACTACATATTTATTTTTAATTGGTCTTTCTTTAGGTTTAATATTTAATATAGGTTTAATCCATTTAGCATTTTTATACCCTAAATGTTCTGCAATTCCTTCCTGTAGTTTTTTGTAAAAATGATAATTAGCATTAATAATTTTATCAAATCCCTCTTTATTATCAATAAAATTTAAATCAGGATATGAATTTTCAAATAAAAATATATAATCAGGATTTATTTTAACGGATACATCACAATTGTTATCTATTTTATATTTGTTTACGTAAGGAATAGTAGCTATAGTATCCCCTAAACTATTACTACATTCTACTATTGTACCTTTTCCCATTTTATACTTTTTAATACTTGATCTACTGTTATTGATTGTTGACAAGTATGTTGTAATTTAGTACCTTTATATACAGGACACCAATTCCAATCACCAGGATCAAATACATGAACTGGGTCATTCCAACATTTAATACATTTATCATTTGTAATTTTAGTTAAATTACTAGTAAATTCATGACCTTCTTTAGCAAATCCATTAATCATATAAGTATGTTTACCTAAAGCCCAATTTAACCAAGATAACCCTGACCCTAATCCAACAAATACATCAGCATGTTTTAGGTATGTAGCTGTTACATCTATTTCCCCATTACATTCAATAGTATTAGGTATATTGTATGATCCAAGACTACAAATAACAACCTTATATCCCTTCTCAATAAATTTTATAGATAATTCTTTCCATTTATCAACATCCCATTCTTTACAACCAGCAGTTGCTTGAGGCCCAAATACTACATATTTCTCATAAATAGGTCTTTTACCTTTACCTAAATTTATTCCATAATTTAATTCTTTATAATCTAATCCTAAAATATCAGTTGCAGTTTTTTGTAATGGAATTAAATTTACTGGTGTTGGGTTCATATCATTTCTATTCCAACTATTTTCATCTAAATTTTTAAACCATCCTATGTCATATTTAGCATAATAATGACCAGCTCTACCGTGGTTTACAAATTTAATATCTTTATATTCCTCAATTCCTTTAAACCATTCATTATGAAATGTAGTTAAAATAACTTTACAATTATATTTTTTAGCAAATTCAACAGCATAGGGTGTCCAAGCTATCGTGTCACCTAAAGCTTTTGATTCTAATTTTATATAAACTTTTTTACCTTCTAAATCAAATTTATCAACAATTTCACCATTTACTTTTATAATCCAATTAGTAAACCATTCCCTATGACAAGAAGTCCACATACCGTTTCTAATAGTACTAGAGTGTATTATTTGGTTATTATCAGAATCTATAAATTCAATAAAATATTCCCCTTCGTTTTCAACACCAATTGAAACCTTTGGGGCATCTATATAACTTATATTTATTTTATTTAAACTCACACCTTCAGTTTTTTTTTTAATAATTCCTTAATTTCTTTTATATTAAGAACATTACTAAGGACATCACCAACACTAGAATGACATAAAAATTCATCATAATTTTCTCTACAATCACCTAAAGGAGGTATTCCATGTATATCATTATGTTCTATTAATCCATATTTTAAATTACTTGCACAAAATATATCACAACTACCGCCAACATATTTATATTTATAATTTTGATTTCCATTCCTCCAAGGTGCTCTTAATTTATAATCAATTGAACTACCTAATTGTATAATATTACAATCTGTAGTTCCAGCTACGTGTAGAATGCCACTATCCATAGTAATAACACACAAAGCTTTATGATTCATCATCCACCTTAATTCTGGTACTGTAGTTTTATTAATTAAATTAACACCTCCTTTAATATCCCAAACATTTTTTAATACCATTTCACGTTTATCAGAATGATATTCTTTTTGACCTACATCATTTCCAATTATAACAACATCAAGTCCAGATTTAACAAGCTCATCTGTTAATTTTTGCCATTTTTCTTCATCCCATGTTCTAGAATCCCATGTTTTGGAAGGATGAATTATAATATAATTATCTATTCCTATATCATATTCCTTTTCACAATATAAATCACACTCCATTTCACCACCTGTTAAGGATATACCAAGATCCCAAGCATGATATTGTCTAATATCTATAGCATTGTGTTTTTTACAAATAGAATCTATATTACCAATCCCACCTTTTTGAAAAGTGTCATGTATAAGATATCCTTCACTATTATCATCAAATTTTTTACATTCCAATACAGAGGGGTGGCCTACTAATAAATGAGACCAATCATTAAATACAGTAATTGGTCTTTCATATATTTTAGATAATTTATTTATTGTAGGAATAGCACTAATGCTATCTCCTAAAGCAAATGTATGCATTTTAATAGCTATCTTATCTTCCAACTTTTTAATTTATTAAATGTATCCACATTTATACCTACTGAATCAGCTATATGAAAATATAAATCTTCAGTTGTACCTCCAAATTCCTCCATAATGCCTTCAATCTTATCCTTACTAATTTTAAATTGTTTTTTTAATTTTAGTTTTAAATCATCCATTCTATCATGCTCTGTTTTCATACCATCTTCATACAGTTTATTATAGCGCTTTCTCGCGCGTTTTTCGATGTCTAAATATAAATAATCACCCATATGATTATCACCATGATAATTACTTAAAAATTCTTTTTGTTCATCACGCATCCAAGCTAATTCCCACTCGGCTTGTTGAAAATATTCTGGGTATTCAAAATCACCATTTCTAATCTTATCAAGTAATGTTGCTTTATAAGGTAATGACTTATGAATTCTAAATCGTCTCCACCAATAAAATGGTGTTCGTTTTCTATGTGTTGGTTTAGTTGGTATCATATTCCTAAATATTTTTTATATTTACTATCCATCTTATCATAGTATTTTGTATTCTGCATACTTTTATGTGCATAATATATGTCCTTTTTATCATTTATCAAAACCATAAAGCAAGGAGCTAATGATCTAGCATTAAAACCATCTACCTCTAAATTGTCATTAGGATTTATACATAATGCCTTCCAGTTACTTAAATCTAATGATTTTAATATATTATTTAAAAATTTCTGATATTTTTTAGTATTTTTTTCACCTAACCCACCACTTTGTATAAAAACTGCTGAGTTTTTACTAGATTCTATAAATTTATTCATACAAATTATAAAATCATTTGATTCTGATAAAGTATCTATGTAAATTTGATTGGATTCACGTTCTTTTTTAGCAAAAGGACAAGTAGGCATACCATTATATTCATCTCTTGGTACTTCTAAAACATCTTTTATATAACTTAGTACTTTTTCTTTCATAAATCCCAAACACTTTTTCTTCTATATTTAGTCCATTTATAATTAATCCAATTGATAAGCTTTAGAACCATCTCCACTTAATCTTAATAATACCTAAGTATAAATTAAGTTCAGCCCAATCTTCTTCCATTACATCATCTTTACTGTAATAAGTCATTCCAAATAGAAAACCATCTCCTATACTAACAACTTCAACATCATATTTTATTCCTTCCATTATTTTACTGGTTTAGTTATTAATTCTATAGTGTAAGTTCCATCATATATCACACCTACTACCTTTAATTTCCCTTCATTTTCTAACTCTTCAATAGATTCCTTTAATTCATTTCTTACAAAATAACCAGAAGGTTCTCCTCTTTCTTCACTGACGTCTAAAAATATTCTTTGTGCTTTACTTTTCATAATTATTATATTTAATCGCGTTTTATTCGCGTATACATGCGATTTTACGCATTACTATTAATGTTTCATTGCGTTAGTTGACAAAATAACTCTACGCTATCTAACGAAAACGTCTACCTTTCTTTAATTTACCTTTAGCAAAATTATCATCCCACTCTTCTAAATTTTTATTTAAATCATTTGGGCATTTCCAAAATATATCTAAAAGCCATCTTATTATACCCATTAGGAAAATATTGATGAAAATACTAATAATAAAATCATTCCAACTCCACAAATAGCAATCATTTTTAATGCTGCAGCTTCAGTACGTTTTTTCTGATCGCTGTCATAGTAAGGGTGTTTTTTCATTTTAATGTGTTTTTATGGTTAATATACGTAAACTATTTTAAATATCCAAATTTTACATGAAATAATCATCATGAAATTCCTCACCTATTTCATCTTTACCCATACTTTCAATCCAACCTGTAATAACATATTTTGTTTGTCCTTCTTTTGGTGAATTGCCTTTATGTTTATGTGTCCAATAAGCTGGAAATAAAGCTAATTTCCCGGTTTCAGGTGATATTTTTTGTGGGTTATATTTTATTTCAGTTTCACCTTCATCAACATTATTTAAATAATAAAGGAATGCTAATTCACGTTTAGATGAGTTTCCTCCATTATTTTCATGATGCCATGAATGAAAACCTTGATCCCCAATATAACGTTGGATTTGCATGTGATGGCTTCCATTATTACTACTCTTAAATGCTAATTGAGCCGTTCTAACTAATGATGACTGGCTACTATAATTAGAATTCATATGTAAAAAGGGAAATTTACCTAAATAATCTACAAAATTACCTAACAAATTTTCTCTAATATAATTATAAACATATTCCCATTCAGGATTATCTAAATAACTTGTAATCATCAGATCAGTTGAATCTTTAATGTTTTTATTAACTCCACTTCCAGCAATACCTTCCATCTGGTTATTATCATTTTCAAACAAGTCTATAACGTGGTTACAAAAATCATTTGATAATGTGTTTTTATATATTTGTACTAAATTATCCATATTTTTCTTCAAGTATTAATTTAAAATTATATTCATCATTCATTTTTAATGTTTCAAAAGGTAAGTCATAATTTTCACTTCCTTTAAAATAAAACACTACATTACATTTATGCGCTGCTTTAACTTCATTTCCCCTATCAATTAATTTATCAATAGGTAATTGTTTTCCTGGTAGAGGTGAATTTAATTCAGCTATAATTAGAATATCTTCCATTTCTAAATTATTATGATATTCATCTACCAATTCATCATCTTTCCAGAATTCAATTTTCCAATCACCTAAACTTAAAGGAAAAGCTGCCCAATTCCCATTACCTAACTCATAATCACCTCTAAATTCACCATCACAGTACCATTTTACCAAATGTACACCATCTGCATCAACACCAGATACTTTAGCTTGTCCACCATTAAAGGTAATTCTCCATTTTTCGTTTACTTTCATATTATTTATATATTTTCATTTGACTTATTTCACTTATTATCTTATTTATAATCGAAGCATTTTTAATATTCGACTTTTTATTTTCATTAATTTGCTTTTGTAGCATATTAGTATGATCAACTTTTATTTTAGAATATCGCTTATAATCCAACCAAAAACCTACAGCAACAATTAGGTTCATACCTAATGAAGCGAAAAGGGTTTTTACGTCACTATAAACATCCAAATTCATCGATAGATGAATGTGACCTACTACCCAAAAAGGTATGGCTAGCTGTTGGCTAATCCAAATTAACAAAAATATAATAAATTTCTTCATATCTTTAACCTACAACTAATTCAGCGTCTTCAATTGTTTCACAAAATAAAAAATGCGTTTGCGTTCTTAAAACATGATCGCATCCCATCCAATCCCTATATGCTTGGCATAGCTCCATATTTAACCTATTTGAGCCTTTAATCTCAAATCTACTAACCCGAACTTCCTGCTTAACTACGTAGGCTTGGTTATTAACATATTTAATGTAATCTATTCCAATCATCGTATATACATATTAAGGCCTGGATAGTTGTTATAAAAAGCTTTCGATTTTATTTCCATAATACTTGAATACAAATTAACAATAATGATAATACTAAACTAACAAATGTTTTTGGACTAATTCCTTCACTAAAGAAATACCAAACACCAATTGCATAAATAACCATTCCTACTCCAAATCCTATAAATCTAGCAGGCCATAATAAACCACCCATTCCACTTACGGCATACTTTGTTCCCCAAATGTAAAAAAACGATAATATAATACCTGCTGCTGCCACCCATATTTCATTCTTTCTAAACCAATCCATTTTAAAGAATTGACCATTTAATTGAAAAAATGTTAATACATGGGCAGCAACAAATGCTCCTATACCTATTAATAAATCGTAATACTTCATACTATTTTTGCTCGTTAAAATGATTTAATAGATCCATACCTTTTAATGCATCAACCCTAGCATCAAATTTTTTATACTTATATTCTTCATCTTGTCTAAATCCTAACCTAAATTCAACCCAACTACCACTTGGAAATGAAACTAAAACTGTTGTAAATGAAGAACGACCTTGATACCCTGTACCTGTTTCCACAGTAGCATTTGGATATAATGTAGTATACTTGTTAAGAGTATAACTTAATATAGCTATTTTCTTATTGTAATTATCAAATTTCCATTGTTGTTCTTCATTATACTCATTTAATTTAACTAATAATGAAGTTGGTTTGTAAGCTCTATATTGTGGAGTTATCATTGAACA
>Ga0209535_1001382_pt1 | contig 16620 bp, 22 predicted proteins | sample LinPmetageLP28_FD_184041 | JGI IMG/M metagenome (GOLD analysis project Ga0209535, IMG submission 184041) | Marine viral communities from the Pacific Ocean - LP-28 (SPAdes) (version 2) | ecosystem: Environmental > Aquatic > Marine > Oceanic | place: Pacific Ocean | collected 2009-08-22 | reverse complement strand
TATTGACCATTTTTCATTCCACACTTGACAGGGTCATCTTTATTATCATCAACAAATTTTTTTAGTTGAGGTTGTGATTTGTACAATTCTAAATAATGTACATTGTCAGCAAATATTTCAGGTTGTTGTTCTTGCCAGTAGCAATACAAATGAATGTGCTTTGGCCAATACTCAATAAATGTTTCAATCATCTTTTTGCCACAGATGTCATAGTATTTTTTGTTGTATGTGGTTGCAACTTCAAGAGATCTCATTCTGGTCTCATTCCTGGAAAGATTGTAGTTTTAAATTTTTTGTTGTCTTGATGCACAGTTTCAAACAGTGCATAATCAAGATCAAGATCTTTCAACAATTGTATCCATGCTTTTGTGTCCTTGGGCAAACAAGCACCCCCATATCCACGCAATTTGGGATCAACATCAAGATACATGTCTGCGTGTCGACCTGTCTTGACATACGCATCTTTGATTGCTGTGTAATCACAGTCAAATTTTTGTGCAACTTCGTACACAATGTTGGCATAGGTTATTCTCAATGCGGCGTATATGTTCATGTAGTATTTGCAGATCTCTGCTTCTGTTGGTTTGAGTTGTTGAATGTGTTTGGGATAATGTCCGTGGCATTTTTTAACCACATCAAATGTTGCATCATCCTCTGTGCCTATCACCAAAATTGAATGCTTTTCAGTGAAGTCTTCCACAGCATGTCTTTCTCTGATAAACTCAGGCACAAAACAAATTTTTAGTTTTGGGTATTCATCAATCATAGACTGACAGAATCCTGGCACTGTGCTTGATCTTATTGCAATTATTCCTTGATAGTCAAGATGATTCAAATCCATGACGACACTTTTCACTATGGTGGTGTCACAACTGCCATCTTTGGCACTTGGAGTTGGCACACAAACAAACACTGCTTCTGTGGCCAACACATTGTTGATGTTGGTTCCTAGTTTGATGTCATGCACCACAACTTCATGTCCTAATTGTTCAAAGCCTACTTTGTTGGCATTGCCCACAACACCCAAACCAATTACACCAATTTTCATGTCATTGCTTCCAAAGTGTTTTTTATTCCTTCATCAAGATCAATTGTTGGAGTCCAACCAACAGCATTTTTTATTTTTGTGATATCCGGTGCTCGTCTTGACACACTGCCGACAGGTGCACTGTATAACCCCATGTCAACATCTTTTTCCATATGTTTGAGAATACATTTTGCCACATCTATCACAGCAATTTCTTCTGGATGTCCTATGTTGAAAATTTCCCCTGTGGTGTGTGCAGAGTTTTCTAGTAATAACATCAATGCTTGCACACAATCATCTACATGCAACCAACTTCTTGTGTTTGTGTGTCCATACAATTCAAATTTATTTTCTAGAACTCTTTGTATGAATTCTGGAACAAAATGGCCAGTCTGATTTGGCCCATACACATTGTAAGGTCTAAAAATAATATAAGGTAATCCTGAAGCAATAACAATTTGTTCACCAATTGCTTTGCTTGAAGCATACGACCATCTTAGATTTTTTGGATCAGTGATCACAAAAGGACATGCTTCGTCGGTGGGAATTGGGTAACCAAAATGTTCTGTGGCTCCTGCTTGTGCTTCTGAAGTGCCTGCATATATGAACAAAGGTTTTTGTTTTTGTTGGTTGTAAAATTCACATAAGTTTATAGTGGAGGTCACATTGTTTTTTATTACTTCAAAACTCTTGCTATAAAATTCATGTGTGGAAACATTTGCCGCCAAATGAAACACGACATCTACTTGCGGAAAATCTGTGTGAGTACACAAATCACCGTTGGTCCTATCATGACAAAATACTGTGTAGTGTTTTTTGAGTTCTGTTACTAGATGTGAGCCTATAAAACCATTGCTGCCGGTGACTAAAATTCTTTTCACAATATCTCCACTTTCATTATGTGCTATTTAAATACTTGCTATTATGCCAACATCCAAAACGGTTATCACAACAATGTCACAGTCTGGATACGGACAGTATGGCAAAAAGATGATTCAAACCTTTGACAAACACTGGCCTCGATCAATCAAACTGAAAATTTATTATGAATGGCTTCCTTACGACTATCAAAAAAATTTTTCTGATAGGATTGAATGGATAGACATCAACAGTGCATGTCCTCATCTAAAGGAATTCAAACAAAGGCATATAAGCAATCCCAATGCCCATGGCATCAAGCCTGGCACAGATCCAAATGGCAAATATTCATATTTGTGGGACGCTGTGAAGTTTGCACATAAATCATATTGTGTATCACATGCGGCTCTCAATGCTGACTCAGACTTAGTTGTCTGGCTGGATGCAGATGTTGTTACCCATTCTGATGTTCCAGATGGTTTCATTGAGAGCCTACTTCCAGAAAACAATTACTGTGCCTATCTTGGCAGACAGAAAATTTATCCCGAGTGCGGGTTTGTGATCTATGACACTAGATCTGATCACAATCAACAATTCATGCAAGACTGGCAAGACTTGTATCGCACTGATGCACTGTTTGAAGAAGTAGAATATCATGATTCTTATCTATTCTGGGTGTTGCAAAAAAAATACACTGAACGTGGCATGCAGTCATTTAATATTTCAGAAGGACATCCCCACATACCAGGAGGTCATGTGTTCATTAATTCACCATTGGGTGCATACATGGATCATCTCAAAGGCGCACGCAAGATAGATGGCCGTTCCAAACGCACAGACATTTACCGACCACACAAAAATCAATATTGGGATAAAATTAAATGAAACTGAACGTGATCGATAACGGTCACGCAAAAGAATCAAAAGCATGGTACACATTGGGGCCATTGCAAAAATATCATGATGCACAAGGGATTCCTACCATGTGGGGATTGGCTGTAGGAAATTACGACAGAGCAGTGCAACTCAAAAACAACAATCGGCCATGGGTATTTTGTGACATGCCATATTGGGGCAGATGGAATCCATTGAAAGAGGCTGTTAACCCACAAGGTGAATATTTTTGGAGAATATGTTTTGGAGACATACATGTGACCAAGATTGTTCCTGATTTGTCTAGAGACAGAATACAACACATCAACATACAACCATGGCGTAAGAACAAAGGTGACTACATTCTAGTGGCACCATCATCTATTACTATTAATTCTTATATTGGACAGCGTGACTGGGAACAACAAACAGTTGCATGGTTACGTACTCAAACTGACATGCCCATCAAAGTAAGACACAAGCCAAGAAAAAATGGCAAGAGTGGACCAGCATATGCTGATGTTCCACTGGCAGAGGATTTAAAACATGCACACTGTGTGGTGACATCATGTTCCATGGTGTCTGTTGATGCTATTATTGAAGGCATTCCTGTGTATTGTCATGCACGTTGTCCTTCACACCCTGTGTCACAAATCATTGAAAATTTTGGCACACCAATCTATTCTGATCATCGTGAAGATTGGTTAGCCACACTCAGTTGGCATCAATACACACAGGAAGAAATAGAATCTGGTTTGTTCAAAGATATGTTTGAAAGGATGTACAATGCGTTGCGTTAGAACCATGCGTACAGCCACAGAAGGTATTGTACAACATTGGGCTCAAGGCACCAACGGCACAATCATTGATCCTATACCAAATGATCAAGCCATGCCACAAGATGAATACTTTTATTTTGGAATACTGAGAGGTGCTGGCGACATGATGAAACGTGGCGGCCATGACTACTATTTTGGCGATCATGCTTATTTCAAAGCAGGCCATGACAACAAACCAAATTGGTACAGAATAACCAAAAATGCTCACACAAATGCACACATCACAGAACAAAAACCTGACAGATATGAACGATACTTTCAACAAGATATAGTGCCATGGCAAACAACTGGAACACAAGTTGTAGTATGTCCTCCCACTGGTGCAGTCGAATGGTACTTTGATGCATATGAATGGTTAGACACTACTGTAAAGACCTTAAAACAGCAAACAGACCGTGAAATTGTGGTGAGAGACAAGCCTTTGAATCCTCAAGTGCAAACTACAAACGGAATCACACAACTGAAAGGATTTGTTAAAACACAAGATCAAGCACCACTTGAACAAGATTTAAAACATGCATGGTGTGTGGTAACATTCAATTCGATGGTTGCTATAAAAAGTCTGTGCATGGGAATACCCGTGATATGCGGGCCTGAGTGCTGTGCTTATCCCATGGCCACTAAGTTTGAAAACATTGAGAATCCAAATCGCCCAGACAGGGAACCTTGGCTGTGGCACCTAGCACATCAGCAGTTTACTCTTGATGAAATGGCTTCTGGTTATGCTTTCAACTGCATACAGTAAGATTTTGCCCATGTTCGCATCATCCAACTAACAACTTTAGTTTTCTTTTGATCCCAATTGTCCATACCTACCACGTCTTTGAGGCAATCATTGCCTTTCATGTACTGCATGGCAAGGTCATTTAAATTTTTATGACTGCTGATCCAATATATTAAAGGCACACTCCAACCAGTTTTCATCTTGTTGATAATGTAGTCTGGCATGTAACCTTTGTAGGCCAGTTTGGTTGGCAATTTTGTTTCGGATTTTTCACGTCCTATTTTATGATCACTGTGTATGTCCATGCAGTATCTCATAAATCTTTTTGTTGCCAATGGAAATCTACCCTCCATTGAAAATCTCATGCCAAACTGATCATTGCGTGAGAAAAATTCTTCTGGCACTTGTGTAACACAATCCACTGCCATGTAAGAATTTATTGGATCTTTGTCGTTCCACAATTCTCGAGGGATAATTTTACACAATTCACTGTGTATGTCTTGAGGGTCTATTTTGCTGACCAGTTTGATAGGCCTCTTGATGCGATGCATCCATTTCCATATCATATCTTCAAATGATTTAGGTAGGTCTTTTCTAAGTTTCCAATATTTGGGATAGCCGCCCAATAGTTCGTCCCCCATGTCGCCTGCCATTGTGACCACAACTCCTTTGTTGCTGAGAAATTGGTTGGTGTAATAATACATCGGCAAATTCATATTGTACACAGGTTGCTCCATGGTGAACATTGAGTCTGCCCAAAATTGTTCAACCAGTTTAGGAGTCATTTCCACACGATGATGATTTAAGCCAAAGTCTTGAGCAAACCTTTTTGCACAGTTGGCATCATCATTGAAGTCTTCACCTATTTTTACATTTGGATTCATTTCGTTTGTAAAAGAATCTAAGCCTCCTAGTATCTTTTTAAGTTCATATGCAACCAGTGTGGAATCTAATCCTCCTGATAAAAACATTCCAAACTTTCTTATTCCGAGAGTTGACATCTTCACAGTTTCATGTGCTTCATGCCTGAATTGTGCAAGGTCCAGCGATGAATTTGATGTTGGGGTGATCACATTTCTGTTGTGAGATATAAACTTTTTGTGTGCAACACTGTACACCAATGTTTCGCCTGGCATTACTTTTTTGATGTTTGTAAACATGGTGTTTCTTGTGACATTATTGCCAGAATATGACATACAGGCAGCTGCCAACTCATCAATCTGCCTACTGTTAGGTACATGATCTAACATGCCTTTGATTTCAGATCCAAATATTATACCATCAGATGTTTCTGCATAGAACAACGGTTTAATGCCTGCATGATCTCTGCTGAGGATAATTGTTTTGTTGCTCCTGTCATAATAAGCAAACGCATGCATTGAGTCAATGTGTTTCACAGCATCAACGCCAAACTTATCAATTAAAAATGCCAACAGTTCTGTATCACAAGTTGTTTTAGGTGTGAAGTCAAACTGGGCAACTAATTCTTGATAATTGAATATTTCACCATTATAAGTCAAAACATTGCCTTTGTCAGTCATCCATGGCTGTTTGCCTTGCGATGCTTCTGATGTTATTGACAGCAGATTATGGCCCAGCGTTACGTGATCATCATTCCATATGTCACTGCCATCTGGTCCTCTGTAGTAACAAACATCAATGTATGATCTTATAAGATTTGGATTGTTTGTTGTGACACCATATATTCCACACATAAGTTAATTTATTTTTTTTTATTTTTGATAAAGAGATTTACGGTTATTCTGTGTGCACCAATGACACTTTCATAGTCATGCCAAGTTTTAGAAGTAATGCCAGCAAATACAAATGCCCTATTTGGCTTCCATGGTGCACAACCCCATCTATTAGATAAGTTGATTGTGTCACCTTTTTGCACACTGTTGCCTTGAATATTTGTGTACATGCCTGTGCCTGTGCCTTCATTAGGAGCACAGTATACAACACCTGACCAGCATTTGTCATAACTTTCATCATGCACTGGAAATCTATATGGAGCGGGTGCTTGTCTTGTTATTTGTACCTCTCCTTTGTATTGATTGAATTTCCTATGATGTGGCCAATAACTTAATATGTCCTGTAAATTGTTGTTGAACCAATCATCTGCTTCTTCTAACCAATCTTGTAAAATTTTTATGTGTAGTCTTTTGTTTTCTTTTGTAAAAATTTTGTTGTCTTGTGTGTCAGAAGTTGCATCTATTTGAGATAAATCTGTGAAATGAGGTGCTAGAGTGTCGAAGTCTTTTATAACATTGTCTGTCTGTGTCCATGGCCATGGCACTTGTTGATCAGGCCCTTTGGACAATCCTACAAACATACTTTTATTAAAGTTTTACCAGCCACCGTCGTCTTTGGCAATCTTGTCATCCACAGTGTCTTGTAGAGATGCTTGATATTCTTTTTCAGCATCACGCCAATCTTGTGCATAAGGCACATCTTGTAGATGTTCAAACCATGGACCACCTTCTGTGTAGTGAAGCATTTTTGGTTCACCATCCTGAGGCGTTTCATACCAATCAGTCAGCCAATTCCATTCATGTGATATTTCACCAATTTCATTGTCAGCCAACCAAACAAATCTGTGATGCCACAGTCCATCGTTGGTGTTTAATGCATTAAGATCAAGCAGTTTGTTGGAAGGATGTTCGCAGTTCCACAACATACAAGACGACCAATTTTTTCTTGGATAAATGGTTTGTGCCTTGCCATCCATTTTGGTTGTGGCTTTGGGAGTGTAGTCATGTTTGGCCACCATCACTGCATAGTTGTCATTGGCTTGATTGAATAAATCTGTAATGTCTGTTTTGCACAAAAAATCACAGTCAATAAACAATGCCCAACCTTTGTAGCCTGTCAGCATGGGCACAAAGAATCTTGAAAAAGTGAACTCTGTAGATGCTTTGGCATCAACATCTCGTGTGTAAATGCCTAACTCTTTGAGTGTTGGTAATTTTAGTGGATAAACCTGTGCTGTGGGATTGTGTTTTTGAATTGAATGCTTGGCAACTTGGTAGGAAATGTCCTCCCTTGAATCCCAGCCAATGTATACTCTCATGTCTGTCATTTGTTGTTTATATAGTAATGTATCTGTTGCCAATTGTCAACCTTGTGAATTCTATCATCATTGTTGTGTGCATTGTAAGGTTGTTTCATTAAAAAAGTTGTTATGCCCATTGATGCACCCGCAAGTGCATTGATCCATTTGTCTTCCACCCACACACAATCCTTGCCTCTATACTGTGATAACCAGTCTTCTTTGGTAAGATTTGCACCAGTCTGAGTTGTGTCTAACTTGTCAAACACATTAGGAAAATATGTTTCAAGATTAATTTTACGCAGTGCAATTGCGTATGGATCAAAACCCATTGCTGTACAACCATGTACTTCATAGCCTTCCTTTTTAAATTTTTTTAGTATGTCTACTGCGTCTCTCAAAGGCTCGCAAAACCCTTGCCATGCTGAGCCAATAAATTGATTCATTTCGTCCTCCAGGGTTAGTCGTCTTGCAGTAGGGTCTGCTGTTGGATCTTTGTCTGGATGGTGAAACTGTAAAAACTTTTCAAATTGTTTTTGCCAATCCAAACACACACCGTCAATGTCAGTTAATATGTATTTTTGTTCTTTCATATTGCTCCTATAAAAATTATTGCTAGTAAATTACCTATTATGCCTAAAATAAAATCATCCCAACTCCAATGACCTTTTGTACAAAGATCGCCTGCTTCTTTTGCAATGGTGGCAATAAATCCTGTTATTATCAATGGATACCAAAACACACCCAGCATGGAAAAGAAAAATGACCAAAGCATGTGGAGTTGTAAATCAAGTCTGAATGTATTTGTTAAGAATTTGCCAATGTTAATATATATTTTTTTCATATCTTTTCAGGGGGTGCCTAGTACACCCCCCAACTAGGATTAATGGTACGCCGGGTGAGACTCGAACTCACAAAAATCACAAACAAGTTGTGCCTGTCTAACCATTCCAGCACCGCCGCATCATTATTATAGTGTCTTTCTTTCTAATTGTCTAGTTGGCATCCCCTAGGAGAATCGAACTCCTGTCTTCACCGTGAAAGGGTGATGTCCTAACCGCTAGACGAAGGGGACATTATCTTAATTGCACAATTTGATAGTCTTGTTCGCCTTGCCAACTCAACTTAAAGTATACAACATCTTTGTCGCGTGTCAAGTACATCATGTTGTAAAAAGTTTCACCACGAATGTTGTTTTCAGTCAGCCACACATCAAACAGTGACTTAATTTTGAATGCTCGGCTCATGCCATTGGGCCAACCACCTTTGGCGGGTATGTAAATTTTCCACTTGAATTGTGAATTATAATCTTTTTCAGTACGAGGTATGCTGTTAGATTTCATTGTGTGGCGGAGGGAGAGAGATTCGAACTCTCGATAGACTTGCGCCTATGCTGGTTTTCAAGACCAGTGCAATCAACCACTCTGCCATCCCTCCTTGCTTATTATACATATACATATGCCTCTTAACCTTCATCCTTATACTAGTCCATTATACGATTACATGCATAATTTTGATCTAATACGCAATTATTTTAGCACATCAAATTGTGATTATCAAATAATTTGCCCCGACGGTTTGGATTGGGAAGAGGAAAAAATTGTCGAAATTGTTGTGCGTGTTTGTAAAGATCTTAACATAGATCCACAAAAAGTTCAAATTTCAAGTAATGTTGTCTATTCAAGCGACACAGGGATAAAATTTGTCGAACATACAAGTCTACTTGTTCAAATGTTTGCAGATTCTATGCAGAATGATTATTTCGAAAAACAAAAAGATGCTTCTTACTTTCTGTCCATGACCAACAATCTTGTATGGGATCGACTGTGTGTTGCAAGTTTTTTGTACAAATATCACAGGAGTCGATCTAAAATTAAATTTCCGTTGCACGATGATTATGTTCAGCGGGGATTAGGTATTGATTCAGCATTTGCAAAGTACTACACACACAAAGACCGTGCAAGACAAATTTTAGATTTTTTGCCTGCACTCCCCATAGACGATATCAAGGAAAAATGGACAAAAGAAGAACTGGAGAAGGACATAGTTGATAACCAAAGTCAGTTTCACTCTCATGATCTTTACAAAACAGTAGCAGTGGAGATTGTCAACGAAACCAACATAACCAAGGGTTTCTTTGTGACAGAAAAAACAGCAAGGCCTATTGCATATTACACTCCGTTTGTGATTATGGCAACTCCCAACTTTCTTAAGAATCTTAGGATACTTGGGTTCAAAACCTTTGGCACTGTGTGGGATGAGTCATATGATCGATTTGAAGGCAAAGATAGACTTGAAAAAATTTATCTAACAATCAATGAAATTTCAAGAATTGATCCTGAGGACATACAAAAGCAAACACATGATATTTGTGTGTATAATAAATCTGTGCTAGATTCTTATCAATGGAAAAACAAATTCAAAGACATCAAAGTATAAAAAGTTGAAACAGTGCAATGGCATTCATTGCAGAAAACCATGTGGTTAGCACCACGATCCAGGCAGCCTTTCGCATCACAGCAGCTACTAAACTTGTGGTTGATCCTACAAAATAAAAGGGGACAAAAATATCAGGTCTTGGTGCCAGCACTGTGTAGGTCAAAATTGCTGATCCAGTCATTACACACAGTGCAGAAATCATTTCAATCCAAAATGCTGTGGGGTGCGAAGTGTAGGATTCACGCCAGAAATTTATGATTTTTTTCATACATGCAAGTATACAATATATTCTGCAATCTTACAAACAAAAAAACGCACCAATTTTACACATTGATTTCAATTGCCGCATCCGTTGCTGACAATGGATTTAAATAATTTAATAGTTGATTACACAACGGAACACGCAAATAAAAAATGATTAAATTATTCGGATGCAGTTTTACTCAGTGGATCTACCCAACTTGGGCCGACTTTGTAAAACTTCACTACAAATGCCCAGTTAACATCTATGGACGGCCTGGCATGGGAAACCAAAGCATAAAGAAAATGATCATGTTGCATGCTAAGTCAGGAGATCATGTTATTCCTATGTACAGTGGCAACGATCGACACGAACACGGTATAGACCTTGAATTTTCTAAGAATGATATCAAACGCTTCATTGACAACAAATTCTGGACTAGCGGGTTTGCACACGAAGACAAAATGTTTGTCATCGACGAAAATAATTACAGCCTGTTTCATTCACTATACACACAAGCAGAAAATATTGTGGACATACAATCTTACTGCAAAGCAAACAGAATAAAATATAACGCAGTGTCATGGCAAAGCCTGTATTCCAATCTTAAGCAAAGACGAACAAACTACGGGAGAGGAAAGCCAACAAATTTAAAACGATATCTAAGCAACACTGTGTTCAACACAGTTTACAATCTAGTAGACAAAGATGCATTTTTAGACAAGTACCCGTTGGGATTGTTGGACTACATACATTCAAACAAAAAACTGTTTGAATATCAGAATACATGGGACTTTCACCCAAGTTGTTTTGCTCATTACAGTTACTTTGTTGATTACGTGAAGCCTGTGCTGGACCAGCAGTATGTGCCTTATGATAACTTAACCGATCTAAGAAATTCTTCTGTTGGCTTATCGCAGTATTATGCGTCACTGTCATGTCATGATGCAGGTGCTCCAAATGGAGATAACGACTTTGTACATGAAAAGTTTTTAGATATGCGGAAAATGCTTGTTAGTATGTTTTTTGAGGAATTTAAAGATAACTTAGTAAACGGAATTAATTTTGAGTAGTATATGGTTCAGTAATAAAACAAAAGTGGAATCTGATGGATCGGACTTATTCTATAATAGAGGAACTAGATCTATACAAGGAACAGGAGAGTCTGTATTTGCTACTGTTTGCCAGTCAAATGATCATTCGGGAATATTTTATAATAAACAGTCGACGTTGGCTCTAGACGGTTTTATTCACAACACTTCGTGTATAGAGATTCTAAATAGCATACACAACCTTAGCAGTTTAAAAGAAGTTGCAAATACTTTAAGTGGTGATTATGCATTGGTTGTAGAAACACCTAACTTTTTTGCAGGAATAACCGATCCATGGAAAACCAAGCAACTTTGGATAGCAACTGACGGTAATCACTTTGCATTCAGTAGTTCTCCTGACTTAATACGCAAACACTTTGACCAAGCCTACCCTGTTGATCCTAATACTATCATTGTTATTGACAAAAAAGATTTTAAAGTTTCCAAATTCAAAGGAAAATACTTTAACTTAACACAAACAGATTCAACACATTCAAAAGTTTTTGATGCATTTGAAAACGCCCTCAAAGTGCGTTACAATCAGCACTGCGTTAGCACCCTTAGTAGTGGATACGACAGCGGGGCTATTGCTTGCGGACTTGCTGAATTAGGGCACACAAAGTTTAGTTGTTCTTTTTCAGCAACAGAAGACAAGGCAGTACTCGAAAAACGACTTGACAAACACAACGGTACTATCTTAACTGACCGTGGGCAGTTTACTGATAAGGAAGTTGAAGATTTAAATTCATTGTACATGCAACCAGAAATTATTGCTGAATCAGGTGAGGCCATTGGGCGGGTATGTAGGCACCTTAAAAAGATTGGAAAAAGTGTAATATTATCAGGCAACGGAGGCGACGAAATGTACAGTGACTATGGATTCAATAAAAAACAGTTTGGCCTTAATAGTTACTTTGGTGGATACTTTCCTAGTGACCTATCAGTTGCTTGGCCGTGGCATGACTATTCTCAGCGACAGAGTAGTTTAGTATCTCGGATCGATTTATTAGGCGGATATTACGGTATACAGCACATGGAACCGCTGTTGGATGTTGGACTAGTACAGGCTTGGTTAAACACCACTGCAGAGTTGAAGAACAAAAGATACAAACACTGGATGTTTGAATACATGACAGAACATGACTATCCAATGTTAGAAAATGTAAAGATAGGATTTGGCAACTCCGGAACACAAAGACAAATATGACCGACTATGATATTGAGATTAAGATTAGTGCTGACTTTTGGGATAACAAATATCCCTATGCAAGGATTAAACTAAACAAGACTACAATATTTGATCAGATTGTAACAAAATCAGTCACTATTAAAAAGGAAGTCACAGCTATGCCCGGTGAACAAGAACTTGTTATTGAAATGTATAACAAAGGAAGTGATTACACACAAGTTGTTAATGGAGAAATAGTAAACGATGTTTTGTTAAACATAGATCATGTCGAACTAGACAATGTTGATTTAACACAGTTGGCAAGAGACAACTGTTTGTATTATCCAAAATCAGAGCATGCGCCTTCCGAAGTATCACACTGCCTTAACTTAGGATGGAACGGTTGCTGGATTTTAAAGTTTGAAGCGCCAATATATAGATGGGTGCTTGCTCATGATTGATTAGTAAGGAGCAATGGTAAACGTCATTCCTTCCATGCATTCGCTTACTTCTACTTGACAACTTAGTCTTGATGTTGGCTGTGCCTCATGGGCTGTGTCTTCCAACACAGAAGTCTCATCATCTGCTGGTGGAGTCAACTTGTCATAGTCTTCTTGAGACACATACACTTGACACGATGAACATGCACATGCACCTCCACAAATGCCAAACGAAGATTCAATGCCTGATTGTGTGATCACTGTTTCCAGTGGTAAACCTACATCAGCATCTATTTTATGTTGTATGCCTAGTCGGTCTACTACGTTTATTTTCATTGGAAATACTTGTCCAACACTTCTAACTGATCGTGATATCTTGCTATCACTTCAAGTTCTTTTTCTATTGCTTCTAACACATCTGGATGAGCATCACCTCCAATGCCAGCGGCATTTTTTAGATATACTTCAACATTCATTGAGTGTTTGGAAATGTGTCCTTGTGCATGATCACGGATTGCTTGAATCATGTTGTCTCTGTTATATTCGGCCATGGTGTTCCTTTCTATTGGTGGAGGATAGGAGAATCGAACTCCTGATTCCGCCGTGCAAAGGCGGCGTAATCCCGCTTTACTAATCCCCCAATTTAATCACAGTAGCCATCATCTTCTATGATGATAACATCTGGTTGTGGTTTCTTAACTGTGTTCATGTATGATATTATATAGTGAAAGTGTGGGGGTGTCAATGCACCCCCTGACAAATTACGCAGCTACGAAGTATAAAATACTCACTGCCGCAATGGCTAGAGAGCCACCGTTTAAGTCTGATGTTTTACCGCTGAGTGCTTTGATTGCCACATAAGCAATAAAGCCAAGAGCAATACCATATGCAATTGAGAATGTCAATGGCATGATGATTGCCGCCAGCACAGCTGGTGCATATTCTGACACATCTTCCCAGTCAATGTCTTTGAGATTTCTTAGGAAGTATGTGGCAATGAATACTAGAGCAGGACCAGTAGCAAAAGCAGGAATGCTTTGTGCCAATGGAGCAAAGATTAGACATGCTAAAAATAGCACGGCCACTGTGACAGCAGTCAGTCCTGTTTTTCCACCTTCTTTGATGCCTGCACCTGATTCAATGTATGATGTGGTGTTGGATGTTCCCATCAATGCACCCACAGCAGTTGCAGTTGAGTCAGCAAGTAGTGCTTTGTCAATGCCTTCAACTTCGCCAGTTTTCTTGTTGACTTTGCCTGTTAAGTTTGCCACAGAGGTTAATGTTCCTGCTGTGTCAAAAAAGTCAACAAACAAAAATGCAAAAGCAGTTCCGATGAAACCGGCTGTTGCTATCAACGAAAAGTCCAGTGAGAATGCATGCGTTGGTGATGGAATTGCTCCCACAACACCTGATATATCTGCAACACCAAATATCCATGCAAGGATACTCACTGCCAATATACCAATGATGATTGCACCTGGTATCTTACGTTTGTCAAGTATTGCCATGATGGCAAAACCTAAACCTGCCAACAACACAGGCCATGATGAAATGTCACCAAGTCCCACAAGTGTTGCTGGATTGTCCACCACAACACCAGCATTCTTGAAGCCGATGATTGCAAGGAACAGTCCGATACCTGCGCCGATGCCAAGTTTCATTGAACGTGGAATCGAATTAATAATATAACGTCTAGCAGGCGTCACTGACAGCAACAAGAACACAAGTCCTGCCACAAACACAGCGGCCAGTGCTTGACTGTATGTGTACCCCATGCCAAAAATTACACCAAATGTAAAAAATGCATTGAGTCCCATGCCGGGTGCGAGTGCTACAGGCCACTTTGCCCATAGTCCCATGATTAATGTACCTACCACAGCGGCAATGATTGTTGCTGTAAACACAGCACCAAATGCCATGCCAGTACCTTCTGTTGAAAGTATGGCCGGATTGACCACAGTGATGTATGCCATTGTCAAGAATGTTGCAACACCCGCCATGATTTCCGTTTTAATAGTAGTGCCGGCCTTGGATAGGCCAAACAGTTTTTCTAACATATTTGTTATCTCCTCTTATATAATTGGATACAGTATTTTAGCAAATCTGTGTGATTATTGCAATGGAATGATTAGAATTATGTGGATAACCAAACCACCACAAACAAAACTGCCAGTGCTAGTCCTTGGAACAGAACTCTTGCCTGCATGAGTTGATTTGAATACTTTTTATTATATTGATTATTGACTGCCATTAATATTACACCTGCAATTACCATTAGGGCAGCCAAGATCATGAAAATTAACATGATGTAATCTCCTGTTGTGGTAGGCATTAAAAGTGATAATATGGTGTGAAACGTGATGCTTGTACAACTTTATGATTAAGTTTATAAGCATGTAAACTGTGAATTTGTTGGTGTGGAAATACGTGTTTTTTACGCCGTAGAGCACGAAGATAGAGTTGTGACGCTCTAAACATCGTGGCCCATTGTGTTACGTCGTAATTGATCATCCTAGTATATACCTTTCCTCGTCAATTCTTGCTGTCTTGCTTCTAGATCATAGCGATCCACTGACTGAGATAGGTATGACTCAATCCATTCTTGTTTGGATTGCGGTCTGATTGCGTTTAGTAAGTTCTTTAGATATTGCATTATTTTTTTGTTTTTCCTCTTGTTGTTTTTCCTTGCATTTTAGGAAAAGGTGATTGATTCAAATTGTGCAAGTATTTTGATAGGGTGCTCATTTATATCTCCTGCTGTTGTTTCGTGCTTTACTGTTGCCGGCCATTACAATTCTCAAAAGATTTAAATTTGAATACTTGTAACTATCCGTGTTGGTGCTGTCTTTTAATATGTTGACTTTGATTCTACTCATCTTTTTTTTCCTTTTTGTATGGATCAGGACCTTTTCCAAGCATCCAGTTCCAGCGTCGTTCGTCTTCTTCAGGTGTTGGCGTGATCTTAATCATCATTATGATTGCACCAATTACTAGCATTAGTGCAGTCACAATAAAAAACCAAATTTGCGGTTCACGCATTATATCGCGTTGTCTCTGTTGAGTGTATTAGGAAATTTTCTTTCCCTTTGCCAAGTATGATACGCCCACTGCCATTCAGTGCCATATTCGTATCTGCAAAACTTGATAATGTTTTCATCGTCAATGCCAAAAATATGATTGACAAAACGAGTAAACTGACCAAGACTTCTTGCAGTGTTTTCAAATGCTCTTTCCATTCTTCCTTCTTTCTTTCCATTAGTAAACGTATTTGAATGCCTCTTTCACGTTTTTCTTGTTGCCAAGTGTGTTGAGTTTCTGTAGTTTTATTAATAATTTTAAAATCTTTTTCATTTTATTTTTTCCGTCTTCCATATTAATTTATGACACAAAAATCATAAAATACAGTGTTAATTTGCAACAGGTGTTGTGCGGAAAAGCTACAGTTTGATTTGCATGACAGATATTTGCCTCATGCATGGCTCTGGGGGTAGGACTCGAACCTACACACTTAAATAAATTGCAGTATACCTAAGTACCAAATAAACAGTTTGGCGTGTCTACCATTCCACCACCCCAGATTAATTTTTATTGTTTGTCCAAAGCACTGATCATTCTGGTCATGCCAATGCCTCCGCCTACTCGTTGAAAGAAGTCAAACTCTAAAAACTTTTCAAGTTCTGCTTCTACCCTTTCTTTGCCAAACAGTTCAAACAGAAGTTTTGAGTATGCTCCATCTGTGATGGAATGAAATGTATCACGCATCATGTCAACATTGCATGAACGTTCTGCTGACCCGATGGTTTCCATGCCGCCTAGAATGACATCCATTTTTTTGGCAGTTGTGCCATCATCGTTTCTGGCCATGTTC
>Ga0209535_1001380_pt1 | contig 16650 bp, 10 predicted proteins | sample LinPmetageLP28_FD_184041 | JGI IMG/M metagenome (GOLD analysis project Ga0209535, IMG submission 184041) | Marine viral communities from the Pacific Ocean - LP-28 (SPAdes) (version 2) | ecosystem: Environmental > Aquatic > Marine > Oceanic | place: Pacific Ocean | collected 2009-08-22 | reverse complement strand
GCGAAGCGAATATGATATTATGTAGGTTCCTAATATTTATCCCTGTTGAGAATGTACCGAGTGAAGCAACTGTAATTGAATCTTTTTGTTTTTCAACTATTCCTCTTATAGCTTCTCTATCAGTAGTGTCTGTTTCACCAGCAACAAAAAATACTTTACGATTTTCTTCTACCTTTCTATCTATTAAATCAAAAAGTACCTTACCATGTTGTTCTACTCTTTGAAATAATACTAATGTGTTACCATTTAAGCTTGCAGCTAAATTAGTAATAAATCTATTTCTAGATGTATTTCCTACTAAGTAAGAAATTTCGTCCATATAGGCCAGTCCGGTTTTCGATTTTCGTTCTTCTTCTGAATAGTTGAGGACAACTCTTTTAATTGCGAGCTTTGCCAGTGTGTCGTTATCTTGTAATTTTTTTGTTGAGGTAACACGGTATATTGATCCAAAGAGACCTTGAAGTGCCAGCTCATGTGTTTGACTTCCATCAAGTGTTCCTGTTGTGCCATATCTATACTCCGCTTCGGTTGCTTTATTCATAATAGACATTAAAGACTTTGACTTAAATCCATGACATTCATCGCCAAATATTACACCAAATTTAGCAAACCATTGCCGCGGCAGTTTGTATATCGATTGCCATGTACTAATTATAATTCTTTTATTCGTTATTTTATCTTTACCAGAATAAATTTTATGGACCATGTTTTCTGCATCCATACCGTATTCTTTAAAGTCGTTTGTCAACTGCTCAACTAAAGATGTGGTAGGTACAATAATAAGCGCACTCTTATCATAGTGATGGAGGTACCACCTCATAAGAGCATATATGATAAGTGATTTACCAGATCCTGTAGGTGATAATAAAATCGAGCGTTTTCGATGTACACCAGTTGATACAGCATCAAACTGATAATCACGAATAGGAAATGGTAAGTTCAATCTTTGTATAAAAGAATAAAGTTCTTTTACATCTACTTTATTGTGTTGATCAACAGTACCGTATTTATCATTATCATAACATGCAAGTTCGTACCCGCGTTGTTCTACAAATTTAAGTAAGTGCAAATATAATCCAGCCGGTAATTCACCGGTGGATATGTTGTATAGTCGAATCTTTCCATCCCACATTTTATTTCTAAATGCCGGCATGAATTTGTAACCCGGTACATAGAACGAGAAAAACTCATTTAGTTCTTGTGCTACACCTGATTCGCAATCAACATGCATATTAGCATGATTTAGAAGCCTGACTCGAATTGTTTCCACTTAATCATATTTCCAATAGTTTGATGTCGCCAATTGACATTTGAAATTATTTCTGTTAATGTATCTATTACATTCTTATAGTACTGTATTCTTAATTCTGACTCTTGTATTTCTGGATCAGTATCATAGTAATGATCCATCTCACCTTTCAGAATTTTTAATCCATTGAACGGATCTGGATTCCAGCCTTTCTCTTCCATTTCTTCTTGAGACATCTTACCATTATACCAAAGCCATTTATCTTTCAATAGCTTTTTCTGCTCAAACTCTGTTTTCTTGAGTTGAAGCTTGTATGTTGATATAAGTTCTAGGTATTTTGCATGTAAGAGAGGAGCTTGCCGTGATGCTTCGTCTAGTTTATTTGCATCAATATTACAATCTTTAGCCCACATTTCGTGGATGCTTTTCAAATCAATCATTATCTACTCCGTATAGTATTATATATTATACCACAGAATAGAGTAAAAGTACACTATATACTGTTGGCTGTATTGTCAAATGTATATGCTAATTTTAAGTTTGATTGTAGTGGATTCGAAGCGTCTGTTACATCTCCAGCAGAGTTAAATATAGCTTGAGCATCCGATGCTGTTGCTTTTGCATTGTATATTCTAAAATCATCATAGTAAACATTACCGCCATCAGCTGCGTTGCCGACAGATCCATGTATATACAAACCATCACTACCACCAATTTTTAAAGCAGATACGCGTGTTGCAACAGCGCTATGCCCGCCAAATGTTTCTCTGTTGAGCGTAGCTCCAAATGATTGGCCTTCTTTAGTTACCCAAGCTCCAATAGCAGGTCCGGTTGTACTTCCAGAAAATACAAGGTGATACCACGCACCGGTCGTAAAGGCGCTTCCTCCTAAGTTACCTTGCATACCGCCGTAATTACTTCCATTGTAATTATCAGTCGCTAACCAATATTCTCCATCAGATTTGAAATTGTTCCCTTTGGTGCCAAATGAATAAGCTCCGCCAAGTTTGTCATTCGTAGTAAATAAATGAATCCAGTTGTTGCCGTTGTAACTCTTCCAAGATTGTATATAGAACCAAAACGCAATAGTCCAGTCATTGTATGTTACTGCTGATGCACTATTAGCTCCAGGATTTCTAGAAGTAACACCGTTACCAACAGCATAATATGAATGTGTTCCTTGTTTCTTTACACTGGTTTCAAATGTTGCACCACTTGTGCCTATTGCGTAATCTGTACTACTAAGTTTATTTGAGTATGTTGCTCCAAATGATAGCGTAAACGTATTTACTACCGATGCAACGCTGATACCATCTGAGGCTTTAAATGTTAATGTGGCTGATCCGTCAGATCCTAAACTTGTAGCAGAATCTGCAGTTCTTGGTGTAATAGTTACTACACTTGAATCTTGTGATATAGTGGCAAACTTAAACAAGTCTCCACCAGATTCGAGTGTCAAAGCTAAGTTTGCATCAGCGTTATCAGAGTCAGCAGCTGTCATTGTAATAACAGTTGCTGCTCCGGGCGTAAGAGCAATTGTTCCTGTACTACTCAGTGACAAAGTTGGTGTAGCATTAACAGATGCAACATTATACCAACCGTTTCCATTTGAAACGTATAATCTATTATTTGCAGAAACAAAAGCTTGTTGACCTGCGGTTAATCCGGCAACAGGTAGAGCTCCAAGAGAATCATATACAGCAGTGCCAACGTTGCCTATGATTGAAGATACTGAAGCAGAATCTGTTACAGTTACAGCATCACCATCAAGCAATGCTACTCGTGTAGGATTAATCGCTTCTGATCTTCCGACCATCATTGCAAAATCTCTAGCTTTTGTCATTTATTATCCTTTTAATATTTCCTATATATAACTTTTTAAACATACCAAAAATATACTGAACCAGAGTTGTTTAAAGAATTGTCATCATCGAATGGTGCACCTGAAACTATACGTCCAGAAGTATCTGAAATACCTATACTTGATCCTACCTGTTCACCACCTGATTTATCAGATGCAAGCAGTTTTTTACTTTGGGACCAGCTTGTGCCTGATCTAGAAAATATATAAACTGCACCATTGTTTGTTGTACTACCGGTAGTTTCTCTTGGTGCGCCAACAACTGCTCTATCACCACCACCGCTTAATCTACACGCATATCCAAAAAAGTCATTGGCGGCTAAATCAGATGACACAAGTTTTGCTTGCTGTGCCCAGTTAGTACCCGTTCTTAAAAAGATATAAGCGGCACCATTTGCGTTTGCATACGGTTTTCGCTTAGTGCCAAAGATCAAATATTCACCATCATCACTAAGATCTACAGCATGTCCTCTACCGCCTTCATCGCCATAAGCTTTGTCTGAGTGTTGTAGAAATGCTTGTTGTGACCAACTTGTTCCAGATCTTACAAAAACATAAACTGCACCTGCACCAGTATATCCACCACCATTGTCATGCCCAGGTGCTCCAACTGCTATGTAATTATTATCTTTACTTATTGTAATTGATTCACCAAAGAAGTCTTCTGCTGCGGCATTTGATGCAACTAGTTTTGCTTGTTGTGACCAAGTAGTACCTGATCTCGTAAACACATATGCGGCACCAGCCTCACTGATACTAGAATGAGAATGCTTATACGCACCAACTGCTATGTAATCACCATCACCATTAATATCAACATTAATGCCAAATTGGTCTTGTGTTGCTTTATCACTTGCTTGGAAAAATGTTTCCTGAGCCCAGCTAGTTCCAGTTCTTTTAAATACAAAAACACAACCTTGATTATAATTTCCAGAACCGGTACCTGTTTCGCCGTATCTCATTCCAACAGCCACTCTTGTTCCAGTAGCATCTAATGCAACTGAGAAACCAAAATACCCAGTTCCTTGTGCTTCGTTTCCGCCTGTAGGCGATAGTGTAGCTTGTTGAGCCCAAGTGTTGCCAGTTCTTAAATAAACATAAGCTTTGCCTAGTGGCGTGCTAAGCCCGCTTGGAAGCCAGTAATACGCACCGACTACTGCATAGTTTCCATCGGCACTCATAGTCGCGCCTTCACCTAATGAATGATCTGCCCCTGGATCGCTTGCTGTTAGTTTTTGTTGAGTTTCAGTGCCCGACCAATCGGCACCAACTGGTGTGAATGCTAATGTGAATGTATTCTGTACAGTAGCTTGGCTTATTCCATCACTTGCTTTAAACGTTAATGTGGCTGATCCATCTGATCCTAGCGCAGTAGCAGAATCTTCAGATCGTGGAGTAATTGTTACAACTGATGAATCCTGAGATACCGTAGCAAACTTAAATAGATCTCCACCAGATTCCAGTGTAAGTGTTAGATTAGTATTTGAATTATCTGAGTCTGCAGCAGTCATTGTAATAGTAGTGGGTGATCCTGCAGTCAATGCAATTGTGCCGGATGCACTAAGAGATAATGTTGGAGTAGCATTGATAAGAGCTACGTTATACCAACCAGAACCAACTGCAGAGTTTCGCGCAGTGTATAGTCTTTGATTTCCAGTTACAAATGCTTGGCTGCCGGCAGTCGGTGATCCCGGTAAAGAATCAACACTTGAGTAAACAGCCATAGTAGATCCAGCCAATATACTACTAACAACAGATGAATCTGCTATGTTATCATCTAAATCTACACCCGGACTATTATCTATGTTAGCTGCTTCGGTTCTACCGAGAATTGCAGCAATGTTTCTCATTTTGCTCATCCGATACCCTTTTCGTTATAATAGTCTCGAAATCGTTTTAACAAAAGTGGTCTACCTTTTTTCTTCCTACGATCATGAACTGTCCTAGGTTTAAACCTTGGACCCATAGCAGTGTCAGCAGGATTCGGTATAGATCCAGTATTTACTGTAGGTGCATCTTCTTTTAGTTTTTTAATCATTTATCTAAAAGCTGTCCAAATTGCGCTTTCACGACTAGCATCCCAATTTGGATTAGCTGTGTTTCCTCTTATAAATATTTTTGTTTGATTACTATTATATTGAACCCATAAGCCATCACGAATAACACACATTGCGTTAATATTATCAACACTTTCACCAGTATTAAACGCGCTAATATGTGTTCCAGCTTGGTCCATAACTCTAACTTGAGATGGATACAAACCACCTGCCCCGTAATAATAACATTGTGAATATGGATCATATGCTATAACAGTACCATAGTAAGTGTTGTTGGCGGTAGCTGATAATCCAATATCCCTTGCCGAATTATTTGCCGCACCATAAGCAGAGGTTCCTGTCATTTGAACTGAAGTCACTGTTTGCTTTTGCTGATGCATAAATATAGCATTACCATCGTGACCAAGTGTGCCGCCCCAATGCAGACGCGTAGCATCAGTACCGCTAAAATATACTGAAAAGCTTCCTATTACTGGATTCGTATAATCACCATTAAATGATCCTCTATGAACATCATCATCGTTGTAGCTCGCGCCATATAAATAATTTTCTTGTGGATCTATAGTCAAATGTCTTGTGGTTACTAGTGTATCACTTGGATTACCACCCCATGGCATGGTTGTTGCACCAGTAGAATTTGCATTTGTGTGAAAGTCTGTTCCAGTTGCATTTACTCTATAAGTTCTTACTGGAGCATCATCACCTTGAGTTGGATTTAAACCCTCGGCGGTACACATAAAGTAACCAGGATCTTTTGCATTATCATAAGTTAAAAGTCTATATGGTGCTCTACCGGTCACACCGTCTAACCATCCAAGAGTAAGCATACCAGATGCTCCAAACATATTTCTTTGACCTAAACCAGTAGCTATCCATTGGTATGTTATGATTGCTGGTTTTGATAAAATAGAAATACCATCTGTTACTTTAAATGTTACACTGATGTCAGCACTATTTGAATCAATAAGACCAGCCACAGAAGAAGCTTGTGCTTGTGCTAATGTTTTTGGTGTGAATGTAAATACACTTGAATCTGAGGATGTAGTAAATACATATTGTGCTGAATCAGGAAGAGTAACTGAAGTAGTAAGAGGTAATGCATCACTATCAACGCCGACTGCTCTTACAATGAGTGGTGTTGCAGAATCAACAATTGTTAGTGTTCCGTTAGGTTCGCCGACACCTGAACCAGTACTATCTGCCCATCGTGGATTAGCGTTTATTATGTTTTGGCTATACCAACCACTACCATTTGAAAAATACAAACGTGATACACCAGTAACAAAAGCTTGATCACCGACATTATGAGAAACAGGTAAAGCTCCTGTAGAATCATAGGTGGCAACCCCTTCAGCTCCAGCAATTGTAGACACTTGAGAAGAATCTAGTCCAACACTAGAATTGGTATTTAACAAAGCAACATTATTAGTATTACTCGCTTCAGTTGCACTGAGTATTGCAGCTATGTCTCTTGTTCTACTCATTTATTTTTCCCTAAGCTTTAAATATATATGCTGAACCGCTGCTATTTGTGCTACCATCACCATCTTCTTGATGGGCACCAACAATTACGTAACTACCATCAGTACTAATTGATACAGCTCTTCCAAATCCGTCATTTGATGCTAAATCAGATGATGCTAATATTTGTCGTTGAGTCCAAGAAGTTCCTGATCTTTCATAAACATATGCATTATTAATTGCACTATTACCGCCTACGACTACATACTTTGCATCTCTTGACATATCGCCGCCCCAACCAAACTGGTCACCACCTGCGCCATCTGATGCTGAAAACTTTGCTTGTTGTGACCAAGAGGTTCCTGATCTAGTAAAAACATAAGCCGATCCTACGTTACTATTGTCTCCTCTTGAACCTATATAAGCATAACTTCCATCAGAATTTAATGCACAAGATTGACCCATGAAATCATTTTGTGCTCTATCAGATGCTGTTAATTGCGCTTGTTGTGACCAAGAAGTTCCTGATCTAGTAAAAATAAATCCAGAACCAGCGTATTCAACTGCGCCCGCACCTTCAAATGGTGAGCATGATAATATGTAATCGCCATCATTAGAAATATCGACAGATCTTCCAAATTGATTAGTTGTAACAGAAGCTTGTAAAAATGCTTCTTGCGACCATGTAGTTCCTGATCTACTATAAACATAAACTGCGCCTTTATTAGTACCACCAGTTGGATTTGTAGCTGCGGCAACACAAAGGCGAGTTCCATCAGGAGTAATACAACAATGCTTTCCAAAATAATCACTATATCCACTACTAACTCTATACGGGCCAGCTATTTCCTGTTGTAGAGACCATGTTGATCCGGATCTTATATAAATGTAAAATTTGTCTTCTCCCCAAGATCCAACTCCAGCATAAGTACCTGAGGCATCTATGCAAACTGAACCGCCAAAATAATCTTGATCCGTTGGAGATGGTGCATTTAATATTTGTTGTTGTGACCAAGTAGAACCTGATCGTACGTAGATATAAGCAGTGCCTCTATTTGTGCCAGTTTTTTCGGCACCAACAATTGCATATGCTCCATCACCACTTATAGCCACCATTTCCCAATCGCCAAATTCATCACCCCCGGCAGCATTCGATGCAACTAGTTTTGCTTGTTGAGTAGGAGACTGTGTCCAATCAGGACCAAATGATAGCGTAAATGTATTTACTACTGATCCAATACTTATTCCATCGGTTGCTTTGAAAGTAAGTGTTGCTGATCCGTCGTAACCTAGTGTGGTGGCAGAATCTTCTGTCCTTGGTGTGATGGTTACAACTGATGAATCCCGAGATACCGTAGCGAACTTAAATAGATCACCACCAGATTCTACTGACAGTGTTAAATTACTACTGGCGTTGTCAGAATCTAAAGCAGTCATAGTAATAGTGGTAGCCGTACCATCAGAAGACAATGCAATTGTACCTTCACTACTTAGTGTTAATCTAGGAGTTGCGTTTATAAGAGCTACGTTATACCAGCCAGATCCATTTGAAATGTATAATCTACTTTGTCCTGCCGCACCGGCTGATTCTACAAATGCTTGATCGCCTGAACTTAAACCAGTACTTGGCAATGCACTTACAGAATTATATACTGTTGTACCTATACCTGCTGCACTTGCACCACTACTTCTTATGTCTGTTAAATTTGTCATATTAGTTCTCTATTAACACCCATCCTTGAGTTGCATTGTAATATGCCAAACCAGTACCTGCTCTTGCTATATTTATAACTAAGTCTGAAGCAGCACCTTGTATATTATGGCCATTTCTAGAAACTGTAATGTTATTTGTTCCAGCATTTCCTGTTACATCAATAATTCTTATTTCATCGCCCATAGTTGCAGATGATGGTAAGATTATGGTTCTTGCACCACCAGAAGTATCGATGAATAGTTTATCTCCGGCCGCTGCAGATACTGTGCCACTTGGTGCGGTCCAAGTATTACTTCGAGTTATTTCTGACGTAGTTGCAAATGATGCAACTTTCAATTCATCATTAAGTGCCGCTCCAGTAAGTAACCTAATTGCTTTTGTATTTGATGCAGTATAGTCATCTGAATCGTTAAGCAATAATCCATTAAGGAATACTTGTATGTTGCCCGGCTCATAACTCATAAACCGATTAGTAGTATCATTACCACTAAATACTGTTTGACCCGAGTCTGCAGTAAATTTATATAGTTCTAATTTTGAACCCGGAGCAGAGAATGCTGATACTGTTACATCATCCGCAGAATCCGTTGCGGTTGTTAGTAATATACTATTTCCAGTTGACGCTGTAAAGTCTGAAGCTTCTTGTAATAGTATACCGTTTAAGTGTACTTGCAATGATCCCGGAACATATGCTAAAGCATTACCACTTAAATCATTTCCGCTAATAGTTGTAGCAGGAGTTGCAGTAGTATATTCAAACCTTTTGACTTGAGGTGTTACTATTACACCTTTGCTATTTTTGACTGTTACAATATCAGCTGAGTCAGTAGCGGTAAGTAAAGTAAGAGTTGTTCCGGCTCCATTGATAGTATAATCATCAGAATCTCTTAGAAGTATACCGTTAAGGAATACGTCCGCATATCCTTCTGAAACATCTAAGGTTGCACCTTTATCATCAGTACCTGTTATCGAAGTAGCAGGTGCTGCTGTAGTAAATGCAAAGATATTTTCAACTAATCCACGCTGTGTTATTACTTTACCAGCTCTTTCAAGTACTGTTACTTGATGACTGGCAGCCACACCTGATGTAAATGTTACTGCACTTGAATCAATTGTATAATCAGTTCCGCTAACTTGTAAGACACCATTAAGGAAAACATCTGTATTTTGGGACACAAGAGATAATGTATTGTTAGTGTCAAATACTCTTCTTCCGGAATCTGCACCACCGACTGTAAACTCTGTCCGGTCAGTATTAAATTCACCCGGCTGAGTGTTAGTTACACGAGCTAATATGTAATCTGAGTCTATAAGAAGAAGTGTTCTTTCAGAATCAAGAGAGTTAGCTTCAACATAGGCCGAGTCAACTGTTCCACTTCCACCGCCACCAGCTGATTGCCGTAGCTGAACATATGCAGAATCAATTAGCTGAGTTGTAAGAGCAGAATCTAAACCAGCACTCGATAGTTCACTTTGATTTGCCAGTCTTACCCAGGCACCGGCATGAGCAAAGTAACCTGCACCAGTGTTATGAACATGGGCAAACATTCCGTGATAGGTAGTGGCACTTGGCAAAGATCCAACTGAATCATAAACATTTGCAAAGAGAACTTTATTGCCTTCCATATCCAAGTCTGATTTTGTAACTCTTAATTTTACATAATCAGAATCAATTAACTGTGTGGTTAATGCTGAATCTAAGAAGTTAGCTATAATCCAAGATGAATCTGCAAAGTCTACGCCTGTCTTAGGCAGTACTGAATGGATGTATGCAGAATCTGCAAAGTCAGTACCTGTTACAGGAATACTTGGAAGATTTGTAAGTCTATTATAACTTAGTCCAACTGCATGCAATTGAACATGAGCCGAGTCAATCAAGTTTATTGTTTCGGCAGAATCTAATAATAGTTGTATTGCAATACTTGAATCGATTGCGTTTGCAGTAATGAGTTTAATCGCTTCTGCGGAATCAATAAAGTGAGTGCTTAGACCTGGGATTGTTGGAGTATTAGTTAGTCTTGTGTAACTTAATCCAACTGCATGCAAATTTACATGGGCACTATCAATTAAGTTAAGTACAGTAGCCGAATCTGTTCCAGCTCCAGCTCTTGCAGCTACGTAAGCCGAATCAATAAGATTTATTGCTGAGGCAGAATCCAGACTTACGTTAGTACCTTTGAAGACGTTAATATCTAGAACATCACCCGAATCAGCTGCATCAATTAATGTTAATGTAGATCCATTGGTTGCGGTAAAGTCAGTACCATTGATAAGCATAATACCGTTAAGGTATACGTTTGTTCTATCTGCACTTGAATATGCAAGTACTTCGCCACTTGTTGCTGCTCCAGTAAATGCTGTTTGACCAGAGTCTGCGTTATAGATAAAGTGTTTTGATTGGAAGTTAGATGCACTATTATTGCCACCCATCTTCACAATTGTAAGAATGTCAGCAGAATCAGCAGCAATCGTAAGATCTACTTTTGTAGCGTTATGACTAAAGTCAGCATCACTCAATAAGATACCATTAAGGAATACTTGTAGCTTACCAGAATCAATTGCTAATGTTCTGCTATTTGTGTCTGCTCCTGTAAATGTTACTTGGCCAGAATCAGCGGTGTATATAAAGTTAGTTAATTCAAATGGTGCTGAACCGGTTCCTCTTGCTTGGACATATGCTGAGTCGACTAGCTGAGAAGTTAATGATGAATCCAATCCACCAGCATCTGTAGCTAAGATAAACTTGGAAGTACCGGCATCATACTTAAGAATTTGTCCGGCTGTAGGAACACCATAAGTTACGTTACTTAATGATCCAACACTATCAACATCTGATTTAGCATTAATAAGAGCCAGTAAAGTTCCATAAGCTGAATCATCATCATTTAAAGCTGCAGCAATTTCATTAAGTGTATTTAATGTTCCTGGCGCGCCATCAATCAATGCATCGATTTGAGCTGTAATCCAGGCCGAGTCAGCAAAGTCTGTGCCTGTTACTGGAATGGTAGGCCTATTTGCTAAAATGCCATAATCAAGTCCAATTGCTTTCAGTGCAATATGAGCGCTATCAATTAAATTAAGTACTGTAGCTGAGTCCGTACCCGCACCCGCTCGCGCGGTGACATATGCAGAGTCAATTAGATTCGTAACATCCGCAGAATCTAATCCAATATTGCTACCTATGAAAGTATTAACATCAAGGACATCACCTGAATCTGCAGCATCTACAAGAGTAACTGTCGTTCCGTTGATTGCAGTGTAATCAGTACCGCTAATAAGCATGATACCATTAAGATATACATTGGTTCTATTAAAGTTACTATAAGCAAGAACTTCACCAGATGTTGCAGCACCGGTAAATACTGTTTGACCGGAATCAGCATTATAGATAAAGTGTTTCTGCTGGAATCCACTAACTCCGGAGTTACCACCAATTTTTACAACTGTAAGAATATCTGCTGAGTCAGCAGCTATAGTTAGATCTACCTTCGAAGCATTATGGCTAAAGTCAGCATTACTAAGCAGGATACCATTAAGGAATACTTGTAGCTTACCTGAATCAACTGCAAGAGTTGTGCCATTATCATCGGCACCGGTAAATGATACTTGTCCAGAATCTGCAGTGTAAATAAGATTAGTAAGTATAAGAGGAGATGCTGCTTCTATACTTTGCCTTGCTTGAACATGAGCAGAATCAATCAGTGCTAGCACAGTGGCTGAATCGGTAGTACCACCTCCACCAGATGTTTGCCTTAATTGAATATAAGCAGAGTCAATAAGTTGAGCCGTTAACGCTGAATCTAAACCACCAGTTCCAACAGATGTTTGTCTTAATTGAATATAAGCAGAGTCAATAAGAAGCTGTGTTCTTTCTGAGTCAAGGCTAACAGATTCAACATAAGCTGAATCAACTGTTCCGCCTCCGCCACCAGCCTGTCTATCTTGGATGTAAGCAGAATCAATTAACTGTGTGGTTAAAGCAGAATCAAGGAAGTTAGCCACAATCCAAGATGAATCTGCAAAGTCAACCCCTGTCTTTGGTATTTGACTTAGAATCCATGCTGAGTCAGCAAAATCTGTTCCAGTAACAGGTATTGTTGGTGTACCAGTTAATGACCCATAAGCAAAATCTTGTGGTGTATCTCTTAGTTGAATGTAAGCAGAATCAATTAACTGACTTGCTAAAGCAGAATCTAAGCCAGTCGCATCTGTATCATCCAAGATAACAATATTACCAACCATACCGGAATGAATAGTACATTGGTAAACTAGCGAAGTTGGTGCATTCATATCTGGAGTAAAAAGAATATCTCCAGTTACCGCGCCGTTATTTGTTACACCAGTACTATATGCTGAACCACCATTTGAAACTCTAATTTGGAATGGATGACCAGATACAGCCATGGCAAATTTATATGTTTTACCACGTGTAAGATATAAGGTAGGATTATTACGGCCTGATGAAAAGCCATCACCATTAAATGTATAAGCAGAAGAACCACTATGTGTTACAACAAAGACAGATTCAGGAGGTCTTCTTAATTCTATATAAGCAGAATCTGCAACCGCATTAACTCGAGCATCTGCTAATGTATTTGTAAAGTAAAGGTTAGAAGAACCTACGGCCAAGTTATCTGTAGTATGATTACTTAAACTACTTACTGTTCCTGTAACGTTTCCAGTTAAGTTACTCGTAATATTAGCAGCATTAAGATTCGCAAGAGCCCAACCGGTTCCACCAACTTGAATAAAGTTATCAGTTGAATCAAGACCGTCTTGGACTAGCTCATTAAACAAGTAATACTGAGAATTAGATGCATCTCTTACAAGACCAGTATGTTTGCTTGGTCCATTTACACTATCTGAATAATGTCCAACAAAACCAATGTCAAATTGATCACCTACAGTTTGACTATCTGCAAGATGAATAAGAGGATCTTTAATTCTTAGATTATCCGAATGGACTGTAGTCATTGTGCCAGTGACAGTAATTCCAGCAAATGTTACAGAATCTGTTGTACGTAATCCTTGGTTGGATACACGCAGTTGTGTATAAGCGCTATCAACTCTTGCATCAATCAGAGTGTTGACGTTTGTATTATCGAGGATAGTCGGCTTATTAGTTGTGTTTGTATAATCTAAATAATAAGATCCGGCTTGACCATCAAGTTGTGTTGCATTAATTCCTAAACCGTCTACATATGCTTTATTGATCTTACCTCTTACATGAGCAGAATCAATAAGTTGTAGAGTTAATGAAGAATCAAGACCAGAACCAAGTTGTCTTAGTTGAACATATGCAGAGTCAATTAATTGACTTGCAAGTGATGAATCTAAATAGTCAATTTGCCTAGCTCGAACATAGGTACTATCAATAAGTTGAATCGCTTCTGCTGAATCAAGGAATGGTGCTTCATTAACCCGTGCTAATACATAAGCACTATCAACAGTATCAGTGATAGTATTATTAATAGTAATGTTAACTGTATTGCCAGAATCATTTAAAGATGCTGCAATATCAGAATCAGCTCTTGCCTTTGTATAATATAAATTAGATCCTTCAGATAAATCACTAGTAGATTTAGCAGCAAACTTAGTATCAAATGCTGCTCGTAATTGTACATATGATGAATCGATTAAGCCACTAAGATATGATAGAGGAACTCGTGCTTGTACATATGATGAATCAATAAGCGATGTTACTTCACCAGAATCAAGCTGGGATGTGGCTACTGCTTCAACTGCTGCAGCAATTACTTCAACTCTTGCTGAATCAACAAAAGCTTTTACTGCATTAGAATTATCTTTATAATAGATCTTACCGTCAGCAAAGTTAATTGCCAATTCACCATAATCTAAATCACCAGCGCTTGGTGCATTTCCTGAAACGGAAGATCTTTTGAGTAGTACTTTAGGTGTAGCCATGTTTGATTCCTAATAAGGACTATTTATAAGTTAAAACGTTCCGCAATCAATAGTGCGGATTTCGACTTGACCTGATGTAACTATGAAGTCAACTGAGTCGAATGCAGCTACTCCTTTATTTGTTTGAGTTGCAATTTCAGCGGAAAGTGTAAGAACACCGGTTCCATCATTATATGCAGCATCCAATCCTTCAGCTGCAGATAACAATGCTGCAACTCGATCATCTACTCTTTCGTCAGTAAAGTAAAGATTAGATCCTTCTGGCAATTGACCAGTATTAGCTAATCCTAAATCTGAATCAAAGTTTGCTTTTGTATAAATTGTTTCTACGTCAACACTAAATTGACCAGTACCTGAATTATATGTAAGATCTCCGCCAGCACTAAAGTGTGCTCTGGTTTCTGCTGCGCTAGGACCTGTGTATGATAAGACTCCGGTAGAGTTATTATATGCTACACTACCATCACCACTTACATTAGTTGCACTGATTGCTGCTCTTGCTCGAGCATCTGTAAAATATAAATTTGTTGAGCCTTCACTTAAACTATCTGTTGAAGCTGCAGCAAATGATGCATCAAATGCGGAATCAGCTCGAGCAGTAGTATAATATAAATTAGTACCTTCTGGTAATCTAGAAGTAGTAGTAGCTTGAAGATCTGAATCAAATCCAAGATACTTACCAGTCAACGTAGTAAATGAACCTGCTCCATTAATATCAATATTAGGAGCACTTATTTTCTTATTAAAATTAAATGTGTCAGTAGACTGAGCATATAACATTGTGGCATCAGCGCCATCAATTGTAATACCAGCCCCGTCTGCTGCCGCAGGATTTGCTGCGCCAGAAGCTAATACAATATTCTTATCATCAATTGTAAGTGTAGTACTATTTAAAGTTGTAGTAGTACCATCAACCTGTAAGTTACCAGCAATAATAACTGTACCAGTATTATCACCAATCGCTGCAGGATCAAGTGTTAAATCACCCGATGTGGTTCCTACTGTATTACCATCAAGCTTAATATTGTCTACAGAGAGTACTTCAAATGTACCTTGTGCTGAGTCAAGGTCAATACTAATTTGTGGTCCACCAGCAAGATCAATTCTTGTAGTGTTAACACCCCATCCGCCTTTGATAAATATATTTTCACCAGTTACAATTTGTCCTGTGCCTGACGGATTTGTATCACCACTAGCAGTGGCTATTACTTTTGTATCAATGTAATTTTTAGTAGCAGCATCTTGTGCCGAAGCAGGATCGGTGACATTCGTTATCTTATTACTATTAAGAGATAAATTGCCGGTAGGACTAATTGTAATATCGCCAGATGTATTCGATATCTGTGATGCATCAAGTGTTAGATCATCAACTTTAAGTATATCGATCTTACTATTTGCGTCTGTGATAATAACACTAGAAGGTTTAACTGTACCTTCAGGGTGGTCCAACATGTCGGTGAAATATTTACCACCGATTATATCTACACCACCCGCAGCATTACCTATACCAAGTCGTTCACCGCCATCACTATCACCTGTTACAAATGAATACGCGAGTTCTCCTTGGTCTACCGCGGCATCAGGTATAACTTTGGTAGTAGTACTATTTTTTATTTGAATCTTTAATGCCACTAGAATGTTCCTCCAGTAACAAGAGAAACACTTTCCCACTTACCCAATGATGCGTTGTATTGTAATATATTATCATCTTGCGGGTTGCCAAAAGCAACATCTGTTAAGTCTGTTAAAGATTGAGCTGAAGCTCCAACAACTTTAGCAATTGGTATGCCTACTGTAATCTTTTTTACTAGTGTTTTTTGTGCCGGCATGGTTTTACCTATGTAACATTAGGATGGACTCTTATCTTTCCTTCAAGAACTCGCTCGATAATAGTATTGTTTGCGCTATCTTGGAAAGATATTTCAACATCATATACGTATGTACCAACTTTCAAAGCTGATGTCTGAGCATTAGTAAGCGACAATGTAAGGATGCCGTCATCTGCATCTGTTACCGCTGCGGAAAATGTAGTGGTATCTGAGGAGTCTGAATTAAATGTGCGCTTCATTTTAGCAGCTGCACTGAAATTAGTGAGGTCTTTTTTGTTATTATTCTGATCAACTAGATCTAGTTGAATCGCGATATCTGATCCTTGATCAATATCAAACTTTTCGTACTCTGCCATTTTACCACTCGATACTAAGTAACTCGAACATATTCTTTACTTTATTTATAAAAAAAGTGGTTTACAAACACTAATAAATATGGTATAATAGGAGATAATAATGCTAGAAGAACTTTTATCTAGAAGAAAACAAGTTGAATGGTTTAAAGACGATGTTTTTCCGGAAAAAGAGTTAGTTGAAAGTCTCTTAGAAAAAAC
>Ga0209535_1001378_pt1 | contig 16654 bp, 25 predicted proteins | sample LinPmetageLP28_FD_184041 | JGI IMG/M metagenome (GOLD analysis project Ga0209535, IMG submission 184041) | Marine viral communities from the Pacific Ocean - LP-28 (SPAdes) (version 2) | ecosystem: Environmental > Aquatic > Marine > Oceanic | place: Pacific Ocean | collected 2009-08-22 | reverse complement strand
TGTTTTGACGCAGCAAGCGCCATGGTTGTGGCGTTCCACCGCAACGTAAAAAGCCAAGATGCTTATCGGCATGTACGCCGTAAATACGGCGATACGACTGAGGTTCACTCCCAAGTATCTGCAATGCGATCCCTGGGCCTTGACGCTGAGTTTCGCAAAAACGTAAGAGTCGAAGATATTGAAATTGAGATTGATGCGGGCAGGCCAATTATGGTTGGCTGGCTTCATAGGGGTGATCTAACTAAAGGCAAACCAGCGGTATGCGACGGCAATGGTTGTGGGCATTGGAGCGTAATCATTGGCTATGACAAGGATGATTTCATTGCTATGGATCCAATGGGCAAGCCAGACATGGAACATGGCGGCCATGACACCACAAAATCTGGTGAGTTAATCAGGATGTCGCGTCCTGCTTTCTACCAGCGTTGGTCTATTGAAGGGGAAGCAAGCGGCTGGGCAGTATTTGTGGATCGATGAACTGGGGCTACATCAGCGCGTTTTGGACCACAGTCGTGATGAACTGTGTCCAACCCGTAAATTGGCAGGCTTGTTTACCAGTGCAGGACTGGTTATTTCCAGCTATAGGTGATTACATACGGTTCAAGACGGAGGAACCTTATGCTTCCGAAAAACGAGCCATCCGAGCCATCAATGGAATGGATGCACATCACCCAAAGCCTTGAAGAAGAACTAACCCTGGAACGCAGCATCAGAGAAATCGAAGACTGCGAAAACATAGATGTGTTGTCACAGCTATGCGTTGCCATGGCACGTCAACAGTGGCACCAAGGAAAATTACTTAAACAGGCGGTCGGTCACATTGCCTTATTGGACGCCGTACTCTCCGGTTCAAAAGAGACTGTCTAATAGCCTTTTCAAGTGTGGTCAGTTTTGGATCGGACTCGTGCAGAGTTGCTTTTGCTCGCGCTATTGCCGCATCAATGTTGTCTTGTGGTCTTGTAGTCCAATTTGGGTTAGTCATTTTCGGAAGAGTTTAGTAGCTCAGCTTTAATGTCAAATAAATCTTTTAAGTGCCGTGCAGCGTCTAAAGCCATACTTTTATCTCTGTAGCTGCAGGCGTCCTCTATAAAAGGAGTAAACAAACAAACCTGTCTAGGATTTTTATAAAAAGCAGCCAAATACAAAGGACCATCCTGGTGCGTCTTCAGTAGATACCGCATATCAAGATTCAGCTGCGCCTTGATCTGCAGCGGTTTTCTTACCAACTCGACCGGCTACACGATTTTCTACGGAGGTTTTCCAAGTGGCCTTGTCTTTGTCTAACGCTTCCGCGTAGGTTGTCGTTCCACAGTCTTCTTCTATACGCTCGTACAAAACATCTCTAATCCACGCAGTAGCGCGAACGTTCTCTTTCTTTGCCAAAAACTGCAACAACTCAGCTCGATGCGGGTCTAGCAATATCTGAAAGTAGGTTTTGTTGCCGTGCCGTAAAGCCATTAACTCTAGACTACTACAACTACACTACCACGTAGCTGGAGAATCGACCTTCTTTTTCCACGCACTTGTTTGAGCACGACGGGATTGGGCACGCTGCTTTGTGCAGCCTGCCCTAACTTCCCTGGCACCTTCTAAGAACATGGCTGCTCTTTGCAAATCACCCGTAACTGCGGTTTGAATTGCTTTGTTTAGACGCTCCATGGCTATCTGCCTGCCTGTACGCGGCATCCATCGCCCCACTTAGATGTGTGTAATACGTTAGCCCTGCAGGGCTTAAACAGCACCATCCCTTAGTTGTGGAAAAAATGCGTGTCATCAATGGGTCTCCATCCAAGTTTTACCGATAGAAACCTCAGCTAATGCAGGGATGTCCCCCAACCACTTGGCTTCAGCCTCCTCCATCACTTGTTTTAGGCAAGCGGCCCACTCTTCCGCAGCATCTTCACGCACCAGCAACAAAATTTCGTCATGCACTGCGGCTGCAATCCGCACTGTCTCTTCACCTGCCTGATGCACCAAGGGCCAAAGCTTGCCAAGGGCGCATTTAAGAACGGCGGCACCAGCTCCCTGGATCGGTGTGTTGCACCGAACAGTCAACCGGTTCATATCTCCTTGTAGATACCGACGCATACCAGAAACCGGAATGCGGGTTTCAGCCCATTTATTGTCTGAAGAGTCCTGGGACTCCTTTGCCATTTCCTTCTGCCACCTGCCAATCCCAGCAAAAGCATTCAGCCAGTCTTTACGAATTTCAGCAGCACGCTCGACCGTCATGGTTATGCCTGTCCCACCGGCATAGTTACGCAACCCTTTTGCACCCGAGCCGTAAAGCAAGCCAAAATTTGCCGACTTGGCTATCTGCCTGCTGCACCCGATAGTTTCGGCGGTAACAGTGTGAAGATCTTCACCACGCTGGAACGCAGAAATCATCCGTTCATCCTTTGCAATAGCAGCCGCAAGCCTTAGCTCCATCTGACCAAAATCAGCGTCTACTAATAGGTAACCTTCCGGCGCTTCTACGCACCCACGAAACTGTGGATCACGCGGAATCTGTTGGTTGTTGGGTTTAATACAGGACATCCTTCCCGACTCCGCACCAAGCTGCATGTAGCTGGCACGTACAAAACCATCAGCATCCATCTTTTCTTGAATGGAATTGATCATTTGACGACGCTTGTCTGCCCTTTTCCACTCCAAATAAATCTGAATAACCTCGTGGTCTGCGGCGTAGGCCCGTAAAGCCTGTCGTGCCGCACTGGGTTTACCGTTTGCGTCTTTAGGTGTCTCACCTAAAATATCGCCTAACTTTTCTAATAGTTGCTTTGGGCTATTTAAGTTGAATCCTTTGTACTTTTTACTGCCGTCACGAATCTTACCCTCATCCTTGGAACGTAAATTAAAAGTACCATCTTCGTCTCTGGGTAATTTTTTGTCCTGAGGAAGAGCATGGTCCAGTTGAAGAATAAAGTCTTTCTCCAAAGCTTTTATATCTACCTGATAATCCTCCTTGCGTTGCTGCAAATTAGCAGCGTTCCAGGGTAATCCTGTACGCCACATTTGAGCCATAGCAGGCAAAGCACGACACTCCAAGCTGTACGCCTTTGTAAGTCTATTTATTCTTATTTTATGATCTATTATTTCGTCTAGATCCATCAAAGCAACAACATCATTAGCAGCGTAATCCAACTGCTCGTTAGTTAAATCACCGCTCCAGTCGGATCTTTGCTGCTCTTTGGAAAGCTCTGTATCTAGATAACGTTTGACGACGTTCGCAAGTCCGTGTTTCGGAAAAGGCATCCCGTTTGTGAGAAGTCGGCTGGCCAACATGGAACAGCGAACCCACCCATGCGGATAGATGTCGTGCTCTTGCAACCACCCAAGATCAAATACAGCGTTATGGGCAAGCCAGTATCTGACTGGACTGCCGAAGAAGCGGCGCAACTTAACCCACTCGCTTTTACCAAGGTCAAAGCAATCAATGAGAACAACAGTGTTACGGGCACCAGAGCCAAGCTGCAGCAACCTCAACTTCCCACGCTCAGGCTGCAGCTGGAGCGTTTCAGTGTCAAAACAAACTGATGTGGCAGTCTCGATCTTGTCGAGATGCTGGATTCCGTGAAATACTTGAGCAGACATGTGTAGCGTCGTGCGGCTTTGTCAATGTAGCACACTACTTAAACGTTATGCGATCAAGTAGCGGAAAATAGTCTAAATCGTACGGGCTTATCACAGCCACATCAATCCCAAAATGTAGAGCAGACGCAACCTGGCTTTGGAACTGCGTGTGCCCGTCTTCATCATCTTGGTACGTCACTTGCTCCACAGCCAAAGCCCTATTATCTGGGTCGTAACTTGTAAAACGTGCCAGGGCTAAAGCGTCCATAGCGTTTTCTTCCGCAGGCCCCATTTTGCAGTAGATAAACTGAACGTTGTCTCTCACGCTGGCGTACCGCCTAATGGGACTGGGGCGTTGTTTGAAACACCAGCGTGCAACACAGCTAAGAAGCCAGTTCATTAAAAACAATGGCAACAACGTTTTCTAGTTGTCTTTTATCCATGCCATTACCTGTTCTACGTCTTACCAGGCTTACCAAAGTGTGAAAATCTTTAGGGCCATAATCCCCAACATCTTTAGTTTCTCTAGGTATAAGTTTGTCTCGTATAAATTGAGCTCTTGATATATGTTTAAACCCGGCTTCTTTGTCCACCTGGGCCAGAACTTCTTCAGGGATACGGACTGTGATTTCTTTCATTAAAGGTACTCGTTGTAGAAGGCACTGCCGGGTCCATATTTAGACACGATCTCCGGAAACGCATCCAGAATCCTGGAGCGATTACGGGGGTCAGCTAGCAGTGCCGCTTCGGCCAGTTTACTAAAGAACTCACCCCCGTAGTGATGAGCAGTTTTTATGCTGGCCCGTGTTTGCTTTTCAGTCACAGGAGTATGCGTGTTTTAAGTACAGTAGCACATTACACAGCTTGGTCAACCGTGTTCGCGCTTGTGCTCATCATACTCAATCTGTTTTACCAGTTTTTGTAAAGCTGGTTTATACTCCGGCGTGTTTGCCTCAACAATTTCTCTGGTTAGTTGTGTGTAGATCGCTTTGCAGCTAGGGCACAAAGCATATTTGTCTTTACGCGCGTCTACTTTTAACTCATACTGCTTGCCACTATTGTGCAAAAGCAAACCAGATGTAGCGTTAAAAGTTCGTGCCATCAGAGCACCGAACTCTTGAGAAATTAATCGTTTTTTATGCGCTAGATTGTTATACATTTTTTCTGTTTCTTCACGCTTAATAGTATTAGGTGGAATTAAATTTTCAATAGTACACATGTTTGCGTAGCCTATTACTACCCCTCCATTTAAGGCACCCTCTAAAGCTGGTCTGTATCTTTCGGGTTCATTTATAAGCGTTACAGCAGCACGGCAAAATAAAAAATATTGGTAGGTTTTAGGTGTAATTATTCTTATATGTGATTTGCCATCGTCTCCTCTATACTCTATTTCAGCTCCAAGAACATGATTGTTGTACCTGCACAAAATACCTCTTTTGTGTTTTAGCGTGTAGTCATATTCATTTGCAAAAACTTTAAAATCTGGGTCAGGGTAATTGTCAGAATTAACTATAAATTCCCATTCATTCCACTCAGGTGGCATTACCCACCGTTTAGCACTGTCGTCATACGTGATTCTTGGAATACGATTGTTTTGCATAGATCGTGTAGTTAGGTACAGCGGATCTGTGCAGGGAAAGTGCCTGGCCGCACTTTCCCGTCACTTGGCTAGATCCGTATCGAAACTAGCATGGACAGCGTTGTTGTGCTACTTGGTCAATCCCAAGCGTCCCAGGGGTCATTTCCCTTAGGTAACTGAGAATTGTCGGTAAAAGCTTCTTCGCCTGCGCTGGAAGAGTTCTTAAGCCCATCGGGGTTTCGGAAAACTTGTTTGTCGGAAATAAGAATGGCCTTCCCCGCCTTTTTCCGATGAACTTCTTTTTCCGAAGGCTCTGTGTGCTTTAAAACCGTTCCAGGTAAAGGGATGTCTTGTTTTCCTAAGGTTATTTCAGACACCCCACGCGCGTTAGACCTTTTTGAGAAAGGCACTGGAGCGTCCTCACCTAAAGCTCGGTAATACTTCGGGCTTCTCCCCTTCTTCTTAGGAAGTTCCTTAGGAGCGTCACACGCTTCGATGAGCTGAAGATCGCTCAGCTTCTTGAGGATATGCTCTAAAGCTCTTCGCTTGTGCTCTCCCCCCAAACTTTGGTGGTCCACCAAATCTTTCAAGCACGTTTCCTTACGGGTGGAACGCATCATTTTCAGTACATCCTTAAGCAGTTGATTTGCTGTAGGGAATTTTACCGACGTTTCTAATTCAGGGACTTCACTAATTTTGTAAGTAAAGTCAGCCATAAGACTAAACACCATTTGGTGTCCTTCTCTATCGTCTCTCGATTTTTCAACAGTGATCAATCTTGAATTAACAGGAATACCCATTTCCACTGTTTGATCAGCAGCTATTTTTTGCATATTCCACGTTTCATCTACAGCGGCCTTAATCGCGCTTGTACCTCTAAACCCACCATTACGGTTGTTGTGGTGAATAACAATGATGGTGCAAGACCCAAAGTCAGTGGAGTTACGTCTAGCCAAACGCTTTAAAGGTAACGCGTACTCTCTTCTATTTTCTTCGTATGGGTTTGAATCATTACAACCATCCAAACTGTCAATAACAATTAAATCGTACTTACCTGGAGCGTACTTACCGTTTTCATCTACGCCGCCTCCTTGAAGCTTGCAAAAACGTCTGTACCACTGCATATCCCACTCACCCACAACTGATACGCCTGACTTAACCCCAATAGACTCAAATTGCCTACGCACAATTCGCTCGCTTTGATCTCCATTGAGCCAAAGGCAACGCCCCTTCTTTACGTTTACCAACGCGCCATACACCTCAAAAGATAAACCTTGAGATATGTGCTTACAAAGTGTTTGGCACATAACGGATTTACCAGTACCACCATCTGCGTGAACTAATAGCAACCAGGGCTTAGGAATTATCCCTGGAATTATGTAGTCAAACGGTGTCTCGTCTAACTCACTCAAATCTTTTGCCTTGTACTCATTATTTCTTTTAAAGGTTAAGTGGCTATCTAGTAAGCGATCAATAGCCGCAGCGCCCTCCTTGGACCGTCCGCCTTCAAGGGCCAAAGCGGTTTTAGCTTGGTCCAGTAACGCGGGGTTCTCAATAGTCTTCTCTAGTTCTTCAGCTCTAGCGAGCAGCTCTTCGCCACTAAGAAAAGCCTGGACAAACTTCACTGGTGACGAGTCGATCTCTTCCACCAGTTGTGCAATACCGTCCCTTTGAAATCGTTTGCGATCTGGGTCTGCCAAATCAGCCAATTTGATCAAGCTCCCAAAGCCCAAGCCACGGCTCTGAAACCCAGATGCCCATCGATCGGCACAGGGGTTTTTACCGTTGTCCCATTCATGTGAATATTCGGCATCACGCTGGCTCCACTCTTCCCAAAGCTTCAACCCATCCGCGTTAGGCATCTCGCTGTTGAGCATCGCGCCGATTTCCCACCAAAACCGCTCACTAAAAGCACCACGAGGCTCGATAACACTCAGGCAGCTCCGCCCAATAGCAATCTTCTCCTCCCTGGACCGGTTAGCAAAGCGCGTGTCCCGCAGCTTCCGGCCAGTGTCTTTCTGGTGGACCTTGCGATACTGCTCTCGCATCCGCTCAAGAAGCCATTCAGGAGCCTCAGGAAGCGCATTCACATCTCCCTGGAACGTGTACTCCCCCTGGTCCTTGTAAGCGCCGCACAGAACGCCCTGAGCACCCCAAAGAACTTCCCAACCTTCCTGCCCTGCGGCAGCGTGGCTCATCGAAGCCACCCTTAAACGGTCTTCTTCTGGAACGACAAACAGAAACTTCGCCGCGTTCTTCTTAGTTGACTTAACGCAAGGCGCTTTCTCTAAATCAGCGCCCCATTTCTCTTCAATGGCACCAAGATTGCGGTCAACGTCAAAGATGACTAAACCCCCCGAGCGAGTGCCGCTGTAAACACCGACTGCTTTAAAGGTTTCGGGGTTGTCGCTTATGTAGTTGGCTGTGCATTCAGGAGAAAGATCTGCTTTTGAAGCACGACCAAGAGGTGATTTACCGCAAGCAATCTTCCCGTTAGGAAGCGTTACACCAGCAGCGTAAATCGGAGCCGTTGCCCAAGTCTTAGGCAACGTACGAACAAAATCAGCAAGAATCATCTGCTACAGTGAGAGTGTTAAGTCGGTTGTCAAACCACCCCAGAAGCCATTCCCGGCTCTGGGGTTTTTTCATTCTACCGCACTTGACGGTTTACGTCACCCTGCTACAATAAACGAGCACCGGGCAACACGCCCACAGCAACTTTCTACATGCCATTCATTTCAGACAAGAACAAATCTGCTGCTTCTGGCGGTGGCGGCGGCGGTTATCTCAACCCCTCCAAAATCCAGTCCGGCGGCAATGTCCGCTTTGCTCTTCTAGACGACCAACCCCTTGAGTTTTTCGAGTGTTGGGGCGAAACCGCTGACGGCAAGTCAAAACCGTTCCGTTTTGCAGAAGACCCAAGCCCCGAAGACATTGAAGAAGAAATGGGCGTTGACTACAACCGCCGTCTCAACCGTGAAGGCACTGCACCCGACAAGGTGAAGTTCGCCATCGCCGTGCCTGTCTACAACTACGACACCAGCTCAGTTCAAATCATGCAGCTTGGTCAAAAGAGCCTGATTAACGAACTTGATTCAGTCAGCCAAATGGAGGACTACGCCGACCTGCTTGCCTGGGACTTTGTTCTTGGTAAAGAAGGCGTTGGCTTAGAAACCCGCTACAGCTTGCGCCCTGCACCACGCAAAAAAGGCGCTCAGGCAGACATCGAAACTGCCTGGACCGAATCTCGTGATAGCGGCTTTGACATCAGCCGCCTATTAACCGGAGACAATCCGTTCAAAGCCAACTAAAACAACATGTTTCTGGGGCTTAACCGCCCCTTTTTTATTGTCTACAATTAAACAGCTTTAATACTTAAATGCCGGATCGTCACTACGAAAAACCTTTACCAGAGACGATCACCACAATTTTGGAAGACGGCAGAGTTTCAATTTCAGTAGGAAACTTCACTGGAATTGTTAGTTCAATGCACTTGATAGAACCTAAAGCCCATCAGCTACAAAAAGCTTGGCTCAAGAATCAAATGGATTTGGTAGATGCAAGCAATTGATTCTCAGAACGCACTAGCGGGTTTACGCCGTTGGACCCTGGAGCGTGATGACTCTGGTCCGCACCGTGTGTATCGCGATGAGTCCGGTGTGTCTTACGCCTCAGTGACACACATCCTGAAAGAAACCTCACCTCAATGGCAAAAAGATGCACTGGACCGCTGGCTGGAAAGACCCACTGCTCCCATGGAGCGTGATGTTGCTTGCGAGCGTGGCACTTTGGCGCACAACCACGCGGAGTATGTCCTCAAGACGGCGGCAAAGCTGGCAAGAAATAGCGCAAACAAGCGAGGAAGCTGGAGGACTGGAGATGACGGCCTGGAACGTGCTCCTAAAGGAATCACTACCTGGGCAATCGAAAAGGCCATTCAAGGGGCTCCTAGAGTCCCCTGGAGCGCCTCTGGGTACGCCCGAGGTCTACGGACTTGGATCGGAGAGAACGTAACGGCCATTCATGCCATTGAATTTTCCATTCATGACCCACGCGGCTGGGCTGGAACGGCTGACGCCTTAATCGACGTAAACGGAACGCTCTGCGTTGCTGACTGGAAAACCAGCGTTAACGCTCGTAGTGAAGAGATGTTGTCTAACTACATCTGCCAAACCGGAGCATATTCCCTGGGATTGCAGCACCTGACTGGGTTAAAGCCTAAGCTTGGAGCGGTTGTAGTAGCCCGGCGCAGCGGAGCACCACAGGTCCGGTTGCTCAGTGAGTTAGAATTACGTGGGGCAGAGTGTCAATGGTTAGAGAGAATGAACCTTTATACGGCCCAGCAAGCCGTAAAGAGTTTGTAAAAGCATTGGAATGTCTCTATACGGGACAGATGAACGTGGCTATACAAGCCAAAGCCTTAAGGATGCCCCTGGAACGTTTAAAGCAGCTATTTAACGAATACGTGGCAGAACGCCCCATCGATATAAACGATGAGGAAGTATTTTCTGCTGATCTACAACTAACGTGGCCTTTTGCTTAGGACTGGAACGATACGAAGAACTGGCTCGGCTTGCCGTTCATAGTTACACCATCTTTCCAAGTCAGCCCAATGCAATGCTCATTGAGCAGGCACTTGATCAGGAACTCTTCTATCCGTGGAGCGTAGATAACAACGTAGGCATCGGATGCCCAGTGGACCGTTTTGCCAGCCATCACGGCTGTTTTGATCTCAGTTAAGTTCATTTTTTGCTGTCCAAATAAGCGTGGATTCGATCTTGTAAATCTGTGAGGATGACTGCTCGCTGGGACGTATGCCAGCCCTTCTTTTCCAAGAATGTCATTTCCCAGAAAATAGAGTCAGCTAGGAGAGCGAGTTCGTTGTCAGTGAGTTTCATCGCAAGCCAGGATTAAGGTCTGCAGGAGTAGGGATGGAACGTATCCAGTCGTCTTGCTCGCGCTGTTGCTCAAGTTCTTCCAGTTCTTCGTCTGTGAAGATCTCAAAAGGGAGTGGAACGTCGTCTGTGCTGGGGTAGTTCATGCGAAGGGAGAAACAGATTGGGGTTTGTAGCCTTGCCATTTTTTGGCTGTGTCGATCGCTTTGATGAGCTGGCACACTTCCTTGTTTTCACCTTTTGCCACGGCTATGTCGAAACGGTGCTGGAGCATTGCCAGCATCGCGGCAGGATCACAAGGGCATTCGTCTATCCCTGGACCGTCATCGGAGAGTTGAATCTCCTGCTCTGCACCAGTGATGTCGGTATAAGCCGTGGACCGTGAAACGAAGTAGCGGGCGCTGATCATGGTGGCTACCGAAGCAGCTGGAACGCCACGCTCAAGCATTGCTCGGGCGTAACTCAAACGGTGCTGGATTTCTACTTGCGTTGCCATTATTCGCTAAGCCCTGGTTCGTGTGGGTAGTCCAAGCCCATCGCACCGGCAAAGCGTTGTAGAAGTTCGATGTCTTCCCTGGTGCGGTATGGATGACCATGCAGGTCGGCTAAGAAATCAACGACGGCGTTAGGTACAGCGCCCTGATCACAGCCCATCTGGACCGTGGTCCGGTCTTCGGTGTCCCAATTGTCGTGGCTGGTTACTTGCCAGCGGTTGATGTCTAACCGTGGAATGTCTGTAAATGTGTGCACGTGTTCTGTGCGGAATGAGTGGTTCATGACTGGAACGTAAATAGGATTTTCTGGAAAATTGGACGAATCAGCGGTCGGGGTAAATCTCGTCTGCAAGCTGGTGTGCTGCCCACGTCATCGCGTGGTTAACGATTGCGGCATTCATGTCGTCCCCATCGGCGAAGCCGTCGCACTCTCCCTCAAGTGCATGGATCGTTGACGTTGCGCCTATGGCTTCGCAGTAATCGTTGAATAGGGCCATAACGTCTTCTTCTTGTTTGTTCCAGCGGTTTAAGAGCTGGTACGTGTAGCACTCGCACATATTTACCCAATCGGATTGGTCAAAGTCTTTCAATCCTTCGGGGCAGTCGTCGAAGCGGTCGATGATGTCATCGATGCAACGGCTTGAGGGTGCTGTCCAGTCTTTATCAACCCAGCGAGATCCTGCTTCGGTCAATAATTCTGTGAGTGTTGCCATGGGTGGGCTTTTCCTGTGGATTGGGTCGTTGTTCAGATAAGGGCGGCTTTTCCTGTGGATTGGGTCGTTGTTCAGATAAGGGCGTCTGCGATTTCGTCGTAAGTTTCAGCGACGAGATCGGCTAAACACTCCCAAAGTTCACCGGATTGGTCGCCATAAGGGTCAAACCACGCGAGACCCTCGGGAGTTGTCTGGCACGTCCAACCTGTGGTTTCTTCCATCAGTTGGCTGTATGCCTTGACGCTTTGGGTTGCTGCGTCGAGTTGTTCTAGTTGGGTCATGGGTGGACTTTGTTGGGAACTCTTTTAGTGTAGCACACATTAGGAGGCATGTGTCAAGCCCTGGAACGATTAGCACTTGCCGCGGCTTCGGTTAGTATTAGTAAAGCTCTGCGAATCACAGCCCGTGGCTGATAACAACACCGAAGAGAAGAAGACGAGCGTCGCAGATGACGAGTCCAAACGATGGCGCAAAGGCAAGGGTGCAGCGCATCGCGTAGAGGAGAGGGCACAGGCTGCCTATTCCTACATTTTGGAAGGTGGGACGAGAATCCAAATCTGCGAAAAATTGGCGTCTCGCTTCAATACCTCCATAAGAACAGGCCACGAAGACTATCGCCGCGCTATGGAGCTGCTTAAGGAGGAACAACAAGGCACACGGGAAGAATTGCTGAACCAATTGCAAGCTTTACGTCTTGCGACGGTGCAAAGGGCCCTTAAGAGAGGCCACTATCAAACCGTGGCGACGCTGCTAGGTGACATGGGCCGCGTAATAGGCGAAGCAGCACCGGAGCAACTGGCGTTGCAGGTGCCGACTCTCGACATCCGAATCGAGAATGAGAATCAGTCGGAGTAGATTGTCAAGGTTCTAGTTACAATACATGTGTACTATAACATTGTAGCCACAAAAATACCCCCACAAAGTATAATTAACTTTGCGGAGGTTGTTGTTAGTAACTCAACGACCCCAGACTAACACTTTGCAGTAGCTGTTGTTTGAGTTTTTATCCATGCAATTTGTGTAGGCTAACTGATTTTGAGAGTTGAACATGTAGCCTCCCAAAAGTGTAAACAAACAGGCAGAGAGTGCAGAGAAAAGAAAGAATTTAGTCATCATTACTTTGGGTGAGTAAATGTTAGCAACTGTGTGTTGCTAAATATATTTTAGCCCGGCAGAGCTGACCTGTCCAGCTGTACTGTGCTACTCTGTCAGCTGTCACACACTCCCAAAATTCTCATTTTTTGTAAATTTTTCTAGTAAATTTGTACTGTGTGCCAGTCGGTGCAACTGTCACAGGGGGGTAGGGTTGCAAAGTAGTACACTTGTACCTAAGCGCGGGGAACTTACTGATACATACCAGATTATTTGCACTGTAGCACACCCCCGGGGGTAGGGGTTGAAAAAGCAGCTAATGTATTACCCATGGCCATACAAAACGCACCCCCACTTAGTCTTCGCTGGGCCCAAGGCCAAGTGTTTACTAGCGAACGCAGATTCCGTGTCCTCGTTGCAGGCCGCCGTTTCGGTAAGTCCTACCTCTCATGCGTCGAACTATTGCGTGGAGCGATCAATAACCCCGGGGAAACCTTCTTTTACTGCGCCCCCACGTACCGAATGGCAAAGGATATTGCCTGGAAAGTGCTCAAAAAGCTTGTTCCCAAGCCGTGGATCAAAAGTAAGAACGAAACCGACCTCAAATTAGAGCTAGTAAACGGCTCCACCATCGAATTAAAGGGAACAGAGAACGCAATGGCACTTCGCGGGCGCTCTTTATCAGGAGTAGTCCTAGACGAAGCCGCATTTATGGACGCAGAGGTCTGGTTCGAAGTCATTCGCCCCGCCCTTGCAGACAAACAGGGCTGGGCACTCTTTATTTCTACCCCGGACGGCACCGCTAGCTGGTTCTACGACCTGTGGTGTTACTGCGAAGACGACCCAACCAAAGAATGGCAGCGTTGGTGCTACACAACCATCGAAGGGGGCAACGTCCCCGCCACCGAAATTGAAGCAGCCCGCGCTCAACTAGACCCACGCACATTCCGCCAAGAATTTGAAGCCTCCTTTGAAAACCTCAGCGGCCTCGTAGCGGTCAGCTTCTCCGACGAAAACATATCCCCGAACGCCAAAGACATTTCAATCCAACCAATCCTCCTTGGCGTTGACTTCAACGTGGACCCAATGTCTGGCATCTGCGCCGTAAAAGACGGCGAAAACCTATACGTCTTCGACGAAATAATGCTCACAGGCGGAGCAACCACCTGGGACTTTGCAGAAGAAGTAACCCGCCGCTACGGCCTGGAACGTCGCATAATCGCGTGCCCAGACCCAACAGGCGGCGCACGAAAAACCAGCGGAGTAGGCGTAACAGACCACGCAATCTTGCGCCGCAGCGGTTTCAACGTTCAAACACCAAGAGCCCCTTGGAAGATCCGCGACAAAATTACAGCCGTAAACACAGCATTAATGGACGCATCTGGAGCACAAAGAACAGTAATTCACCCACGTTGCAAACACTTAATCAAATCCCTACGCACACTCACATACTCCCCTGGAACGGGCCTACCCAACAAAAACCTGGGCGTAGACCACGCATTTGACGCATTCGGCTATTTAGTTTTACAACAGTTTAATTTGGCCAAACCGGAGACAATGGGCACTACATCTTATCGATTGTATTGACGCAGTTATTTAACGTGTTTCCACGTTCTTCCCACGATTGCATTCCAGGCCACCTTCTGCGATACATCCCAAACAAGCCCGCATTCAAGAGAGCTTGCCCCTTCAGCCGCGTACTGACGCATTTCCATAACTTTGGTGTTGTCCAGCTTGGAGTTTGGGTGATCTTCCCCTACTAAGCGATAGCAAACCGTTTCTTTTTGTCGAATAACTTCTGGCGGCTGGGTCGTTACAAAGTTGTAAGAACAAGCCGTACATTTGCGGTATCGCCTCACCTCTTCTGGTCTTTTGCGATTAATGCTTGTGACGCGACTGCTGCTTCCGCATTTTGGACACTTCAATGTGGGTGTTGATTGGCACGAAAGGCTAGAATAGGGCAAAGCTAAGCGTTGTCATGCCCCAAGGAGCTGGAACTTACGGCAGCAAGAAAGGCCGCCCCGCCAAGAAGAAAAAGGGCTTATACGACAATATTGCGGCCAAAAAGAAGCGCATTGCAGCTGGATCAGGCGAAAAGATGAGAAAAGCGGGTGATCCTGGCGCACCAACAGCAAAAGATTTTAAAAAATCAGCAAAAACAGCTAAAAAACCAAAACGTACAAAGAAATAATCGTGGTTTAAGTGACCCGGCGGGTTAGAATTGTGGTATAGAACCTTTTACGCCCAGCCATGGCCATCCTTCGTGGTGAACAAGGTGCCGTCCAGTTCTCTCCTACCGGTAGCAGCAACGCCACCATCGTTGGAACCCGTAGCTGGACATTAAGCATCACCAAAGACACGTTAGACGTTACCGATCAGGGTGACACTACTCGTGCATTTGTCGGCAGCCTAGTTAGCGGCTCCGGCACTGTTGAACTGGTGTACGACCCGGATGCAACAGGTCAAGCAACATTCATCGAAGACATAATTACGGCTGCAGATCCTGCAGACGCCACATTCGAGTTGTTTACTACTGGTACTGCCAGCGGAACCGATTCCGTTAGTTTTGCCGGAATTATTACCAGCATGGACATTGCGTCCACAGTTGGGGAACTCGTAGTTGTCACCTGCAACTTCATCACCAGCGGTGCCATTACTTCCAACCTTGAGTAAGGGTTAGGACAATGGCAGAACGCAAAAAGCGTAAGCGTGGCCCCAACCTTAGTGTTGGGCGTGGCGAAAAACTGCCTGCTAGTAAGGGTGCTGGTTTAACCGCCAAAGGTCGTGCCAAATACAACCGGGAAACCGGTTCTAAGTTGAAAGCACCAGTCACAGGCAAGCCAAAAACAAAAGAGGAGGCTGCCCGCAAACGTTCTTTCTGTGCCCGAAGTCGTAGTTGGACTGGTGAGCGGGGTAAAGCAGCTCGTCTTCGCTGGGGTTGCTAATCACTCATTTTTAAAGTGTCATGACCTACTCAGTCCCCGGCTCCGTCAGAACTCATCTAGTCAGCTCTTCCTATTTAGGAAAAGTTGACAGTCCATTTGTTCGCACCCGAGCGGTGATCGATCAAATGAAGAGCTGGGAAATAATGAAAGCCGTGGTTTCCGGCACTGAGTATTTACGTGATAACAGCGAAGCATTCCTTCCACTAGAGCCTCGCGAAGACTATTCCGCCTACCTGGCGCGTGTAAATCGTGCTGTATTTACGCCTTATACTCAACGGTTAATTCGAGCGGCAGCAGGCTTAATTCTGCGTAAACCAATCAATATTGTTGGCGATCCATATTGGACCGACGTCTTTAACAAGGATGTTGACGGTTGCGGCTCAGATCTAGACGAATATGCACGTCGCTTGGTGATCTGTGCATTGACCTATGGCCATTGCCATACGTTGGTTGACTTTCCCGCTCCAACAGAGGCCCGAAGCCTTGCAGAAGAGCGTGCATTAAACCGTCGTCCATATTGGATTGAAGTTGATCCAACCAAGGTGTATGGCTGGCGTTTGGATCGTGAATCAAATTACGGCAACCTGACGCAAGTGCGTATTGGTGAAAAGGCTGTTGTCCCTGACGGTGAGTTTGGGGAGAAGGTTTATGACCAGATCCGTGTCATTGAGCCAGGTCGTTATCGCGTCTATCGGCAAGAAGAGCAAAACAAAGCGATGCAAGGCAATTTCCCATACCCTTCTTCGTTTGACCAATCAGACGCTACGGCGGAGTTTGAGCTTATTGAATCTGGGCCGTATTCACTTGATCAAGTCCCGCTGGTCACGATCTATGCAAATAAGACGGACACAATGACAAGTCGTCCACCATTGCTGGACATTGCTCATCTCAACCTTGCTCATTTCCAACGCCAAGCTGATTTAATCCATAGCCTGCATATCGCATCACAACCAATGCTGGTGCTTGAGGGTTGGGACGATCAGACTAAGGATATGGCGATTAGTGTCAACTATGCGATGGCGACGCAGCCGGGAAACAAGGTCTATTACGTGGAGCCTGCCGCTAGTGCTTTTGAGGCGCAATCTGCGGAGATCCAAGAGTTACAGCAACAAATGGCGACGTTGGGTATCAGCACGCTTAGCCAACAAAAATTCGTAGCTGAATCTGCTGACGCACGACGCCTGGACCGTATCGACACAAACTCAATGTTGTCGATGGTTTCTATGGATCTGGAGTCAGGTTTACAGAAGTCCTACAACCTAGCTGCCAATTATTTAGGTATTGAGCCACCTGAAGTGAAGATCAGCCGTGACTTTGACCTTCAGCGTCTTATTGGTCAAGACATTACGGCAATGGCTCAGCT
>Ga0209535_1001377_pt1 | contig 16655 bp, 9 predicted proteins | sample LinPmetageLP28_FD_184041 | JGI IMG/M metagenome (GOLD analysis project Ga0209535, IMG submission 184041) | Marine viral communities from the Pacific Ocean - LP-28 (SPAdes) (version 2) | ecosystem: Environmental > Aquatic > Marine > Oceanic | place: Pacific Ocean | collected 2009-08-22 | reverse complement strand
TACCACTACCTACAGTTAAACAAGCTAATGCAGATTCTCCTACAGAAGTGTTGTTATCACCTGAAACATTCGAATTCATAACTTTACTACCAACAGCTGTATTACAGGTACCGGAAATATCGGCTATTAATGCCTGAAAACCAATGGCTACATTGTTGCTTGTAGTACCTAGTTTAAATGCTTCATGTCCAATAGCTATATTACCTCCTCCGGTAGTAGAAGTCTTTAGAGCATCTACACCTATAGCAACATTAGAAACACCTGTTGTACTAGCATTAAGAGCATTATGCCCTACTGCTGTATTACGGTTATTACTTTTATCATCACTACTACCTGCGTTTGCACCAATAAATGTACTACATCCTAAATTAACTTGACTTATTAAACCGTTTACTTCGAACGAACCTGAAAATGACGCTGAACCTGTATGACTTCCGTCAAATTCAGCAGTAACTCCTGTTAAACCAGAACCATCACCTGAAAATGATGTAGCAGTCATTGAACCGGTCAAGTTTACTGAACCAGTCATAATTGCGCTTCCGCTAAATAAACCGTCCCAAGAACCAGTCACCCCGCTTAACCCTGAGCCATCACCTGTAAATGATCCTGTTAAAGTATTATTAGACCCTGATATATTAAAAGAACCTGATAATGTTAATGAACCTGAAATCGATAAATCTGTTAATGTTGCCATGCTGTTTATTTTATTAGTCTATTCTAATTTGTATAAAGTTTCCATTTCTGTATAAACCTCCTAATGGTACTCCACCGATGGCAGCCAGAGCGTCAGTTTTAAATTCTAACGACTCGGAAACTCTAGTTAGTATTACATGACCACCTTCAAACTTAGCATTAGTACCTGAATTCGAACTTTGAGAAATATGTAATGAACCTGTTATAACAGCGTCACCGTTAAATGGAAAACCTGCACCTGATATACCTGATAGACCAGAACCATCTCCTACGAAAGAACCGCTAAAAATAGATGCAGATACCTGGTTATTAATTGTTAATTGACCTGTAGCAAAATCTCCTCTTAGTAATGCATCTTCACCGGATGAATTATGTAAGTAAAATTGATTGGACTGTACTACAGTAGAACTAGGTCCTGCTTTGAACCCTATGTATACACCTGCTGAAGAATTATCACTAGCATTTTCTCCTGCTTGATTACCGATAGCGACTAATTCACTTCCTGCAGTTTTATTTGTATTTCCAGCTCCTATATTTTTCAATGCTTGAAATCCTACAATAACAGAATTATTAGCATGCCCGATTGTTCCTGCTCCTATCTGTACATTAAAGATTCCAGAAGAATTTGAAGCTCCTGCACAACATCCTACAAAAACATTATCAGTTCCTCTAGAAATAGCTCCTGCTCTCCATCCAACTGCGGTGTTACCGTTAGTATCAACTGTTGACATTAAAGAACAATAACCTATAGCAGTATTTCTGACACCAATTTGAAGTTTTAGTAGAGAGCAAGTTCCTAAAGCAGTGTTTTGACCTGTTGCATTTTGGGTCGATGATCCTAAATCCGCTCCTGTACTCTCTCGTAAAGCTCTATACCCTACTGCGGTGTTACCTTCTACCCTTACTGCACACATACCAGTGTCATTACCTATGAATATGTTATGTGATCCAGATGTAAGTAAATTACCGGCTTTATAGCCAATGGCTAAAGAATTTCGCTCAGTGTGCTTAGAATTTGGTATAGAACCATCTCCTATACTTATTGTTTGAGTATGATTTCTATTTGAAATTAATATATTTTCATCTATTATAGTATCTCCTAATAAAGAGATAGTAGGTTGGGAGCCTGAAACTATAAATGATCCGGTTATATTAGCATCTCCTAATCTAGTGCCGTTCCATGTAGCAGTAAGGTTAGTTAATCCAGAGCCGTTTCCTGCAAAAGACCCAGAAAATACTGAGCCTGATATAGCAGCTACATCTACAAAATTTACAGTTGTATTAGAACCTGATACTAGTAATGATCCTGTTATAACGGCACTTCCTGTGAAAGGAAAATTATTTAAACCAGTTAATCCACTTCCGTCACCTATGTACGACCCTGAGAAAGAACCTGAAAGATTACTTCCTGAAAGTTGATAACCATTTAAATTTAAATTAGTTAACCCTGAGCCGTTACCTAAATGTAATCCTGCAAAAGAACCTGAAAATGTAGAACCTGATATTGCTGCTGTCTTAGTAAAATCAACTACAACATTTGAACCTGATACAATTAATGAACCGGTAATATCAGCGTTACCGTTGTGGGAACCATCCCACTGTGCTGCGGAAGTAATTCCTGATAGGCCAGAACCGTCACCTATAAAGCCGCCAGTAGCTGCAATACTACCGGTTACACGTATGTTATTATTAAAGATGTGTTCGTTAGCCATAATTTATATTTTTATACTTGTCGTTTAAATGCTGTTATGAGCATATTTAAATCATAATCTCCACTTTGTGCGTTTAGTTTTAGTATAGCTGAAGTCTGTGATGATGCATCAATCGAAAATACTGTTGTATTTATAGCACCCTCAGCTAAAGCATGAACATCGTTGATAGTGGAGTTTCCATCCCTATCCCAAGAACCGTATAAAGATCCTACTTTCTTTTGGTCTTCACCTGTATTAGTTAAACTATAATCTGCTTTAAATCCTGTATAGCCAGTATTAACATGAATTGCAAATGCACGTATTACTTTATTTCCGGCTAAACTACCTGAATGAATATGTATTAATTCTACGCCAGGACCTCCTGGATACCCTACAGAACCTAGTGTTAAGGTACTAGATACATCTAAAGCTCCTGAAACGATTAAGGACCCTGTAATATTTGAATCTCCATTTCTAGAACCATCCCATTCGACTCCTGGAAGTCCTGTTAATCCTGCTCCATTTCCTACAAATGATCCAGAAAATATTGAGCCTGATATTGCTGCTGTGTTAGTAAAGTCCGCTATTACATTAGATCCTGATAATATAAACGAACCAGTTATCTCTGCATTACCGTTTCTAGAACCGTCCCATTCTACGTTAGTTAATCCGCTACCATTACCAAAAAATGATCCGCTGAAGGCAGATGCAGATACTTGATTATGAACTGTTAATTGACCTGTATTAAAATCTCCTCTCAATAATGGGGTTTCTCCTTGAGAAATACCTAAATAAAATTGATTACTTTTACATTGAGTACTTCCAAAAGCTGGTCCTGCTTGATATCCTATATAAACATTCTGATCACCGTTAAGGTGGGTTTGTCCAGCTCCGTAACCTAAAGCTGTATTTCTATAAGCTTCACGTGGAACATTAGAGTCTGGTGCTCCGTTATAGAATAGAGCTCTATACCCTATTGCTGTATTTTCATTACCGATTATATTATACATTAAAGAGCGGCCTCCTACGGATGTATTATAAACACCGGAGTTTATATAACCCTGGCTGCAGAGACCTACTCCAGTATTATTATGGTGGCTACCTGAGTTATTGTAGACACCTAATCCCATTGCTTTGTACCCTATAGCAGTAATTGCATTAAATCTTCCGTGTTTACCAGCATAGTTTCCTATTAGTACATTCTGCTTAGTAGCATTCAGTCCTGTTTCTGTTCCAAAAGCTACATTATCTCTATAGAATGTATTAGTAGGTTGGGTACCTAAGGCATTCACTCCTATAGCGTAGTTACGAGACCCGCTTCTATTTGTTGCTAATGCACCGGATCCTATACCGAATGATTGACCAGTTAAATCTTGTACAGGAGAGTGTATTAATACTCTATCTAACCTTGCAGGGCCTTTTACTTCTAACGGTAGACTAGTTTGATCGGCTATACCAAATCCTGGTATGTAAATATTATTAAATGAACCTGAGACTACTAACGTCGGTGAAGTTGGGTTATTAGAACCTGTGATCGAAAGTCTAGTTTCTACAGAAAGACTTCCTGATATAATTGCAGAACCTGTATAAGGAAGGCCTCCTGTTGCTACGACTCCTGTTAATCCTGCTCCATTTCCTACAAATGAACCAGAGAAAGTAGAACCTGAGATTGCTGTTGTTGCTGTAAAGTCTACTGTTGAAGGTACTTGAGTAGAACCTGATACAATAAACGATCCTGTTACTTCAGCGCTTCCACTTCTACTACCGTCCCACTCAGTTGAAAACGATAAATTAGTTAATCCGCTACCATCTCCTACAAATGATCCGCTAAATATTGAAGCTGATACTTGAGAATTTATAGTTACCTGACCTGTTGTAAAATCTCCTAATATTAGCGGAGTATCACTTGCTCCTGCATTTATATAGAGTTTACCATCTTGAGCTGTATTGGCTGTTGGTCCTGCGCTAGAACCTATGTATATATTGTTACGACCTGATGTTAGTTTAGCTCCAGCTTGATTTCCTATTGCAGTATTACTAATTCCTACTTCTACGGCAGATAGAGCTCCGTCTCCTATTCCAACACTATACCCTCCTATAGCGGAAGTTAATGCACATTGTCCTATTGCAACTGTATACCCTGTGCAAATATGTTTTGCTGCTTTTTCTCCTACTGCTACAACATTCGGTGCTGAGCCGGATATACTTGCTCCAGCTTGCGATCCAATTAATATATTATCGTCTTCGTCAGCTATACTAAAAGTACCTCCTAAAGTTAACTTTACACCGTCAAAAGTTAAACTACTTTCTGCATTAAGTTCATTATTGTTAGAAGTTGCTGTTGTTAACCTATTATTAGTTTGATTAAGTATTGTAACACTTGTATTTTCACCTGAAAGATTTATATCTTGAAAATCAGTATTAGCAATATCATTTCGATGAAGTCTTAGTACAGCACCATTCTCTTGTAAAGAACTTGAATAGTAAAAGGATCTGAAGTTATTGTCTAGTTCAGTATGAGTTAATGATGTGCCTTTTATACTCCTAAAAATTATTGCCATGGTATACTTTTATTATAAATATCTTTTTTTTATCTACTCTTTAACTACCTACGTACATTATATAACATAGTGCATAGTAAGGTGGTAAATTTTTATTAGTTCCGCTTTCTCCTGCTGAATTTACTCCGACTGAAATACCTGTTGTAGCAGAATCTGTTTGAATTACATTTTCACGGTCATCTTTAGTAAACTCAAATGGTGATAGAGCTTGGTTATCTTTATTACCATTAGCTGCTCCAGCATTGTGAAAGTGACCCGGGTCATTAACAGTTGTTGTGTGGGAGTGGGTTACTACTACAGCATCTGCAGAACCTCCTGTTGTACCGACAGATACGTTACTTCCATCATCAGCTCCCATAATAAATCTAGAAACTAAATTAGGAGTAGTTTGTCCATTTGATACTGATCCGTCACAAACTGCCCATCCTGTTGGAATTGCACTGTGAGCACCGGACCATATAATAATACCTCCTACTGGTACTGGAGATGCAACTGCTGCTATTTTCTCTACTAAACCGGTTGAGGAAACTCCTATAAGACTAACATCTGTATATGCTGAAGCATTACCTACCGTACCTATTTGAAGAGTCCCAGAACCGGAAATATTACCAGCTACTGTTAACCCTACATCTTGAGGAAAATTTGTATTAATACCTACTCTACCTGAAGCTTGAAAACTAGCTACTACTGTTGAGTCGGTATAACTACCTTGGTTAGCGGATATTATATTAACACCCTCGTTTTTGTTTACTGTATCTGAGTTAATAGCTATCACTACGTTTCCTCCTACTGTATCTTCTGGTGAAGACATTAATAATCCAGATGTAGAAGAACCGTTAGGAATAAGTTTTTTATTTCCTATAGTATTTAAACTATTATATATACTTTCAGGAATAGCAGAAATAAAAGATACATTAGGGTTTGTTAAAGAATTAATTCCTATTCCTCTATTACCGTTTATATTCAAGTTTCTATCTGGATTGGTAGTCCCAATCCCAACTAAAGCTTCACCGGTTTGATTATGGTGGAAAGTTGTTGATATATTAGTAGTAGGATCTTCACCAGATACTGGGAAGTTAATTATAATTTTACCTTTACTATTATCCTCTAAAACTCTATTATTACTAAAGTATAAATTGTCACTTTCTATTTGATCTACCTTACCTAACTTACCTATTACTTCACTACCTTTATAAAATTCTACAAAAGCTGTTCCACTAGCATCAGTATCTACAGTAGGATGAGCGTTCAATCTTATAATAGCTCCTTGTCCTGCTCCAGGGTGTTTAATTTGCAGAGGTGTCCTTGGTGCATTAGTCCCTATTCCTACTCTAGTTTTAGTATCGTCGTATACAAAATTCGAACTACCAGCAAATTGGGAATTTGAATTATACTGTATATTTTTGGATTCTCCTGCTGCGACTGCTTCTGGTATAGTAATATCGAATTGAGGTAAAGTGATATCGTGAGATCTATTTACATCGTTATCAAATCCACTCCCTAAAAGATTACTACCGGTGTAGTGTAGTCTTAGTATCGTATTATTACTAAATAAAGAACTAGAATAGTAAAACTGTGTAAAGTTTTTATCTAACTGTTCGTAAGTTAGTGCTGACGATTTGTTTGTTCTTAAAGTTATACTCATTTTTTCATTTTTTCTTTTTAAAACCTTTAATGTTAATCCTCATGCTACTTTACGCCCCTAAAGGCTAGGCAACTGACATTTATGTTAGCTTTATGTCTCCATAAAGATCGGACTATATCATCAGGATTACTCCTGCTGGGCGCTATTTCTGGTAATTAAGGGAACCCATTTTCCCTCCAGTAGTCTCTGAACCTTCTATAAGATGGCTTATAGCTTGGCTGCTGATTGTCTAATCTTTAACATTGTTACGCTTTGGTAGTTAAAGCTCTAAAGAGTTCCCAGCAATTCACCCAGTTTAACGAGGACTTATTTTATTTCATATTTTATAGTTATTAATTTTGTAATGTATCTACTACTGTAGGTACCGTGTATGTATAAGCTTCAGTTAAATTGTTCTCATATAAATATTGTAATAAAATATTACTATAAAAGTTATCAGGTCTTCTCTGTTGATCAACTGTTATTCCATCATTTCTAAATACTGTAAAGGTGTATCCTACAGTTTGATTACCTTCTACTACTACATCTACATAGTTTAGTGGTTTATAGTATCCGTTCGGTGGCCTAGTTATTTCAGATTCTGCAATCATATGGTATTCATCTTGTATATGAGTACTACCTTTAACTAATTGTACGTTATTATTTTTTTTCCAAAATATTTGATAAGTATCGTAGTTTCTATACTTACGTTTTCTTTTATGTGATTTGCTTCCTATATTTCCAGTTTTATTATTAGGAGAGCCAGCATATTTGGTATATCCGTGACCTCCCCTTCCTACTTCATAATACCAATCTTTAAAAGTAAATGTGTGTCTGAATACAGCTGGTGCAGGTACGTTATAAGATGATTGTAAAGCCGGTAATCTGTTAGTACCAAAATTCATATCTAACTTCACTACTATTACCATATCTGTCTCACCTGATTTAGGTAAGGGCTGGGACATTTTAGTAACAGCAACTAATTCGTTTGATTCGTTGTATAAACCTAATGTTGAAATATAAGGTTGGAAATTTGATCCTTTTATATTATCTGCTATTTGTCCGTCGGTATTTTTTAAAGCTGTTTTATTTAAAGAATAGTTGAGCTCACTATTTTTTACTCTACAATGGTAGTTATGAGTGTAAATAGGAAGATTTGACTTCCAGTTTAAAACTGCGTCAAAATAGTAATTATAGTAAAAAGATACTATAGGATCAGTAATTACTAACTGACCATGTGGGTAAACTACATTACCTACAAATTTTCTAGGATTTGATTCTTTTAGATATAAGTTACCTTCTCCGTCATCTAGTATAATATTAGAATATTGATTATTTGCTGAAGATGGTTGGTCTACATACTCTCCGATAGTTTCTTCATCAATATACCCGGATACTATATCCCCTTCATTTTCTAAATAATCTAAGTCAGATAAAGGGAAAGAAGACCCGTACATAAAGTCGGTATTTTCAACATATAAATTTTGTGGAGGTTCAATTGAAGTATCTCCACCTATATTAGCGTAGGAACTATCAACGTAATATGAACTAGTCGCAATTAAGCTACCAGAGTCGGGTTTAATAGAAACGGAACCTGGTTCTATATGTGTACCGTACATTTCTTTAGGAAGAGATATTACTGATATTTTATCTAATATTTTCCTTGAACCGCTAATGTTATATGAAGACTGTAAGTAGTTTTCATAAGAACTTGTGGTAGCAATTAAGGAACCGCTAAAAGCGCTGTAGTATAGGTGTTTTGTACTTTCAAAAATTAACCTTCTATTGTAAGATGTACTTCCAGAATTACTAATAGGACCTCCATATACATTATCGTATGTAGTGGGTATGTACGGTACATCCCCGGAAAGTCCTACGATATTTTGAATACCTAGATCTCTATATTGACTCCCACTAGCTACCCAAGATTTTCGAGCTGTGTAGGTTGTTATATATGCATCTTGTTGATTTAATTTTTTGAAGACACTCATTCATTAATAATCTAATTTGATTCTAACTAATGCTTCTTTAGTAAAATCTTTTAATAATGGTCTAGATAGTTTAGCTACTCCTAGTAGGTCGTTATTATCGTTATAAAGCCCTACAGTAGTAATGTAAGTTTGAGGTTGGTTAACTAAGACATCGTATCTTAATTCACCTGAACCGGTAATAAAAGAAGGGTTAGTCGTATAGTTAAACTCTCCATTACGTATTCTAACAAATACATAATTAGAAGAAATAGTTTCTTCAGATTGTAATTTAAAACTACTTCCTTCAAATATGATAGAAAAGAATTTATTTAAATTATTAGCTGTACCGTCTATAGCTTCGTCTGTTGCTAAAGTAAGACCGTCTGAGGCATCGAGTGCTGAAGCGTTAAGAATTATAATTCCTACATCTGGTAGAAATTTACCGTAACTTCCATTTGCAGCACTATACCCTGTTTCACCAGTAGTATGAGGTACTCCATTAGATCCGCTAATGATTTCAAAAACTCTTCCTGAATCTACAAAATTTATAGTTGTTGTTGACTTACTATCATCTGTAAGTTCTAATATCTTATTGTTAGCATTATTCTTTAATTTTATATTAAAGGTGCCGGGGAATAATTTTTCTTTATATCTAGCTCTGTCTAAATTTATTACATAAAAATCATCTGAAGCTACTGTTCCAAAGACGAAATTAGTATCTTCATCACCAAAAACTAAATTTCTATACTGACCATATATAGTAGAAGTAGTTGATTTTCCTGTTACTAATGAATTATAAGGAGCTGCTCCTAAACCGTTTTTATGTCCATAAGCAATAGAGAATTGAGTATCGTGAACTCCAGTTGTTGATGCTTCGTAAACGTCGTAATAAAAATTACCTGTATTAGTATTTACTTGTGAACCTGTAAAAAACGAGGTAAGATTTACATTACCGGTACTCCATAATGGACCTACTATCGATTCTGCACTTATTGAAATATCTTCTTGGTCTAATCTTTTAAATGACATATCTTTTAGCTATTTACTTTTAGTATAGTAACCGGTATTGTGACTCTTGCTCCAGAATCTCTACCGATTATTGTTAGTGTTGTTTGTAAACGGGTGTTTGAACCGAATAAAGTATTAACAGTTGTAGCTGTAATATTGATTGAAGTTCCTAATACAGTTTTAGATACATTAGTTCCCAGTGTGGTTGTTGAATTTAAAGCTTCTGCTTCAGGTGTGTTTACTCCAACACCGTTATAATTGCTGGCTACCCTTGCATCCGCTAAAGTTCCTACATACCCACTAGTTTCATATGCTTGAGCACTACCTAAGTAGTTTAATGTTTGTGGGGTAATTGCAAGTGATGCTCCTTGTCTCAAAGTAATAGAAGCAAGACCTAAATCTAATATAGGTAATTTAGCAGTTCCTCTAGGAAGAGTTACTAATTTATATTTCATGATTTGAGTCTCATCCGGGAATGCTTCAAGTAGGGGTAAGTTTTCTATAGCTTGTCCATAAAATGCACTTCCATCTGGGTGTTCTGGGTTGTATAAGGTATAGTCGATTTCGTCATCGGATAAAGCAAATTGTGTTATCTTAAAAGAACCGTCTCCTCTTGCTAGTAGCTCTCTACCTTTTTTAGTCAATATAGCATCGACTGTTACTATTGAATTATCTAAATATCCCATTTTGTATTATTTGTTTTTATATAAATATCTTGTTTTTAGTAAATTATTTAATCTGGTAAAATATAAGCTGATGTTTCGCCGAACGACTGAGAAACTAATACTCCAAATTCATCAGTAAAACTTATAGATTTATTTTCTCCTACGTATACTATTGCTTTATATATAGCAGATAAGTTAGACGTACCATCAGTAAATTCAAATAATTTTACATCGTCTATTTTAAAAAGTTCTGTAGTTGCAGGTATTGCTCCATCATTTGCACCGTTATCGGTATTTCCATTTGCGTCTGGGTGTACTTGAAAATATTGTCTTTTAATTTGAATATTATTAGCTCCTCCTAAAAACGCATCGTTATTAGTTATCTTAACTATTTCTCGTATTCCTCGATTGTTAGTTAAAGCAAGTAATTCTCCTACATTTAAACTCCCTGTCAATGGAGGATTAGTACCAAAGTTAAGCGTTGTACCCAATGCAGCAACTTGGGTTCCTACCTTTGCTGTCATAGATGAAGTTGTAAATAAAGGTAGCTTATCACCACCGGTATGAAAATAATTTTTACTTATTCTAGATTGTGCTAGGTAGACTGCTGCTGGGTTTGTATCATCATCGTATACCGAACCTTCGAAAGTCCTACCTAATAGAGCTGGGTCAACTCCTCCATAATTAGCTTTTGATGATACACTACCTTCGTATCTAGAGTTGGTCCAACCTGTTGCGGAATAGTTACTTTCCTGTACTGAAGCTTTTGTTGCTGTTCCGGCTAGTAATGCATCAAAGTTTTTAGGTAGTATGAAAGAACCAGCGCTTCTATCTGCAACTTGGTAATCGTTTGAAACTACTGCATTTGATGCATTTCCTATAAGAGGGTTAAAATTACTAAATCCAAAGGTTAAATCTTGAATATAAGGTTCAAAAACTATGTCTTGGTTAGCATTTAATTCTTCAGGAGATTGATCACTTAAGGTTTGGTTAATCTGAACTGGAGTGACAGGAAAATAGAAAAAAGAATTTCCGTTTGCATTAGGAAAAAAGCTTCTTTCCAGAATTTCTAAAGTATAGGATACTGGTGATTCTCCGGCAAAAGTAAAAGAAAAGCTAACAGTTGTTACTTCTTCTAAGACACCTGTAATGTCGGTTCCTGTTGTACTTCCGTCTATAGAAAGAGCAGTAGGGCTGATCGTTATACCTGTTATAGTACCGTGAAACGGTGTAGAGTCATCTACGTCGTAGTTCACGTTAATAGCATTGTTAAAATCTATATCTCCGTTAAGGTGTAATTGTATGAATGCTGATTCTGTCATTAAGTTTTTAATTTATAAATATAAGTTTTAACCAATACACAATTGCCCACCGGGTTGATTTCCATAATAACCAGCCCATGATTTTTGACTGACAAACGGGTCGACAATACTAGAATTAGGTGGATTAGGTCTAAACAAGTAATCGTAAATTCCCCATCCAACGGCTTGTTCATCTTGACCCTGTCCTTGAGAGGTAGGGGCGTAATCTGTATAAACTCCTGAGTCAGCGATATTGAATCCTCTAGCATCGGAAAATAATACTCTTGAATTTCTAATTATCTGTGTCTGTATAGCTCTTCTCTCTTGATAGGTCTGTGCACCTTGATCAGGACCATCTGGTATATATCCTGCCCACTGCTGTGATTCTTCATTCCAGTAGGCTTGGTGTTGTTGGTTTGATTGATTAAAAATTGCAGGACCTACACGTGAGTATAGAGTTACTTTTGATATGTTACTTCCTAGGTTTCCACCTTGATCAACAGCGGTACAAACTCCTGCCTCATAATCTCCAAAAGGTTCATCTTGACTAGACTGGTCAGGTGTAGTTGAAGTCGGTTGGGCTGCTGCTGTACTTCGGTAGAAGTCTACAGGGTAGAGAGGGTAAGCAGCTAAAGGACCGTCATAATAGCCTTGATCCCATTGATCTTGGAAAGGATCCCACTTTACATTAGAATTTAAAGGTCCTCCTTCAGCACCACCGTTTTCTACACAGGCATCATTCTGAACAGCACGGAAAAAGATAGAAAAATGAGGAAGTGAGACTGAGCCGTCTTCGTTATAATTCCCACCATTGTTTCCATTTTGGACCGTATAGTTATTAAGGAAGTAATTATAGTCATCAGCTAATCTACTGAAATTGGTAGGAAAGAACGGCTCTCCGAACAACCCAGGAGCTCTTTGTATATTATTTCCATTTATACTGTAGGTCTGAGCTGTTATCCATTCTGATCCATAACCTTGGAATTGACCATCGAATCTAATTTCAAATACTGTATCGGCATTAGAGCCGGGGAATATTTCCCTAAGATTAAAAAATTCATCACCACCCCATATCGCTTGACTTTCTGGGTTTAGGGCCGGGTATTTATTGCGATTATAGACTAACCACTCTCTAGTATCGGTTATAGGGGTATCTAGTGGACATGAATCAACTGTGGTGTTAAAAATAACTTGACATGAATTATCTACATTATCTACTAAGGTAATAGTTTGTGGAATAGTTTGGTCGGTTGTATTAAATGTAAAGTTTTCAGCTTGTGTTTGATTAAGTTCAGTTCCATTAACTATTATAGAATAATCTGTATTATCGCCAGTTAAAAACAGAGTATTCAAATCAAAAGCAATACCTGTTTGTATTTGATCAGCACCGGGGTTAGTTGTTGCATTACATCTAATTAACGTTACGGTGGAGTTAGCAATACAGGGCTGTATACCGCCGATATCTGGGTTACTATCTGTGTTAGGGTCTGTTGCTGTGATTGTTACTTCTTCGTACTGTTCTGTAAAGGTAATAGTAGCTTGGGTGTCTTGACCTCCTGTGCTGTCAAAGGTAACCTCCCCGTCAGAAGAAAAGTTAAAGTTAGAGGTTGAATCGTTAAATAATTCAGTTACCGAAAACTGTTCTATAAAATCCTGGTCATCATCTCTTGTTATGAATGAATTCCCGGTTATAACACAACTACCTGCCGGTATGTCTTTAAAAAATCTTACATTATATTTTATATCTGCATAGTCTATTTCCTTAAAAGTATTGTCGGCATTCATCTCACCAGTTGAAATTAATAACTTACTTCCTGAAAGTTCGCCATCAAATTTAGCTTCTTCTAAAGATTTTTCGTATACTGTATTACCTACAGTAGGCTCCCAAAATTTAAATACTTTTCCTGTTGGAGTCATATAAGAGGATGAATATGCTGTAGAACGTTCACCAGAACCGGAATCATAAATACTACCGTGAGAGGCTGAGATAAAGGCTGTATCGATTGAGCCTGAGTATTCAGGTCTTGTCCAGGTCATTTCAGGGTGTAGTACTTTATTTCTTTCTAAGAGGTGGGGTTTTATTATTATACCTGAATCTGTTACATTACGGCCGGGTATAAAATCTTTCACCATTCTAAATATTACGTTATCGAAAAATTTTATTAACCTAATAAAATCTTTCAACCTGTATTGATCAACATCCTCAAGTACAGTTTTAGAAAGTTTAAATAGTTCACTATACCTATTAGTGTTATTTTCTCTAGGATCTCCTATATACTCGTCTATATTTATAGGATTATTAGGAAATAATTCTTGAGACTGAGAAACTATATAAGCATTAATATTGTCTACTGGTGAAAATCCTACTTCTACTCTATGTAAGTCTTGTGTATATTTATCGTCTTGTTTAACGACCGAAGTACAATAAGATACACTACTACCTGGTACTATACTTCCGGTGTTGTTTAATCTAATTTTATCTATAGAACTAGTAAATTCTTGCTCACCACCAAAATACGGTAAGTCTTCGTACGACTGTCCCCCGTAAATTTTTACTTTTAATACTTCAGAAGGTATACCGAAACAGTTTATTAACGCTCTTAATCCTCTTTCCGTACCTTTACTTTTCATTAATAGAGGTAAATTATGGTATATTCTCTTATAAATTTCTTTTTGATAGTTATTTTGGGATACTGATTCTTCACCTGAATCTATGATACCTTCCGGTAAGTATTCTTCAGTAACATCATATGAATTAAAAGTAAAGTACTTATATAGTTCTTCAGTTGATTTATTACTTGTATATAATTTAACTCCAAAGTTTTTAAGTAGTTCCTCTAATAAGTCTTTTGATACTCCTATATTTAACCTATTGTCTGCATTGTACTTTTCTGAAACCCTATTTGTGTATATCCATAAGTTATCGAAATGTTGGCCTATCATATGAACAAATAATTCATAAGGTCTATTATTACCGTCTTCTCTTAAAAAAGAAGGAACAGCTTCGATAAGCGTATCGTTATTTTGACTATCAAATAATATTGCATCTTCAATTTCCTTAGTAAAAAAAGTAGTTGCTTCAGCTGTATTAGAAAGAGCGTTTATATAAGGTTTTGTAGAGTTAGTTTTAGGCCATGAGGTTGTTTTATTATCAAAATATAAGTGTCTCTCGTAGTGATCAAAATTATTTATTATACCATCTATTAAGTTCTTATAATACTCTGAGCTACCAGCAGCTCCAGCACCTGAGTATAAGGTGGTATTAAGGGCATCTAAACTACCTTGGTAAGAATCTATTAAGTCAAGTTTATATTTAAAATTTCTTAATCGTTCTTCGGCAGATGAAAAATTTATAAAATTACTAAAGTCTGAGTAGTCTATACCTAATTCAGCTCCTTTTTCATTAAATAATGAATTTAACTCTCTGTAGGTGTTATTAGTAGGAAAACTAAATAATTCATTATAGTTGAAATATCTAGAAGGTTCTGCAGATTGTGTATCTATTTCAATATCGTAATTAGCAGATCTTAAAAAATTAGGTTTAAGTGCTTCTGGTATTATTGTAGTATTAATTTCAAAAGCAAACGAATTACTTATTTTTTCAGCTACGTTAACTATTGCTTTTTCACTTACTCTACTAGGTAGGGGTTGGTATAGTTTAAGTAGTACATTAACATCTCCGGTATCTCTATTTAATTCTTTACCTACGTTTACAACTGTAAAAAAAACGTTATTTCCAAAATACAGGTGAAGGTCTGGTTGATAGTTGTCTGATGAATACCTTTGTATAAGATCATCAGTTATTCTTTCAATCTCAGAGTTTTCTGATTCAACTCCTTTTAGACGGATTTCACTTCTATCTGGAGAAATACTATCAATAAAGAATTCTTCTGGTTCTGATGTGCTGGAGTAGGGGTAGTCTAAGAAGTTGTAAAGCAGTTTTACATCTGTACCGTTATACCCACTTTGCTTATAGTCTTCTAAAACGTTTATAGAAACTTCAGAAGTACCTTCTTCACCCTGTATAGTATCACCTGAAAGTACTGAGTATCTATTATAAACAGGTACAGTCTGTAGTCTTACATCATCTAAGTTGAAGTATGAAAGCTCTATAAAATTATCATAGGCTTTAAATGTTTTTTGAAGTTTAGTAGAATCTATAAGCTCTATTTCTCTTTCTCCAAAAGGTTCAAATCCAGTTAACCCTCTTGCACTTAACTCATAAATTTCATAATTTAATTCTGCCATAATCTTAATAAACTACATCATTATCAGAAATACCTTCTGCTGAAGTACTTTCAAATTCTAATAATGTTTCGTTAGTTTCTAATAGTTGTTGTCTTAAATTAGCTATTTCGTCTAAAAGAGGTTGTATGTCTTCTGTATATTTTTCGTATGTAGCTAATTCAGAGCTTTTTTTAATAATAAATTGATGTGAATTACTTTCTCCTTCTATGGGAATGCTGTAAAATAATTTATCATATAGTCTAAAGAGTTCTTCAACGGTATCGTTATCAACCTCTGGTTGGGGCTCTGTAAATGTTTTAAATTCTCTATCTATTACCCTATCAAACTGTTTTAGTCTGTAAGAATCTTTTTCTATTCTAATTTTATTTCTAGCCATTTCTCACTACCTTAAAAACATTTTGATTATCTATTACTACTGTGCTTCCATCTAGTTCAGTTTTTACAAGTATCCTGTAGTATCTTTCGGGTTGTATACCGTCCATATAAACGTCGAAAAACGAGCCATTAGAATCACAGCTTATTTTTGTAAAATCTGTATTAAAATCAACTACCATTTCTTCAGTGTTTTCATCTCTAAGCCCCCAGTACGAAGCTGATGGTAGCACGTGATTTGAAAGGTATACTGAAGAGGTGGTAAATGTTCTTGTTGGGAAGGTAGGTCTAGATGTTAGTCTAAATCTCTGTTTACCTATGTCTGGGTATCGGCCTTTATTGTTTTTTACATCTATAGTAGCTACATCGGTTGTTAATAGGGGTAATGAACCCTGGCTATATGTTCTATCATCCCACCCAAATTCTAAGTATGGAGGATATATTGTATTTGTATCTATACCGAAGTATTTTAACCTAATAGAAGATGAAGTATAAAATTCGTATTTATCTTCTAACTTAACT